>WNFR01006983.1_pt1 | contig 11515 bp, 9 predicted proteins | sample 5400221 | NCBI WGS metagenome assembly WNFR01 (sample SAMN13153357, study PRJNA577476) | soil metagenome | isolation source: 40 cm soil under Madrone tree | place: USA:California | collected 2016-06-14 | reverse complement strand
CGATTCCTACCGCGCTACTAAGGCCCGCAGCGAAATGGATATGATCACCAAGCAGCTGGCCGCTGCCGTCGGACTCGGCGGCAGGGATCGTCGCGCTGCGTCTAATGCTGAGCGCGCGCGTTTCGCTGTCAGGAAGCGGATCAAGAGAGCGATCGACAAAATCGCAGAGGTTATTCCCCCGCTTGGCCGCCACTTGGCAGCGAGGATCAAAACCGGGTATTTCTGTTCTTACAATCCGGACCCCGCCCGTTCGCCTGCATGGAAGTTCTGATCATGTGGTGACATCAGAAGTCACAGTGTGACGCTAAGTGTCACGCTAGTCCTAATACACCATGCGTGGACCTCACGATAAGCAGATAGTTGCTGCTGAAACGCCAAAGACGAAGAAGGCTGGCGCGGTTGCACAACCTATTCCCGGGGGAAAGCCCTTGCTACGAATGTTGCAGTTACTCGACGCTCGAGGTTATGCAACAGTCGCAGAGGCAGCAATCGAAAGCGTTCCGGAAGCCGCCCGCACCTTACTCTACCGCCGAGGGACGTCGGCTAAGATTGCGCGCCGCAAAAAGACGAAGGGAAAATCAACTGCTGCAAGCGAAGTGCCATTAAGCGCGGCAAGCATCGCGGAAACACAAATGGCTGCTGTTGAACAGACGGGACCACCCGCCGGGCCTCCGACCGGCTCGGGACCGCAATGGCGCTCGCTGGGGCCTTACACGATTCCAAACGGTCAAACCTACAATCCCTCAGTCCGTGTAAATGTATCGGGACGTGTTGCCGCTATCGCAGTGGATCCCGCTCATCCGGCGCACGTGTTGTGTGGTGCGGCCAACGGCGGAGTGTGGGAAAGCTTTAACCGCGGAGCATCGTGGGTGCCGCGCACCGATTACCAAGCGACAACGGCTATTGGCGCGATTGCCTTTACTCCGTCGAATCCCTTAATCGTGTATTGCGGCACGGGAGAAGGGAACTGGTGGTCTTGGCTCGGCGTTGGCATTTTACGGTCAAACGATGGTGGCACGACTTGGAGCACATTGTGCACGGCGCCCTTCGTAGGGCAGGGCTTCTACGATCTCCGCGTAGATCCGGCGAACGCCAACCACTTAATCGCGGCGACTACCAATGGTTTGTACGTTTCGACTGACGGCGGAGTGACGTGGACGCTCCGACGGGCTGGACGCGCTTGGTCGGTGTCCTTTGGTTCGGGCGAGATTCTGGCCTCTGTCAACACTGGAGTGGTGCGCTCAACTAACGGCGGCACCACTTGGTCGGCTGTGACACTGCCGGGCAGTCCCGGCGCATTCGATCGCATTGCCGTCGCGATCGCGCCTTCCAATCCTCAGGTGGCTTATGCCTTTGGTGCCAGAGGAGCAAGTGCGTTTCTTTGGAGGCGCGCCACGACAACATGGACGGCGGTATCGTCATTGCCCCCCGGGCTCAGCACAGGCCAGGCATGGTACGATTGGTACGCGGCGGCCTCTCCGGATCGTGATAACGAAGTATACGTTGGCGCGATCGAGGCGTATCGCGGAAACCTATCTGGCTCAACGTGGACTTGGACTGTGATCTCGAATCACACGGGCAGCGCGATACATCCCGATCAGCATTGCATCGCATTCGAGCCGGGCAATGCAAACACGGTCTACGCGGGGTGCGATGGCGGACTGTTTCGCAGCCCTGATCGCGGCAACACGTGGGTACATTGTAACAACGGTCTAGTGATTTCTGAGTTCGAGTACATCGCACAAAATGTTGGGTCGTCTCGTTGGCTGATCGGCGGTACTCAGGACAACGGAACCGACCGTTGGACCGGAATGCCCACTTGGGATCACGTCGCCGATGGCGATGGCGGCTACGTCGCCGTGAATCACGACAACCCGCTAACGGTATTCCACACGTATTTCAACATGAGCCCGGACCGCTCGACAACCGGGGGTGATTTCGGTTCCTGGACTTACATCCCTCCTCCGGTACCGGCGGGTGAAGGGAGTCTGTTCTATCCGCCTATGCGGTGCACCGATTCAAATGGGACTACGGTGGCGATCGGAGGCGGAGCGCTGTACGTCTCGCGCTCGAATGGCTCGCCTTGGACACGCATTGCTTTCCCCAGCGCTGCAATAGCTAGCGCGATTTGTGTGCCAGACGCGGATCATGTCTATGTCGGCGTCACAGATGGCAGAGTGTTCCGAACAACTTGGAGTGGAACCGCGTGGTCGGCACTCGCTGCGTTGGCGACGCCACGCGCCGCCAACGTGAGCGACATCCTGGTGAGCGCTTCGAACCTGAACCGGATTTGGGTAACCTACTCGACTATCGGAGGCGGGCGCGTTTATCGCTCCGATAATGCCGGGTCCAACTGGACCGATTGTTCGGCTGGGCTTCCGAATCTTCCGGTGAACGCGATCGAGATGGATTCGCGGAACGCTAACCGTGTTTGGGTTGCGATGGATCGCGGCGTTTCCCAGAGCTTCGATGCCGGAGCACATTGGGCAGACTTTTCTAACAGCCTGCCCAACTGCTACGTCGGTGATCTTTACTTCCATCCGCACGCTTGGGTGCTGCGGGCTGGCACTCGCAACCGTGGCGTTTGGGAGATCCCTGTTGATGGCTGGATGACAGAGCCGGCGTGCGGCGTGCAGTTCAATGGGAGCTTGGCCGCCAATCAGACGAAGCGTTGGTTCACCTTCAATTGGCCGGCACCCTGGCACGTAATCTGGACAGTTATGCCAACAACCTTTAACACCGTTCCACAGATCGCTTTGACCGTGCAAGTGCAGCGGTCGAGCGCTGAGTTTGTTACTTATTGGCTTACGGTACAGAACTTGACCGCTGTGCCGGTCAACTTTGAGGGGCGCTTCTGTATCCTGAGCCGTTACTAGGAGATCATATTATGACAACAGGCGTGCAATTTACGGGAAGTCTCAATGCGAATCAGACGCAACGCTGGTTCACGTTCAATTGGCCTCCGGCTTGGCACGTGGTGTGGTACATGGTGCCGACCACTAGTCAGGCCGTGCCGGAGATCAATTGGTCGGTCGCGGTCCAGCGAGCCGACGCAACTCACGTCACTTATTGGATCACCGTAACTAACCTGACGGCTACGCCCGTGACGTTCGAGGGTAGATATGCAATTCTCTAACTAAGCAAAGGAGGCGAACATGACAAAGATTACGATTGATGTAAGCGGCGCTGGGGCTGAGACCAAGATAGAGGAACCCGGCGTAACTACCCAGGCTTTGACCTCACCTGGGACGGGGCCCATGGCGGGTGCATTGAACGCCGGATCGGCGCCATCGTTGGCGGATGCTACTGCGGGCGCGTTCCCGCTAATGGGTAATGTCGAGGACATGGGAGTTGGCGGCATTGGAGAACCTATTGCGGCGGGTCCACCTCCCGAACGTTTGTTCGGGATATCTGAAGGAGGGGACCAGTGAGCCCGGTCGAGGTCCTTCCCATTGTGAGTGGCTTGTTGCTCGGCATGTTGCTCGGGTGGATGGAACCTGCTTCACGCAAGCGTATCGGGCTGCCTGCCGCATTCATTCTCTCGTTTGTGGCGACGATCCTATCTGGCGAGTATCGCGCGAGCTGGGGCTTTCTGCTGGTCGATATGGCACTGGTGGCGATCGCAGGTCTCGCCGGCTTACTCACGTTCCATCGATTAGGCTGGTCGCGCGATAGTCACGTATCAAGATGGAGTGGACGAATCTGCTGACGAAGTTCGAGGACACTCCCTGCTGTCCGGCAGAAGCAATTGGAACTGAGGCCTAACGTCAGATCAGGGAAAACGGATGCACTGGTCCGAAGCACTCGCGCAACTCCACACGAGCGAGAATCTATCAGGCGCAGAATTGCTGCATCGGCGACCGCTGCGGCTGCCCAAATTGGCAACTGATAGCTGCTAACAGTACAATGGTCATCTTACGCGAATAGCTAAAGATCCCGCGACGGTGCAGTCGTTCACTTACAGCGACTATTATCTCTTCGCTTCTTCACGGTACGGTAGAAGTCGCTAAAACCGCTCCGCCTCTTCCTGGAGAGGTCAAGTCGAAATCGGGACGCACGAAGTCACGATGTGACGTGAAATGTCACATCTGAAATAAGACGGCATTCTGCCAGTTACATTTCGTTATTGAGGTAGTCTTTTCGAACCTAAATCCTGAAATTAATCAAAGACGACGAAAAAATGAAACGACGATCAACAAAGAAAACCCTTAATACATCGCGCGCGGAAGGCGAAGAGCCTAACGTACTGATCAGGCCATTCGGTCCGCAACCTGATCAAATTCAAGCGCTCAGAGAAAGGGTCATTAACCATAGGACGGTTCAAGAATACCTTCAAAAAACCCGCTTTCGATTGTTGCGCATCGAGCTAGTCGACCCGCTTGAAGAGTCAAAGCCAGCTAAGCCCCAGCCGCAAGATCAGTTCCGCGCCGTGTTCTACGATTACACAAACAATCGCGTGGTATTTGCGATTGGCAACATAGCGAAACCAACAACGCTAGAGGTCGCTGAATCAGCTTTGCAGCCAGTTCCGAGCCAGGAAGAGTTCGACGAAGCTGTGAATATGCTCAGAGAAGACCCGGAGCTCGGCCCGGCGCTGCGATCCGAGCGGCTCACGCCATACCCGCCGATGCCGCCGCTCGTAGGCGAGCCACTGCTAGACGGTCGAGTCGAGCGCACGATCGCGATCGGCCTCCTGCCCCGCGAGGGTGCCCACGGACACGAAATCGTGGGTGTGAACATGATCCAACGGAAAGTGATCCGCTTTGGTCCCAGCGAGCGGGGGCGGGCGCCGCTGTCCTCGGCGGCACACAACCCTATTTGCGGACTGCCAGTCGCAAACCAGCCGACGGCGCAAGGGGTCGCCGGCAGTGTTTGGGTCACCGTCACCCAAGGAGGCTCAACGGTATGGAAATTCCTCGTCGTGCGCCCGGCATCGTCATCCGGCACAAATGGCTCAGGAATTGAACTGCGTTATGTCGACTACCGGGGCAAACGCGTGCTCTACCGGGCGCATGTTCCGATCCTGAATGTCAAGTACAACGGCAATGCCTGTGGGCCCTACCGCGACTGGCAGAACCAGGAAGGCATGATTCAGGCCAACGGTAACGACGTCGCTCCCGGGTTTCGCCTTTGTAACGCACCCGCGACCACCATCCTGGATACCGGCTCCGATACCGGCAACTACCTCGGCGTCGCGATCTACGTGCAGGGACAGGAGGTCGTGCTCGTCAGCGAGATGCAAGCGGGATGGTATCGGTACATCAGCCAGTGGCGGCTGGACACGGATGGTACTATTCGTCCCCGATTCGGCTTCTCCGCAGTGACCAGTTCATGCGTGTGTAACGTCCATCATCACCACGCGTATTGGCGGTTAGATTTTGATATCCGCACGGCAGGCAACAATCTTGTTCAAGAGTTCAACGATCCACCGATCATTCCGAACACAAATTGGCATAATAAGAATTTCGAGATCCAGCGCCCGCGCGATCCAGGACACAAGAGGAAGTGGCGCGTGTCGAACAAGTCAACAGGCGAGGCCTACGACATCATCCCAGGATCCCATGACGGCGTCGCGACCGCTTCGCCAGACTGGCCATTCCCGAAGGGTGACGTATGGATTCTGCACTACCGTGGCACAGAGATTGATGACGGCGTTCACGCCGTGGGACCGCCGTATGAGGCCGGCATTGGTCAGTGGGTGAATGGAGAGGCGATAAATGGAGCTGATGTGGTTGTCTGGTATGGCGCACATTTCACTCACGATATCAGTCATGAGGAACCCGGTGAGTTCGGCCACATTGTTGGTCCGGATCTTAAACTCGTGAAGTGGTGAACTAGCTAGGGTAGCCCGTTAGGGTCTGGGACACATAGCAGATAATCGTCCAAGTAGCAGCGGACACAGAGACAACGTAACGGGGAGGAGAGAAAGAACCGTATGAATCTACTGAATTCAATTTCGAAACGACAATTCTCCTATTCTAACGAAGCGATGAGGCGGCTCACGCTATTTCTGTTGATGTTATTCCTGGCGGGCACGACCCACGCGCAGGACTGTGGAGGCATGGAACGGTGGGGTCCAAAGGATGGCACAGACGCGCAGGCCCTGAACATCGACCTGACGAATATCACACCCAAAACTGTAACGGACCTTGTGGCCATTCATCAGCCGCAGCTTCCGAACGACAACACGACACGTATTATTCCCGACGAGACGCACGTCTACCGGGTGCAGGCGCGATTGGTAAAGTGGAAACACGAATCGGACGGCGACTACCATCTGGTGTTCACGGATGACACGCTGAAGTTCACGGATGAGAATGCGCCTCCTTCTGTTCCCCCTACAGGTCACAGCGTCATCGGCGAGATTCCTGATCCAAACTGCTTCTCGGGTCGCGATGGATCATTCGGTTCCCAGACGCCCTTCGCGGACGGCATCACTTCGGCTCGCCAAACGATGAACCAGCGTTTCCCAAACGCAGACCAAACGGGCAACTGGAATGAAGGAGCCAATGCTCGGGTACAAGTCACTGGGATCGGCTTCTTTGATCGGCCTCACGGGCAGGCGGGACGGGCTCCAAATAACATTGAAATCCACCCGGTCATTTCGATCCTGTTTCTCGATCAATCGACTCCCAGTCCGAGCCCAACCGGAACACCGACGCCTCAGCCTTCGCCAACTGGCGACCAATGGCAATACCAGATGATCTCTGCGGCGAATGCAACGGACCTCCTCAATCAGGCGAACACTCAGGGAACGCAGGGTTGGGAGCTTTCCGGCGTCGCAATTGACACCAGTCGCCCTGACAAATACGTCGGATTTCTCAAACGTAAGAAACAGTAGTTTACGATCTCCGCGCAACTCACCGATGAATTCAGCGCGTAGCATTGTTGCTGCAACGCGTGGCTATGAGGAGTGGCTCAGCGGTCAAATTCGAGTCGTCAAAGCGGACCTGCAGGCGAAACACAAGTTGATGGCAGAGGACGGTTTTTCGTTTCTGCGGGCCACGTTTTATCGTTGGGCGCAGTTGTTCCCCATGCTCTGTCCGAAACTCGCTCGTGGACCAAAGGTTTTAGGGGTTGGAGATTTACACGTCGAGAATTACGGCACGTGGCGCGATGCCGAGGGCCGGCTGGTCTGGGGCATAAACGATTTCGACGAAGCGTGCCCGCTGCCTTATACAAACGATCTGGCAAGGCTCGCCACGAGCGCGTGGCTAGCGATCGAAGCGGACCGTCTGGCGCTTGGTCGCGGAGCCGCCTGTAGGGCGCTGTTGGAAGGTTACGCCACCGGGCTAGACGGTGGTGGTCGGGCGGTGGTGCTCTCGGAACATAACCGCTGGCTGCGTGACACGGTGACGAGCCGGTTGCGCGATCCCACAAAGTTCTGGCAGAAGCTGGCGGCGCTGCCGGCAGTGCGCGACGTTTCGACGGAGGCGCGGTCGTTACTGGAAGCGGCGATGCCGAAGCCCAGACTGGAATTGCGCATGGTACATCGGCAGTCGGGTTTGGGCAGCCTCGGTCGGCCCCGCTTCACTGCTCTGGCAGAGTGGCGTGGGGGAAAAGTTGCGCGCGATGCGAAGGCTTTGCTGCCGTCGGCGTGGTTGTGGGCCGCGAGCGCGGCGGGCGACAGGCGGATTTATTACGATGAATGTGCGCGGCGCGCAGTGCGGGCACATGATCCATTTTTGTGGACCCAGGGAGGGTGGATTCTGAGACGGCTTTCGCCATATTGCAGCCGGATCGAACTAAGGCAGATGCCGCGCTCGCGCGACGAGCAGAAGTTGTTGCGGACGATGGGATATGAACTGGCCAATGTGCATCTAGGAACTCGTGGTGCGACTGCGCGAATCCGAGCGGATTTGCGGCGTCAAAAACAGAAATGGCTGCGTAAGTCCGCCGAGACGATGGCCGAAGCGACGCTCACAGACTGGAAAGAATGGAAAAGAAAGACCGCGTAACGTGTTCGCAAAGCGAGACGACAAACAATTAGAAAACGTATGCCTAAACTCAGTGATCGAGTGCCGATACCACCAAAGGACACCTTAAATATCAACCTTGGTTCAGCAACCGAAGCTACCATGCTAAAGAAGTTTGGTAGACCGGGCGCACTGACTAAGAACTGCTCAAGTCCTGCGGGTAAAGTTAAGAAACTTTTAAAGAGCAATGTTAATGTCGGGCCCTTCAAAGTTACGGGGCTTGGCTTTGCCGTTGATTCACTCGAACAAATTTTTAACGAAGTTAGGCAGCAGCTTCCCGATGTATTTTCGGAAGTTAAGACCGAGGGGATGATTTGCGTTCGTCACCGCCGGCATAATCCTGGTCGGTTTTCAAATCATAGTTGGGGTTGTGCTATTGACCTTTTTTTCGGAAAGGAAGTGGTCGATCAGGGAACTCACCTTACACATCGCGGAGTGTTACTCCTGGTTCCATTCTTCAATCGACACGGCTGGTTTTGGGGCGGAGAGTTTTCAGGCGATGCTGTGGACAGCATGCACTTTGAGTTGGCCGAGGAAACGATTCTGAAACTAGGGGTTTGACTGCGCGAGCCGTCGCCCGTTGCGGTTGCGCAGTCGCTCGCTATCCGACAAACAGTCCGGACTCAAAGATCACTGTCGGAGAGCTCACCTGCCAACGATTCGACGAGACAACGGAGGCAAGACCGACCAAGGAATGATCAGTAGCGTATAGGTGACGTGGCGCTGCCGTTCCCAGAGGAACGCTATCGACAACGAGTGACTTTGAAGCAGCTGAAGGTCATATAAAGAATTTATCTGCAAGTTTCAGAGTTCTGGAAAAAACCCTGGCGGAAAATGTACACCGCAAAGTGAATCGGCAAGGGGCTAACCGATCCTTTACTTCGAGTTGTCGATGATCTGCTGCGCGTTTATCGGCCAGGCGATTCCATCGCTCGGGTGCTTACTTGGCCACTAGGATCAAAACTGGATCTGCTCCTATAATCCGCACTCGCAACGGCTCGTTAACCCGAAAGTTCTGACCGCTGGCTTCCGCCCGTTTTGTGACACGAAAATTCACAGTGTGACGCGAAAAGTCACGCCCTTCAGTTTGAACTTAACGTGATGCCGAATCGGCAAGGAGGAAAACAAACTGAGTAATCCATTAATCACTAGTTATGCCAGACCAAGAATTTGAACTGGATGTGCTTCGCGACCTGCTGGAGGAGGCGAGGATCATCGGCCAGCTTGCGGAAGACGAGAGGGCCTTTAGCGAAGCTTACGAGGCGTTCCGCGCGGGCGATGTCCGCAAGTTCCAAGACGTGCTTAAGCGGCGCGGCCTGCGATGCAGGCTAATCTGTGAATGGATCCGCATCAAGGAATGTATCTTCGTGTGTCTCAAACTGTGCGGACCGCCGAAGCCGACTGATCGGCAGCCAAACCCGCGCGAGTTGGCGGAGGCGATAGTGCGCATTACCTCCGACGAAAGGCTCGTCCAGCAGCTAGCAGAAGCGGTCGAGAAGCGCGATTACGATTCTTTCCAGCGTATCGTCGAGCAATTCAAGCTAGGAAACCTATGCCATTATTTTTGTCACTGGCTTTGTGTGGTGCGCTACCGGCTCATCTGCCACTGGCTGTGCAGCATCGAAAAAGTCGAGCGGCCGAATTTTGCGCGCGAACTCCAGTCTGCCGGACAGGCACTCCGCCAGTTGCTGGAGCGCAAGAACTCCTTTGATCAGGCGGTCGCCGCCTCGGATGCTGGTGACGCTGAAAAACTTGGCGCTGTCATCCGAGGTGCTCAGCTCGTCTCTTTCTGCCATTTCATCTGCGAATGGTTCTGCAGTTGGCGCTGCACGCGTGTCTGCTTGATCCTCTGCCGGGCTTTCCCGCTTGAGCCGATCAGGGACGAGATCCAAGAGGCATTCGCGTTCGCCAAGGCGATGCAGCAACTGGGACAACAGCCCTCCGAGCTCGAGCGTCTGAGCGTGGCAGTGGGCGCGGGCGACGCGGAGACTTACTCCGCATCGCTCAAGAAGCTCAAGCTGCAGCGCTTCTGCATCCAGCTCTGCCATTGGATCTGCTTCCTGCGCTGCCGTCGGTTCTGCATTCTCGTCTGTCCGGATCCGTTCTATCATCCGTGGTTCACGCATGTGGGCGACTTTGGGATCTATTCGGACATTGACGGAGGGACAGGACTGACGAACAAGGCGCAGGCGGGACACGGTGGACCGAACTACGGCTTCTTTGGCTGCATGAGTCTACGGGGCTTCTGTCCGAAGTTCGACCCCGCGCATCCGGGCGCGCCGATGGCATATCGCTTCCTATTCCAGCCGGCCGGAGTTCCGACTCCGACCCCCATAACTGGCGGACCCGGTGGCGGTTTCGTTTGTGAAGTGCTGGTCGGGAGCCGGTACACCTTCTGGAACGGTAATCCCTTCGCCCTTCAGTCGGTGCGCATCAGAGGCACGGGTACCACCTCTCCGACGCCACCGCCGCCGGGGCCAGGCCTCACGCCGCCCGACCACTATATCGTTCCCGATGGGCAAGGCTGGATCACGGTCGATGCGATGGCCCTTGACGATGCCTTCGACGGCTGGCTCATGGGACTGGCGTCAGCTGTCGCGTTCCCGGGAGGCGATCCGGCACCAGGTGTGACGGCTGGCATGGCAGTCCCGCCGGCCAACCAGAAGAACGGCATCAACACGGCGATCATCTTCCAGGCGACGCGTGTCAGCACGATCGCTGCGGTCAACGGCGGCGCCGCGCCCGATTACACAAACCAGCTCGCGAAGATCCGCGTCAACAACTGGAACGAAGTCAACCTGATCGATCTGCAGGAGTTCCTGGGGCCCGGCGCCACGGCGTGCTCGCCGCTAACGAATGACCTCCACATCTTGTACACGGCCGATCACGAGCTGACGGCGGCCTGGTCCATCGACATGGTCACGTCCGCGGCGATACCGGGGCCCGCACCCGTCTTCCCGAGCGGCGCAGGGCCGCGCGGAGGCTCGGGCAGCGATTTCCACAATATTTCGACGTGGCCAACGTGCTCCTATCTCATCAGGCTCCACACGCGACGCTCTCTGACGACCGGGCTGATCGACGACGGCGACAAATGGAACTTCAAGACCTTCTGCATCGGGAAGAAGGGGAAAGACAAGTAGACTGCGTGGCAGCCGAGCCCGAAGAACGTTGTTCCGCTCTCCCGCAAGCGGGACGTTTGAAGGGTAGCAACCTGCGAGAATTGAAGTTTTGGGTTCCCTAACAGGGCAGTAATTCTGCCGACTGCGCACGGAACGCGCGCGGCCCAGCTCAGCCGTGGGTGCGGGACGTGATTAGAATCACCGGCTTGCCGATTCGTATCTCACATGCCGAACGTGCCGTCGTCGTCGTTCCGCCAGCGCCGCGCGCGACGAATGCTATCGTAATCGTCGAAGACTTTGCAGCGCGTCTCGGACATTATCCGTAACGACGAGCTGCACGTGCGCAGGGCGAAATGCGCCACGCGCTTCGCTGCGAATGCCGCTGCCGTAGAGCGCCAGATGGCCGACCGTACGTCCGCG
>WNFR01008610.1_pt1 | contig 11518 bp, 9 predicted proteins | sample 5400221 | NCBI WGS metagenome assembly WNFR01 (sample SAMN13153357, study PRJNA577476) | soil metagenome | isolation source: 40 cm soil under Madrone tree | place: USA:California | collected 2016-06-14 | reverse complement strand
TTACCTCGTCACATGAAGAGCGCGATCTCGTGCAAAGCTATAAGCTAGGTGTAAACGCGTACGTGGTTAAGCCAGTGGATTTCCACCAATTTGTGAATGCCGTGAAAGAGCTGGGAGTGTTTTGGGCAGTGATTAACCAGCCGCCCCCCGGCAGCGTGAAGGGGAAATGACAGGAATGGAATCTCCGCTCCGAATTCTGCATCTTGAAGATGACGTCAGGGACACAGAACTCGTCCAAGCTGCTCTGGAAGCGGAACGAATCCCGGCCAACCTGACGAGAGTTGAAACCGAGCAGGATTTTTTTTCGAGGCTGAACCGAGGAAGCTGCGACCTCATCCTGGCGGATTACACACTGCCGTCCTTTGACGGCTTGTCCGCACTTCGAATTGCGCAGCAGCAGTTGCCCGATGTGCCATTCATATTTGTTTCCGGCACGCTGGGCGAAGACGTGGCCATTGAAGCGCTCAAGACTGGCGCTACGGATTATGTCTTAAAAACGCGTTTAGGCCGGCTGGGACCTGCGGTCACTCGCGCACTAGGTGAAGCTCGCGAAAGAGCCGAACGCAAGCGGGCTGAGGAAGCCGTGCGTCAAAGCGAAAAGCAGCTTCGCGATCTCATTGAAACCATACCGGCAATGGCGTTTGTCACACGGCCCGACGGGTCCAATGAATTTGTCAGTCGGCCATGGATCGAACACTCGGGATTGTCGGCGGAGCAGACCGCCGGCTCAGGGTGGGAGGTTACACTTCACCCCGACGATGTTGAACAACATTTAGCAAAGTGGCGCGACTCGCGGACGACTGGCCAGCCGTTCGAAAACGAAGCTCGCCATCGCGACGCTCATGGGAACTACAGTTGGCTCCTGGTTCGTGCCGTACCCCTGCGAGATGAACAAGGGAATATCCTGAAATGGTATGGCACTGCTTTCGATGTCGAAGATCGAAAGCGGGCGGAAGGCTTGCTGGCCGGCGAGAAACGCATTCTCGAGATGGTGGCGAAGGGAGAGTCGCTAACCCAAATACTCGATACGTTGTGCCGGTTGGCTGAGCAACAAGCGACTGGCGTGCTCGCGTCCATTTTGTTGCTTGAGGGCGACCACTTACGGCACGGGAGCGCCCCCAGTCTTCCGAAAGCGTACACGGATGCGATCGACGGACTTACGATCGGACCTTCCGCCGGTTCGTGCGGGACAGCCGCGTATCGCGAAGCCCGACCGTGCGCGATCAACAAATCATCGAACAGATCACTCATCTGGCGGGGATCGCAATTGAACGCAAGTTGACACAGGAAAAGCTGAGCCAGAGTGAGCGCAACCTGGCCGAAGCACAGCGGTTGACCCACACAGGCAGTTTCGTTTGGGACATTAAAACAAAACAGGCCCTGTATCTCTCCGATGAATGGTATCGCATTTACGGGTTCGACGCCGACAAGGATGAGCACGCGTGGGACGAACGTCTGAAGCGCGTTGACCCGGAGGACGTGCCGAAGTGGCAGGCGGCGGTTGATCGGGCAATCAATGAAAAATCCGACTACGAGCTGGAATACCGGCTCGTCTTTCCCAACGGAGTAACGAAATACGTTCACCTGATAGGGCATCCTATTTTGAACAGCTCCGCCGACGTTGTGCAATTCATGGGTAGCGTGACAGACATCACGGAGCGCAAGCACGCCGAGGCCTTGCTCAAAGGAGAGAAACAGCTTCTCGAGATGATCGCTACCGGCGCTCCGCTGGAAGCGATCCTCAATGCATTGTGCCTGATTATTGACGAGCAGCGGAGCGGCATGCTCGCTTCGGTTTTGTTGCTCAACTCGGATGGCGTTCATCTCGATTTTGTCGCTGGGCCCGGCCTGCCTAACGAGTGGGTGCAGCAAATGGAAAAGCTGCCGATAGGACCTTGTGCCGGTTCTTGTGGTACTGCGGCATATCGTGGTTCACCGGTCATAGTCTCTGACATCGCTAGTGATCCGCTTTGGGACGTCCCGGAGCATCGCGCTTCAGCACTGCAACACGGACTGCGAGCTTCCTGGTCGAATCCGGTATTTTCTTCTAAAGGTAAGGTCCTCGGAACCTTTTGTATTTACTATCGCGAGCCGCGAAGTCCCACGTCGCCAGACCTGGAACTGATTGAGTTGGCAACGCATCTCGCTCGCGTTGCAATCGAACGTGATCGTGCAGAGGAGGCTCTGCGCACCTCGGAGCAACTCGCACGCAGTCACGTCGAAGTGCTGATGCGCGGCCTCGATGTGCTGGCCATTGAAACCGCGCCCGAAAGATTCATCGGCGAAATGCTTCGAACAATTGGCCAGCATCTGCAAGCGGCTCGCGTGATGCTTTGGCTGCGCAACGAGGGGCAGGATTCACTGGGCTTGCATCTGATGATCGAAAACGACCAGCAGGCCAAGCCCGACCTGGAACACCCATTCGTCAAGCGGCCGCACGGCTGGGAGAAAAAAAACGCATTCATTCAAGAGATGCTCTTTACCAAGTCTCCCGTAGTCTGCGATGACATCGAGCACGACTCGCGCATCAGTCCGGAGTTTCACAAATACCTAACGAGTCGAGGAACGAAGAGGTTCATGACTGTTCCGATGTTTGTTGGCGGAGAGCTGCGCGGCTTCATCGGCATTCAACATGCGGAGAAGGGCGCATATCGAGCGGACCAGGTCGAACTTGCTCAAGCTCTTGCTCACCACGTGATGCTGGCGACGCATGAACAGGAGCTGGTGGAACAACAGCGCCACGCGGCGATACTCAAAGAGCGAACGCGAATGGCGCGTGATATTCACGACACACTCGCTCAAGGATTCACTGGCGTGATTCTTCAGATGGAGGCTGCTGAAGAAGCCTTACTGGAGGACGATGCGGACCATGCGGTAGGGCATGTGCGCCGCGCCCGTGAATTGGCGCGCGAAAGTCTGGGCGAAGCGCGTCGGTCTGTCCACGCACTGCGACCTCAGGCGCTCGAGAAGGCCGCATTCGCCGACGCGCTGAAAGCGATTATCAAGAACACAACCGCAGGCACTGCGCTTCGCATCGAGTTTCAGCTAAATGGGCAACCGCGTGACCTGGGCCCAGCCGTCGAAGAAAACCTGCTCCACATCGGCCAGGAGGCTCTAAGCAATGTGCTGAAGCACGCGCATGCGACGAAATTTCAGACGCGAGTGCGATTCGATTCCGACGCAGTTCGCCTCGAGCTCCGCGACAATGGCGATGGATTTGTTGCCGAGACTGCCAACGGCGGCGGTATCGGATTGATCGGAATGAAAGAACGCGCCGACCAGATTGGCGCTACATTGAGCGTTTCGAGCAAACCCGGTGCAGGAACAAGAATTGTAGCTGTTTCCCCTTACCAGAACGCGTGAGGTTTAAGTGAAAACCAGAAAGGATAAGAAGAAGAGACCAATGGATAAGAAGAAGAAGGAGCGTATTCGAATTTTAATAGCCGATGACCACAGCGTCGTGCGCGAAGGGCTGGTCTCGTTGGTTAAACGTAAGGCCGACATGGCTGTAGTCGGTGAGGGGAGCAACGGCCGGGAGGCTGTCGATCTTTGGAAGGAACATCGTCCTGACATCACGCTGCTCGATTTGCGAATGCCTGAACTGGATGGCGTCGGCGCGATCAAAGAGATTCGCGAATTGGACGAGAACGCGCGCATCGTGGTGCTGACTACCTTTGATGGCGATGAAGACATTTACCGGGCGATCAAAGCCGGTGCGAAAGGCTACCTGCTAAAGGACACCGCGCGCGACGCATTAATGGAGTGCATTCGGAAAGTGCACAGTGGGGAAACCTGCATACCGCCTATGCTCGCCGCCAAGCTGGCCGACCGCGTCAGCGGCGAAAGCTTGAGCGCACGCGAGATCGAGGTGCTGCAACGAATTGCCGCAGGCAAGAGTAACAAAGAGATCGGTGCCGAGCTGTTCATCAGCGAAGGCACAGTAAAGACGCACGTCAAAAGCATCTTCAGTAAACTGGATGTAGTTAGCCGCACGGAAGCTGTCGCAACCGCAACACGTCGCGGGCTGATCCAACTATAGGCTTCTGTCTCCAAATAGGGAGCAACGCTCATCTCTTCTGTAGCATGCGAAAATGTGCTGCAGGCGCGTTGGTCGCAAGTCGGCGACTCTTTTCCTGGTCATGCGTGCTGCGCGCCAGATTGAAACATTGAAATGAGCTTCGCAAGGCGGCGGTCATACTCGTCGCACTTCGGACAGTTGCCATCGGAATCAATCCATTCCGGATGCTGGGTCAGTAGATCGCGGTGCAATTGTTCCTGCAATTCGGCATACGATCGAATCTGACGTGCGCTCGATATCGACCTTCTGTTTAGCTGCGACACTCCCCTCTGCATGACTAAACCCTCGGTCGCGCCGACCCAGCTGCTACGACGCGTCTGGAAGATTTTTCGCTGCTACATTAGAGTTAATCCGGACTCCCTCTTTCGGGAGATGGCCGAGCGAATAGATACGAATGCTGCCAGTTACGAGAAGCTGAGCATGTGCTTTGCTTTTGCCGGACCGCTGACGATTCGTTGATGTGCTTCGATTGCGTTTTCGAACACAACAAGCTGAAGAGCGAGAGGTTTCAACGCACCTGCTTCGAATCCAACGTTAGTCCTGAACGGATTACTTTGCGGCAACCATCCGCGTCGACCAAGCCCGCGCTACAGAAAGGAAGTTCTGCAGGATGAGTGATGAGTTTTTCGCGCAGCCAGAGAAGCGACGCATGAGCGCTTCGTGAAGGGGTCGCCTAATGCAAACTCCCTCGCAGCTTTCGCGCCATGTCTCGATACGACCCGGATCTGACTCAAACTGGAGTCGGTGCGTTTTGCTCGATCAAATTCTGACTCTTTAAGTCCGCCCAGAACTCCGCCGGAATCTTAGTCTGCATCGAGGTGTAGTCTTCCAGGATCTGACGTTCTCTGCTGACACCGACCACCAGGGCTGCGGCAACATCAGGCGCGGCAGAAAACTGCAGTGCGGCCGTTCGCAGATCGACCCCATGATTGGCCGCGATGTCACGCAGTTTCTTGCGTTTCTCAATGTAGGCAGCGGGAATTTTGTAGGAGTCCCTTCCGTAGTTGTACCTCGGACTGCCCGATATGAATCCGGCATTAAGCGAAGACCCGATCACCAAAGAGACGTTCTTTTGTCTTACCGCTGGGAAGATGTTATTGAGCGCGTTCTTGTGATCGATCAACGAATATTGCGAGGCCAAAAGGCACACGTCTGGATCGGCCACGTCGAGAACTTGCAGAATGGGTTCCGGCCTGTTTACACCCAGTCCCCACCCCTTGATGATGCCCTCGTCGCGCATGCGAGTGAGCTCAGGGAATGCTCCTGTCGTCGCAATCTTGAACTGTTCCTCCCAGGGAGTCGGTAGCAGTTTATTGTCAGGCGAGAGGTCATGGACGAAATCAATATCGAGGCTGTCGATCCCTAGTCTTTGCAGGCTGTCTTCGATCGAACGCCGGATCCCCGGACCTGTATAGTCGAACACGACATCGTTCGGCGAGGGCGAAAAGGGGAATAGCTCGCGATTGTGTGCTGTCTTTGACGCCGTCAGCAGTTTCCCGACTTTCGACGATATGATATAGTCGCTTCTTTTCTTGTTATGGAGAAAGTAGCCGAATCTTCGCTCTGCCAGGCCTAATCCATACCACGGAGACACGTCGTAGTAACGGACACCGGCAGACCATGCTGCCTCGAGGATAGCGTTGGCATCCTCATCTGTTACTATAGAAAACTCATTCCCTAATGGCACACCTCCCATGCCAAACTTGAATGGTGGCTTGTAATGACCTTGACGGGAGATGTTGGTTGCATTTTGCGCGGTATTTGTCGTTGCCTTCTCGTTGGCGTTGCGTGCAGCTAAGGCGCCACCAGGCATCAAGGCTGCGGCTGCGGTAAGCGCCGATCCTTTCATTGCCAAGTTCAAGAATTCTCTGCGTGAAGTCATAGTCAGCTTGCCTCTCTTTTGAAAAAAACTGTACGCTTTCGCGGCCCGCGGCTGCTACTACGCATTCGGAAGATTTGCTGGTGCGACCTCAGCCTTGGTCCGGCCTCTCTCTTTCGGGTGATAGCGAAATACAAAAACCTTTATGCGATGCGCTGAAAAGCGCTTTCTTCCTGTCCGAGAATTGCAGTTCGGCAATGTTAACGGAACGTGAGCACCTGTTTTGCTTTTGCCTGACGGCCGGCGAGTCGTTCGTAGGCTTCAATGGCGTTTTCAAACGGAACAAGCTGAAGAGGGGGAGCTTTCAGAACGTTGGCCTCAAAGCCGGGACGTAACTCGTCGGCAATTCCTGCGACATCACGAGGCGTAAACTTCATGCTATCGATGCCCATCAGCCGCGAGAGATTGTGATAGAAATCAATCAGGTCGAAGCTCACGCGCCGTTCGCCTGGGCTTGCGATTGAGACTTGCCGCCCACCGATTCGCAAAGAACGCAGGGCCGGCTCAAACATGGCACCACCAACCGTGTCGAGGATGGCATCAACGCCCTTGCTGTTCGTTAATTCAAAAACACGATCGCGCAGGTCGTCCGTCGTTGTGTTAATGACAGCAGCAGCTCCCGGAATAGGATCCGAACTGCGAGCCGCACCCAGAACGCGCGCCTTCCGCCAGTTTGCAATTTGCGCGGCTGCCTGTCCTACCGCACCGGCAACGCCGATAATCAGAATTGTTTCTCCGGCTTGAAGCTTCGCAGCACGGACGAGGGCGACCCAGGCTGTAATGAAAGGAACGCCGATAGCAGCGGCTTGTTCCAAGCTTAGCGTGGACGGTTTCGGCGACAGCGCTTCTTCTGCTACTCTAACGTACTCTGCCTGCGCGCCGTCGCGCGTGATACCGAGGCCAGGCCCGCTACTCCACACCTCCTTGCCCTGGTATTTTTTTCCTGCCACGACAACGCCTGAGAAATCGCGGCCAGGCGTGCGCGGCAAAGTTGTTGCCGAAAAGAGACCCGCGACATTCTTCACGTCACTTGGGTTTATTGCCGCCGCTTTCACCTGAACCAGCGCTTCGCCAGCGAGCGGCTCGGGCTGGGGGACTTCTTCGATGGCCAGCACCGACGGCGGACCAAATTTCTTAAAGCGCAAAGCTTTCATAGTTCACCAACGGGCCCCAAGCTCTTCGACCGTATGTGACCGGCTCAGTTAGAGTTCTTTCGGTGCACGGCTTTCACCTCTTTCAGATAACGACGGAGTAATTTCGCGGTAACTGCGCTCTTGTCGTAGCGCCGGTAAGCGGCCCAAAGCGCTTCGTCGGTTTCGTAATCAGGGGTGGGATTCGGATGACTTGGTTTGACGTCCGGAGGAGTCAACTTTGGTCGCACGCGAGCCATGGTGAGCGTCGTCATGCCATAAAGATGCGACTGTGACGAAATAACCGCTACTACGCAGGCGTGAGATTTTGTGCTAACCCGTACGAGATAACGTGCACTCCCTCATTCGGGAGATCGGTGCTCCAAACAATGAGTCTCGTGAGGCGCGTTTGTGTTTTGCGAAGTCTTCGACCTCAAACCGAATAGTCCGTCACGCAAAATCGCTTAACACTCGGCACATCTGTCCAATCTTTCACGTGTACAAAATGGTTAGAGCCAAAGGCGCATCGTTCATCTTGAGCCTGGGGCTGCGCCCCAGGTCTTTAAAGCCAAGATGGCTAGGAGCACTACTGCCTCTTTAGGCAGCCTCTTGGCGGACTCTCGTTTTTTGGTTGTCGGATTGATTTCGCCCGCCACGGCTGCCGGAGTTTCCATTGCTCGCGAGATACACGCAGACAGCCGAGAAATCTTGGATGGCATGTCCCGCAATCATTGCGAGGCGATACAGTTCCTTCGCAGCATTGGTTACCGGCATGGCCACGCCAGATTCGTAGGCGCTCACTGCTGCGAGATGCAGGTCCTTTTGCACCCAGCGCAACGGAAATTCGGCTTCGTAATTTCCGCTCTCAATTTTCTCCCGCTTCAACGCGATAAACGGCGCGACCGCAGGCGTGTTGAGCAGTGAATCGAACAATACTTTACGCGAAATGCCGAGCCCTTCGCCCAACGCCATCCCTTCGGCGAATACCGCCATGGCGTTACCCAGTAAGAGATTGACTACCATTTTCATGGAAGTTCCAGTACCATGTCCGCCGGTATGGACAATTCTGTTGCCCATGCACAGCAGTAACGGGCGAATTCTTTCCAAATCGGCCAGCTCAGCTCCTACCCAAAAAACGAGTTTCGCCTCCGCGGCGGGGAGCGCCGAGCCAGTTACCGGTGCGTCCACAAAATGAACATCGCGGCGTGCTGCTTCGGCTGCCATTTTCTTCGAGAACGACGGATTTACCGAACTGCAATCGACCCAAAGCGCATGTGGCCGGAGGTGATCCAGAAATCCGTTATCGCCCAGAGCTACTTGCTCGACCGCGCCTGGATGGGCCAGCATCGTAAACAAGACGTCTACTTGTTGGGCTAGTTTTGCTGGGGAATCAGAAAACGTTCCGCAAGGACCAAGTAGCGATTCCGCCTTGGCGCGTGTGCGGTTGAAGACCACCAAAGGGTAGCCGTGCTTTTGCAGGTTCGCCGCCATGCGGCTGCCCATTATTCCTAAACCAATGAATCCTATTTTCATTTCATTTCTCCTTTGTTCTACTTTACTAACGGGTCGATCAGCTTCAGTCCCGTGGCCTCATCTGTTTCTTTGTGTACGGGTGTTGGATAAACAGTCATGAATAACTCCAGGGTTGGAAAGACAAAGGCGTTGATCACGTGTCCACCCACCGTTCCATCAGATGACGCTACGGACACGTGCGTGTGAACAGCAGGTTGGTCGTTGACGAGTGCGATGTCGCCGATCATGGAAACCAGTTCCACCTGTTGTTCAATCGGAATCAGTTTGAACTCCTTCCTGGCCTCGTCAAACCAGGCAACGGTAGCGTGGCTAAACGCGCCGATAGCAGTGAAACTAGCTGAGGCCACTTTGTTCTGCCTGGCAAAATCGGTTAGGCCCGACATGACTTCGTCGCCTTTAGCAAGGACGATTGCATAGTTCTTTACGCCACCATTTTCTGACAGCAGTCGGACTTTCATGCCCGGTGCCTTTCGAGTCGCTACCGGAGCTGAGGGCGAAATGTATCGCTCATCTTGGGTGGCGTTCCCTTGTTGTCCTTTCGCCTCTGTCATACTTGCGAAGAATGCCAACATTATGATGGAGACTAGTGTTAGTTGGTTGCATAGTCTCTTCATAGTTTCTTTCAAGCTGCCATTACCGGCTCTGGTTCTTGTACCTTCCTGCCTTCGATCTCCGCGACGTCGTCATCCGTCAACTGAAGCTCTGCAGCGCCGACATTTTTCTCGACTTGAACAGCGTTGCGCGCGCCGACAATAGCCGCAGTCACCGCAGGGTTTCGCAATACCCATGCGACAGCGACCTGGCCTGGCGGCCGGTGATACTTCTCACCAACTTCTCGCAAACGCTCAACGAGCGCGAGGTTCTCGGAAAGTTTCGGTTCGCGAAATTCCGGGTCACGGCTGCGCCAGTCGCTATCGGGCAGCTTTGCCGCACGCTCGCGAGTCATCGCGCCAGTCAACAAACCCGATGCCATGGGCGAGTAGACGATAACTCCGATGCCATTTGAGTAGCAATAAGGCAGAATCTCGGATTCGATTTCCCGGCGAATCAGCGAATAGGGCGGCTGCAGCGAGGTGATCGGAGCGATCTTCTCCGCCCGCCGCAGTTGGTCCGCATCAAAGTTAGAAACTCCGATCCAGCGTACCTTTCCTTCCTCTTGAAGCCGAGCCATCTCGCTCCAGCCTTCTTCCAAGTCCTCGGTGGGCCAGTGGATTTGGTAAAGATCGATCACATCGACATTGAGCCGGCGCAGACTGTCTTCGCATTCGCGCCGAATGGATTTTGCCTGCAAGTTGTTATGGACATTTCCCTGTGCGTCCCAGCGAAGCCCGCATTTTGTGAAAACGTACGGGCGCGGGCCGGACCAGCTTTTCAGTGCAGACGCTACAACTTCCTCAGAATGACCCATGCCATACACAGCTGCGGTATCGATCCAGTTGATGCCGAGCTCGAGCGCGCGGTGTATCGCTGCAATGGACGCTTCGTCGTCCTGTTCGCCCCAGCCGAATTCCCAGCCTGAGCCGCCGATGGCCCAGGCGCCAAAGCCGATAGGCGTGATGTACAAGTCAGAATTACCTAATCGCTTGGTTTTCATGTCAGACTCGGTGATAGATTTCATTTTCGCGTTTTCGGTTTTCATAGGTTAAAACCGTGATTCATCGTGATCGAATGTTGTCGCTCAACTCGCCGTTGCCTGCGGCAGGCCAAGCGATTGCAGTGTGTCGGGCGATAGACTTCCGGTTACACTTAGCTGATTGGCGATTTGATATTTCGCAACCGCGTCGCGCGTCGCCGGTCCGAAAACGCCGTCGATGGAGCCATTGTAATAGCCAAGTTGCAGTAGCTGCCTTTGAACGGCTTGGACCGTGGCAGTATCAGCTGGTGCAATGTTATAACTAGCGCCGCTGTTATCGTACGGGTCCGTGTCCGTGTAGTAATCGTATGGGTCGTAGTCGTCGGCGTAATACGGAAGGTAATCCCACGGAAAAAATCCATCATCCAGTCCGCACCAGAAGCCGTTGATAAAGACAAAGAAGTGACCGTGATCAAAATGGGCATGCCGCCGGTCCCAATCGCCGTGCCAATTTGCGTCGTGACGTTCAGCAAGGTGGCGGTCGATCCGCCCGTTCACTCCGCGTTGCGGAAGTGTTTGCGATGGACGGGCGACTGAAGCCATCGCGCCACGAGTGCGCTCGATGTTGGAAGTTACGGCTCGATTAGGTTGCCCATCGTAGACAGGTTGCCTGGATGATGGTCTCCCAAGTGAAGAGAACCGGGATCCTGCGCCAGCAAAGTTCGAGACGCCACCCGAAAAGTGCGATCCGCCAAAGCCGACTCCGCCGCCGCGGCTGCCGACTCCGCCTCCAACGTGTCCGGCAGCCATAGGGGCACCACTAAAGCCACCGCCGTGGAACCCACCACCGAAACCTCCCCCATGGAAACCTCCACCTCCAAACCCACCACCGTGGAAACCTCCTCCTCCGAAGCCTCCACCACCTCCGCCGTGACCAGCCGCCAGGACAGTCTGGCTTGCCACAGCAGAAACGAGGCTAATTAAACCAAGAATTGCTTTTGTTTTCATGTCCCAAGCTCGCAGCGGTCGACCTCTCACCGCCATTGCGCATCCGGCAGATTTTCCTTTCCTACTCAAGAGCTTTCGCCTGTTCCCTCTTTCGGGGGATTATCGGATTGCGAGACTAACTTACTGACCTCGAGCTTTTCTGAAGTTGTCGCTCGTACTGCTCAAGCAGTATTCCCCGTCTAGCGAGGACGAACCCGGATGTTCTGCGGGCTTTTCGCGTGCCGCGTCTAGAAACTCTAAGACCATGAGCCTCATCGGATGATCTAATTGATTGGTTAGAGGAGCCGTTTGCGTGTCATTGCCAAACCAGGCCAGCA
>WNFR01012480.1_pt1 | contig 11519 bp, 10 predicted proteins | sample 5400221 | NCBI WGS metagenome assembly WNFR01 (sample SAMN13153357, study PRJNA577476) | soil metagenome | isolation source: 40 cm soil under Madrone tree | place: USA:California | collected 2016-06-14 | reverse complement strand
GTCGGCGCGCTTCATGCGCATGACCAGTTGGTCGCGAGTGATGCCGGCATTGTTCACCAGAATATCGATCTTGCCGAACTGGGCGAGGACGGCCTTGAAGGTGGACTTGATTTGCTCCTCGTCACTTACGTCGAGCGGGAAGAGTGCCGCCTTTCCTCCTGCGGCCGCGATTTCCCCAACCAGTGCCTGCAACTTGTCCTGCCCGCGGGCCGCCAGCGCCAGCGCGGCCCCCGACTGGGCCAGTTTCAACGCGCAAGTCCGGCCGATGCCTTGCGACGCACCCGTCACCAGCGCTACCCGGCCTGAAAGAGTCATGAATACTCCTCACCAACAGGACGGGGAATTATACCCGTGAAAGAAACTGGGCTGCCAACCGGGCCAGGCAGAATGCTGAAAGTTGTGCCCCTGTCAGCTGATGCGCTGCAATGGCCAGACCAGAACCTCTAGCTTGCGCGTGAAGTGCAGCAGGGGAGAGCTTGAGGGAAGCAAGATTCCCGCCGCCGCCGCCACACTGTTGATTTCAATTTCGGCTTCCGCCTTCTGCAGAGGCCAGGGCTGATGGTGAATTTCAGCGCGGTAGATGCGGCTGGCGTGAACTGTGTACAGGCAGTAACGTTCGGTCAGCCAGTGTTCAAGGCTGCCCTTTTCGCTCGGTTGAATATCACTGGTGGCCCTGTAGCGTCCGCGAAACTCGGCAGTCATTCCACGACGGCGCGAATCGTAACTGACGCAATCACTATGCATCTCCACTGACATGCGCGCCGGGAAATAAGGGAGGCGGAAAAACCTGCGTCCTGTCCACACGGCGGGGAGGTTGGCCGCATCCAGGCTGAAGAAGTAAACGCCCGGCTTACCATCCAGCGTTACGTAGGTGCGGACATTGAGCTCGGGAAACCGGGATAGCCCTGGTAACGGCGGCAGTCTCCGCGCGTGAATGCGGCTCATGTGGAAAGGAACCACTCCGACCCAGCACCGGCCGTCGAAAGTGTCGAGCGGGAGCTGAGCTGGCACGATCGGTCTCAGAACCTTTGACTCGACGGGACGGTGCGCGAACAACAGATCGTGCCAGGTCTGAGCCATGACCCACGAACCGCCAGGCAGTGGCCAGGGTCGGTGCGACACGGAGTCAAGAGCGGGGTGCATTTTCGTTCAGTTCACCCCTACGACACGAGGTTGCAGTCCGCTCACTTGATGTGACAGGTTGCCAGTCCCTGCTTTTCCAGATACTGCTGGTGGTACTCCTCGGCGGGATAGAACGTCACCGCCGGCACGATCTGGGTCACAATCGGTTTCTTGAAACGGCCGGATTTCTCCAGTTGCTCTTTTGAAATCCGGGCTTCACTTTCTTGCTCCGGGGTATGGAAGAAGATAGCCGAGCGGTATTGCGATCCCCAGTCCGGGCCTTGCCGGTTGACCTGGGTGGGATCGTGGTTCTCCCAGAACACTTGCAGCAGCTTCTCGTAGGAGAGTGTCGCGGGATCGTACTCTACTTCCACGGCTTCCGCGTGGCCGGTACGATCACTGCAAACGTCTTTGTAGGTGGGATTGGCGAAGTGCCCTCCGGTGTAGCCAACGCGGGTTGCGGTCACACCCGGTAATTGGCGGAAGGTGGCTTCGACTCCCCAGAAACATCCTGCGGCAAAGGTGGCTTTGGCCATATGAACAACACTCCTCAGCTAATTATATCGAGTCATTGGATGAACGGGTGGGGACAGAGAAGATCGTATGATGTTCATACGTGTTAACCGTTGGTCTGTGTTTGTGCCGGCCGGCGGCCGGCGCTGCCAGCCCCCTTACTCCATCACCATGCCACCGGTTAGTGCCGCCACCCGCTCTACGCGGTGCAGCACGCACCAGGTTTCCAGCTCGCTTGCGATCTTCTCCGTCGCCACTGGATCCCAATAACTGGCGGTTCCGATCTGCACCGCGGTCGCGCCGGCCAGCATGAACTCCACGATATCCGCTGCGGTCGAGATTCCGCCCATGCCGATAACCGGAATATTCACCGCTTTCGAGGCGTCGTAGACCATGCGCAGGGCAATCGGCTTGATCGCGGGGCCGGACAACCCAGCGGTGACATTGGCGATGCGCGGCTTGCGAGTTTCAGGGTCGATCGCCATTGCCACAAACGTATTGACCAGCGAGACGGCATCCGCGCCGGCATCCTGAGCCACGCGGGCCATCTGCGCGATGCTGGTTACGTTCGGCGAAAGTTTCACAATCAGCGGCCGCCGCGATATCCGTTTGACGGTGTTCACGACTTCGTCGAGCGACCGCGGATCGCTGCCAAAATGGATGCCGCCGGCGACCGTATTCGGGCAGGACACGTTCAATTCATAAGCGGCGATATCCTCACCTTCGTTCAGAATCTCAATGGTTCGCTCGTAGTCTTCGCGGCGGTAGCCGAACACGTTCGCAAACACGACGATATTTTTCATTTTGCGCAGTTTGGGCAGCTTCTCGTCGAGAAAGGCGCGTGCGCCAATGTTTTGCAACCCGATCGCGTTGAGCATACCGGCGGGTGTTTCATATAAACGCGGAGGCGGATTTCCGGCCAGCGGTTCGGCCGAGAGTCCCTTCACCACAAAGCCGCCGAGCTTGTTAAGGTGCACCACATCTTCGAATTCGACGCCGTAGCCAAACGTGCCACTGGCCGCGACTACCGGATTTTTCAACCGTATGCCGGCGAAGCTGACGCTGAGATCAGGGCCGGCAGCCGCCGCGGGTGGGGTCATCGCGAGCCTCCCGCAATCGTGTGGTCGGTGTTCCCTACCGTGGCGGCCAGAGTGTCCGGGGCAACGGCCTTGCCGGCGCCGGGTCTGAAGTCTCGCCCTTCGACATTCGGCGCGCTTCGATCTGGCACGCCATTGGGGGAATTCGCGGCCCGACGCGGCGGGGCCAGAATTTCGGTCAGAACCCGGCCGACGGAATGGGTGGGAGCGTTGATGCCGAGGAGCGAAGCCAGAGTCGCAGCCAAATCCACCGGCTCGACGTGGGTGCGGTACATTCCCGATTGGAAGGGAAGGCCGTAAAAGACTAACGGCACGTGCGTATCGTAGGTGTACGGTGAAGCGTGATCGGTTCCGCTCGTCGTACCCACCGTGTATGGGACAGGAACGCCCAGCACATACCAACCACCGAGTGGCGAATAACTGTGCAGATACTTCAATCCGGTTTCGGTGTTCGGAGCATCGCCCCGCTCCAACTGCGACCGAGTGTAGTAGGCGCGCAAGCCGATCTGGTTGAGCGCATCTCCCACAGCGCGCTCCGAATCTTCTTCCTTCATCTTAATCGCGGCAAAAGCGTCTGAGTTCACCCACGCCACCGGGAAATCGAAATCCTTTACATATTCGGCTGGATGAGCAAAATGGGCAGAGAGTGCACTGTTCACCTGCGCTCGCATTTTGTCGGCCGCCAGACCAGCCGCCGGCAGGTGCAACTTGGCCGCAACCTGGGGCAGGGGCGCGACCCCGTGGTCGGCGGAAAGCGCGATCCACACGTTGGCCAGCCCAACCTGATGTCCCAGGAACTCAAAGAATCCGGCCAGCTGCCGGTCCATGCTGAGGGCCATGGCTTGCATCTCGGCCGAATCGGGGCCGACTTTGTGGCCGAGAATATCGTTGGCCGACAAGCTGACGATCAGCAAATCGGTGGCGGGGCCATTGCCCAGCTTTTCGTAGGTGATCAGCTCGCGCGCGAATTCAAATTCGTAGTCATTGGCGTAGGGCGTGGAACCAACCAGTTCGTAGAAGCTGCCTGCCTTTCCGTCCGCGGGCTTGGTCGTGCGCAGGACGTTCCCATCGCTGTCTTTCCATTCCTGGTTCAGGTACTTTTCCGACCGCTTGCTTTCGTTAAAATCCTGCGCCCACTTGGGAAGTTCGCTGCGGTAGTAAGTGGATGTGATCCATGTGCCACTTTTCTGGTCGATCCAGTAGGCGCCGTTTCCCGCGAAGCCGGCGGGGAGGATGGCGGCGCGGTCCTTCAACGCGACGGCGAAGACACGCGCCTTGCCCTGCGTTGCCAATTTGAGTTCGTCCCCCAGCGTGTCGGCGAGCAGGTTGTGAGGTGAAGCCCCTGGCCCGCTGCTGGCGATGCCGACGAGTTTGGTGCCATCGTCTTCGACTGAAGTGACCATTTTCTTTTTCTGCGGATCCCACCATTCGTTGGCCATGATGCCGTGGCCGTTCGAATAGGCTCCAGTCAGCAGAGTCGAGTGTCCAGGCGCGGTGCGTGTGTTGGCGTAGTTATAGTTGCAGTCGGTGAAATCGGCGCCCCGTTCGAGCAGAAGACGAAAGCCGCCTTCGCCCCACTGATCGCGGTAGCGCTCCAGGTAGTCGCCGCGAAATTGATCGATGACGACGATAACCGCGAGTTTGGGGCGCGCGTTGTAAGCGGAGCCGAGGCCTGCGCCGGTGAGGCCAAGACACAGTAGAAATCCCAGGACCGCGGAGCGAGCAGAGGATTGCATTGCGGGGTAGTTTACAGCCTGTGACACGCCGGACCAAATGACTAGGTATGGAATTTCCCATTGGATGCGCGAGCGTCTCGCTCGTGCAGTCCGCGCCGTCCACGTGCACTTCCCGCCTCTTTTTGGGTACAGTAGTTAACTCCGATGCTCGATCTCAACTTCGTCCGTGACAATTTGCCGCTGGTTGAGGAAAAACTGCGACTGCGCGGGATGGATCCGGGCGAAGTGTTGAAGGACTTCCAGGAGGTAGACACGCAGCGGCGCCATGCCATCAGCGAAGCCGAGATCACTAAAGCGCGGCGCAACCGCGCGTCCGAAGAGATCGCGAAACTGAAAAAAAGCGGGCAGGACGCGACCGTCCAAATGTCCGAAACCAAGCAATTGCGGGAGCAGATCCAGCAGTTGGAGAAAGTGGCCGCGGAACTGGAAGCGCGTGTCCTGGAAATTCTGGCGGGCATTCCCAATCTGCCCCACCAAAGCGTGCCGGCAGGAAAGACCACAGAAGACAACGTCGAAGTCCGGCGCTGGGGCGCTCCGCCTAAATTCGATTTCAAACCCAAACCGCACTGGGAACTCGGGGAACAGCTGGGCATTCTCGATCTCAAACGCGCCACGAAGCTTTCCGGTGCGCGCTTCGCCGTGTACTGGGATTTGGGGGCAAAACTGGAGCGGGCACTGGCCAACTTCATGCTCGATCTGCACACTCGTGAGCACGGCTACACCGAAGTGCTGCCACCCTATCTGGTGAATTCCGAGTCCATGTATGGCACCGGACAGTTGCCGAAGTTTGCCTCTGATCTTTTCCGCGTGCCGCACGGGGAAAGAGATCTATGGCTGGTTCCCACCGCGGAAGTACCGGTCACTAATCTCTACCGCGACGAAGTGCTGGAGGCTTCGCGGCTCCCGGTTTCGCTCACGGCCTATACTCCGTGCTTTCGCAGCGAGGCCGGATCGTATGGCAAGGACGTGCGTGGCATCATCCGACAACACCAGTTCCAGAAAGTTGAACTGGTCAAATTTGCGCGGCCAGATACTTCGTACGAGCAGTTGGAGAGACTCACCCACGATGCCGAGGAAGTTCTGCAAAAGCTCGGTTTGCACTACCGCGTGGTTGCCCTCAGCACCGGTGACATGGGGTTTTCTTCCGCCAAGACTTATGACATCGAAGTATGGCTACCCGGGCAGGAACTGTTTCGCGAGATCTCTTCGTGCTCGAACTTCGAGGCGTTCCAGGCGCGCCGCGCCAATATCCGTTACCGTCCTGAAGGCAAGAACAAGACCGAGTTTGTCCACACTCTGAATGGCAGTGGCCTGGCGGTGGGCCGCACGTGGGTGGCGATTGTCGAGAATTTCCAGCAGGCTGACGGCAGTGTTCTGATTCCCGAAGTTCTGCAGCCAGCCATGGGCACCGATCGCATCCAACCGAGGAAGTTCTGACGTGGCGCGGGCGCCCGCGCCCGCGTGGGGGCTCCCAAGACTATGGTTTGCCAAGCCGGGGGCTACAAACTAGACTTGTGCGGGACCAGAATGAACACCACCATCGCCGACGCGCCTACCGTGCCCATGCCCTCCTTCTGGCGCACAATTCGCGACTACGTCCTTTGGTCATACGAGCGCGGCACCATCCAATACGACATCATGGTGACGCTGATCCTCCTGTTCGTCTTCCTTTCACCCTACTGGATCAACTTCCATGACAAACCGGTGGAACGCAATCCGCATCCAAGTGGAGTGGTCGTAACCCCGGAAACCGGCGGAGGATTTATCTACCAGATTGACGGCGCTGCGATCTCCGGTAAAGATGAGGCCACTGTGCGGGCACAATTGCTACGCATTGTAGAGCCTATCTCCGGAGAGGTGAGCATCACCAGGTACGAAGCCGTGCGTGATCGGCAGGGACGCGTGCTCAGTTATAAAGTGTGGGTGCAAAAGGAGTAGGCGGTGCCACCCTACCTGCGCTGGGCAAGACGAAACATGAAGTCCAGAACGTCAGTTCGCGGGTTGCTCCTGATTGTTGCGTGCCTGCTTCCCCTCACGTGGGGGCAAACCCCAGCCGATTCCCAGCCGAACGAATCCTCGCCGAATGCCGCGCTGGACCGAGTCCTAAGCCAGATGGACGCTGCCGCCGCAAACTTCCGTACCACCGAAGCCGATGTTCTCTGGGATCAATATCAAAGAGTGGTGGACGAACACGAAGCCCAGAGGGGGAAGGTATATTTCCGCCGGGCGGGAAATGAAATCCAGATGGCGGCGGACATCACCGAGCCGGACCAGAAATATGTGCTCTTCAGCGGTACCAAGGTGCAGGTCTACCAGCCTAAAATCGAGCAGGTGACGGCTTACAACACCGGCAAGAACCGCGAAGCATTTGAGAGTTTTCTAGTCCTGGGCTTCGGGGGCCGCGGGCATGACATGCTGAAGTCCTTCCAAGTGAAATATTTGGGCAATGAAAAAGTAGACGCCACGGACGCGGTAAAGCTGGAGCTCGTTCCCAAAGCGGTCAGCGTCCGCAATAACGTTGACCACATCGTTTTATGGATCGACCCCACCCGGGGAATTTCAGTGCAACAGCAGTTTTTCTTCGGGCCCTCGGGCGACTACCGTCTGGCCAAATATTCCGACATTAAGGTGAACGAAAAGATTTCCGATGCTGTTTTCAAGCTGAAAACCACCGGCAAGACCAAGTTCATCTCAACGCAGGGCTAGAGAAACTCTGCGAAAAGCTCAAAGATAGGGGCTGAAAAACCCAGGACGGAGCGTTATACTGCTGAGGAGTTTCCCGAAATCCGCACTGGACGCCTGAATTGCATGGCCAAGGTTTTTACGATCCCGGTTCCCCCTAAGATTGGGCGCAAACGCCGTGAGCGCACCACTGACCCACGCTATGTAGACGGCCAGCGCCTGCTGGTGGAGGCCATGAAATATCTGGCCCAGTCCGACCCCATTTCCAACCGAGGTGCCATCGAATTGCTTTCCGAACATGTTCGCACCCGCTTCCGCATGAGTGACTCTCCGTTAAGTTAAGGGCTTCCACTGCGGTGCACCGGACTCCCTAAGAAAAATACTGCTTGCGGCTATGCAAGATTGTGATGGTGAATCATCAGGGCATGAGACAAGCAGTGATTTCGTGACCGCCAGTCAACTTGTTCCAGCACATCCGTCCTGTTATGTGCAGTAGATTCCTCTTGATAGTTGCCGCGCGCGCCCAATAAACTCCGGCCTAACTGCGTGGTGTACAACGTGGACCGCACAAAGGGGGCGCCATGGGGCGACATCCGGATTTCCGGTGGGCATCGCTTTTTGTTCTTTTGGTTGGTTTGTGTCTTGGCCATCCTGTCCTAGCCCAGAAGATCACGGGAGACATTTCCGGCACAGTGCAAGACACCACCGGCGCGGTCGTCAAAGATGCGAAGGTTACCGCCACGAACACAGCCACGGGCGAAACCCGCTCCGCCACCACCTCGGACGGTGGCTTCTATCGAATCGTGGAATTGCCGCCGGGAAACTACAAGGTTACGGCCATAGCGCCAGGTTTCAAGACGTCGGCTCGGGATGTGCAGGTGGCCTTGTCGCTGGTTACGCAGTCGGATTTCCAGCTCCAACCGGGGCAGGTATCGGAGACCGTCGAAGTCGAAGGCGTGGCTCCGCTGGTAGATACCACTGAGGACAGGCTCAGCACATTATTCGAGGGCCGGCAGGTGGCGGATCTGCCCAACAATGGGCGGGACTTCAACAACCTTCTGGACGGCGTGCCCGGCGTACAGCGCAGCCCCGGCGGCGGCTTTCAGAGCCTTAATATCAATGGACAGCGTGCCACCTCCAACAATTTCGCGGTCGACGGTATTCCTACTGAAGAGCGGAACCGAGATCCACGGCAGTGCATTCTGGGATCGCCATACCGACGCCTTCGACGCGAGGAATTGGTTCGCCAGTAAGGTTACTCCCTTTCGCCTGAACCAATTTGGGGCCTCTGGCGGATTCCCCATCAAGAAGGATAAAGCCTTTGTCTTCTTGTCGTATCAAGGGTTCCATCTTAAAGATTCATTCCCGTCCCAGGTCACATTGCCGACGACGGCGCAGATCTTTGATGCTACCCAGTGCGTACAAACGGGAGTGAATCCGAACACTTCGGGCACCTTCGGTCCAGATGGGACGACTCCGTGGACCACATGTCTGAACAAGGGCCCAGGGCCGGGCAGCGACCAGATTTTCGGGACAGCCGACGATGGTACCGTCAATTCCATAGGCGCGAATTTGCTCTCGTTTATCCCCACGAGTGCGACCGGCACGGCCAATATAGCGGCCGACAACAGCCTCGACCTGAATAACTTTCACGTGAAGTTCGACTACATCTTCAGTCCTTCACACCGGGTGTCGGTCAAATACCTCTTTGGCGATAGCCTGCAGAGTCAGCCAGCAGCGCCAGGAGTGCCGCAATCGGTCGGTCCTCTAGCCACCAATAAGAACATGTGGAACTCAGTTGCGCCTAGCCGGGCTCAACTTGCGGGCCTCAATTACACCTGGACCATCACTCCCACGACCGTGCTTGAGAGCCGTTTCGGATATCAGCGATTTTCCCAACGCATTGGAGTGAACAACAACATCGACCCCAATGCCCTGGGCATCGCCACCGGCCCGTTGGGTGCTAACTCGGGGGACAAGGAGAACTTCGGAGTTCCGGCGGTCTACTATCTAGGCTATTTCGGACCCAGCGGCTACGCAGTCGATGGCGGTGTGCAGGGATACCCCATCATCACCCGGCCCGATGCCTCTTATGATTGGCAGGAGCATTTCACCGCTATTAAGGGCAATCACACCATCAAGATCGGCGGCCAGTTTCAAGATGCCTACACCAAGACGCGGCGCGACCGGGCGCGCTCCAACATATCGTTTTACTACTACGGGTTCGCCGGTTGTGCCGCAAGCGGCGACTGCAGCCAGATATTTGGCTCTGTCGACGCGAACGGCAATCCCCTGCTTACTCAAAGTAATCCCGTAGCTGCGCTGAACGAACTACTGTTGGGGTTGACCGAAGACAGCGGCAGATCCTTCGGTGTTACCGACCGGCGCATTTTACAAAAATCGCTAGGTCTTTACGTGCAGGATAGCTGGAAGGTGAAACCCAATTTCACTCTGGAGTTGGGCGTTCGATGGGATGTTTCCGGTGCCTTAGGCGAAGCCAAGAATCAAGGCGCTAACTTTTTGCCGGATGACCCCAAAGCCGATGCCAACGGGTTCGTAAGCCTGGCAAACCACCCGCTTTACAACACAGACAAGAATAATTTCGGTCCGAGAGCCGGGTTTGCCTGGGACATCTTCGGGAACGGTAAGACCGTGCTGCGCAGCGGCTATTCTTTGAATTATGACCTGCCGAACTTTGGCGCCATTCATGCTCCCCAAACCTATTTCCAGATGTGGAGCGGCGCCCGTGCCGGGTTCTTTACCCAGGTTCCGGAGGGCATCTTCGCCATTGACATCACCACTACCCCACCTGACAACCTGTTGACCTTCGACAGCGGAACCTTGCCCAACTCGCTTTGCCGAGATTTCATTTGCATGGCTGCGGGCGTGAACATATATGGGCAGAGCGCGACACCTACCCCGCCCTTCAATGTGGTCCAGGTCATACGGAACTTCGCGACTCCGATGAACCATGCTTATAATCTCACCATCGAGCAGCAGTTGAGCAACAAGACGTCGTTTAGTGTTGCCTACGTCGGAACGGCTGGTCGGGACCTGCTCAACTGGCGAGATCTTAACGCTTGCGCAGTCAGTGCGACGGACCCCTGCGATACGAGTCGGCAGCCGTTTGGCGCCCGCTTCCCAAACTACAATCACATTTTGCAGCTTAACAATGACGCCTACTCCAACTACAACAGCCTTCAGACGGCTTTCAAAGTCCGCGATCTTCATGGCCTGAGTGGGCAGTTGAATTTTGTCTGGTCAAGATCGTTTGATACCGGTTCTGCCAATCGAGGTGGAAGTTTCCTCTCCGATTACCAAAACCCCTACAACGTCGATAAGGGATACGCGCCCGCGGATTTCGACACACCCTGGAACGTGAATTTCACCCTCGTGTACGAGGTCCCCAAGTTCCACAGTCTGCCCAGGCTAGTGGGAGAAGGGTGGCAGATTAATTCCCTGTTCCGCGCACAGGAAGGGCGGCCCTATACTGCCTTTGTTGCCAGCGACACTTCAAATCAGGGGTTAAAAGATACATTCGCAAACTACGACGGGAGCCCGCTCAACTACGACAACCATTACATAGCCCATGGCAAGGACACCTACTTTAATACCGCGGCATTTTCGGCGCCGGCTGCTGGGCAGATTGGAAATGCAGGCCGAAACAGCATACGGCAACCGCCGATTTCCCAGCTCGACATGGGATTGTTCAAGAATTTCAAACTGACGGAGCGTTTCTCCGTGAAGTTCAAATGGGAAGTGTTCAACGTACTGAACCATGCCATGTTCGCCACATCGTTTCCGGGCAAAGTTGGGAGTGGTTCTTTCGGAGTATTTTCGTTTACGCCTGACGTAGGCCTCGGCCTAAACCCGATCCTCGGCACAGGCGCGCAGCGTAATATGCAATTCGGCCTGTCTGTCGCCTTCTGACGCCGGATTGGCGAAATCGCATGGGGGTTTAGCGATGGTAAACTCCCATTTTGCTCCTATGCGCCGTCCCTGCCTGCTTTTCCTGCTGATTGTGCTGAGTGCAAGCAGGTTCGTCCGAGCGGAAGCGCCAAATATCGTCCTCATCACCGTGGACACCACGCGGGCGGACCGCATGGGTTTCCTGGGCTCCAAGAAGGGCCTTACGCCGAATCTGGACACGCTGGCCCGCCAGGGTGTCGTGTTCGAAAGGGCTTATTCCCAGGCGCCGCTGACTCCGGTTTCCCACGCTACCATTTTCACCGGCACCTATCCCCAATTCCATACCGTCACTGATTTTGGCCATCCCCTGCCAGCCTTGTTGCCGTTCCTGCCGGAGATTTTGCAGAAAAGCGGCTACCACACCGCGGCTTTTATCGGCTCGTTGATTCTAGACCCTAGG
>WNFR01008057.1_pt1 | contig 11521 bp, 14 predicted proteins | sample 5400221 | NCBI WGS metagenome assembly WNFR01 (sample SAMN13153357, study PRJNA577476) | soil metagenome | isolation source: 40 cm soil under Madrone tree | place: USA:California | collected 2016-06-14 | reverse complement strand
AGCAGCAATTCGACGAATGGGTGCGGCCGGAGCGAATGATCGGCCCTGCGTAGCGGGGAAGTGAAGCGACCAGCTGTCGCCGATGCTAGAATCAGTCGGGCGCCGAATTGCCGGAGTATGCTGGCGGCGTTTGTCGGAATAGGGGCAACGCGTGCCGAACTGGAAGTATGGAGCACCGCGCAGGGCCCCGACGAAGGTATTTACGCCGCGCGGTTCGTTAGCGCGCCGGTGAAAGGCAACAGATGAGCAGTGTATCCAACCCTCAAGCAGAGACCCTCGCCACCACTCCCCGCGACTTGGTTCGGGCGATCCGCCAGGAGCCCCAGCCCGCGAGCAGCGCAGCTTCTTTTCATTTCGACGTGTGTCTGACGTGGCTGGAGCTTGCCGTTCGCCATCTCTCGGATGCGCAAGTTGCCCAGATTGCACGAATCGAGGCATGGAACGATCCGGATGAATACTCCAGAATAGCGGCGTTGAAGTGGGAGTTTGAGGCGTCCATCCAGGCGATATTGGCTTCGGGAGTTGCGGTCGACGCGTTTTGCGCTGTGGTGCAGACCAAAGTCCAGCTTCCCCAATCACTCATCGACGAATGGAGAGAAAACGGCACTGCGCGTTGCATTCAGATTTCGGAGACGCTACGCGGGGCATTTTCGCTGGAGCCAACGAAGGTGAGCGGCTTGCGTCAGAATCTGGGAGAAATTTTCAGGTTCCGCGATTTGGCCATCGATCCTTCCGCAAAGATGGACGTTCAGATCCTGCACCCCGAGCTCGGGGTCGGCGTCGAGTGGCGACTCGCTTACTTCCGGTATCAGAACGCTCTATTGATCGTCAATGCGACGCTACGGCTCTTCGCCGAACTCGCCGCACTGGACACACCAAAGGATGCTGACCTTCAGAAGTATATCGATGCGTTACGATCAAGTGTTGAAGCGCTACAGAACTCGAATGCGTTAAGAGCTCAAGTATCCAACGCACATCTCAGGCGGACGCCCCCGAAACCGAGCATCCCCTTCAACCCAGACGCGCTGCAGGCGGTGTTTTTCCCCACACGCGGTTCGGCTCCTTCTGCTGGTCATGACAATGTCGGATAAAGCGAGCACGAGTTGATCACGAGCGTTCGCGCTCGTGCATCACGCTCACGGGCTGGTTACAGTTCAGGCATTTCAGCGTACGCTAAATCTTCGTCGTCCACTTCGGAAAGGTAACGCAACCTTCCCAAGCCCAATTGCGGCTCGGGTCGTCTTGCCATCGAGGTGTTGTCCGTGTCCCCACCCCAATGCCCTTTCTGCGCCCACACCAATCCGGCCGATGCGAAGTTTTGCAATGAGTGTGGCGCGCCGCTGCACCTGAGGCCATGCAACCAATGTGAGGCGGTCAATAATCAGGTTGATGAAAACTGTTACAAATGCGGCATGGCGCTTTCAATGCCATGCACTGCAAATGAGGCTGCGCCAGTGTGGCCAGCGTTGAACACTGTCGCTGCTTCTGCATCACCAGGTGACCTGTGCTTCGAGAGCGGGCACGCGCCGCTCACTGAGTCGGTGACGGAAGGCCAGGAGGTTCGTCTGCGCCAATCAAGCGATGAGACCGCGGCAGCGCGCGACTGTGCGGTCGAAGTCATTACCCACGCACCTCGCTCTCCAGGCGAGGACATGCCTTCCCCCGTCTCCACGAAAGACCACCCGGCCGACGCAATCCCGTTGCACGATCTCGGCGCCGCGGCGGGACCGCGTCCCTTGTCTCGCTTGCCGCTGGCGGTTGTCTTGTCCGTCGCACTGCTTACCGCGGTCGGCGTGTCCGCCTACTACGCCTACCACCACCAGACGCAACTCGTCGGGCCGTTGAGTGCGGCGCCGGCAAACCCGGCTCGGCCCACCGACGTCACGGTCCCGCCGGACAATCCAAGCGTTGCTCGAGCGACCGGCCCCGATAGCGACGACGGCCAAATGCCGACGGCCAGCGAAGGCGATACTGCGACCACACTGCAACGAATCACCATAAGCGATCAAGCCGCTCCTTCGCAGCAACCTGCGACTGAGGCTGGCGAAGTTGCAAAAGCGCCGAGTGCTATGGCCCCAGCGCAACAGTTTGATACCCAGCCTGCCGAAGTGGCAAAAGCGCCGAGTGCTACGGCGGCCGTTGCTGCGGAACCTCGCCCTAAGCCTCTGCGGACAGGCGCCAGGCGACGCATTGCAACACATTCCGCAGCAAATCCATCCAACTCGACGAACCAGGATGCTGCCGCCGCAGTGCCCGTGCAGAAAAAGGCTAAGGCGAAACGCAAGCCTGTGCGGAGGGAATGACGTGGTACGGGCTAAAACGCGGCCGCCCTCTCCCGTCTGCACCGTGACATGGCCCGGGCGCCACCCGGCAAATCCGAGACCGTTCGTTGCCTGTTGCGCTCATCGAATGTTCCTGGCGGTGGAGTTGGACGCCGATCGCATGGGCAATGCTTCGATCGCCGCGCGATTCGACCACGAAAAGCACTTTGCTGCCGCTTCCTGCCATGGCAGCCAGAGATGCGACAAATGTTCGCGTGGATTCAGGCGAATCGGAATGGGACCGGGGACCTCGAGCGTGAACACGTGCTCGGTGTTGTGTGTCGTCCCCTCAGGATAGCGATGACGCCAGCGTGGATAAATTTCATAGACATTCGAGAGTTGCCAGTCAACGACACCACCATAGGTCGCAGCATCGATGCCTGTTTCCTCCTTCAGCTCTCGCGTCGCGGTTTGGGCCAGCGACTCGGCATCCTCCTGGCTGCCGGTAACCGATTGCCAGAAGCCCGGAAAATCCGCGCGCTCCAGCAACAGCACTCGCAACTCAGGCGTGTGCACCAGCACCAGCGTCGACACCGGTATCTTGCGGCTCAAGGAAGGCTTTGCGCGAAGCGCTTGCTTAAGCCGGCCATTACGTTCTGACGGACCGGCTACGCACGCCTAGTGAATGAACACCCAGAATGGTTTATGCCGTTCGCGCCAGTATTCGGCTGCTTCGCTCAGAATGTCGCTCAACGTTTCCCAATCGGCGGCGTGCGCCTTGCGATAGTTCGCCGCATGACGGATCGCGATGACCATGCCATGACTGCCGAGCCAGTCGGCATCCTCGAGACAGTCGGCGAGCGCGTCCCAGTTGCTGCCAAAATGTTCCGGCAGCTTGAGGCCTTTGGCCAGCGCCGCCAGAAGCGCGCTCTTGCTGTCGGCGTGGGCGGCGTCGACCGAATGAAACAAAAGCTTGGCCGCACCCGCCGCCGTTTTGACCGTATCAAAATCGCCATGCCAGTCGCGCACACCGGCTTCGTCGTAAACAGCAAGGTCGGGCAGCTTCATGGGCGAATGCTCTTGAACGATTGATAATGGTCGTCGGAGTAATAGCACTCGGCGAGGGTCGTTGTCTCGCCGCCGCAGACGATCCGTCGAGCGCCGCGGCCTCTCGAGCCGGGAGTCTTGACCGTGTATTCGTGATAATAACCGCGCGGCTTCGGCGGCAACAGGCCTTCGCGATTGCCGAATGCTATGCCATCGCGCTCGTAAGGAAACGGTCCGTTGTCGTGGATCCGGGCCAGCGTAGTGCGCGCTTCTTTCGGCAGCTCGGCCGCAGCGATCGGCGCCAAAGCAGCCGTCGACTCCCGCCGGGCTTCGACACTGCTGATGCCGAACAGTGTGGACGCCGCCAGTGCGATGATCGCGAGATATCGACAGATGACCATGCGTAAAGTCTACGCCAACTGATCGGAGGCGCGAATCCGGATATGCAATTCGCGCAACTGTTGCTCACTGACAGCCGACGGAGTGCCGATCAGCAGGTCCTGCCCGCGCTGCGTTTTGGGGAAAGCGATGACGTCGCGAATCTGATCGACGCCAGCCATCAGCGCCACCATGCGATCGACGCCGAAGGCGATGCCGCCATGCGGCGGCGCGCCGTACTTCAACGAGTCGAGCAGGAAGCCGAATTTCTTTTGCTGATCCTCCTCGCCGATGCCAAGCGCCTTGAACACCTTCGCCTGGACCTCGGGTCGGTGGATGCGCACCGATCCGCCGCCGATTTCCCAACCGTTTAGCACCACGTCGTAGGCTTTGGCAAGCGCGTTATCCGGATCGGCGTCAAAGAGCTGCTCGTGGCCGTCCTTGGGCGCGGTGAACGGATGATGGCGCGCTCCCCAGGTCTTTTTTTGCTCATCGTATTCGAACATCGGGAAGTCGACGACCCACAGCGGTCTCCAGCCAGGCCGCACGAACCCGCGCTCGTGGCCGATCTTGGCACGCAGTGCGCCGAGCCCGTCGTCGACGATCTTCGCACGGTCGGCGGCGAAAAAGATCAGGTCTCCGCTTTTCGCGCCGGTCCTGGCGATGATTTGAGCCAGTATGTCGACCGAAAGAAACTTCACGATCGGCGATTGCAGCCCTTGCTCATTGGGCTTCGATGCATCGTTCACTTTGACGTAGGCCAGGCCCTTCGCGCCGTAGATCGCGACAAACGTCGTGTATTCGTCGATCTCCTTGCGCGTCAGCGTGCCGCCGCCCGGGACGTTGAGCGCCGCGACGCGACCATTCGGGAGATCCGCCGCTGAGCGGAACACCTTGAACTCCGAGTTGCGCACCAGATCGGTGAGCTCGGTCAGCTTGAGCGGCACGCGCAGGTCCGGCTTGTCCGAGCCGTAGTCGCGCATCGCCTCGGCGTAAGTCATGATCGGGAACGGTTTCTCCAGCTCGACGCCGAGCGTCTCCTGGAACATGGTTCGCACCAGACCTTCCATCAGCTCGCGGATCTCGAGCTCGTCGAGAAACGACGTCTCGACGTCGATCTGGGTGAATTCGGGCTGGCGATCGGCGCGCAGATCCTCGTCGCGAAAGCACTTGACGATCTGGTAGTAGCGGTCGAAACCCGCCATCATCAGCAGTTGCTTGAACAACTGTGGCGATTGCGGCAGCGCATAGAAGTGGCCGTGGTGAATGCGGGAGGGCACCAGAAACTCGCGCGCTCCTTCCGGCGTCGATTTGTACAGAACCGGCGTCTCGATATCGACAAAGCCGTGCGCGTCGAGATACCGGCGTGCGCTCATCGACGCCTTGTGACGCAGCATCAGATTCTTTTGCATCGGCGTGCGGCGCAGGTCCAGCACCCGGTGCTCGAGCCTCACGGTTTCCGAAATGTTCTCGTCGTCCATCAGGAAAGGCGGCGTCAACGAGACGTTCAGGATTTCGATTTCGTGCGCCAGAACCTCGATCTCGCCGGTGATCAGATTGGTGTTGATCGTTCCTTCCCGACGCGGGCGCACCAGACCGGTCACTGCAATCACGAACTCACTGCGCAACTTCTCCGCGGCCGCAAAAGTAACGTCGCGGTCGGGGTCGCAGACGATTTGCAACAGACCTTCGCGGTCGCGCAGATCGATGAAAATGACGCCGCCGTGGTCGCGGCGGCGATGAACCCAACCGCAGACGGTAATGATCTGGCCGAGTCGGGTACGGTCGATGCGGCCACAATAGTCAGTGCGTTTCACGTTCTGCTCCGGCGGCGGATTCGATGGATTCTTGGGCGTACCTAAAGCGCGGTCACTGGCTGCTCGCGCGAGACGGCGCCAGCGATGCGAGTTACTCGCGGTCAATTTCGGTGGTTGAGTACGGAAGCCGCAGCCGGCAATTCGTGGCCGACCGGCGTGGCGCGCGGCTTGGGCGCGACCACGCCCATCGATATGATGTATTTCAATGCCTCGTCGACCGTCATGTCCAGATCGTGTACGCGTGAGCGCGGCAGCATCAGAAAAAATCCCGAGGTGGGGTTCGGCGTGGTCGGAACGTAGACGCTGATGTGCTCCTCGTCTAGGAAGCCCGCAACAGCGATCGCCGGCGAGCCGGTCTGAAAAGCGATAGTCCAGCATCCGGGATAGGGATACTCGACCAGCAACGCCTTGCGGAACGCATTGCCGGTGTCGGAGAGCAAGGTGTCGCTTACCTGCTTGACGCTCGAATAAATCGACTTTACGACTGGAATGCGGCCGAGCAGGGATTCCGAAACCGTGATCAGTCGTGCACCAAAAAAGTTCGCGGCGAGCACGCCGGTGAGCAGAAGAATGAGGATGCTGAGTACGCCGCCCAGCCCTGGAATGTGAAATCCGAACAAGGCTTCCGGACGCGCGCTCTCAGGGACCAAAAGTAGCGTCTGATCGAGCGTGCTCACTAGAAAGTAGAGTACCCAGATGGTAATGCCGAGCGGGACCCAGACCAGTAGCCCAGCGATGAGATAGCGCTTCACGTTCGCTGCCTGCGATAGGTGGAGGTCAGGACCCGGTCGCTGCAGGCTTGGCAGGGGGCGTGGTGGTCGACGATTTGGTGTCGGTGCTCGTTGTTTTGCTCTCGCTGGTGGGGGGCGTGGCGGCGGTCTTGGCGTCGGTCTTGTTGTCGCCGGAGGAAGCTGTCGCTGCCGCGCCTTCACCCTTTTCAGCGCTGCCTGCGCCCTCGTTTGCGGCCTCAGATTTCGCGCCTTTTTCGGCAGGCTTGCTACCTGAGTGCTTGAAATCGGTCGCGTACCAACCGCTTCCCTTCAACTGGAATCCAACCGCGGACATCAGCTTGGTCAGACTTTCCTTGCCGCATGCGGGACAGACGAGCAGAGGTTGGTCGGCAAGGCGCTGCAACGCTTCGAGGCGGTGGCCGCAATCCGTGCATCGATATTCGTAGATGGGCATGCTGTTATCGTCGCCGCCGGGAAATAACCGGCGAAGGGATTGATAAGAAAGGGCTAATTATAGCTCAATGTGGGGCAAAGACGGCGCCTTGCAAGCTCCGCGAGAACGCCTGCAAGGAGCCGGCGTTTCCCGATCCTTGATATGCTTCGTCGCGGGAGGAGCGAGCGATGAGCGCGTACTGGATATGGTGGATCGCGGCTGCGGCGTTGGTCGCCGCGGAACTGCTTACCGGGACTTTTTACCTGTTAGTAGTCGGTATCGCGCTTGCTTTTGGCGGCGCAGCCGCGTGGTTCGACGCCAGCGTGCCGCTGCAATGGCTGATTGCCGCTGCATTGGGCGTCATCGGCACCGTAATGCTCCAGCGGTGGAAGCGCGACCTGGCTCTCCGAACGCCGGCGCAGCAGGGGCTCGACATCGGGCAGATGGTGCAGGTCCAAAGCTGGGGCCCGGATGGTACTGCGCGGGTGGCCTACCGAGGCAGCACGTGGGACGCGGAGCTTGCCGCGATGGGTGTTCCGCAGGCCAAGACCATGTACATCGCAGCGATGCGCGGCTCGGTGTTGATTCTCTCCGATCGCCGCCCCGACGCTCCGCAGCAACTCTAGCGCACGCCCCTAGTCGTGGAGGAGGTAATTCTGATGGGTTCCGGCATCGTCACACTAGCATTGTTCTTGGTTGTCGTCATCGTTATCGCCAAGGCGATACGTGTCGTTCCGCAACAGCATGCGCTGGTTATCGAACGTTGGGGACGATTCCATGCCGTGCTCGCGCCCGGATTGAATTTTGTGGTTCCGTTCGTCGACCGCGTCGCCTACAAGCACGATTTGCGCGAAATACCTTTTGATGTTCCAAGCCAGATCTGCATCACCAAAGACAATACGCAGCTACAAGTGGATGGTATCCTCTATTTTCAGGTGACCGACCCGAAGCTCGCGTCCTATGGCTCGAGTAATTTCATGGTCGCAATCACCCAGCTCGCGCAGACGACCTTGCGCAGCGTGATCGGCAAGATGGAGCTTGACCGCACGTTCGAGGAGCGCGATCACATCAATGGCCTGGTGGTGGCGGCGCTCGATCAGGCCGCGTCAAACTGGGGCGTGAAGGTCTTGCGCTACGAGATCAAGGACCTCACGCCACCGAAGGAGATCCTTCACGCGATGCAGGCGCAGATCACCGCGGAACGTGAAAAGCGCGCCGTGATCGCAACCTCGGAGGGCCGGCAGCAGGAACAGATCAATCTTGCCGCCGGTGCCCGCGCCGCGGCGATCGCGCAGTCCGAGGGCGTCAAGCAGGCGGAGATCAATACCGCGCAGGGTCAGGCCGCGGCGATTCTCTCCATCGCCGAAGCGAATGCCAAGGCCATACGCCAGGTCGCCGAGGCTATCGTGTCGCCCGGCGGCGTCAACGCCGTCAACCTCAAGGTCGCCGAGCAGTACGTCGCTGCCTTCGCCAATCTGGCCAAGACCAATAACACGCTCATTGTCCCGTCGAACCTGTCCGATCTCGCCGGACTGGTCGCGACTGCGACGACGGTGTTCAAGGCCCAGGAGAAGTAGAGCGTGCAGATCGCCGGCAACATATTTTTTGTCACCGGCGCGGCGTCGGGCCTTGGCGCAGCATCCGCGCGCATGATCGTCGCCAATGGCGGCAGGGTCGTCCTCGCCGACATCAGCGACGCGGCCGGCACTGCGCTCGCGGCGGAGCTTGGGGGATCGGCGCGGTTCGTCAAGACCGATGTGGCCGACGAAGCCAGCGCCAGGGCCGCCATCGCTGCCGGACTCGCCGCGTTCGGGGCGCTCCACGGCGTCATCAATTGTGCCGGCGTCGCGATCGGCGAAAAAATACTCGGCAAGGAAGGGCCGCACGCGCTGGCAAGCTTCACACGCGTAATCCACATCAATCTGATCGGCTCGTTCAATCTCACGCGGCTCGTCGCGGAGCCGATGAGCAAGAATGCCGCGAATGCGGACGGGGAGCGCGGAGTGATCGTCTATACCGCGTCGGTTGCCGCGTTCGACGGCCAGATTGGCCAGTCGGCGTACAGCGCCTCCAAGGCAGGACTGGTCGGCATGACGCTGCCCGTCGCCCGCGAGCTTGCGCGCTATGGCATTCGGGTGATGACAATTGCGCCGGGCATATTCGAAACGCCGATGCTCTCTGGCATGCCGGTCGAAGTGCAGGAGTCGCTGGGAAAGATGGTCCCGTTTCCGCCGCGGCTTGGCCGGCCCGCGGAGTACGCATCGCTGGTCGCGGAAATCATCCGCAATCCCATGCTCAATGGCGAAGTGATACGCCTCGACGGCGCAATTCGCATGGCGCCGAAGTAGCGCTGTGAGCAGCGAGCCAGGTCCCGCTCGCGAAGCGAGTGGGGTGCGAGCGACCGCGAATCAGCGCTAGTCGGCGACGCTCGACATTACACCTCGCGGATGGCTTGCTAGGAGCCGACGCGGTGAGCAGCTAACGTCGACGCCGATACCAGTTTACGGATCCCGCCGTATCAGCGCAAAGCTGGTAGCGATGATGGCAACGAAAAACACCAGCATCCACGCCGCCAGCGAAAGATGCAGGAATTCCCAACTTTTCTCCGCGCATTCTCCGCTGCCCTCGAATACTTTTCTCAAGACGTCGGTGAAAGGCAGCGTGTCGAGCATGTAGTTGAGTCCCATGCCGCAGGACGGTACCTGATCCGGCGGCAGCGATTGCAACCACACCTGCCGCGCCGCGAAAGCGATGCCGGCGCCTCCGATCAGCAGTTGCACAAGCGCGTAGGCTGCCGCACCGCCTCGGCCCGGATGGTGAAAGCCGGCAATCAGAAACACGATTCCCATGCCGATCACACAAATGCGCTGGAATACGCACAAGGGGCACGGCTCGAGTCCCTCGATGTATTGCAGATAGAGCGCGTACAGGATCAAGCTCGCACAGATGAAAAAAGCGAGAAAGTAGGCGATCCGCCTCGGCGGCAACAGGACCAGCGCGACCGAGGTTACGCCGACGGCCATCAGTACGATGCGATATACCGTCAGCGACGCATTCGGGCCAGCCGCCTGAAGCAGGTATTCCTGGCCCAATAGCGCAAGACATAGAAGCACGCCAACCCATGGCCACGTCAGCGCGGGATAACGTGAGGTGCTCATGCCTTCGCCAGCCCTGCACTGTTCGCATCGATCGCCATCACGTGCCCGCCTCCAGCGCCTGATCGATGTCCCAGAGGATATCATCGAGCGTTTCGAGTCCGATCGACAGCCGGACCATTTCCGGCGCAACACCGGCGGCACGCTGCTCTTCTTCGTCGAGTTGGCGATGCGTGGTCGACGCCGGATGAATGACCAGCGTTTTGGCATCGCCGACATTGGCCAGATGCGACAGGAACTGGACCGACTCGATGAATCGCACGCCGGCCGCGGCGCCTCCTTTGACGCCAAAAGTAAGGATGCCTCCCGCACCTCGCGGGAGGTAGCGTTGCGCCAATGCCTGGTAGCGATTTCCCTCCAGCAACGGGTAGCTGACCCAGTCGACACGGGGATGCGCAGCGAGATGCCGAGCGACGGCCAATGCCGACTCGCAGTGGCGCGGCATGCGCAGGTGGAGTGTCTCGATCCCTTGCAGCAGCAGGAACGCGCTAAACGGAGCGAGGAATCACGATGTCGGCGCCATGCTCCAGCGGTCGGCACAGAAACGGCGAAGCGAGCGTGTTGTCGATGACCAGAGGAACGCCGGCGTCGTGCGCGATCGACGCGACCGCCGCGATATCTAGCACGTTGAGCTGCGGGTTGCCGATCGTTTCGGCATACACCGCCTTGGTTTCGGGGCGAATCGCGCGGCGAAACTCGTCCGGATCGTCGGAATCGACGAAGCTGGTGGCGATGCCGAACTGGGCGAACGTGACCGCAAGTTGCGAATAGGTGCCGCCGTAGAGCGTGCGCGAGGCGACGATGTGGTCGCCATTCTGCGCCAGCGTCAAGAGCGCGGTCATCTGCGCTGCCATCCCGGTCGCCGCGGCGAGCGCCGCGCGGCCGCCCTCGAGGGCGGCGACGCGTTCCTCGAAAGCCGCCACGGTGGGATTCGAGATGCGCGAATACACGTTGCCGAACGTCTGCAGGTTGAACAGGCTCGCGGCGTGATCGGCGCTATCGAACACGAACGAAGTCGTCTGATAAAGAGCCTGCAACAACGTCCTGGGCCCGGTGCCCCCCCGCCCCTCCGGGTGATCCTTCAGAAAACCCGCAGGCCGCGTTGCAGCTCGTTGCGAGGCGGCCGGCCTCGCTTCCTCGCCGCGCCTTGCCTGCGGGCTTTCTGAAGGTCACGCGTGTAGGCATTGGGTGCGAACAGGCCCTAGCTGGCGCGCCGCGCGGAGACGACCCCGGTGTTCACGCCGGCCCAGTTGAGGCCGCCCATGATGCGCGCGTGTTCGATTTTCACGCATCGATTGAAGACGACATCGAGCCCCGCAGCGGTCGCAATGCTGGCGGCTTCGTCGTTGCGAATGCCAAGCTGCATCCAGAGGACCTTGGCGCCGATGGTTACCGCGTCGTGCGCGATGGGCGCCATCTCGCTCGCCCGGCGAAAGCAGTCGACGATTCCGACCGGCTCGGCGATATCGGTGATGCTCGGATAGCATCTTTGGCCGAGAACCTCAACGTAATTCGGGTTCACCGGAATGATGCGATAGCCATGATCCTGCATGTACTTGGCTGCGAAATAGCTCGGTCTGTGCCACTGCGTGGAGAGACCGACGACGGCGATGGTTCGTTGCTGTGTCAGGATTCGGCGCAGGCCGGCGATGTCGTCGACGATCGGCATGCCCAAGTCTAATGGAAATCGGCTCCGTCG
>WNFR01014371.1_pt1 | contig 11522 bp, 9 predicted proteins | sample 5400221 | NCBI WGS metagenome assembly WNFR01 (sample SAMN13153357, study PRJNA577476) | soil metagenome | isolation source: 40 cm soil under Madrone tree | place: USA:California | collected 2016-06-14 | reverse complement strand
TGATCGATTCCCATTATGCTCCGCGGATTGAGCTGGTAACGCGCTGCAAGGGGCTGCCAGCCATCTTTTCGATCCAAGAACTCGTGCGTGAGACCTAACTTGAGCTCGGGATGCTTTTGCAAATCGCTGATCCTCCGGATACCAAGTTTTTGCGCCTGATCGTGTCGCATCACCAGTGCGTAGGTATTGTTGAATCCGAGCGGCTCGGTCATGCCAACACTCAGTTTCGACAACGCTTCGCGCAGCTGTTCGCGCGATGCGAGTTGTCGATCTTTTAATATTTCTTCGGCGATTGTGCCGGTGTACTCGGGATAGGCGTCGATCTGTCCGCCGCGCAATGCCTGCCAAAGAATGATTGTGCCGCCCATGCCTTGTCGATGTTGAGCGGGAATGCCGGCTTCGTTCAGAGTTCGCGTCGCGATTTCGCCGAGAACGTACGATTCGGTAAATTTTTTTGAGCCGATTATCGTTGGCTCGGCCGCAAAAGACGAAGCCGCGAAGAGAATTAAAAACGCGCAGAACGATTTCATGCGAGGGCGAGCGCACGCTGCGCGTTGATGAATTCGGAAACGAAAATGCTCGCTGGTCTTTCGCGAAGATCGACAATCGATCCCTGCTGCACCACCCGGCCTTCGTTCATGAGCACGATTTCGTCGCCGAGGTAAGCGGCTTCTGCCAAGTCGTGCGTGACCAGGAGAGCGGTCTGTTTCAAGCGCGAGAAAATTTCCTTCAAATCTCTTTGCAGCGACGCGCGCACGAGCGGGTCGAGCGCGCCGAGCGGCTCGTCCAGCAGCAGCAGTTCCGGCGAAAGAATGAGCGCCCTCATCAAGCTGACGCGCTGACGTTGCCCGCCGGAAAGCTCGATGGGATATCGAGCGAGCAAATTTTCCGGGAATCTGGTCAACTCGCACAGGTCCGCGACTCGCGGCTTCATTTCAGTTTCAGGTTTTCCGAGATGCCGCGGCAGGAGCAGAATGTTTGCGCGCGCGGTGAGATGCGGGAAGAGACCGCCTTCCTGAATGACGTAGCCGATGCGGCGGCGCAACATGTCGATGTTGTCCGGTGCAATCTTTACATCGCCGAAATTGATTGTGCCGGAGTCGGGTTCGATCAGCCGGATAATCAGGCGCAACAGAGTCGATTTTCCGCAACCACTCGGTCCGATCAGAACGGTCGTCTTGCCGCCCTCAATGGAGAGATTTGTTGGCTGCAGCGCCGGCGCGTCGCCGTAACGTTTGCTAACATCGACAAGTTGAACCAAGGCGCTCATTTTTCTGTAGTCGCTTCGCTGTGCGAAGCGTGATGCGGAGTGTTTTTCAAATCGATCCCCGCGCCGCCCACAGGGCGGCGACTACAGTGCCACGGTGAAATAAAAAACGCCAAACAAGCGCGCGTCGTCGGTCCACATCCGGACAAAATCAAACCCGGCATTTCGCGCAAGCTCGATAAAACCTTCCGGCGTGTGTTTGTAAGAATATTCAGTGGTGATCTTTTCGCCCGCGTGAAAATCGAATTGCCGATCCCGGATGCGGACGGTCTGGGCGACTTCACTAACCACGTAGATCTCGATCCTGCCCTGGCTTGGATTGTAAACCGCCTGATGGCGCCACTGTTTTAGATCAAAGTTGGCACCCAGCTCGCGATTGGCCCGCACCAGCAAATTCAAATTGAATCGCGCGGTTACGCCGGCGCCGTCGTTGTAAGCGCGTTCGAGAACATGTCGATCCTTCTGCAAGTCGACACCAATTAAAAGTCCGCCGCCAGGTCCGCAGTAATTAGCAATGCGTCGCAGGAATTGCATCGCCGACTCCGGCTCGAAGTTGCCAATCGTCGATCCGGGAAAGTAGACGACCTTGCGAGCCGGCTTATGTGAGGGGGACGGCAATTCGAGTGGCTCGAGATAATCGGCACTGACAGGCAGGATTTCGAGGCCGGGGAAAATTTTCCGGAATAGAGCTGTCGATTTTTTCAATTGTTCCTTTGAAATGTCGACCGGCATGTAAACGGCTGGCGCCTCCAACTCCTCCAGAAGAATGCGCGTTTTTGTTCCCGCGCCTGTGCCAAGGCCAATCAGCTCGCAGCGCGCGCCTATGCATTGCGCCATTTCACGAGCGTGAAGCCGTAGAATCGCCGTCTCAGTTCGAGTGATGTAATATTCGGGCAGCTCGCAGATTTTTTGAAACAGCGCCGCGCCGGTTGCGTCGTAAAAATATTTGTATGGCAACGTCCGCGGCTGGCTGGAAAGCCCGGCAATGACTTCCGAAAGGAAGTCAGAACTTGCCGGCTCGCGGTCGAGCACGGCGGCGGCGCCGGATTGGCGGATCATTGTGGATCGCGCGCGAGTCGAATCCCGGTGAACTGCCAGCGCTTGTCGGGTTGAAAGAAATTGCGGTAAGTCTTGCGAATGTGCGTGCGGGAGGTCGCGCAGGAACCGCCGCGCAGGACGTATTGATTGCACATGAACTTGCCGTTGTATTCGCCGAGCGCTCCCGATCCAGCGTGGTAGCCCGGGTAAGGCGAGTAGGCGCTGCGCGTCCATTCCCAAACATCCCCGAACATTTGCGCAAGATGTCGATCTTTCGGCGCGGCGTCTAAAGCTTGGGGATGGAATCGCTGGCTCTCAACAAAGTTTCCATCGATCGAAACATCCGCGGCGGCACGTTCCCACTCGAATTCGGTCGGCAGGCGCGCGCCCTTCCAGTTCGCATACGCGTCGGCTTCGAAGTAACTGACGTGGGTGACCGGCTCGTTTTCATCGACGGGACGAAAACCGGAGAGCGTAAAATTCCACCAGGCGCCATCCCGCTTCGTCCAATAAAGCGGCGTTTGCCAGCGTTGCTCGTTTACCGTTGTCCAGCCTAACGAGAGCCAAAACTCCGGCCGTGCGTAACCGTCGTCACTTATGAATTCGAGATATTCGCCGTTCGTTACCGGCCGCGACGCGAAAGAAAACGGCAGCACCAAAGCGCGGTGACGCGGGCCTTCGTTGTCGTACGAAAATCCGGAGCCGTGGTAACCGATCTCCACAATGCCTTCGTTGAACTCAACGAAGTGGGCTGGCGCGACATCTCGAGATTCGATGCCGATCTTACTTGTCGAGCCGTAGCCTTGCGAAGGCTGACGGTCGCGAAAAACGGGGTAGAGAGGATTTTGCGCGAAAACGTGTTTGATGTCGGTTACGAGCAATTCCTGATGCTGTTGTTCGTGATGAATGCCAAGTATCAGAATCGGCTCAATTTCGCGGAAAAGTTTTTCGTCCGTGCCGGAAATCAGTTTGTCGATGTACGAATCGATCGACGAACGATATTTTCTCGTTTCATCAACCGTCGGGCGCGAAATCAACCCGCGAAGATCTCGCCGGTGCATGTCGCCGGCCGCATTGTAATAGGAATTAAATAGATACGCGTACTGGGGGACTTCGGGTTGATAGCCGGGCATCCATTTTTTCAAAATGAACGTCTCGAAAAACCAGGTCGTGTGCGCGAGGTGCCATTTGGTGGGACTGACTTCAGGCATCGATTGAACGACGCAATCTTCCGGCGCGAGATCGGCGGAAAGCAGGTCGGTGAAATTGCGGACTTCGTGAAAGCGGGCGAGCAGGCTTTGCGCGGGCGATAAACCTGGGCGGGAGTGCGGAGGCGCGGACGCAGCCCTGTCAACTGTCGCGGCCGCGGACGGACTCAACTACTCACCCTCCTGTTCGAGTTCTCCTTTGCGCGCTTCGAGCATTTGATCGTGCGTGGCCTCTTCGACGCCATCAGTGACCAGCTGCTCCCCGACTGTTTCTTCCTCCTCATCCAGTCCGGAACGCGGTGCACGATGTCCTCGTGAAGGTGCAGCGATGTACCAATCATCAGTCAGCTGCGCAGTTTGCTTGGTTTCCTCTGGCGGAGGCGGAATTTCGAGACGCCCCATTAATTCCTCGCGGGCCTGGTTCCAGTCGGCATCGGTAAATTCGTCCGCGTTTCGCTCGTCGATCATCGCGATCTCGCGGGCACGCTTTTCCACTTCCTCGGGGGACGGCACGCCCATTCCGTTCCCATGCAGAGATATTTTGCCGCCGCCTGGTTGTGATTGTTCGCTCATACGATTAATACGAAAACCGAAACTGTTGTGTGTGCAAAAAGATACAACGCAGTGTCAGTGCCGGAAAGTCCCATTTTAGTCGAAGCGCGTTCATGGAAAGAGTAGTTCAACCCATGCAGAAACGCGGCGCCACAGTCATTGCGTTAAAAAGCGGCGCATCTCTCGCCTTTGCTGAGTATGGCGATCACGGAGGAGTTCCGGTCTTCTTTTTTCATGGCTGGCCGAGCTCGCGGACAATGGCCGAACTAACCGATGCCGCGGCGCGCGAACTCGGCGTCCGGATTATTTCGCCGGATCGCCCTGGAATCCGCGAGTCAACTTTTCAGCCGAATCGCAAGTTGATCGATTGGCCGCGCGATTTGGGACAACTGGCAAATCACCTCGGGATTGAGCGGTTCCATATTCTTGCGATTTCCGGAGGCGCACCTTATGCCTACGCTGTTGCCGCTGCGATGCCGGAACGAGTGCGAGGGGTCGCGATCGCAAGCGGCGCGCCGCCGATTGCAGAGTTGGAAGATCGGCAAGGTCTGCTCGGACTGTATCGGTTGATGCTTCATTGCCATCAAAAATATCCGCGACTCTCTCGATATTGTTTTCGCCTGGCCCGGCCGTTTCTATCTTTGCGGCCTCCGCGACGCATGCGGCCGTTGGTTTTGAAAGCCTTGCGCTTGCAGCCATGCGATGCGGAAAGTCTGCGCGATTCGGCCGCGTTTGAAGCGTGTTTCGAAAGTCAAAGGCAAGCCTGGCTCGCCTCGGCGGATGGGGTCCTGGCGGATGCCGAGATTTATGCAAGACCGTGGGGCTTTCGATTGGAAGATGTCGATGTACCGGTTCGACTCTGGCATGGGAAACAGGACCGGGCTTTTTCGGTTCGCATCGCGGAGGAATTGGTCAGGCGGTTGCCGAATTGCCATGCGCGTTTTGTCGAAAACGCGGGCCACTATTCCTTGCCGATCCGATACACCCGGGAAATTCTCGCGGACTTGATTCTGGTGCAATCGGACGTTTCGGCCGCATCGTAAAGGGAATTGCAGCCGGCACGGCTGCCTCTACAGTTCGCCGTGGAAGATTTCACCGGAGGTGCGACACACAATCAGCCGGCGCGCCGGCAGTGGAGCGTCGATTCGCCTTTTGATGCCCGTGTTCAAGAGCTGGTTCGCGATTGGGGCACGGAGAAATCGCCCGAACTGATCGAGGAAATGATCGTGACGGCGCTGAAGATCGCGCGCGATCAAATGGGCGTGGCCGACCTCAAGTTGATTAATCGGTCGCTCAAGGAACTCCGATACGCGGCGAAAGTTTTCGCTCCTTATGCACAGGTTCGAAAAGTGGTCGTTTTTGGATCGGCGCGAATTCGGACGGGCGCGCCGGAGTCTCAAGTGGCTGAGGATTTTGCCCGCGAGATGGTAACGCACAATTACATGGTCATCACCGGCGGCGGCGACGGGATCATGGGCGCGGCCCAACGCGGCGCCGGCGCCGAGCACAGTTTTGGGCTGAACATTCGATTGCCCTTTGAGCAGCGCGCCAATGTCATCATCGAAGGCGATCCCAAGTTGATCAATTTCAACTACTTCTTCACCCGAAAACTGAACTTCGTGAAAGAGACGCACGCTTTCGCACTTTTCCCGGGCGGTTTTGGAACAATGGATGAATGTTTCGAGGTACTCACGCTCATGCAGACCGGCAAGGCGCGCATTATCCCGGTTGTTCTGCTGGACAGACCGGACGGAAATTATTGGGAAACCTGGATGAAATTCCTCACCGAACACCTGTTCAAGATCGGCTTTGTTTCACCGGAGGATTTTTATTTTTTCAAAATCGCACACAGCGTGAAAGAGGCCGTGGAAGAAGTTTTGCAGTTCTACAAAGTTTACCACTCGGCGCGCTGGGTGAGGGAGCAGCTGGTCATTCGCATTTGTCAGCGATTGTCGAATAACGAGATTGTCGATCTTAACAAGAATTTTGCCGACCTTGTGCGCGAAGGCGAGATTGTGCAGGGCAGCGCGCTGCCTGAGGAGAGAAATGAACCGGAGATTGGGGATTTGACGCGACTGATTCTTACGCCTTATCGACGCAGCTTCGGCCGTTTCCGGCAGCTGATCGACGCGATTAACGCTCTTCCTTAATCGGAGGAACTCAGTTCCGTAGCGGTGGCCGGGCTGAGCGACGCAGCGGTGGCGCCGTTTGAAGCATGGACGCGGCTTTCCTTTTTTCCTTCGCTTAGGACAAGATCGACATCGAGCTTCGCTTCCATCATTCGGTTAAAGCAGAAATGCTCACGGGCGTATTGCAATCCGTTCGCGGCGCAGCGCGCCGCCAGCTTCTCATCGGACAGAAAAAGCAGAATGGCGGTGGCGAGCGCGTTGCTGTCGCCCGGTTCGACGATCAATCCATTTTCGCCGTGAGTAATGATCTCTGGAACGTCGCCCACTTTAGTCGCGATCACAGGGCGGCAGCTGGCAAACGCTTCGCGGAGAACAATCGGTGATGCTTCAGTGTGCAGCGAGGCGATGACGACCATGTTTGAAGCTGCGAGAATATCGGGCGTATCCCAGCGATACCCTGTCATGATGATTTTCTCCGCGAGTCCCGCTTGCTGAACAGCGTCCCGAACTTTCTTTCCCAGCTTAAGATTACCCGTCCCCTGGCCGACAATAGCAAACCGCGCATCGGGTCGCTCGCGCAAGACCATGTTGGCTGCTTCGACAAGATTCAACTGTCCCTTGTCCGGACGGATCATGCCGATGTTTGCGATAAGGGGCGCATCCGTGGGAAGGCCCAATTCGCGGCGGAATTTCATCGGGTCGCGCGTGGGCGAAAATTTTGTCAGGTCGACAGCCGATCCGATAACCTCAATCTTTTCGGGCGCGATGCCGTGCTGCTCGATGAACTCTTTCTTGATGACCTGCGCGTCGGCCACGATTTTTGCGCAGCCGTACTTGTAAATAAACGCGCGGTTCTTTTTCCCGAGCGGATCGGTGATGCAACGCGCGCGCGTGACCGGCATGCCAAGAAGGAAAAGCGGCAGACACAGCCAGTGGTCCTTCGAGCTGTAGGTCTTGATCAAGTCGACCTGATGTCGACGGCAGAAGAGCCAGATGCGAAATGAAACGAGCGGATTGATGCGATCGCGCAATGACATTGCCATGACCGGCGTTCCCAATTCCTTTGCTTTGTGAAAAACTTCGCTTTTGGAATCGCAGATGAGCCAGGCGTTGTGGCCGTGAGCGTTTAGCCAATTGATTTCCAGACAGGTGCGATACTCCTGTCCACCCCAACTGCCGCTGCTCTCGAGATGAAGTAAATTCACGCGCGATTGTCGATCTTTTAGCCAGTCTGACTGACTTTCCCGAGTTTTTCGAGAACATAATCGTGGATTGTGTTGACCGTGCGAAGGGCCCTGCCAGCCACCTCGGAATTGGGCACACCCACGCCGAACGTCTTTTCCATGCTCACCACCAGCTCGAGGGCGTCGATTGAATCCAGCCCGAGCCCATTCGGACCAAAGAGGGGGAGATCGTCCCCGATCTGCTCCGGAGTGGTTTGCAGCGGGCGTAACTGCCTGGTTTGGGTCGGGACGCACTGCGCTGGTCGGCGGCGGATTCTCCACTCGCGCGACCGTGGATTGCGCCGGTTGCACGTTTACTTTGGATTCGGCCGTATCGGTCTTTGACGACTTGTGCAACTCGTCGCCGAATTCGTCCTTGGCCTTTTGGAACTCCTTGATCGCCTTGCCCATGCCGCGCGCCAGCTCCGGCAATTTCTTGGCGCCGAAGAGCAGCAAAATAATCAGCAGGATAAATATTCCCTGCGGCCCCTCGAAAATATTAAGCAGATTCGCGAGCACGGTCATATGTTAGGTCGAACATCAGACCGTTTGTCCAAGTTGCAAGGCAATTCAGACCGCGTCCGGCCGATGAGTCCGGCGCCGAACATCTACCGCGCGGTCAGCTCGTTAAGGCAATGCTTCAGATCGGAAGCGGCGGACGGGTTTGCCGGCAGCGGACTGGAAGATTTCACCGATTCTCTGATGACATCGTACACTTTCGCTGCGAGCGGTGATCGCGGAATGTCGTCGGGAATATCTGCCGTCATGACTATGACTAAACCCAGGTCGCGGAATATACCGATGCGTTGACCGGCGCCGCCCCAAGCTTCGAACAATTTTCGTTCGGGATACAGCCACCAGTAATAGCCGTAGTCGACCGGACCGCCTTTGGCCGGCATTTTCACATGAACGGTTAACGATTTCTCGATCCAACCGCGATCGAGTACGTGCTGATTGTCCAAATCGCCGTAGTTCAAATAAAGAGAACCGAGTGTTGCCATATCGACAGGCCGCATCTGCAATGCCGCCGAGCCGATGCTCCGTCCTTGCCGATCGGCATCCCAGCCAACATCACGGATACCCAAAGGCTCAAAGAGACGCTTCCGCCCGAACTCGAGCGCAGTAACGCCAGTCACTTTTTGCAGAATTGCCGAGAGCAGATGCGAGTCGCCGTTGCTGTAGTTCGTGACGCTGCCCGGCTCTGCTGCCATCGGTCTATCGAGAATAAAGCGCACCCAATCGGAGCTGCGATCCATCTCGGCAGAAGCGTTTTCTCGCGGCGGGCTGAACTGTGGCCAGTCGATGCCGGAGGACATCGTGAGCAGATGTTTGATAGTGATCTTCTTCTTCCGCGGATCGGTGTCGGCGGAAACGTATTCGGAAAAGTACGACAAGACGAAGTCGTCTTCGCGCAACTTGCCGTCGTGGATGGCGATTCCAACCAACGCTGACAGCACCGATTTAGTCGCGGAATTGAGGTAATGTTTCTTATCGCGATCGTATGAAGGCCAGTACGCTTCGACTACCAAACATCGGTTTCTGACCACAAGCAGGCTATGCAAACCCTTGATCCCAGCGCCAAGTTCTCGAAAGCCTCGACTTAAGACATTCGAGTCCATGCCTTGCTCCTCCGGAGTCGATGCGCATGGCATCGTGCTCGGCGAACTGCTCTCGCCCAGCGCGAAGGTAGCTCCCAAAGTGGACACGACTGCGACGACCAAGCCGATGCCAGTACGCATGCTCTTTTCTTAACGAGTGAACCTAACGAGAAAGAGCTCAGCTACCGCCGGCGGAGGCGAGTTTTCCTTTCCCTTCATTCCTCATAATTCATGCCTTTCTGTCGCGTCATTCTGGGATCAGGGCTTCGTTGGGCACAATCTGGCGAGGACGGCCGAGAAGAGTCCACCACAGTTTCACTGAACCACCAAGCAATCGATTGAAATAACGCACTCGAATCGAGTGCAGACCGTTGGCCAGCACAATGGTCTGACTTTTCTCCTGCAGAAGCGAATGGCTGGCATCCACAACCAGTTTACCATCGACTTCGAGCACTGCGCCGTCGTCAGCCACTAGCGCAAACAGGTAGAAGCCCTCTCGTTCAACGATGAGATTGCCTGTCCATTCGACGCTAAGCGGCGGCGGGTATGGCATGGTGTTTGACCAATCGAAATCAACGGCTCGGTCGATTTTAATATCAGTCGGTGTCCCGTCCCACGTTGCATTTCGATAATACTTAGCCAGTAAACCGTGCACCTTGCTGTGCGGAACGCTCATCGCGTGATGAATTGGCGGTGCGACTGCGACAGCGGCGACCAACAGAAAAATAGCGTTGCTCCAAAGTCGCTCCCGCTTCGGCTTCAACAAAAAAAGTAGGGTTGCTCCGGCTATCATCCACCACATCATAAGAGGAGCGAGCTGGTACCGTCCGGGGATGTGTGCGAGTTTTGCCAGATTCGCGGCGGTGGAATCGTGGGTCAGATTTCGAGCGGGGCCGAAGAGTGACGCCGTGTTTTGGGCCAGGTGTCCAGTCAAGTAATCGGGAAGTAGAAAATCGCGCTCCAGATCTCCGAATGGGAAAGCGATCCGCGGTTCAACTGCGGTGCCGAGCAACATGTAGAAGATCGACACTGCGGCCAGGGGATAGAACAACCAGCGCAATCTCTGAGCGCCAAAATAGAGTGGAAGCGCCAGGAACGGTAATAGCGGGATGAGGTGGCGGGGACCGAGGTAAAGGCCACCACCCCAGTCGTAACCTGATGAGCCGTAATTGCTGATAAAAAGGAGATAGACAACGGCCATGGCGAGCACTAACAAGCCTTCGGGACGCAGCCTGCGTTTCCAGATCATGATGGCGAAGCCCGGAAGCGAAAGCCACAGCACCGGATTGCAGGCGTAAACGTGCCATCGCCCGACAACGATATAAAGTAGTCCCATCGGCCGATAGACGGTGACCGATGCCAGAGCGTGCAGGAACTGGCCTACCCCAACCCAGCGCAACCCCATCCATCCTTGGGCGTAACTAGAATGGAAAGCGGAGCCAGGGCTGGAGTAGGCTCCGTAGGGGATGTAGAAGACATTCCCGAACGCGCTGAAGTTATACAAAATGAGTATTGCTCCGCCCATTCCTAACCCCAGCAGCCATATGCCGAACAGTGTTGCTTTGTCTCTTGTCGATCCTTGGCGTCGCCATGTGATCCACAGCGCATAGATACCGAGCACAGCGGCCAACAAGATGGCCGGGTATTCGGTGGCGACACTGCAGCCAATGAGCGCACCCGCACACCAGCCATAGACAAGCGCCACTCGAACAGTCGCAGGAGCTATAGAACGCAGCTCGAAGAGCAAGTAGAACGCGATCGCCAGCAGTGAACCAGCCATTACATGGCTATAGAAAAGCGTGGAGTAAGGGAACACGAGTGTCCCGAGCCATATGGCCAGCACAATCAGCGCGGAGAAATAGCTGTCGTCGGTAAGTTTTTCAAGCACGCGATAAATCGCAATCGCGGCCAGCGCTGATACCAAACTGACGGTGAAAACGGTTGTGAGATAAGTGAGTAGATGCCAGTAAAACCATTCCGGCATTCCAACCGTTCGAAGGGGACTGAAGATAGGTGACAGCAGTGCGAAAGGAACAGCACCTATCAACGTCAGTCCTGGTGCTTTGTTTGGATAAAGATGACCTGTGTCTTTGGGGTAGCGGACATAATCAGGCGAGTTAAAGACGTATTTGTCGATGGCAAGAGTATGGTCGTGAACAAGGGCCCGGATCTGGTCGAAGCGCACGGCTTCGTTAGTCCCGGTCGATTGATAAAAATAAGCGTAGGTGGTCCAGAGTAGTATGAGCAGTAAAAGCTCAATCTGATTTGTTCGGTACCAGCCCCTCCGCCAAACTCCTCGGTGAACTTCCGATTTACTGGTCGCAGGCAGCGGGTCGCTCACGGGGTTTCGAACGAAGAGTCGCGGCCGATTCGCCTAACGAGAAGTAGATGAGCCACGGCTTCGGCAGGCGCAAGTGATAGGCGGTTGAATCACTCTAGCTAAGATCGACCTCTTCGCCGCCGAAACCGCGCTCGCAAACTTTGTTAACGCCGATGCAATCGCGCCG
>WNFR01006975.1_pt1 | contig 11522 bp, 8 predicted proteins | sample 5400221 | NCBI WGS metagenome assembly WNFR01 (sample SAMN13153357, study PRJNA577476) | soil metagenome | isolation source: 40 cm soil under Madrone tree | place: USA:California | collected 2016-06-14 | reverse complement strand
CCGGTCGGTGAAGACTGCGGTCGCCTACAGCCTGATCGATCACGAATTGGATGTGGGGTTGTGCCTTTGCTCGTCTCTGCTGATACTCAGCCACGCCAAACTTTCGGATGAACTCGTCGGGATCAGCGTTCTCTGGAAGCACCAGAACTTTTACTTCAAGATCTTCCGCCAGGAGGATTTCGATCGACTTTTTTGCCGCCTGCACACCCGCGCGGTCGCCATCATAATTGAGTACGACCTTGCGCGCAAACCGACCCAATAACTTCACTTGTTCCGGCGTCAAAGCAGTTCCCAAACTCGCAACGACATTGCGAACACCATGCTGATAGGGAACGATCAAATCGAGAAATCCCTCAACCAGAATGACAAACTCCTGCCGCCGGATCTCATCACGCGTTAGGTTAAGACCAAAAAGATTTTTGCCTTTTACATACGCCGCGGTTTCCGGAGAGTTGATATACTTCGCGTCATCGTCTTTGAGCGTGCGACCACCAAAAGCGATGGGCTTTCCCTGGATATCCATCACGGGGAAAATCAGACGACAACGGAAACGATCATAAGAACCACCGTCATCTTTCTTGACGACCAATCCGCTGCGGTCAATCTGCGTCTGGCTCGCTCCCTTCTGTCGGAGGTGAAGCGAAAGTGCGTCCCAACTGTCAGGCCCATACCCGAGCCGGAAAGTTTTGCGTGTTTCCTCGGTAATTTCACGCCGCAATAGATACTCGCGCGCGAGGCGGCCTTCGGCACCCGACTCGAGCTGTTGTTCCCACCACTCGAGCGCCCAATTGTTGAGCTGAATTACATCGTCTGCTTCCTTTAGTTTCGCCTCGAAACGTCCATCGTCGACCAACTTCGGCAAGGGTACCCCAACCTTGTCCGCTACGATCTTGATCGCTTCCGGAAAAGCGACCCGCTCAATCTCCATTACAAAGTTGAAAACCGATCCACCTTTATGACAACCAAAGCAATAGAAGATCTCTTTCGTTGGACTGACGGAGAAGGAAGGCGTTTTCTCCTTATGGAAGGGGCAACACGCCATCCAGTTCGCACCTTTCTTTTTTAACTGCACGTAGTCCTGGATCACGCGCACGATATCCGCCTGCCGCTTGAGATCGTCGATGAAAGTTTGCGGGTAAAGCATTAATTTAGATTCTGGTTAAGTGAATGCGACGGGTATGGACGAAAGAGAATTATTGTTTCAATTCCACCAGAGTGGCGCCAGCACCACCCTGATCCGTTGGCGCTGCCCGAAAGCGCGCTACGTGTGGATGATCGCTCAATAAATCGGCGATCGCTCGGCGGAGCGCGCCTGTACCGTGCCCATGGACAATTCGCACCTGGCTCATGCTCGCCAACGACGCTTCATCGAGAAACTTATCAACCGCTTCGACAGCTTCATCCGTCGTTTGTCCAATGACATTCAACTCCGAGCGACCATTCTGCTCCACACCTTTCAAATGAACTTCAGTGCTGCGCGCCTGCCGCAGTTGTTCCAGTTTTCCCTGTTGGGCTTTTGACCGGGGACGCGCTTCCATCAGTTCCAGGTTCTCGAGCTTTTCTCTGAAGCGCAGCGACTTGACGCGCACTTCGACTTCATCGCCTTTGACCTGGTCTACAATGCCAATCGATCCAAATGATCGCAGCTTCACTTTATCTCCCACAGCAATCTCGCGAGGCGACGCAGCCACGTACCTGTCCCGTTCACCATCGTCTTCTAGTTGCCCGTTATTCTTATCGACTTTAACAACCTGCCCATCGCGGACAATTCTGACTCCGCGGGATTGCTTGTCGTCTGCCCCTGCCGGTACTCGTGCGGATCGCGGTCTGGCATTCTGTGCAGCATGCTGCGCTTCACGTTTTAACTCTGCTACGCGTCTCTGGGCCTCTCGTTCAACTTTTAGCCGTTCGGATCGATCCTGTATGGTGGCGATGAGCTCGCGAGCTCGGCCTTCGAATTGATTCACAGTTTTGTCGAGCATTGTTTGGAACGAAACCTGGCGGACCTGCTCCCGTTTATCTGCTTCTTTGCCAAGCGCAGCAAATTTTTCGGCAACGGCTGCACGCTCCTCTTCAAGCGCTTTTCGCAATTGTTCAGCCTCTTCCGATTCTCGCTTAATTCGTCGAAGATATTCTGCAGCCTGACGTGTCGAGTCATTCACCGACTCGATTGCCGCACTCGTTATTACAGAGGGAATCCCAAACCGACGGGCAATCTCCAGGCCCGATGACGAACCCGCGACACCGACAATCAAGCGATAGGTTGGTTGCAGAGTTTTCTCGTCAAACTCGACACTGGCGTTGAGTACGTTTTCTTCATTCGCCGCGTAGATCTTGAGACCGCCGTAGTGTGTGGTGGCGATAACATGTGCGCCACATGTGCGACGAAAGTGATCTACAACCGCCACTCCCAACGCGGAACCTTCTTCCGGGTCGGTTCCCGTCCCGACCTCGTCGAGCAGGACCAGGGCCGGCGCTTCGCAAAGTTGAATCATCCGCGAGATGTTCGCGACATGGGAAGTAAAAGTTGAAAGGTTTGCTGCCAGCGATTGGTGATCGCCAATGTCGGCAAGTACAGCCGAGTAGAACGGGACGCGGGCTTTACGTGCTGGAACAGCAAGACCTGACAATGCCATTAGCGAAAGCAAGCCAGTCGTTTTCAGTACCACGGTCTTACCGCCGGCGTTTGCACCGGAGATGACCATCGCATTGTTCGTTTCATCGAGCGCGAATGATACAGGGACAATAGTGCCGCCAGATGAGCGCAGATTTTCTTCGAGCAGGGGGTGACGCGCTGAAACTAATTCCAAACTGCCGCTTGCATGCGCCGGCGCCTTAACGGGATCGATCTCAGGAATTACACAATCGAAGCGCTGATGAAAAATAGCTTTAGCGTTGATGAAGTCCAACTCAGACACTGCAGCCGCGGCCATTTCGATGGCCGGCAATTGCACCCGCAACTCTTCTGTCAGGGCCCGCAAAATTTGAGCTATCTCGCGTGCCTCAGTCTCGTGCAGGCCTTGGAGTTCATTGTTGGCTTCGATCGTTTCAAGTGGTTCGACGAAGGCGGTAGCACCGGAGGAGGAGTAGCCATGAGCAACACCCTGCACGCGTGCGCGATGATCGGCCTTAATCGGGATCACGAAACGGTCGTTACGAATTGTTACTAACTCATCCTGCACCGAGTCAGGAGCCTTCCGCATTAAGCCTTCCAGGGTGCGCGTTATACGGGAACGCAGGGCGGCGATTTCATGACGAATGCGTGCGAGCTCAGGGCTGGCGCGATCGTCAAGTTCGCCAGTCGGCAGAATCTTGTTTGTGACTCGCGCCACCAGGCTATTGAGTTCGCGAGGCAGGCTCTCAACCAACTGCCGGAGCACCGGAGCGTCTTCGCGCTCGGCGAGAATTGAAGCTCGAGCCGATAGAGCCTGTGCACAGAGACGCGCGAGTAGCAGCAGGGACGTGGGTTCGAGAGGAGCACCTTCAACGCGCAGCCGGCTGATTGCTTCCCCGGGATCGTTGAACTCACTAAATGACCAGCTGACACCTCGATTCCGTAAGAGCACGCATTCTCCCAACGCCTTTAGTTCGCGTTGCAATTGAGACAAGTCTTCAATGGGCGCAAGTGTCTGCGCGCGCGTCTGCCCTAATTGAGTTTGCGCGCCGCGCTTGAGCAACTCTCTTAGTTGCGGGTATTCAAGGGTTGTGAATGCCTGTTCGTTCATTAGATTAACGCGTTGGGTGTTTGTGATAAGCACACAAACATTTCTCATTTCTCATGGGAGATCATTGGACATTATCATTCGCCCATTTTCCCGGACATTTGAGTCTTGATTCTAGCATTCAGGATTGTATTTCACATGTGGCATCAGTCTGAGTTCTTGCCGTATCGACATAGCTCAGGGGTCTTGAAATAACCCTCCTTCAACTATGACGGCGACGTCGCGCGCGACCATGGATAACTGAAGGAAAGAGTTCTTTCACATCCAGCACCTGCACCTCTTCGCCGGCTTGTTCGACGGTGCCGAGAAACAGATGTAGTGAATGTTCTTTTGGAGCCACGATATCTGCGGCAATCACATCCAGCGTTTCTTGTGAAGAAGCGACTGCAAGTGCTAACTGTTCATCTCCTCGCAACGCGACGATAAGCCGCGGCTCATCATGCGGAGCGGCAGCGTCCGCTTCGTTTTGACTGACCAATCGCGCAAGATCGAGAACCGTAAACATACGGCCTTGAATGGAGACAACACCAAGAACCGACGCTGGCGCGAATGGCAATGGAGTTGGCTCGCTCCACTCAGCGATAGTAATGATCTGATCTTCAAACAAGCCCAGACGCAACGAACCAACCTTTAAGGTTGCTAGTTTGTATGCGGATTCTTGCGCCAACTCGTCTGTTGAGGTGTTGTCGTACATTTTCTCTTCCTGTGCTTTCGAGATTACAACGGCGTGGAGGTACAGACAACCGGACTAAATCATTTTTCATATATCATTTGGCATTTCTCATTTTGTCATTGATAAGGCGGTCTTTGGTCTTGGGCTTTAGGTCTTTGTGTTTTTCCTTTCGTTTCTTCCAAGCATTCGTGATCCGATGGCCCTCTAAGATCGAAGGCCGAAGACCCAAGCCCGAAGGCCGAAGACTCCTCGATTAGTGGCTGCTAAGCAAATTCAGACACCCCTAGACCGACTCCCATTTTTGCCCTTCTGTCGCCGCGCGCTACAATGGACCGTTTCTAAGTTCACGATTCAAGCACTGACCATGTCTTCACTTCCGGGATCTGAAGGCCGGGTGAAAGGATGCCGTCGATGGATGAATTCGACCGTTATCGGGCCGAAATGAATGAAAAACTGCTGGGAAGCAACCATCTTGGCATCAAGCGCTTCTTCGCACTGGATACGCAGGCTTACGAAGATGGCGCCCTCGACAAACGAACGAAGGAGCTGCTGGGCCTGGTCGCTTCGACGGTGCTTCGTTGTGATGATTGCATTACTTACCACATCAAACAGTGTGTGACGGTGGGGGTAACGCGACCGGAGTTTCTGGATGCATTCAATGTGGCGTTAGTAGTAGGCGGCTCTATCACGATCCCACATTTGCGACGCGCCATCGACCATCTGGATCAATTGCTCGATTCGAATGATAGTACGGACGCTGGATCAATTGAGGCGCACCAACATTAGAAATGGGGCTTTTGGTCTTTGGCATTTGGTTTTCGACTCAACGTGTAGAACAGGCTTTGCATGTTTCCAGGGTCCAACAACCAATTCCGGTCCGTGATACGTAGATAGATTGAGAAGCATTAGGGTCAATTTGAGAAGAGGGCGAATTGAAAATAGGCAAGCACGTCGTTTTATGGATCGCAATCGTAGGTATGTTATCAATACTGTCGGCTTCGCTGAAAGCGAAGCCATCTTTGGTCTCCCAGAAAGGTCTCTTGATGTCTGTACAGGAAAAAGCTCGAGTGCGCGCTCCCGAGCTCACTGGTGGTGATGGGTGGCTAAACACGGACAAGCCCCTGTCAATAGCGGGACTCAAAGGCAAGGTGGTCCTTCTTGATTTTTGGACTTACGGATGCGTCAACTGCATGCACATCATTCCCGACTTGAAAAGACTTGAGGCGAAGTATGCCAACCAGTTAGTTGTGATCGGAGTGCATTCCGCAAAGTTCAAAAACGAAAAGGACACTGAGAATATCCGTCACATCATTCTTCGTTACGAGCTTGAGCATCCGGTTTACAACGATTCCAACTTCAGCGTTTGGCAAAGCTACGGCGTACGAGCTTGGCCTACTCAGGTATTGATTGATCCCGCCGGCTACATCATTGGCGGGGTTTCAGGCGAAGGAAACTATGAGCTAATCGATCGTGTCGTAGCAAAGGCGGTTGACGAATTCGGGAAACGCGGCGAACTGAACGAACAGCCATTGCACCTCGTCCTTGAACGTGCCAAGGTTGGCGATCTGCCATTGGCGTTTCCCGGAAAGATCCTTGCTGACGGCGCGGGCGATCGCCTTTTCATTGCCGATTCGAATCATAACCGCATCGTCATTACCAAACTTGACGGCACGCTAGTCGACACGATCGGTTCAGGAGAACGCGGCCCCAACGATGGCGCGTTCGACAAAGCAAGCTTCTACCGGCCACAGGGAATGGCCCTGGCGGGCGACTCGTTATATGTAGCCGACACAGAGAATCATCTGATCCGGCGAATCGATTTGAAAGCGCGTACGGTGGAAACTATAGCTGGAACCGGAAAGCAGTCCACTGAGTACTTCAAACAGGGTCCGGGCCGATCGATTGGGCTGAATTCGCCATGGGATCTGCAGCTAGCAGGGCGAGTGCTTTATATCGCGATGGCTGGACCACATCAAATCTGGAAGCTCGATCTCGACAAGGGCGAAGTTTCAACCTTCGCCGGTTCCGGACGCGAAGCACGCCTGGACGGTTCACTATTGGAAGCTGGATTTGCGCAACCCTCCGGCATAGCCAGCGATGGCAAGACACTCTACGTTGCCGATGCCGAGGCAAACATTATTCGCGCGATTGATCTCGCTGCAGGTCAAGTCAGAACGCTCGTCGGCGGAGATCTTTTTGAATTCGGAGACGTCGACGGCAGCGGGGATAATGTGCGCCTGCAACATCCACTGGGACTATTGGCCCTCGGCGACAAGCTCCTGCTCGCCGATACTTACAATCACAAGATCAAGGAACTGGACCCGCAACGACGAACGGTGCGAACGGTGGTTGGCACCGGCAAGCCAGGACAGGCAGACGGAACCTCTCCGTCGTTTTATGAGCCGGGCGGTTTGAGTGTGGCTAACGGCAAGGTTTATGTTGCCGACACTAACAACCATGCTGTTCGGGTGGTCGATCTGAAAACAAAAGAGACTTCAACGCTTCGAATTAATGGCCTGGCGCCGCCCCAAAGGCCCGCTGAGACAGAGACTGCCGCGAACAATGTGCCGCCGAATGCCGAAGAGATTAAGCTGGCTCCGCAGCAACTGCGTGCCAACGCCGATGGCGTCTTGTCGATCGATGTCGAGTTGCCTGCCGGTTATCATCTCAATCCCGCCGCGCCTCAGCGTTACGCGGTTTCCGTGGACAACGGAAAGAGCGTAAGCATCGCTGAGAAGGATGCGAGCAGCACTGCAAAAAATCTACAGCTGCCACTGCGTATTCCCTTGAGTGCACCGGACGCCGGGTCCGCAAGGCTGCGCGTTCAACTGACGCTTTTCTATTGCCGCGAAGACAATACGGGCACCTGCCGTATAAAGACGCTGATTTGGCAAGCGCCTGTGGAAGTGACTAACGATGCGAATGCCCCTAAAGAAGTCAAGGTCCAGGGGAAACTTGCGGCGGAGTAACATGAGGAACCTTTGGCGAACCTGACCTTGGGCTTCGTCGTATGATGCTCCTGGTCGAAGGTGTCTTTATCTCGCTTTTACTCGGCCGCAGAAGCGGTGTTAAGGAAACTAGAGACCAGGGGTCGCTGATGGAGCAAACAACTAACGAACTCAACGCAGCACCGGCGCGGGTGCTTTCCGAGCCTGTGCCGAGCGTCACCGAGCACACCACCCGAGCATTTGAACCGACCTATTCACAAAAAAGACCCGAATAAAAGCTCAGTCTCAGAATCGTTTATCAATTGTCATTTGAAACAGGTGGCTTTTGGTCTTTGGTCTTTGCTCTTGGAAGCGATCGGATCACAAGCGCGTTGAAGAAAAAGAAAACACAAAGACCTAAGGCCCAAGGCCAAAGACCACCTCTCAAATGAGAAATGAGAAAGGATTCCGGTTCGGCGCTGTCATTAAGCTCCTGTTCCGCCCCTACCGGCTTGCCCTCCCTCAGTGCGCCGAGTAATATCAGTGGTCCCCTAAATTCAATTTGGCTTCAAATTATCTGAAGGAGTGAGGGCCCGTGGCTAATAAACCGTTTCTCACTGACATCAAAACATTGCGTGAACGCGCCCGCAAGCACATTGAAAACGGCGCTGTCACCGAAGGCTATACTGCTGACCGCGAAACCGTCGTTAAGCTCTTGAATGAGGCGCTGGCTACCGAGTTGGTTTGCGTGTTGCGATATAAGCGACACTATTTCATGGCAGCAGGGATCAACGCCGAAAGCGTCGCCGCTGAGTTTTTACAACATGCTAACGAAGAGCAGGGGCACGCTGACCAGATCGCGCAGCGTATCGTTCAACTCAAAGGCGCCCCAAACTTCAATCCCGAAGGATTGCTGACGCGCAGTCATGCCGAGTACGTTGAAGGCGATACGCTCATCGATATGATCAAAGAAGATCTCGTGGCTGAACGCATTGCCATCGACAGTTATCGCGACATGGTCTCCTACTTTGGTAACGACGATCCGACTTCCAGGCGCATGCTTGAAGGGATACTTGCCGTAGAAGAGGAACACGCAAACGATCTGGTTAGCCTGTTGGAAAAGATGGCTTGATCATTAGCGTATTGTCTGAAAGCTCATCCAACCAAAAAAATGCCGGCCGGCCTACCTTGTGCCGCACTTGTGGGGCAATCGTAGCCGCTGGTGAACCCCAATGTGCCGTCTGCGGCGCCTCCACCGCCAAGTCAGCAATTCAACAGCAAAGGAACGTTGTCGCCGACCGCGAAACAATAAAGTTCGCGCGCGCAGTCCTGAACCGGCCCTACAAGTTCACAATCATTATCTTGGTCGCAAATGTTTTTGTTTTCCTTCTGATGTGGGAGTCAAGCGGGCTGACTGGGAGTGCTTTGTGGGAGTTCCCGACGCCTGTGTTATTAGCCTATGGCGCCAAGCTCAACTCCTTGATTAGCAACGACCATCAATGGTGGCGTTTCGTGACGCCGATGTTTGTTCACGTCAATCTGCCACATCTGTTAGTGAACATGTACAGCTTGTGGATAGTTGGACCTTACGTGGAAAAGCTCTACGGCTCCGCCAAGTTTGTAGTGTTCTGGGTGCTTACTGGGATAGCAGGCGTGGTTGCGAGTTATTTGACAGTTAGACCAAACATGCCGGCAAATGCCTTCGGCCATTTTTTATTTAAGAGCCAGGACGTACCTTCGGCAGGGGCGTCTGGCGCGTTGTTTGGATTGGTAGGTGTTCTGTTTGTATTTGGTATCAAATTTCGCCGGGAACTGCCGGAAGGATTCAAGCGCGCCTTCGGCACCGGGATGCTCCCGATAATCATGATCAATCTTTTCATCGGTTATCTGGGTCGTGGCTTTATCGACAACGCCGCCCATCTCGGCGGCTTGTTGTCCGGCGCGGGCCTCGCGCTCGTCGTGCAGTATCGGCGTCCAGGTGAGCATGGTGCTATCGCCGCAACCTGGCGAGTGCTGCAGGTCGCTGCATTGGCGCTTCTTGTTTTTAGCTTTTTCAAGATCGCCAAGCACATGAACATTCCTCAGGTCGCATCATCTACAGTGCAAAATGTGCAACCTGACGATGCCAAAACGGCAGTCTTTGTCGATTACCTCAAAGCTATGAATGAAGCCCAGGAAGCTTTATCGGAGGTGTTCAATGACAAAGATTTAAGCCATGTCGATCAGGCAGCGCAGAATCTGCAGTCGGCTCCTTCGCTCGACAACAAGGCTGACGAATTACGCAACCGGCTGTTGGAACTGTTAATCAAAGCCAGAACGACATGGGGTCCGAGCCCTTCTCCAGAACAAGGGCAGAAGCTTGCGCGCAAACCAGAGCAGGATTTGAATGAGGAATTTTCGAAGTGGCGTCGAGACTATAACGAATGGCTAAAAACTGCGACACAAACTTACAGCGGACCGTCGTAGGGAGAAAGGAATTAGAAGGGTCCCTGATAAATCCATTAGGAGCGAACAAAGATGGCAATTAAGAGAGTGGGTGTTTTGGGATGTGGACTAATGGGCGCGGGAATAGCGCAGGTGTCAGCAAGTGCCGGATTTGAAACGGTCGTGCGTGAAGTCTCGGAGGATCTAATCAGGAAAGGGTTCGCTGGTATTGAGAAGTCGTTGGCTAAGTTTGCCGAGAAAGGGACCATCACCACGGAGCAGCAGCAGGAGCTTCGCAGTCGTCTTTCGGGCACGACGTCCTTCGAAGATCTTGCCGATTGCGACATCATTATCGAAGCGATTATCGAAAACCTCGAGGAAAAGCGCAGTACCTATCGTCAACTCGATACCATCTGTAAGCCGCAGACAATCTTTGCCTCCAACACCTCATCGCTTTCAATCACGGAGATGATGACCGCAACCTCACCCGATCGACAGCGCCGCTTTATTGGAATGCATTTCTTCAATCCGGTACCACTCATGAAGCTGGTGGAAGTGGTGCGAACAATTCTCACTGACGAAGCCGTTTACAACGAGGCCGTCGAGTTTGGCAAGACTCTGGGAAAGGTACCTGTGCGCGCCAGCGACAAGACCGGGTTCATCGTTAATCGTCTGCTTGTACCGTACCTGCTCGATGCCATTCGCGCTCTGGAAGAAGGCGTTGGATCGATCGTAGATATCGATAATGCAATGAAGTTGGGTTGCGGTTATCCCATGGGTCCGTTGACGCTCGGTGATTTTGTAGGACTCGACACTACCTATTACATCGCTGAGATCATGTTCAATGAATTTCGCGAGAAGCGTTTTGCCCCGCCACCATTACTGAAGCGAATGGTATTGGCAGGTTTGTATGGCCGTAAATCCGGGCGTGGTTTTTACGACTACTCAAAAGATCCAAAGAATCCGACGCCGATGAGTCTTGTTTAGAAGACCTAACACAAATGAATCCTCCTTTCATTCTATGTGAGCGAGTTCAATCGGTAGCCATCCTTCGTCTCAACCGTCCCGAAAAGCGCAACGCCCTCTCGCGAGAGATGATTGAAGAGCTGGGCGAGAACTTCGAACGGCTCAAAGAGGATGAACAGTTGCGCGCCGTAATACTGACTGCGGCAGGTGACGTTGCGTTTTGCTCGGGCACTGACATCAGCGAGTTGGCTGAACTCTCCGAGGCTGAAGCGATTGAAGTCGCCGCACACGGTCAGAGACTCTGCGATCAAATTGAAGCCTTTCCAGTGCCCGTGATAGCCGCTCTGAATGGTATTGCAGCCGGCAGCGGCTGCGAATTAACGCTCGCTTGTCATCTTCGAATTGCTTCCTCCGACGCGACGTTTAGTTTGCATGAAACCAAACTTGGTTTGATTCCTTCCGATGGAGGTTCGCCGCGACTCGCGCGAGAAGCGGGCACTTCCCGCGCCCTGGAGATAATGCTGACTGAAAAAACGATTACCGCCGCTGAGGCACTCAGTATTGGCTTAGTTAACCGTGTGGTAAATGCAGCAGACCTTCTGACCGAAGCGAAGTCACTAGCGAATGAAATCTCTCAAATGGCGCCACTCGCGATTCGCGCGTGTTTGAAAGCAGTGAGGCTTGGGCTCGAGTTTTCTTTGGAAGACGGACTCGCGCTGGAGACGGAACTCTTCGCCTCGTTGTTCACCACTGAAGACGTACACGAAGGCACTTCTGCATTTCTAGAGAAGCGTGCTCCCGTGTTCAAAG
>WNFR01006973.1_pt1 | contig 11523 bp, 7 predicted proteins | sample 5400221 | NCBI WGS metagenome assembly WNFR01 (sample SAMN13153357, study PRJNA577476) | soil metagenome | isolation source: 40 cm soil under Madrone tree | place: USA:California | collected 2016-06-14 | reverse complement strand
GACAGAGCGGCTTGGAGGCGGGGTGCCGACTGAGCCGCCAGGGGCCGTGCCGGCGCGCTGCCGCCGCGGTGGTGGCGGCGAGCGACGGGCCAATACCGTATTGGCGCAGCGCGGTGTAGCGTCGCCTGCCAGTGCGCCATTGCACCCAGGCAAGGCAGCGCAATCGCCGTCGTACCCATCCCTCCAAATTGCGCAGAAGCTCGGGCGTTTGACAGAACCCGAAATAGCCGCGCCAGCCGGTCAGATAGATCGACAGCCGGTCGATGGCTTGCTCCAGGCTCACCCCAGCCGTGCGCCGGGTCAGGGCCCGCACCCGGCTCGCGAACCGGGCCAGCGCCAGCGGCGCGATCCGACGCCGCGGTTCGGCTTGGCTGGTGAAGCTGAAGCCGAGGAACTTGCGCGCCGCAGGGCGCGCCACCGCGCTCTTGGCACTGTTGACCCGCAGCTGAGATGCCGGGTCAGGAAGCGTTCGACGCTCGCCATGACCCGCTCCCCCGCCCGCCGGCTCTGCACGTCGATGTTGCAGTCCCCGCCTTCGCGAGGACCGCCGTCACGGACAAAGCGATGACCGCGCCGCTCCAATTCCTTGTCCAGTACGTCCAGCATCAGGTTCGACAGCAGCGGCGAGAGAGGGCCGCCTTGCGGCGTCCCCTCGCCGGTCGCCCGAACCAGCCCATCCGCCAGCACGCCCGCGGTCAGAAAGCCACGGATCAGCCGCAGGATGCGCTTGTCGCACACCCGTTTTGCGACCAGCCCCATGCTCGGCACACTGGATGCCCACGGAACTAAGTCCGTGGGCTGAAAGGCCCGCGGCACAAGGCCGACCAAGACGAAATTGGGGGCGCGAGGTCCCTCCCTTTATCGCCGCGACATGTTTCCCGGACAGCCCTGACCTGCGCCGGGAGGAGATCGAAATGAAGCGCCGCGATTTCATCACGCTGCTCGGCGGTGCACCGATGTAAGTGCCGGGACCGAGAAAGGGTACCGTCCGGACAGAAAAAGGCCGGTGCCGACCAGAGCCGGCACCGGCGAGGCAGCGGGTGGCAAACCCGCGACAGGGAGACTTTGCCAAGCCGGACTGCGAAAAAATGAGGCGAGCGTCCGGCAGCTCACCTCTATCGCCAACGATCGATCATAAAAGAAGGTTCCACCGACGTTGCGAAGGCGTCGTCCCCGACAATGCGGTTGCGCATTTGGGAGAGGTTGGGGTAGAGCCGGCGCTCATGCTTGACCGGCCGCGCTCCCCTCAGATGCCGTCTCCGCCGCTGAGCTTCGACGGCCCGCTCGGGCAGAAGATCATCGAAATGCACGTCTGGGCCGTCGGCGAGGGTCTGCGCGGCGCCGACGCCGCTTTGCTGTTCGATGGCCTGTGTCGGCGCCTCGTCGGCGCCGGCGTGCCGTTGTGGCGCGCCTTCGCCGGGATGCGCACATTGCATCCGCAATGGGCCGGGTACGGCTACATGTGGTGGCGCGATCTCAACGCCATTCAGCCCAGGCAATTCGAACGCGGTGACCAGTACGAGCAGTTCATCCTCGACAGCCCGCTCGGCCACCTGATCCGCCTCGCCGAGGCACGGGCGGCGGCGGGCTCCATAACAGCGGCGGAGCCGTGGCTGCACTTGCGGCGTCGTCTCCGCGGACCCGAGGCAGAGCTCGATTTTCCCTTGCTCCAGGAGCTCGCCGACGCCGGCGCCACCGATTATTTCGCCGAGATCGTCCGCTTTGGCGAGAATGCCGACCCGTCGCGGGGAACGGGCATCGGTTATACCTTCACTACGGACCGGCCGGATGGGTTCCCCGACGACGACCTCCTGCTGCTGAAAGCCGTGTTGCCGGTCGTGTCGTTGGCGATCATGACCGATGCCGGCTACACGATCGCCTCGGGGCTTCTGGGAGCCTATCTGGGCGCCGATGCCGGGCAGCGCGTGCATGCCGGAGCCGTAGAGCGCGGCTCGGTCGAGAGTATCCGCGCGGTCTTATGGTACGCCGATATTCGCGCCTTTACCGCGATCGCGGACACAACGCCGGGATCCGCGGTGATCGAGCTGCTTGACGAGGTTTTTGAAACCCTGACCGCGTCGTTGCGCCCGCGCGGCGGTCAGGTGTTGAAATTCCTCGGTGACGGCATGCTCGCGATATTTCCGTTCGAGGACGGGACGCGAGAGCAAATCTGCCGCCGGGCGCTCGACGCCGCAGCCGAGGCGATGCGCGAAGTCGATCGGCTGAATGCCGCACGGCGCGAGGCCGGCAAGCGTATAGCCGCGGTCGACTTGGCACTTCATCTGGGCGAAGTGCTCTACGGCAATGTCGGCGCCGTCGACCGGCTCGACTTCACGGTGATCGGGCCGGCGGTCAACGAAGCCGCGCGCATCGAGGCCTTGTGCGAACCCCTCGGCCGCAGGGTACTGGTCTCCGCCGAGCTTGCTGCCGCGGTCGGCAATGGCTGCCGTCTCGAACCGCTCGGCCGTCACACGCTGCGCGGCTTGCGCGAGCCGCGCGAAATCTACGGTTTGGATCTGGGCTAAGCGCGGCGCCACAGGACTTTTCCAGGTCTCGGGTAACGCCATAAACTCACGTCGCCGCGTGCCGTCGATCGCGCGGCAGGGGAGGAGAAGCATGTTGGGGAGGCGGAGCCGGGAGTTTCCGTCACACAAGACCGAGCCGGCGGAGTTCGCGGCGAAGGCGACCGATCTCGACGCTTTGCGCACTGCCGTGGTCGACGCCGCGGGTGTCGGCTATGGCCTCTGGTTCAGCTATCTCTTCGCCCTGCTTTATTTCGCCATTGCGGCCGCTGCCGTCACCCACCGCGATCTGCTGCTGGAGAGCCCGGTCAAACTGCCCTTCCTTAATGTCGAATTGCCGCTCAAGGCATTTTTCGTATTGGGGCCGCTCGTCTTTCTGGTGGTGCACGCCTATGTGCTGCTGCATTTCCTGCTGTTAGCCGGCAAGGTCGGCGCGTTCCATGCCGAGCTGCAAAAGCAGATACCCGAACATGACAAGAGAGCGCAGCTGCGCCGCCAGTTGCCGAGCAACATCTTTGTCCAGTTTCTCGGCGGACCGCGCGAGGTGCGGGAGGGGATCGTCGGCTTCCTGCTGAAGTCGGTCGCCTGGATCAGCCTGGTAGCCGGCCCGATCGCTCTGCTCGTCCTGTTTCAGCTGCAATTTCTGCCGTACCACAACCCATGGATCACTTGGTGGCAGCGCATTGCCGTCGTCCTCGACCTGGTCCTACTGTGGATCCTGTGGCCGCCGATCGCGCGCGGTGAAACAACGCTTCTCGCGTGGCGAGACTTCAAACGCGTCAAAGTGGCTGCAGCGGCTCTGGCGAGTTTTTTGCCGCCGCTGCTGGTTTTCACTATCGCCACCTTCCCAGGCGAGTGGTTGGAGAAAGAGCTTTATGGGACAGTGTCTCGGGTGGATGTCTTAAGGTTTGGGGGAGGTGATGTATCGGGCGAAACTGATTGGCTCTCCCCGCACAAGCTATTGGTCGCGGGCGAGGTCGACTACGTCACGCGCAAGCCGAACAGCCTGTGGTCCAATCGGCTGGTACTGCCAAATTTCGAAATCGGCGACCGATTGAAGTTCGACGCCGAAGGCAAGATCGCGCTTTCTCCCGAAACTCTCTCGCTGCGCGGCCGACGGCTCGAAGGAGCCGTGCTGGTGGGCGCTCATTTGCGAAGAGCAGATTTGAGCGGCACCCAGCTTGCCGGCGTAGATTTATCCGATGCCGACTTGCGCCAGGCGAAGTTTGAATGCGCTCAGGCCGGCAACGACCAGAAATGTGCGCAGCTGCATGGCGCCTCGCTCGACGGCGCGCAGCTGCAGGGCGCCTCGCTCACTCGTGCGGTGTTGCAGAGCGCCTCGCTCGACCGCGTGCAGCTGCAGGGCGTCCTGCTCACCGTCACTGGGCTGTACGGCGCTTCTCTGCGAAACGTCTTCGTCTGGAGAGCCAAGCCCCGGCGACCGCCAATTGACGGACGCTTTAATTGAAAACCCGAATCCCGAACCAAAATATTCTGGGCTCAACTGCGGGCCCAATGAGACGTGTGACTGGAGGGATGAAGCGTATAGTGCTCTGAAAGCCCTCGTCGAAGCGATCCCGGCAGGTTCCCAACGTAATAGTGCTCTGAAGCGTATCGAGTCGCTGGGGCAAAAGCCATTTGAGGAGGATGCCCCGTCAGCCAAAGCTTGGCGCGAACTTGTTGCAGAAACCCGTCGATCCGAGGCCTATCCTGGGGAGCTGGCCAAGCGGCTGATTGGGATCGGGTGCGCTGCTAGTGAAGCTCCCTATGTGGTCGGTGGTTTGACCGAGCAGCTCGATGCTCGCTTTAATAGCCATGCTGCAAGGGCCGAGGTAGCGAGAGCCTTCCTAGACGAAGAGAATTGCCCGGGGGCCCAAGGGCTGTCCGAAGCGAAGAAGACCAAGTTGCGGCAAATTCTCGGCCCGACCTCTCCGCGACCGAGCCCCGGCGCCGCATCGCGATAAGGCAAGCAAAGGCGAGTGCCGCCGCAATCGTCATGCGGTGCGGCCCCACAGGGTCTTTGTTGCGCGGCGCGCACCTTCGGCCAGCGCTTCGAACTTGGCCCAGCAGATCGACGGGTGGCCGACCCGCGCCCCGAGACCGCAATCGGTGCCGGCGAGCACGTTTTCGCGGCCGACGAGGTTGGCGTAGCGGATCAGCCGCTCGGCGACCAGATCGGGATGCTCGATAAAATCGGTGCAATGGCCGACGACACCTGGGACAAGGGTGGCTCCTTCGGGCAATTTTACCTCCTCGAAGACCCGCCACTCATGCTCGTGACAGGGGTTCGAAGCCTCGATCGAGTAGCTGCCGGCGCGCACCCTAAAGATCAGATCGATGATGTCCCGCAATGGGATATCGTCGTGATGGGGACCGTGGAAGCTGCCCCAGCAGACATGCAGCCTGACCTTTTCCCGCGGAATGTCGCGCAATGCGTGGTTGAGGGCGTCGATCCGCAGTGCGGCGTATCTGCGGTACTCCGGGACTGTTATGCCGGGCAGGCAGGCCCAGCCGTCCGGGAGGTCGGGATCGTCGATCTGCAACAGGAAACCGGCGTCGACGATCGCCTTGTATTCCTCGTGCATCGCCTCGGCGATGGCGAACAGGAACGCCTCGTCGTCCTTATAGTATTCGTTCCCCATCCAATGCTCGATCGTGCCCGGCGTATTGGCCGGCAAAAACGCTTCGGCAACGCTCACGCCGGCGAGTGCCGCCCTGAAATTCGCGAGATCCCGCTCGAGCTCGGCGTGGCCGACATAGCGCAGCTCGTCAATGCAGACCGGCATCGTCTGGCCACCGGCATAGCGCGGGCGCGGATGAGCGGAGAAATATTCGGCGAATTTGGTCTCGTCGCGCGCCGTCATGCTGAGCCGCCTGAACCCTGTGCCGGGCCGCTTATCACAGCCCGCGATCCGTTCCGAGACGTAATCGGTGAAATTCGGCTTCGACAATTCGCCGTCGTTGACGACGTCAAGGCCGCATTCGACCTGGCGCTTGACGATTTCTGCCACCGCCGATTTGAGGCGCCGATCGAGCGCCGCTTGGTCGCAGGGCTCGCCGCGTGCCTTCGCCAGGACCATCTCGCGCAGATCGTCGGGGCGCGGCAGCGACCCGGCATGCGCGGTCAGGATGCGATCGGTGCTGTAGATCATCGGGCCTCCCTACTTCTCTGACTCCCTGTTACATGCGGGGCGGCGGTGAACAGATTAGTGGATGAGCTTAAAGCCGGCGAGGATGACGCCGACCGCGACAACAATCATCCCGCCGAATTTGATGGTTATGCGTTGCTCCAAATCGCGCAGATCGGCCTTGGTAGCGAGCTGCGACACCGCTTCGGCTATCGCCTCCGCCATATCGCCAGCCTGCTGCGGTGGGAACCCGGCCGATTCCAATCGGCGTGCCAGTTTCAGCGTATCAAACGGCATTGCCATGACGGAGGCGATCAGCTGTTCTCGGCCAGCACTGTACCTGCGAGGTGCAGCGAGCCGCAAATCAACACCCGCCCGCCAGGGCTGCGGCCGCAGAATTCTCGCACTGCCGCCTCGACCGAGGGAGCGGTCGATCCCGGGATCCCGACCGAACGCGCAGCAGCCGCGATCGCCTCTGCGTGGTGCGGGTTCTGCTCTCCCGGAATGGTCACGCCGGCCAACGCCTCGGCGTAAGGTGCCAGCGGACGGAGAAAGCCGGGGGCGTCCTTGGTGTTCAGCATGCCGACCACGAGAAAGAGCGGGGTTTCGACCCAGCCGGCGACGAACTCTGCGAGCACCGCACCGGCGCCGGGATTATGGCCTCCGTCGAGCCATAATTCCCAGCCCGGCGAGATTGTGTCGACCAGCGGACCCTGCGTCAGACGATGTAACCGCCCCGGCCATTCGATCCGCTGCAGGCCTTGGGCGATGGCATCAGGTGAAAGGCGGAAGGTTGCCAGCTGCTCGAGACACGCAATGGCCAGACCGGCATTGGCGATCTGGTGCGCGCCGGCGAGCGCCGGCAACGGCAAATCAAGCCGCCAATGCGTGCCGGCGAAGTGCATGCCATCGCCGGCCGCAACGCAGCGCCATTCGTGCTGCCAGCGCGACAAGGGCGCGCCGAGGCTGACTGCGTGGGCCTCGATGACCGATTCAGCCTCTTCTGGTTGCGGCCCGAGAACGGCGGCCACTCCCGGCTTCAGGATCCCGGCCTTCTCGCCGGCGATCTGGGCGATCGTGTCACCGAGAAAGGCCTGGTGGTCGAGCGAGATCGGGGTGATCGCGGTCACCGCCGGGCGGCGGATCACATTGGTCGCGTCGAGCCGCCCGCCAAGCCCGGTTTCGAGCAACACGATATCGGCGGGCGTCCGGGCAAAGGCGAGGAGCGCCGCCGCTGTGGTGATCTCGAAATAGGTGATTGGCGTCCCGCCATTGACGCGCTCGCATTCCTCGAGCAACGCGATCAGGGCTTCCTCTTCGATCAGCCGCCCAGCCAGTCGGATGCGCTCGTGGAACCGGACGAGATGCGGCGAGATATAGGTGTGCAGGCGATAGCCGCCCGCTTCGAGACAGGCGCGCAACGTCGCTATCGTCGAGCCCTTGCCGTTGGTGCCGGCGACATGGACAACCGGTGGCAGCCTTTCGTGAGGATTGCCGAGGGCAACGAGCAACCCTTCGATCCGGGCGAGCGACAGGTCGATCAGTTTGGGGTGCAGGCGGCTGAGCCGCTCCAGCACGCGGTCGCTCGTCTGTCCGGTCACGAGGGGGCTTCCCCGGTCAGCGATCCGACCGCGATCGACCGATGGGGGTCGCGCAACAGCCCGAGAATGCGGCCCAATGTAGCATTCAGCTCGGCCCGCGGCACGACGAGATCGACCATGCCGTGGTCGCGCAGGTATTCGGCGCGCTGAAACCCATCCGGCAGCTTCTCGTGGATCGTCTCCTCGATCACGCGGGCTCCGGCAAAGCCCACCACGGCACCGGGCTCGGCAAGGGTGATGTCGCCGACCATAGCAAGCGACGCGGAAACCCCGCCGGTCGTCGGATCTGTCAACAGCACGATGTAGGGGAGCCCGGCCTCCTTGACCATGTCGGCGGCGATGATCGTGCGCGGCATCTGCATCAGCGACAGCACGCCTTCCTGCATGCGCGCGCCCCCCGACGCGGGAACGACGATCAAGGCCGCCTCCTGCAATACGGCGAGCTTGGCGGCGGCGAGCAGGGCTTCGCCGACGGCGATGCCCATCGATCCGCCCATGAACCGGAATTCGAAGGCGGCGACCACGGCTGGGTGGCCGCCGATCTCGCCATGGGCGACGACGACAGCGTCGCTGCCGGGGCCGAGTGCGGCCTGACCTTCCCTGAGGCGCTCTGCATAGCGCCGCCGATCGCGAAACTTGAGCGGGTCGACGATCGTCTTGGGCAGCTCGATCCGGGTGAAGGCACCCTCACCGAAGATGATCTTGAGGCGCAGCTCGGCGCTGATCCGCAAGTGATGGCCGCAATTGCGGCAGACGTGGAGATTTGCTTCGAGCTCGCGATAAAACAGCATCTGCTCGCAACCCGCGCATTTCGTCCACAGATTGTCCGGTACCGCCTTCTTGGTGACGACCGCCCGAATTTTCGGCAGGACAAAGTTGGTCAGCCAATTCATCGCCGGCTTGTAGCTGGCGGGCACTCGGTCGTCGAGCACCTCGGCGCCAGCCCCTCACCCTCCCGCCCCTCTCGGCGCACGCGTGCGTGCGCCTGTCGGGTGGCGCATCTCCGATGCGCCAGGGTCCCTCCCTCTCCCCGCCCGCAGGGAGAGGGAGGGGGTGAGGGGCAGGTGATCAGGCCTGGTGCGCGTGGTAATAGGTGTTGCGCAGAACGCGGCCGGGCAGATTGCCGGTGTGCTTGCCGTCTTCCAGCAGGATTTCCCCGTTGACGATAGTCATGTGGACGCCCTGAGCCGGCTCTTTGATGCGCTTGGCGCCGGTTGGGAAGTCGTGCAGGACTTCGAGCGGCAGCGGCTTTACGGTGTCGGGATCGAAGATCACGATGTCGGCGACCATGCCGGGGCGCAGCATGCCGCGATCGTAGAGGCCGAAGATCGAGGCCGATTCGAAGGTCAGCCGGCGCACCGCCCGCTCCAATGACATGATCTGCTTCTCGCGCACCCACTCGGAGAGCAGCCGCGTCGAAAAGCCGAAGCCGCTCTGGAACTGCACATGCGCGCCGCCGTCCGACAGGCCGATGATCGCGTTCGGGTAGGTCAGGATCTTGGCGACCGCCGCGTCGTCGACGTTGTTCTCGCCGTGCAGCCATTCGGTGTCGAGGGTCTCCTCAATCGCCAGGTCGAGGAAGCAGTCGATGATGCCCTTGTCCTGGGTTTTGGCGATCTCGCCGAGGGTCTTGCCTTCCATCCACTTGTTCTTCTCGAGCACCGCGGTCTGCACCGCCATGTAGTCCCACCAGGTGCTGCAGATGCCGATCGCCGGCCCTCCCTTGAACTCGACCGCCTCCTCGTGGAGCTTCCTGCGCACCTCGGGATCGGCATAGGCCTTCAGCATTTCCTCGGGCGAGGACAGGCAGATCGGGTGCCACACCGGCAGACCGCGGAAGGTCTGGGTGTTGCGCATCGTGAAGTAATCGGTGATGCGGTTTGGCGTGCACATCGGGAAGGCGCGGATGCCCTTGGCGGTGGTGGCATCGACCTGGGCCATATGCTTCTGCCACTGGCCGGGCCGGCGCATCGTCTGGCCGAGATTGTTGTAGACGACGGCGCGGCCGGTCGCCTCGCTGAGCCGGCTCATCAACGCATCCTTCAGCTCCGCTCCGTTGCCGCCGCCGGACTGGATGAGGCCCGTGCCGAGCTCGCGCAATACATCGCCGAGCGCGAAGATCTCCTTCTCGTCCGCCCAGATCGCCGGGATGTGCACGCCCTGCGGGTCGAAATGGCCCTGGTTGCGCGACACCGACAGCCCCAATGCCCCGGCCTTCATGCCGTCGCGGACGAGATCCTGCATCTCTTTGATCTCGTCATCGGTCGCCGTGCGCTTCTGGCAGTCGTCGCCCATCACGTAGTAGCGCACTGCGGTGTGCCCAATCAGATTGCCGACATTGACGCCGAGATGGTGGTCCATCTGGTCGAGATATTCGGGAAAGGTCTCCCAGGTGAACTCCAGTGTGTTCAGCACCTCCATCGGGATGGCTTCGACATAAGAGAGGAATTCCGACAGCCGCTCTTCTTTGCCTTTGCGCACCGGCGCCAATGACAGCGAGCAATTGCCGAAGATCACCGAGGTGGCGCCGTGATCGCAGGAGAACGAGCACAGCGGGTCCCAGGTGACCTGGGCATCGTAATGGCAATGGTTGTCGATGAACCCCGGTGCCACGACCCGGCCCTCGGCGTCGATCGTCCGCGTGGCAGGACCGCTCAATTTGCCGATCTCGGCGATCTTGCCGTCCTTGACCCCGACATCGCCGCGGAACGCCGGCATTCCCGAGCCGTCGACGATCCGGCCGTTACGGATCAGCAGATCATACGCCATCATTATCCCTTTCGCGCTTCGCGCCCCAATTCGGGCCAGGTTGATTACGCCATCTGTTGCGCGCGACTGCAAGCGGCGATGCCTCGGGCGACCGCATAACGGATCTGTTCGACGATCATTGCTTGGGGATATCCTGCGTGGCCGAGGAGGAGACGGGATGCAAGCGGATTATGTGATTATCGGCGCGGGCTCAGCGGGATGCGTGCTCGCCAACCGACTGAGCGAGGACCCGGCGACGCGGGTCATGCTGATCGAGGCGGGGGGGCGCGACTGGAACCCGCTGATCCATATTCCGGCGGGCTACATCAAATTGCTCGATCACCCGAGACTGACCTGGGGCTTCAAGGCCGAGCCTGATCCGGGCGTCAACGGGCGCGCCATTCTCTATCCGCGCGGCCGGGTATTGGGCGGCTCCAGCTCGATCAACGGGATGATCTATGTCCGCGGCCAACCCGAGGATTTCGATCATTGGGGCCAGCTCGGCAATCGCGGTTGGTCATGGGAGGACGTGCTGCCTTATTTCAAGAAGGCCGAGGATTGGGAAGGCGGTGCTGACGAATTTCACGGCGAAGGCGGGCCGCTCCTGACCTCGCGGACCGCGGACAAGCCGCCCTTATGCCAGAAGATCATCGAGGCCGGCACCGAGATCGGCCTCGAATATCACGAGGACGTCAACCGTCTGCCGCCCGGCTCCGGCGCCAACATCGGCTGGGTCCAGCAAACCCGTCGCGGGCGCCGCCGGCAGAGTGCCGCACGCACCTATCTGCGCCCCGCCAAGAAGCGGCCCAACCTTATGGTCGTGACCAACGCGCTGGTGCACCGCATCCTATTCGACGGCACCCGCGCCGTCGGCGTCGAATACGCGCGCGGCGGCCGGGTCGAGAGGGTCGACGCGGCTCGTGAGGTGATACTGGCGGCCGGCGCCGTAGGGTCGCCGCACATCCTGCAGCTCTCCGGTGTCGGCGACTCTGAGCATCTCGGCCGGGTCGGCATTCCGGTTCAGCATGCGCTGCCGGGGGTCGGCAAGAATTTGCAGGACCACTACCTCGCGCGCGTCACCTGCGTCGTGAGTGGAGCCAAGACCCTGAACGAGACCTCGCGCGGCCTGCCGTTCGCCGGCGAGGTGCTGCGCTATCTGTTCGCCGGCACCGGCATGCTGACCTATGCCGCTTCGCTCGTCGCGGCCTCGGTCAAAGTGCTGGAGGAGTCGGCAACGCCCGACGTTCAATGCCTGCTGGCCTCGGGCAGCTTTGCGCCCGGTCCGATTCGCCGGCTCGACGACAACCCGGGCATGACCGCCGGCATCTGGCAGATGCGGCCCCTCTCCCGCGGCTATGTCGAGGCGCGCTCGGACCGGCCGGAGGACCCGCCAGCGATCAACCCGCACTACCTCTCCGAGGAGACCGACCGCCGCGCCGTGGTCGGCGGCCTCAAGCTGGCGCGACGGATCTTCGCCGCCCCGGCATTGAAGCAATACGTTGTCGACGAAAACCTCCCCGGCAG
>WNFR01020207.1_pt1 | contig 11524 bp, 10 predicted proteins | sample 5400221 | NCBI WGS metagenome assembly WNFR01 (sample SAMN13153357, study PRJNA577476) | soil metagenome | isolation source: 40 cm soil under Madrone tree | place: USA:California | collected 2016-06-14 | reverse complement strand
GGTCGCGCTCATCTTTCGCCACGATTCTCGATTTGATCTGGATGTTGCGCTTGATGAGCCGTTGTAGGGCGGGCGTTTGGCCTGTCTTCCAACGTTGAAGCATCTGGAACATCTTCGCGTCGGCGATAATCGCGTGTTTGATGATCTCGGCGAAGCCTTGATTAAATTCGCGCTTGGGCAGTGTTTTCAAAACATTCACATCGTCAATCACAAGCGAGGGATGGTGCACGGCGCCGATTAAATTCTTTCCATCGCGCGTGTTCACTCCGGTTTTACCGCCGATCGAGCTGTCCACCATCGCCAGCAGCGTCGTGGGAATCTGAACGTGTGGGATGCCGCGGTGATAAATCGCTGCGACGAATCCGGAGATGTCCCCGATGACTCCGCCGCCGAGGCCTATAACAAACGATTGTCGGTCAAGCCCCGCAGCGATCATCTGATCGCAAATCGCTCCGGCTTGGTCGAGCGTCTTCGATTTCTCGCCGGCTCGGATCGTTATTAACGTCGGCTGGACTGCCGCCGCCAGTAAACTTTTCTTGATTCGCTGGCCGAGAACCGCGGCGACGTTGCTGTCAGAGATTATTACACAGGTTTTGCGAGCAACATGCTCGCGTACCTGTTCGCCAATTTGCTCAACGATCCCTGCGCCCACAAGCGCCGGATAGTGATAACCGGCACCCAAACTTCCATAACCGCTACGGATATGGAGTGTATGGAGTCCAACGGAGATTCCCATCCGGATCGCTACCCGTAGATGTGGTATTCGTGAACGCCGGCCCCGTCCCACTCCAAGCCATGGACTCAACATGCCAGTCTGCACAAAGTGCATTGATTTGTCGGCGGCTGTTGTGTGTTCCGCCCGTGGCGGGTCCGCTTGGAACAGTCGCGGCGGCTAGAACTGTGACGTTTGAGCTGGCAGCTAAGCTCGCCTGATTGGTCGTGTTTCCGATGCCCCGAAAGTTCACCGCCGAGCCTGAAGCCTGAGCTGGGGCAAACACGATAAAAACACTAGGCTTCGAGATCTTGTCGGCGGACATTCCGATAACACCTAATGTGCCATTGATTCCGTAGCTGACTGCTGAGTTCGCGTTGTTGGGTGAAGAAGTTCTTGGACTAGCCGGACGGTCGAACGGCGAAACAAAAACGCCCCAAGATGATAGGTATTTCGGCGCAGCGGGAGGTGGGTCGGCATTATACAATTGCGACATCCATGAGCCGGTTGTCGAAAACAGAACACCGTTGTTGTCATTCATGTACAACTGGGTTGCCATGCCGATCTGGCGCAGGTTGCTCATGTCTTTCGTCGCTTTTGCGCGCTGTATAACTCCGCTGGAAACCGACACGGTCAGCGCGGCGAGGATGATGATGATCGCCGTTACCACGAGCAACTCGACCAGGGTAAAAGCGCGGAAAGATTTCACCGTTAATGTCTTCAATTGAGCGCCACGATATGGGTTTTGATCAGAGAATGAAAGCGAAAAAGAAGTGCATACATCCGTGAGGACGCAGAGCGTGACCACCAGTTTTTCGTTGGCAGTGGTACCTCCAGCTTTAATTGTCTCAGGTCGTAAGATTGCTTGACAATATATTAGTCATTTCGTGTATCTAGATCATGCCAGACCAAGAGCCAATTGCGCCGCCGCCTCCGCCAAGTCCAGGACCCGAGCCAAGCCCGAAATCCACATCGACCGGTTTGCCTTCAAACGTGGCTGCGGCGATTGCCTGTATTCCACTCGTCGGCGGCATTATCTTTTACATTCTGGAAAAGCGCGACAGTTTTGTGCGTTTCTACGCGATGCAATCGATCATCTTCGGCTGCGCCTGGTTTCTCTTCAACATCGTGTCTGCTGTCGTGCATGTGGTGTTCGGCGCAATCCCCGGGATCGGCGGGATCCTGATATTTTTCTGGGCCATAATCGCGGCGCTGGTCCATTTGGCGTTTTTGGTGATCATGATCATTACCATGGTAAAAGCCTTTACCGGCGTGCGCTGGGACATCCCATATATCGGACCAATCGCGCGCAAACAAGTCGAAAGCGGAGCAGTCTGATGGTAGGGGCGGTTCACCGAACCGCCCGCGGGGGATCGAGGTCAATCGCCCCTAGCTTTTCTCCCAACAACTTCACGACCACCTCAGTCAAGATCAGCTCGTGATCAAGTTGAGTGGTAACCAATTGAACATTGGCGGTCAGACACGCCCGCATCGCGTCAACTAATTGGTTGGTCTCGAAGTGCTGCGCGTGCTGCGCGGCGATCCCCAGAGCGTAGGCGTTGATCGAGCCATCTTTTTTGCGCGGCAAATGTTCTGTTGCTTTTGCCGGCAACCGGTTAATTGCAGAGATAAACTGGAAGGGCGAATGCGGACGCGGGAGGCGATGTTGTTCCATCAAATCCTTAGCGAGTAACAGATTTCGGACTGTCGGAACGATCGCCACCAACAAAATGCCGATAGCGTTTTCGCCCTGATCCAACAAACGCCGAACAAGCGTGAGCGCGAGCTCGAGATCACGCATTGCCAGCGCATTGCTCAATTCGAAAATGATGCCTGCGCGCGAGAGTGGCACGAGTTCCCGGACAAGATCGACAGGAATTGCGCGGTCTTTTCCCAGGAAAGTATCAATCTTCTCCAGCTCGTTCTCGATCTGGCGCGTATCGCCGCCGGTCAACAACACAAAAAGATCGAGCGCGTCATCATCAAATTGGAGTTTTCGTTTTTTCGCGTGCCGTCGAACGATCTCGGTTGCTTCTTCTTCCCAACCCGCGCGACCCGAGTCGAGCCGATCAAAAACCTGGACCTCTGCGCGTTTGACCAGCGTTTTGTAGAACGCACGCCGTTTGTCCACTTCGATGGCGCTGATCAAAAAAGCGATCTCGGACCCGAATTGGCGGTCGAGCAGTTCGGGCGCCTTTTGATCGTCGCCGAGAAAATTCGCGTTCTTTAGCCAAACAACTTTTGTGCTGCCAAAAAAAGGCAACGTTTGCAGCGCCTCGATGGTCGATCTTATTCGCCCGGCGGCTTGCTCAGCGTTATCCGCGGCGCCATCAATTACCTCCAAACCAAAGTCGCCCGCATCGGGCGGGGTCAGATTCGTCGCGAGCTCAACGGCCACGCGTTTTACTTCCGCTTCGTCCGAACCGACGACAGCGTAGACCTTTGCGCTTGCCGCTTTTGTCTTTGTTTTCGGCATTGCTCGATTTCTTCGCATCCGCACGAGTGCATTACAAGATCGTCTTTCGTGCGGAATCTGGGGAGCACAGGCTGCCAGCCTGTCCTTTTTGGCAGCCTGCCGAAAAGCTCGTCGAACGTGCATAGCGAGGAATTCTTGCATAGCGCGAGGAGTCGTCGGCAAGCTGCCGACGACAACAGGCTAGCAGCCTGTGCTCCCCAGAGAGTCACACACGCGAGCGGCGGCGGCCTGCGTTGCGCGTGTATTTCACCAGTCTTCGCTTTGGTTCGATTTTTGAAATTCCGGCGCCGCTTTTCACTTCCATGATCTGGTCGCGTAACAGCGCTGCCCGCTCGAATTCCAAATTCGCGGAGGCCTGTTGCATCTCCTCTTCAAGCTCACGCAGCAGTTCCGTGACGTTGAAATCGCCGCCAGCTTCCCGGATTACGGATGACTCAATTTCGCGTCCCCGCAAAATTGTGTGCAGGCTCTCCTGTACGGCGCGTCGGACGGTTTGCGGCGTGATTCCATGTTTTTCGTTGTACTCGAGCTGCTTTGCACGCCTGTATTCGGAAATCGAGATGAGCGCCTGCATGCTTTGAGTGACGGTATCCGCGAATAGGACCACTTCACCGTTCACGTGGCGCGCTGCGCGGCCGGCTGTCTGGATGAGTGAAGTCTGGCTGCGCAAAAATCCTTCCTTGTCGGCATCCAATATGCAGACGAGCGAAACTTCGGGAAGATCAAGGCCTTCACGGAGTAAATTGATTCCAACGAGGATGTCGAAATCCGCCGCCCGCAACCCGCGCAAAATTTCCACGCGCTCGATCGCGTCGATGTCGCTATGCAAATAGCGCACTTTCAGTCCGACATCGCGCAAATAATCCGCAAGATCCTCCGCCGTTCGCTTCGTAAGCGTCGTCACCAAGACCCGCTCGCTCTTTTCTACGCGCTGACGGCAGAGCTCAATTGTCTCGTCGATCTGGTTCCTGAGCGGCTTGAGAGTAATTTTTGGATCGAGAAGACCTGTCGGGCGGATGATCTGCTCGACGATGAGCGGCGCACCTGGTGTGTGCACATCAAATTTTTCCGGCGGCTCGTCCGTTCGCGAAATATGCACTTTTGAATTCGACATTAAGCGTTGGGCGTTGTGCGTTGAGCGTTTCTCTCCGGCTACAGCAAACGGTATCAACTCCTCTTCGCCAATCCGCTGCCGCTTGTGCGGGACATATCCTTTGTTGCCGACCACGCTATTTTGAATTTCAAATTCTGCTGGTGTTGCGCCTACGTAGACGATCTGGTTCGTCACCTTCATGAACTCGTCGAAATTGAGCGGGCGATTATCCAGCGCGCTCGGCAGGCGAAAGCCGTAATTTACGAGCACGGTCTTGCGCGATCGGTCGCCTTCGTACATACCGCCGATTTGCGGAATCGTTGCGTGCGACTCATCGATCACCACGAGAAAATCTTTCGGGAAGAAATCGATGATCGTGTACGGTTTCGACCCCGGAGGACGTCCGGACAAATGGCGCGAATAATTCTCAATGCCGTTGCAGAAGCCCATTTCCTGCAACATTTCCAGGTCGTATTCGGTCCGCATCCGCAGCCGTTGCGCCTCGAGCAATTTGTTTTGCGATTCTAGTTCGACGATCCGTTGCTCGAGCTCTTCGCGAATTGTTCGTAGCGCCCGATTCAATTTATCCGCGGGTGTAACGAACTGCTTGGCCGGGTAAAATGTAATGACGCTGAGGGATTCATGCGCGTGACCGGTCTTCTTCATCGGCACTCCCTGGATAAACCTCGACCACGTCGCCGCGCACGCGGAACCGCCCGCGCGCGAAATTGACGTCGTTGCGTTCATACAGCATGTCGATTAAACGACCGAGCACAGCCTCGCGCGAGATCTGTTGGCCACGTTTCACCGTGAGCAACATCTGTAGATAGTCTTCCGGCGAAGTGATCCCGTAGATGCAGGAAACGCTCGCGACGACGATGGTGTCGCGGCGCGAAAGCAGCGCGCTCGTTGCCGCCAGCCGCAACCGCTCGATCTCCTCATTGATGGAGGAATCCTTCTCAATGTAGGTGTCGGAGCGGGGGATGTACGCCTCCGGCTGATAATAATCGAAGTAGCTAACGAAATATTCGACTGCGTTACGCGGAAAGAATTGCTTGAACTCCGAGTAAAGCTGTGCGGCAAGCGTTTTGTTGTGCGAAATGACAAGCGTAGGTCGATCCAACTCCTGGATCACGTTGGCGATACTAAAAGTTTTACCCGAACCTGTGACACCCAGTAGCGTCTGGTGCCGATTACCCGCCTCGACAGACTTGATCAGCTTTGCGATTGCCTGTCCCTGGTCACCGCGAGGTTTGTAGTTCGATTCGAGCTGAAACGGCATTTAATAATCTAGCACAAGATCAGCAGGTAATGTCGACCGCACACGAGCAAACCGCGGCTCGTTCTTGCACTACAACCCAAGATCGACAATAAGCTGGAGTGATAAATCCAAAGCGATTCTTCGCCGAGCTGAAGCGGCGCAATGTTTACAAAGTGCCCGTGGCGAATGTGGTCAACTAATTCGCCTCGTTGAATCTCTGGTTTCCGGGTACAAATACATGCCAATGCTGTCCGAGTCTGCCCCAGACGTGAAATTCGAGATTGGCCATGTCTTGTTCATCGACATTGTCGGTTACTCGAAACTGCTCATCACCGAACAGAGCGAAAAGCTGCAAAAATTAAAACAGATCGTGCGCGGAACGGGGCAGTTCCGCCTGGCCGAAGCGGAAGGCAAACTGCTCCGTTTGCCGACTGGCGATGGCGGCGCGCTAGTCTTTCGCACCAGTCCAGAAGCGCCCGTCTTGTGCGCCTTGGAAATCAGTAAGGCGCTAAAAGTCATCCTGAACTTCGAGTCCGAATGGGTATTCACAGCGGGCCTGTCAGTGAAGTCGCTGATCTGAACGAACAAGCCAACATCGCCGGTGCTGGCATCAACATCGCCCAGCGGGTGATGAATTGCGGTGATGCGGGACATATTCTTCTCTCGCGGCATGTCGCGGAAGATTTGGACCACTATCCACCGTGGCGGCCGCAGCTGCACGATCTTGGTTCGTGCGAAGTGAAGCACGGGGTGCGCGTCTCGGTGGTGAACCTCTATAACGATCAATTCGGCAATGCGAGGCTGCCCCGGAAATTCGAGACCGTGCAGAAACGCCGGACGCAATTGCGCTGGGCGGCTATGGCCGTTGCGCTGCTGGTGACTTCCGTCCTACCTTAATGATGTATACTTACTCAAAGTGAGTACGGAACGCGCAGGCGACGTGATAGGCGCAACATCGCGTGAGTTTGCCGGCGGACAAAAAGTCTTTGGCCGTTACACGCTGGTCAAGGTGCTCGGGCGAGGCGGAATGGGAATTGTCTGGCTTGCGCGCGATGAAGAGCTGGAGCGCGATGTGGCGCTGAAATTTCTTCCCGATCTGATGATTCAAGATCACGCAGCGTTTGATCAGCTCAGACGTGAGACAAGACGCTGCCTCGAACTGACTCATCCGCATATCGTCCGGATACACGATTTCATCCGTGACGAACGCTCCGGCTGCATTTCGATGGAGTACATCGATGGCGAAACGCTATCCAATTTACGAGCTGAGAAGGAGCAGAAAGTGTTTGAGCCGAATGAGATCGCCCCTTGGATAAGTCAGCTTTGCGATGCACTCGATTATGCGCACAATCGCCGCAACGTCATTCATTGTGACTTGAAGCCCGCAAACCTGATGGTCAATCAACGTGGCAATCTAAAGATATCAGACTTTGGTATAGCGCGCAGTCTGACTGAGTCAGTCAGCCGGTTAACGCAGGAGCAAGGTCGAAGCGGCACGCTCATTTATATGAGCCCGCAACAGCTAAACGGCGAACGCTGTACGCACCTCGACGATATCTACTCGTTAAGCGCGAGCATCTACGAATCGCTTACGGGCAAGCCGCCATTCTATTCGGGCAATATCGATCGACAGATTTGCGAGCGAGTTGCTCCTTCGATGACCGAGCGGCGGAAAGAATTGGATATCGAGCCGGCATTCGTTCCAGCGGTTTGGGAAAATGCGGTCGCAGCTTGTCTGGCAAAGGATCCGTCGCGGCGTCCGCAATCGGCCGCCGAGGTTGCGCAGCGGCTGGGACTTACTGCAGCACAGACAAGAACAAGAGCGGCGCCTGGCAAGAGACTAAACAGGAAAGCGCTCCTTGCCGGTGGCATCGGGGCGCTCTTCCTTCTCCTGCTTGCTGGATTGTACTTTGGAATATTCAATCAGCACGCCAAACCAGTATCACAAGCGTCAGCGATTCCCGAAAAATCGATCGCTGTTTTGCCGTTCGAAAATCGCAGCGAAGAAAAAACGAATGCCTACTTCGCCGACGGAATCCAGGACGAGATTCTGACCAATCTCGCCAAGATCGCAGATTTAAGGGTCATTAGCCGCACGAGCGTGATGCAATATAAGAGCGATGCCGAGCGCAACCTGCGCGAAATCGGCCGGCAACTTGGAGTTGCCCATATCCTTGAAGGAAGCGTACAACGCTCAAGCAACCGGGTGAGAGTAACGGCGCAATTGATCGATGCGCGCACGGATACGCATCAGTGGGCTGAGAGCTATGATCGTGACCTCGCGGACGTGTTCGCAATTCAAAGCGAAATCGCAAAGGCGATTGCTGACCAACTCGAAGCCAAACTCTCGCCGCAAGAAAAAGCGCGCGTCGAAGAAATACCGACAGCAAACACGGAGGCGTACGCGTTCTATTTGCGGGCAAATCAAATCGCGCGAAATCCCGATACGCTGCTCGAGGACTACAAGACTGCGGAGCAACTTTACATGCAAGCGATCGCGCTCGACCCGGATTTTGCACTTGCCCACGCCCGGCTAGCATCCGTTTACGCTGGGATTTTCCACTATTACGAACCCACCGACAGTTGGAAAACGAAAGCCCGCACGGAGGCCGAAACTGCTCTGCGGCTCCAGCCCAATCTTGCAGAAGCGCATTTCGCGCTCGGCCAATACATTTATTGGATTGATCAGGACTACGAGCGCGCGTTGGAACAGTTCGACGTTGCGTCTCGTTTGTCCCCGAGCAATGGAGAAATTCCCCGGTTCGTCGCGGCGATTAAACGCCGGCAAGGCAAATGGCAGGAAGCGCTCGAGGCATACGAAAGAGTTGCCAAGATCGATCCGCAAAACCCGAACACTGCCCGCGAGCTTATGCTTACAAACACCTCAATGCGCCGTTGGCCGGAAGCGGCGCACTGGGTGCAGCGGTGGCGCGCGATGGCACCTGGATCCCTTGTGGCAAAAATTCAAAGCGGCTACATCGATTTCTGGTGGAAGGGAGAGACGCAACTGCTGAAGTCGCTCGTGGATCAAGTCCCGCCCGATAACGATCCAGATGGCGTCATCACTGCCGCTCGATGGGACGTGGCCATGCTGCGACGCGATTATTCCGCAGCAAAAAAGGTCCTCCAAGCTGCGTCCGTCAATGAGATCTCTTATACCACCGCTGGATTGACTCCGAAAATTTTCTTCGACGGCTGCGTTCACTTCGTACAAAACGACAATCAGAACGCTCAGAAGGCGTTCGAAGCGGCAAGACCCGCTTTTGAAGCGGCCCTGAAAGAAGCGCCAGCGAGCGCCGAGCGGCACGCAATTCTCGGCTGGTTTTACGCGTTTATGGGGCGCAAAGAGGACGCCATCCGCGAGGGCCGCCGGGCGGTCGAACTCAAACCCGAATCGAAAGACGCTCTTGACGGCCCGATCATGAGCGCTTATCTCGCGCTCATCTACGCTCGCGTCGGTGCAAATGATCTCGCTATTCCCCTGATCGCGCGCCTGCTCAAAACGCCGGGCGCAGTCGATAGCGCTGACTACAGTATTACTGTCAACGATCTCAAATATCGCTGGGAATGGGACCCTTTGCGCAGCGACCCGCGTTTTCAGAAGTTGATCTCGGCCCCGTGAATGCGAGGCGCATCGCAATGACTTCTAGGGAATAGGGTTAAGATTGGCGTGGCAAATCCATTGCCAGCCGTGCGTTCCTTTCTTCCACACGCTCAAGCGCGGAGTTTGCTTGGCCGGCAATCGTTTTTGGTCGATCGTCTCCTGCACCGCGATCATGTAGGTGACCACGATGTTGTCCCCCGTTGACCGTGGATTTGAAATTGCTCAACGTGAATTCACCCAAGTTGAGATGCTCGATCAGCGAAATCTCGCCGACTCGGTCGCGCGGGCCATCCGGATGAATCGACTGAAAACCTTCGGCGATTTTACTTTCCACCACCTTCCACTCCTTCGCTTTGAAATCGGCCCACATTTGCCTTTCCATTTTTTCTCCTTCCGATGCTCCCGCTGCAGTGGGAGTCTCCTGGGCGCGGAGGCAAACGGCTGACGCAAGTAACGACAATGCAACGCTCAGAACAACATTTCTGCAAAGAAATCGCGTTTTTGATGCTTGGCGTACGGCATGGAATTGATAGGTGATTGGGGTCACGGTGAGCCGATGTTATTTGGGTCTGCGGACTCAGTCAAAGCTCAAACTTGTCGATTGTTTATCATGAGCGAAATACAAGCTTAATCCGATCGATTAAGCGGTGAACCTGAAAAAGTTTTTTGCCGAGCTAAAGCGCAGGAAAGTTTACACCGTCGCAGTCACGTACGCGGTGGTGGGCTGGCTGCTGATCCAGGTTGTAACGCAGGTTTTTCCGCCCTTCGAGATACCCAATTGGGTGGAGCGCCTCGTCATCGTGGCCGTCGTGCTTGGTTTTCCGATCGCTCTCGTTCTTGCATGGATCTACGATTTCACAGGTCATGGAATTGTTCGAACAGAAGATGCGCAACCGGAGACGAAACTCGAGATAACTGACTCTGCGAACTCGGCCGAAAAATCGATCGCTGTTTTGGCTTTCAACGATTTGAGCCCGGAAAAAGACCATGCGTATTTCGGAGAAGGCATCGCGGAGGAGCTTCTCGGAGCGTTGGCTAAAGTGGATGGACTGCGCGTTGCAGCGCGGCGTTCTTCGTTTTGGTTCAAGGACAAGGAAGCCAACCTGAGAGAAATCGCGGCGAACCTAAACGTTGACCACGTGGTTGAGGGCAGTGTTCGGCGTGATGGGAATCGGGTACGCGTCACGGCGGAACTGATCGACGCACGCGGCGGATTTACTATCTGGTCCGAGACGTATGAGCGCGAAATGCATGGCATTTTCGCGCTGCAGGATGATATCACGCACGCTATTGTCGATACTCTCAAGCTCAAGTTGGCAATATCGCCGCCGCCTGCGTCACGCAGCACGGATGCATACGACGCTTACTTGCAGGGTCTGTTTTATTCCGACAAAAGCACCGAAGAGGCATTGCGGAAGAGCCTTGAGTTCTTCGAGCGGGCGCTGGAACAGGATCCCAGATTTAGCCGCGCGTGGACGGGAATAGCCAAGAGTTGGCTGTGGCTCGCGGACGCTTATGTGCCGCCGCTTGAAGCGTATCCGAAAGTCCGTGATGCCGCTGTTCGTGCCTTGAAGCTCGACGACCAAGAGGCCGAAGCGCACGTTTATCTGGCCGAGTCCAAACGCATACTCGACTGGGACCTTGACGGTGCTGAAGCGGAATTTAATCGCGCGGTCGCAATTGATCCGAATTCGACGCCGTCGAATTACTTTATCGCCGCGCTCTATGCCGTGCGTGGTGACCGGGACAAAGCGCTGGCTTATTTGCAGCGCACATCGAAGATCGATCCGGCTTCACTGTGGGTGAGCAACTTCGCCTGCGAGCTGTACCGTTATTTCGGTCTTTACGATGAAGCGATCGCGGCCGGAGAGCGCGCGTTGCAGCTTGATCCAACATTTGCCCACTATGGCGAACCGCTGCTCGCAGCGCTGTATCGGGAGATGGGGCGCTTCGATGACGCGATTGCACTTTACAAAAAGGCACAGGATTTCACCGGCAGACCAGGGTTTGGTCTGGCGATCACTTACGCTCGCATGAACCGGCGCAAGGAAGCGCTGGAAACTCTCAATGCAGCGGTCGCAGGCTGGGGCTATCGACCAGGTGATGGCATCGCGCACGTGTATATAACGCTTGGCGCGCATGATGACGCAATTCGCGAACTCGAACGCGCGTGCGAGCAGCGCTCGTCATCTTTGCACGGCGTTGGCATCGCCCCTGAATTCGCGCCGATTCGTTCCGATAAACGCTTTCTGTCGATCCTGAAAAAGATCGGACTCGAACCGGAGAAGGTTTTTGCGGCGACACCGCATTGATTATTGAACGATGATGTCACGCCCGTGGCCGTGGGAGCGAACGCCGTGTTTATTTAAATCCTGTTG
>WNFR01010977.1_pt1 | contig 11524 bp, 5 predicted proteins | sample 5400221 | NCBI WGS metagenome assembly WNFR01 (sample SAMN13153357, study PRJNA577476) | soil metagenome | isolation source: 40 cm soil under Madrone tree | place: USA:California | collected 2016-06-14 | reverse complement strand
CGCCAGAGCTCCCCAAACCGCGCTACCCAAGGCCATACCTCCCTGCAGAACCAGCAGGTACATGGATAGCGCGCGGGCACGCAGGAATGACGGACACATGGTCTGCGCCGCAACGTTCAAGCAGGCCAGGATTCCAATCCACGCCGTGCCGCCGACAAACATGACCAGACAAAGCAGGGAGAACGTTTGAACCCGTCCGGCGGCGAAGGTCATGGCGGCGAAGAGCAGGATGTCGAAGGCCACCAGCCCATCTACGGAAAGGCGAGTGCGCACACGAGGCAGAGCGGCCGCGCCGGCGAGAGCTCCGAGACCAAAGAATCCCAGGAGAAGCCCGTAGCCGGTCGCGCCGTGCGGACGAGCCAGGATTGGCAGCAATGCGGGCAGGGAACTGGCCGCCAAACTGAACGCTCCAGTGCGGATCAGAATAGACCGCACCTGGGGGGCGCCCCGCACATAGCGCAGACCCGCGATCATGGCGTCGCGCACGCGCCCGGTCGCAACGTGCTCGTAGTGAGGACGTTTCCACTGGTAGAGAAAGAAGATCACGCCGAAAAACGATGCCGCATTGAGCAGGAACGCCACTCCGGAGCCCGCCGCTGCGATCACCAGTCCTCCGAGCGCCGGACCGAAGGCGCGGGCGACGTTGAAGCCGACAGAATTCAGCGCCACCGCCGAGGCATGATTTTCCGGGCAGACGACCTCGGGCGTAATGGCCTGCCAAGCCGGGTCGTTCATGACCGCGCCCAGCCCTAGGATGAAAGTGAACAGCAAAAGCATCCACGGGGTGACATGGTGATAAAGCGTCAGCACGCCCAGCACTCCGGCGGCTACCACCATCCAGCTCTGGGTGATCAGCAGAAATCGTCGCCGGTCAACCATATCTGCCAGAGCGCCCGCAGGCAGGATCACCAGAAATACTGGAAGAGTAGTGGCGGCGGTGACCAGACTGACCATCAACGGGGACATGGTGAGCTGCGTCATCAGCCAGCCCGCGCCGACGTTTTGCATCCAGGTTCCAGTGTAGGAGATTACCGCGGCGATCCAAAGCGACCGGAACAGCGGCTCGCCTAGCGGAGCCCAGGCCGAATTTGCCCGCTGCGGAGGCAGGCTCGCGGACGCCGGGATCTTGATCGCTTCCGACATAATCAGTGGCTCGGCGTACCATCCCCTACAAACGGGCTGAACTCAAACGGCCACTCTCGATTGCGCCATGCTCGGACTAGATAAATGGCGATGCCGGTTATCAGGATAACCAGCGCGTAGCGGACCTGTTTCAGCGAGTTGGTGCGTGATACCAGCACGAAGATGAATCCGATTGAGGCAAACAACGCGGGCAGCGGATACAGCCACATCCGAAAAGGGCGAGGCAAATCAGGCCGCCGGATGCGCAATACGATGACGCCGATGGCCTGGACGAGGAACTGCAGTGTGATCCGAATTACTACCAGTGCTGCGATCACGTCGGCCAGCGAACAAAAACAAAACAGCACCGCGACTCCACCCAGAGCCAGCAAGGAAACGTAGGGGAAGCGGTGTTGCGGATGCACCCGGGCGAAGGCCTGGAAATAGTTGCCGTCAAGCGCCGCGGCGTAAGGCACGCGTGAATAGCCCAGCAGCAGCGAGAAGACGGAAGCAAACGCGGTCCACATCACCAGGGCGGTGACCAGATTGGCCGCCCAGGTCCCGTAAATCTTTTGCATGAAAATGGAAACCACATGCAGCCCGCGATTGGAGTGGCCGGTATAGGTGATTTCCTGCCAGGGCACCACGCCCAGGATGCTGATGTTCATCAACACGTATAGACATCCCACCAAAAGAATGGATAGCAGCAGCGCCCGCGGGATGGTCTTGCCCGGGTCCTTCACTTCATCGCCTAGAAAGCAAACGTTGTAATAGCCCCAATAGTCGTAAGTGGCGATGAGCATGGCCGAGCCCAAGCCGAGAAAGAAATTGTGTGACAAGGTGAAAGCGCCCGCTGGAAAGCTGAAGGCCCGCGCCGCATCGAAGTGGGTGAATCCTGCAATGATGATCCAACCGATGGTGATCAAAACCCCAGCCAGAAGCAGCTTGGACAACCATCCGATGCTGGTGATCTTGCGGTAAAGCAATATCACCGCCAATACGACAATACCGATCGCTACAAATGTCGCGCCGGACATCAACCAGCGCAGTTGCAGCGTGCCCAGCAATGGAAGATGCAATTCCCAGAGATAGTCAGCGTACTGATGTTGGAGTCCCGGCCAAAAGTAGGATGCGTAGCCAGCCAGCCCAATCGCTCCCGACGCCACCGAAAGAGGCGCACTAAAAGAAAGCTGCCAAATAAAAAGAAAAGAAATCAGCCGTCCGAGGCGGCGAGGACCGTAAATCTCGCGCAGATAGTTGTACGATCCACCCGACTTGGGCATTGCCGCACCTAGCTCCGCCCACACCAGCCCATCACACATGGCGAAGATTGCGCCGAGGATCCAACCCAACATGGCCTGCGGACCGCCCATGGCCCCGACGATCAAGGGGATGGTGATGAACGGCCCCACGCCAATCATGTCGATCATGTTGAGCGCGGTGGCAGCGCTCACGCCAATTCCGCGGATGAGAGGCGGAGAAGAGTCGTGGCTCAAGGAGGAGTCGTTGGTCGAAGAGAAGTCGTTGGTTGTCGGTCGTTGGTCGTTGGCCTTCGCCATAAGGTGCATTTGTAATGCGCGAGTTTGATCTATCGCGGAAGCCTGACTACATAAGGCTTCCAATGCCGTAGACAGCGACCGGGGCCAACGACGAACGACCAACGACCGATTTATTCGTGTCCTGCGCCCAGCAGGTTCACATACAACCGAATTGCTCCCGGAACGCCGGCGGGCAGCTGGCGGAAGAAAGCGTATCCGGTGTAGATATAGGTGCCCTTGCCGTATTGCGCCCGCAGCAGGCCGCCCTTGAGCGGCTGCTCCCCCGGATCATGAGATGAAAGCAGGGGCCGAAAGTTACCGTCCCATTGGTCCATGAAATACAAACCTCGCTCCTGCACCCAGCCGTCGAAATCGCGTGGTGTGATTTGGTTGGGATAGTGGAACACGCTATCTTCGGGAGCAAGAATCTCCAGCGGGGCTTCCTCGACCGAAACCCGGCTCCTGCTCAAGGTTGCGGGAAACGGCGTGAAGTGGCCGCTGTTAAAGTCGCCGGTGCCGGCGTTGTATTGCACGATCAGAGTGCCGCCCGCCGAGACGTAGTCCAGCAGCTTTTTATTGTTCGCGGCGACATCCTTCTGGGTGTCGTATGCCCGGATGCCGAGAACAACGGTTCCGTATTGCGCCAGGTTTTCGCTGGCAAGCTTTTCCGCTGGGAGCAGCGTGACATCAATCCCGATCTGCTGGAGCACGGTTGGAATTTCGTCCCCCGCGCCGGGGACGTACGCAACCTTGAGAGCTCTCGGGACTTTCACATCCACGATGCTGACGCGCTGCAAGGCGGGTTGATAGTAGTAAGCGCTGGCCAGATCTTCGCGGGTGACCAGGGTGTAGCCTTCGCTGTAGCTCTTCCCATTGGCTGCGAGCACAGCGCGAATCTGGGCATGTCCTTCCTTCAGACTGCCCGGAACCACTTTGAAGACAAAATGCTTCTTGTCGCCTCGCTGGTGCAGCTCGACGGGAATTTCTTTGGGTTCGATCCGCCACCCGGCGGGCACTTCCAGACGGAGGCTGCCGCTGGAAACACCGGTCAGGTTAGAACTCACGCCCACCTTCACGCTGCGTTCGGAACCATTCTCGATGGGAACGATCTGCTCGCCCGGCTCCAATTCGACCGAGAACGCCGGCACCACAGCCAGCGGCCGCTTCTGCTCTGCTCCCTTCTCATCGGTAAATGCCACCAACACCGGCGCCGAAATTTCAGGCAGGGAATTGATGGTAGGGGTCTTGATTTCGCTGCCACGAATTCGAAGACGGAGGTCGGGTACGTCGTAGTGGGCACTCACTCGCAAGGGCGGAGGCGGAAACGGCAACGTCTGGTATTGCGGCTGGTCCACGGCATAGACGCCGTCGCGCTCCGGATCATTGCGGTGCAACGCGGGTCGCGTGGGAGGGGTGTTCGGCGGCAGCTCCAACTGAAAATCGGTCTCGTAATCCTGTCCCGGCCGTAACGGAGGAACGTGCTCCTTGCCTGCGCTGTCGTTCACCTGGCCTTCCAGAAACAGAGAACGCAGTTGCACCGGCTGCGTAGACCCATTATGCAGCTTCACCCTGACGGTGATTTTCTGGCCCGGAGAAATCGCGGCCAGCGGGTCTTCTCCCGGCGCTGGTGGCGAGCTTGAGCCCGGCGGCGAAACCAGCGAGGCCTGGAGAGAAAGATTGAGCGCGAGGTTGAGAGCGATGCGTGCCTGCGACTTTTTCTCTCGCAAACGGGCCAGCACGTTTTGGTTCTGTTCCTCGGCGCGGACCCGAATTTCAAGAGCGCTGAGCCATTCGATTGCGGACAGCAGGGGGGTCGCCGCGCTGCCTGGATCTTTTTCCGCAGCTCTTGCCGCCTCTGCCAGGTCGTTCTGAACCATGGCCAGCACTCTTGCTCCAGGCGCATCGAATCCGGAACTCAAGCTCTGCAAAGTTGTATCGATTCCATCGAAGAAGTCTTTCTCGTGACCATCTTTATCCGTGGCGGGCGGAAGAACCGAGTCCACCAGCTTGTAGTAGGTATAGCGATCGCCCGGTTCAACCGACCAGCCACCTGCGCCCTGCGAGAGTTGATGCCGTAACCCTTCCATCGCGAACTGGATGTATGACATGCCCAGCAACGGATTCACGTGTCCCGTATTCAGTCTAAGAGTGTAGTTCTCCGCGGGGCAGGTGCCTGCTCCAAAGCCGCACACGTTGCCGGTGTAAAGCTTCTTGGCCTGCCACGGTTGCAACCCTTCCTTGATCTGCTCGGGGAAGCGTTTCGGGTCTGCCGCAGCGCGGAACGCCTCTTTGGTAAGGAGGGCGGACGCCTGGTGATGCCCGTGTCCATCGCGATCCGTCCCGGAGAAGCGTGCCAGCAATACATCGGGACGAAAGGTGCGGATCACTCGCACCATGTCGCTCAGAGGGATGTCGTGCCCTCCCCACTTCTGAAAAGTTTCGTCCGGATTCTTGGAGTACCCGAAGTCCGCCACCCGGCTGAAGCGTTGTTCCACTCCGTAGTAGCGATCGGAGGCTGTGAGCTCCAGCGCGCGCAGCACGCCCAGCACATCGAACAGATTGCTTCCGACCTTGTTTTGGCCACCTTCACCCCGCGTCAGAGTCATCAGCAGCGTGGTCACTCCCTTGCCGCGAGACTCGAGCGTCAACATGCCTCCGTCTTCGTCGTCGGGATGCGCGACAGTCTGCATCAGGCGGGCCGTGGTTTGAAGGCGAAGCAGCATCTGCTTCAAGCCCGCCGTGCCGGTATCCGGAGGCAGAGGATCGACCGGGCTGAAGCGGGTCGTGGGAGCCTGGGCCTGGGTCGACGCCGCCGGCATAGCCAGAACTGCGAACAGGGCGAGACTCAGGGTCCAAATCAAATGTCTTCTCGGGTGTCTCTGAACATCAACACCCCGAGCGGGTAGGCGCGGAAATCGTGGGCTCAGAAATCGTGGGTTTGAAAACCCATGACCGGCATTTTTCATAGGTATGGGGTTGTGGTTGTCGGAGATGAGAGGCAAGATTTTTCCTGGTGTTCCTCTTCTATATGGATATGGACTGCGCGGGAAACGAAGAGTTAGCCGCTGACCGCTTGCTCAATCCTACCCGAGTCAGTGGCTTTGCGGTGCGGCGGCGGCCTGTACCGCTTGCTGGCATTCATGTGCGGCGGTGAGCAGCTCGTCAAACCGGCGATCGCTATGCAGGCCGCGCAACAGTGGGTCAGAGAGCAGATTGGAGTAGGCGCAGTAGTTCAACTCAATCGCTGTCTTGAGCATGTGGAGAGCGGCATCTCGCTTGTTGCAGTAGGCGTAAATCGCCCCCTGATAATAAGAGGCCTCGGGGTCCGGGTCTGAAGGCTGGCTGGTCTCGGCATCGTGCGCCATGCGATCCAATTCGGAGGGCGGACGGAGACCCACGCAGGCTTCCAGGAGATCACGGTGGTGCTGGGGAACATCGGTCATGCGCTTGACTGCCTCGCGAGCCTCCGCCAGCCTGCCTTCGCGCAGCAACAATGAAGGAATAGCGTCTTTAGCCCACTCGGAGCCCGCATCCACCTGAATAAAATCTCTGGCCCGGTCGAAGCGGCCCAGTTCCATGAAAGCCCAGGCGCAAGAGCGGAACTGATAGTTGCCTGGGGCAAGCGTTAGGGCAGTGTCGCATTGGCGTGCCGATTCCTCGAGCATCCCGGCATAGCGCTGCACATAGCCGAGGGTGAAATGGGCTACCGCATTCTCCGGGCGACGTTGGGCCAGTGCTGAGGCAGCCTGGTAGGCTTTTCCCAACTCGCCCCGGTCCACCCGGTTGACGATCAGTTGCGAGGCGGCTGCGATCAGGTTCGGATCGAGCGCGAGCGCCCGCTCCAGTGCCGCGTTGGAGTCCTGGAAGGTCTGCTCACCGCCATTCGAGTAGTTCGCGTCGTAGTAGTAGCGTTGGCCGAGTTCCGCCCAGGCAGGGGCGTAATTTGGATCCAGGTCGACAGCGCGTTCCAGACTCTTGATAGCCTCTCGAGTGGGAGCGGAGTCGTGGGAGGCGGCCATGCTGCGCAAATAAAGATCGTAGGCTTCCTGATTGTTGGGCCGCGTGCCGGTCTCCAAAAAGCCGCCGGCGGCGCCCAGCATGGGCAGCAGTCCTTGACGGACGTTCTTGGCCAGCTTCTCCTGGATGCCGATCAGGTCCTGAGTGGAGCCCGTTAGATTGGTTTGCCACACCAGCCGTTCCGTGCCGGTCTCGATTGCCTCCACCGCGACCAGGAGGTTCGTCCCCTGCTTCTGGAAATGCCCGGTCAGGACTGTGGCCACATGGAGCTCGCGCCCCACCAGCTTGAGATCGAGGTCGGCGCCTACATACTTCCTGGTGACGGTTGAAGGACGAACGTCGAGCGTTCTGGAATAGGTGAGCGTAGTGGCGATTTCATCGGCCAGCGCATAGCGGAGATAGTCCACGCTGAAATCGCCATTGAGGTTCTGCAGCGGCAGCACCGCAATCGAGTTCTTGGCGGCCTCAATACTGGCGGCACGATGTTTGAAAAACCAGGTTCCAACCGCCGCCAGCACGGTGAGTAACAAAGCAGTCACCGCGATCAACAGGTAACTTTGGGGTTTGCCGGTCTTCTGAAAGGTCTTGCTGGCCGCGCGCATGGGCGAGGTTTCGCGCCCGCTGGTTCGGGTCAATCCGGATTCGGTCTCTTTCTTCAAGTGCTGCAGGTCGGCTTTCATCTCCGCCGCGGTCGCGTAACGCTTGCTGCGCTCTTTCTCCATCGCCTTCCCGATAATGGCCTCAAGCTCTTTGGGAAGCGTGGGATTGAGAGTAAGAGGCGATGGCGGTTTGGTATGCAGCACCGCATCCAGGGTCATGATCACGTTGTTGCCGGTGAATGGCTTCTTGCCCGTGGCCATTTCGTACAGCACGACGCCGAAGGAAAACAGATCGGTCCGCGGGTCGAGCTCCTCGCTGCGCGCCTGTTCCGGAGACATGTAAACCGCGGTCCCAGGAATCACGCCTACCGCAGTCAGGGAATCTTCGATCGGCGTTTCTTCGCTGGTGGCCATCTTCTCGTTCCGTAACAGTTTGGCCAGGCCAAAGTCCAGCACCTTGGTCTGCCCGCTGGACGTAAGGAAGATGTTGGCGGGCTTGATGTCGCGATGAATAATGCCTTTGGCGTGGGAAGCGGAGAGGGCGTCAGCTACTTGAATGGCGACATCAAGCAATTGGTCGATGTCCATGGCCTTGCCCCGGATGTGCTGCTTGAGGCTCTCCCCCTCCAGCTTCTCCATGACGATGAAGGGATGGCCGTTGTGATCCTCTACTTCGTGGATGGTGCAGATGCTGGGATGATTCAGCAGGGAAGCGGCGCGCGCCTCGCGCTCGAAGCGCTCCATAGCTTTGCTGTCGCCGGTGAGGTTGTCGGGGAGAAACTTGATGGCGACGTGGCGGCCGAGCCGCATGTCTTCGGCTTCGTAGACGACGCCCATCCCGCCGCCCCCCAGCTTACCCAAAATGCGGTAATGGGAGACCGTCTGGCCGATCATGGTCGTACTGCTCGAACTCTGGCCAGACGTTTCGCGGTCCATGGCGAAGCTCAGCCCCTTTAGGCGGTAATGTTAGGCCGTGGGTCGTATCTGGTCAACTACTTGGAGGGCATAAGTCGCAGGACGGAGGAAGTCGAGTCGGATCCCGGCCGCTGGGTGCCCCATCCTTGCGTTCTTTGCAAGGGTGGGATTCCACAGGCTTGTGGAGCATGGAATTTCTGCAGCCCGCATAGGCCGTTTCTGGTGGATACCGAAAACCCCACCCCTTCACAAAAAGCGCGAAAGGATGGGCACCCTCGGGCTCTGAGATTCCATCTGTGACCTTGTTGAGGAATAACGCTATAATTCTGCCCACTCATGGCACTTTCCGCAGGAACGAAACTAGGGCCTTACGAGATCCAGGCGCTTATTGGCGCGGGGGGGATGGGCGAGGTGTATCGCGCAAAGGATGCCCGGCTGGATCGGATTGTGGCGATCAAAGTCCTGCCTGCGTCTTTCTCCGCGGACCATGACCGGATGCAACGCTTTGCCCAGGAAGCACGGGCGGCGGCGGCACTCAATCATCCCAACATTCTTTCGATCTTCGACATCGGGGACGAAAAGGGCTCGCCCTACGTGGTCTCCGAGCTGCTGGAAGGGGTTACCCTGCGGGAGCGGCTCAGGAGTGGCGCGCTCTCCAGCCGCAAGGCGATTGACTACGGAGTGCAGGTGGCGCGAGGACTGGCAGCGGCGCACGAGAAGGGCATTGTTCATCGCGACCTGAATCGCCGGAACAGGTACGGGGACAGACGGCCGATCAGCGGTCGGACATCTTTGCCTTCGGCGCGATTCTGTACGAGATGATTTCGGGCAAGCGCGCTTTCCACGGCGAGACCTCGGCCGACAGCATGAGTGCGATCCTAAAAGAAGAGGTGCCCGAACTTTCCGAAACCGCGCGCAATGTTCCAGCCGGCCTCGAACGTATTGTGCGGCACTGCCTGGAGAAAAATCCTTCGCAACGCTTCCACTCGGCGGGTGATCTGGCGTTTGATCTGGAGTCGCTGACTGAGATCTCTGCGACCAGCAGCAAATCCGGCGCACAGGCGGCGGTCGCTCAGGTCGACGGCGCTGAGTCGCGCCGCAAATTGCTCAGCGTGGCAGGAGTCGTCACGTTAGCAGCGGCAATGGTTGGCCTAGGCTGGTGGCTGGGACGGGGCAGCGGCGCCCTCCCTCCTCCCGAGTATCAACAGATTACATTCCGCACCGGTTCCATTGGCGATGCCCGGTTCACTCCCGATGGCAGCATCGTCTACAGCGCTTCCTGGGACGGAGGCGAATACCAGTTGTATCTGGCTCGCACCGATGACAATGGCTCGCGCGAACTCGGACTGAAGGATGCAGATCTGCTTTCGATCTCGAAGAATGGAGAACTGGCGATCCGGCTGAACACTGTGAATTTAGGCGGGTATGCGCGGGCGGGGACGCTTGCCCGCGTTCCCCTGAGCGGGGGAACACCGCGAGAAGTGCTGGAGAATGTGCAGGACGCGGACTGGGCGGCGAACGGCGAAAGCATGGCGGTGGTTCGGTTCGTCCCGGAGAACAGTCACTGGCGGCTGGAGTATCCCATTGGTAAGGTGTTGCTGGACGGCATCAACTGGATCGGCCAGCCGAAGATTTCGCCCGACGGCAAGTTGGTGGCATTCGCGGACCACGAGAACACCGGGGGCGATGATGAAGGTTCGTTGGCGGTGATTGATCTGGATGGCCACGAGAAAAAGCTTGCGTCGGGGTTTGTTTCGATCGAAGGGATCGTGTGGTCAAGAGCCGGCGATGAGCTTTGGTATACCGGCACTCGTATCGGCAGCGCGGAAAATCTTCGCGGAGTGACGCTGGCGGGCAAGGAGCGGACGATCACAAATGTGCCCGGAGGCATGTGGCTGCAAGATGCGCGCGATGGACTAACGCTGATGGTTACCCACCAAATTCGCATCGGAATCCGAGGTACGCAACCGGGCCGAAAAGAGGAACACGAACTGGGGTGGCTGGGATGGTCGATCCTGAGAGACGTAAGCCGTGACGGCAAAAAAGTCTTGTTCGAGGAAGACGGGGATGGGGGTGGGCCGAAGTACACGGTGTTTGTGCGCGACACTGACGGGTCGCCCCCGGTTCGGATCGGTAACGGTACGGGCGCGGCCATTTCGCCGGACGACAAATGGGTGATCACGAGACCGGCAAAAGAGGGTGCGCTGTTCGTAGTGCCAACCGGTGCGGGCGAGACCCGGCAGTTGACCCATGACAACATAAGCTACGACAGCGTTCGCTATCTGCCGGATGGCAAACAGTTGCTGGCCAGCGGGATTGAGGCCGGACATGGTGTGCGGGACTACCTGATTGATCTGAGCAACGGCAATGCCCGGCCGATCACCCCGGAGGGCGTCGAAGGTACAACACTCTCCCCGGACGGGCGCCGCGCCGCAGTCCTGGGGCCGGATGGGAAATGGGGAATTTGGCCGCTTGACGGGGGCGGCCTACGCCCGATCCCGCAACTCGACTCCAAATACGCAGTTACAGGCTGGACGCCGGACGGGACATCGCTGTACGTGGTCTCCAACCATCTGCGGGACAGGACGGCGAAGGTCTATCGGGTAAACCTGGACAGCGGCAAAATGGAATTTTGGACGACCTTCGGGGAGAGCATTCCGGTTGGGGTTACGCAGGTGGGTGGGCCGAACCTCTCGAGCGACGGAAGCGCTTATGCCTACGTTTATGGTCAGGCGCTATCACAGGCATATGTGGTGAAGGGGTTGAAGTAGGACGCCAGAGTGTGTGTCCGTCCCAAACTCCAGAGGGTGCCCCGTCCAAGCTTTGCTGGGGCGGGGATCTTGAATCTCGCCTGGATGAGAATTGCCCCACGCGTAGAAAATCCCCATAGTGGTGCAATTTGAAAATCCCCAAAGAATTGTCATTCCGCGCTTCGGAATGACAACCGTGGGTTTATTTTTGCGCAACCTGCATCACTACCAAAATCCCTGTCCAAGCGGAGCTTGGACGGGGCGCCCTCGAGATGGTTACGCATAGAAACCCGCCGAAGAGCCCACCCATTCCATATTGCGATTGTGGTCAACGCCCATCATGAGTCCGCGGCCCATGCGGATGATGGTCATCACCGGCAGCAGCTCATCCAGCCAGATGTACATGAGGCGCACTTCCATTTTGTTGGTGCCCAAGGGCGTTTTCACCACAGGCTCAAAATTCATGCGCTCCTGGAGGATGTACTGCGAACGTTGTTCTCTGGGGATGGCAGCCAGGTCCTGTGCAGTCAGATTAATGATCACACCCAGGCCGGCGAAGGAGAACAACGGTTTGACCACGTAG
>WNFR01007600.1_pt1 | contig 11524 bp, 13 predicted proteins | sample 5400221 | NCBI WGS metagenome assembly WNFR01 (sample SAMN13153357, study PRJNA577476) | soil metagenome | isolation source: 40 cm soil under Madrone tree | place: USA:California | collected 2016-06-14 | reverse complement strand
TGAAGTAGTTCGATTAGAAGTTGTGGAAGACGTTTGTGTCGGGAACTCCGTTGTGATCTTCTCTGGCACCACCGCTTCTGCGGTCGTTACAAAGATGAATTCGAAGAAGGTGAAGGGAGCACTCCACCAACTCGCACTCAGCGTTGATTCGTTGAACCTGGCTGATGGGACAAAGGCTCTGCTGCGCGGTACGCGCGAATTGCAGGGAGAAAAGGGACCCGCAGACGAGGCAAAATCAAGGCTTCTAGCCTTTATGCCTTCAGCGCCGCCATACCCAGTAGTGAATGGGAGGGACCTTATTATTCCCAAGGGTACCGCAGTGACGGCCTACATCAGTGGAGATCTGCTGCTCGATGAGAGCCGATTCGTATCGCGAAAGCCAAGTGCGGATAATGCGGAAGCTGCTGTGCCGGTAATTGCGGCGACTCCAGTCCCGAGCCAGCCGACCGAATTGAACATCTTCTCAGAACCGTTTGGAGCCGAAATTGATCTTGACGGCGCCTTCATTGGAAACACCCCGTTCAGAGTCATCGTTCCGTCGGGACAGCATCTGATCTCGCTGCGTCTGGCGGGCTATGGTCCATGGAAAAAGATGATTTCCGCAACAGGTGGAAGTCTGGAAGTGGACGCGGACCTGTCACCGGGAGGGATCAATGGGGACGTGGTTTCGCATTGTTCAACCGCGGACTGTGTCGATTCTTCTGTGAGTAACGTCGCCAAAAAACCGAATCAAAAACAGGTGCGGCAAGCCCCAACCCCACCGCAGTAATTCAGGCTGGATTGTCAGGCCGCATCGTCTTCGATCTTAATCCGCAGGGACTTGAGGAACTTCATATCCTGGTCGCTGACCTTGAATTCAGGATTGCTGGTAAGGGTGGTGACCATTGAGGTTTTGTCGGGAGACTTCTCGCCCGGTTTGCTCACGCCGATCGTGGCTTCCAGGACCAGAAAAATGTCGTAGCCTCCGTCTTTAATCTTGGAGACGACTTCGGCGATTTGATCTGAGTCAGCCAGCGACTCGTTAATTGCTTCGCCCAGTTCCTTCATTAACTGCTTTAGTTGCTGGTCCACATAACCCCCGTAGCGCTGGGCAGCCTCGTCGGCTGTCCCAAAGGCGCACAGCCCTGGTCTTGGCTACTTAGATGCGATCCGTGGCCCCATGTTTCAGGGCTTTATGCAGCGCTATTGTACCTCCGAACATTGGTAAAATCGACGCTGGACATGGCAACGCTCTCGACAGCCCGTAAACTCAGCATTTTGGCGCGAGTTGCCGTCCAGCAGGTTGGACGCACTCGCACCTTGGGCGCGCTCCTGAACGCCGGGCGAACCACCGCAGCTCACTTCGGCCGCGTTCTGGGGCAGCTCTGGTTGGAGGTCACGGGATTTGTCTTTCTGGTTTTGTCAGGCATCGGAGCGCTCGCCTTCGTCCGCGAGTGGACCAAGTACCAAGCTGGGCGCACCAGTTCAGGAAGAGTGCTGCTTGCGATCGCCTTCACGGTGATGTTCGCCTGGTTCGGGGTGAGCTCTTTTTGGAGAGTGCAAAAGAAGAAGTGATCTTTTGATTTGGCTCGATGGCTGAGAAAACTAAACCCGCTGATCCGCAGACCTCGTCAAAAATTCCGGCTCAGCCGCTCTGCACTCCTGGCGATCTGGATGGCCACGATCTCGAAGCGCGAGTGGGCTATCCCGGCCAATATCCCTTCACTCGCGGTATTCAGCCGACGATGTATCGCGGCCGGCTCTGGACCATGCGCCAGTACGCCGGCATGGGTGATGCCGAAGAGTCCAATAAACGTTACAAATATCTCCTAGCTCACGGCACCACAGGTCTTTCGGTCGCATTCGATCTTCCCACGCAAATCGGCCTCGATTCCGATAGCCCGCTCGCATTGGGCGAAGTCGGCAAAGTGGGAGTGGCGATTGATTCGATCGAAGATATGCAGCGGCTCTTTGATGGCATCGATCTGACAAAGATCTCGACCTCGATGACCATCAATGCCACGGCCTCAATTTTGCTGGCACTTTATGTGGCCGTGGCCCGGCGACAAGGCGCTGATGTCCGCCGGCTCTCCGGCACCGTGCAGAACGATGTCTTAAAGGAGTACATCGCACGCGGCACTTACATTTTCCCTCCGGCTCAAGCAATGCGCATCATCACCGACATGTTTTCGTGGGCAAGCGAAAACGTTCCGGAGTGGAATCCAATTTCGATTTCTGGCTATCACATGCGCGAGGCCGGATCGACGGCAGTACAGGAAATAGCTTTCACCTTAGGCAACGGCATTGCTTACGTGAAGGCTGCGATCGAGGCAGGGCTCGATATCGACAACTTCGCTCCCCGGGTTTCCTTCTTTTTCAACGCTCATAATAATTTTCTGGAAGAAGTCGCCAAATTCCGGGCTGCGCGGCGAATGTGGGCGCGAATTATGCGAGAGCAGTTCAAGGCGAAGAACCCGCGCTCGTGGATGCTGCGCTTCCACACCCAGACCGCCGGCTCCACGCTTACAGCGCAGCAGCCGGAAAACAACATTGTGCGTACGGCGATTCAAGCTATGGCAGCGGTTCTCGGCGGTACGCAGTCGTTGCATACAAATTCGTATGATGAGGCGCTTGCGTTGCCGACCGAGCAGGCGGCACGCATCGCGCTGCGCACGCAGCAAATCATCGCATATGAATCCGGAGCGCCGCAGACAGTCGATCCTCTTGCCGGATCGTATTTTGTGGAGACTCTTACCAATGAAATCGAGACTCGGGCTGCTACATACCTTGAAAAAATCGACGCACTCGGCGGGATGATCCGCGCCCTCGAGCGCGGCTACGTGCAGCAGGAAATCCAGAACGCCGCCTACGAATACCAGCAGCAAGTGGACCGTGGGGAGGCTACAGTCGTGGGCGTAAATAAGTTTACGGTTGATGAGGAAAAACCAATTCCCACCTTCCAAACCGACGAGACTCTCGAACGCAAACAGGTGGAGCGCGTACGCGGGTTGCGGGCCCGCCGCGATCAGCAGCCCTGGGAAGCTGCGCTTAAGTCAGTGGAAGAAGCAGCCCGGTCGGGAGCAAATCTCATGCCACGCATCCTCCAGGCAGTGGAAGCCTGCGCTACGGTTGGCGAAATCTCTGATACGCTTCGGCGCGTCTTCGGAGAGTACAAAGAGGCGGTGGTGATCTGACGTGCTGGAAGCAAATTCCATATAGAACTCTCAGGAGTTGCCCCCGAACCCTAATTGGTGGAGGAGCAAAGGGTGGCTTCTGCCCGGCATCAAACCTTCGTTTGTCTTGATGATTAACCTGCGGCATTGAAAATCGCCCTCATAGCACCGCCCTTCATCGCGGTCCCGCCTGCCGACTACGGTGGGACCGAGCTCTTTATTGCTCAATTGGCAGAGGGGCTTCAAAAAACCGGAATCGAAGTTGTCGTTTACACAAACGGAGAATCGGACGTCAATGTGGAGCGTCGTCACATCTATGAGCGCTCACAATGGCCAATCAAACAGGACCACTATACGTGGCTGAAGGAGTTGCATCACACATCCTGGGCAGTGCAGGACGCGGCGCAAACCTGCGACGTTATTCATCTGCAATCGGCCCAGGGTCTGCCCTGCTCGCGTTTTGTTGAAGCTCCCATTGTCTGCACGCTGCACGGCGCTCACGATCCGAAACTGAGCGAATTCTACACGCATTATCCCGACGTGCATTACGCGTGCATCAGCGAATTCCAATGCCGGCAGGAGACGATGCCTCGTCTCCGCACGATTCACCACGGCATCGATCTCTCTCAGTACCGCCTGACTGAGACCAAGCATCCGTACTTGAGTTTCATCGGCCGCATCGCTCCTATTAAAGGAACTCATCTCGCGATCGAAGTTGCAAAGAGCTCGGGCATTCCGCTGAAGATCGCAGGCGACATCCAGCCTATGTACCGGGAATATTTCGAAGCCAAAATCAAACCGCACCTGGACGGGAACTTTATCGAATACATTGGGCTGGCAGACCTCAATGCCAAAAACGAGCTGCTCGGAAATTCCATGGCCATGCTGTTTCCGATTAAATGGAACGAACCGTTTGGCCTGGTGATGGTCGAAGCCATGGCCTGTGGCACACCGGTGTTGGCGCTGCCCGGCGGCTCTGTGCCGGAGATCGTGCGTGACGGAGTTTCCGGATACGTCTGCCGCTCCGTCTCGCAGCTCGCAAGACGCGTTAGCAACCTTCAAACTAACCCGATGAATCCTCGAGATCTCCGGCAATACGTGCAGGAGAATTTCTCTTTGGAGCGGATGGTGGCGGGCTATGCGGCGCTGTACGAGGAAGCTCAGGCCGGGCGACGCGCAAAGAAGATCGCCTAACCAACCCTTACTGCCCGCAGCTTAGCAGACGCGCGTTCCGGTTAGAGTAGTTACTGGTGTCCTGGCAGCGCGTCAGTCTTTTCGCGGTGTTGCGTAATATCCCGTGCGCGCCTGAATTTTATAGTCTTTGCTGTTGGCGTGGATTTCGACTTTGCGGAAGGTGCCGTCCAGGGCAGCGTTTGTCGGCGTATAGCCCACGTTGTACTGGCTGCGCAGCTCCTGCGCAACCTGGTCGAAGGCCTGTTTGAGTTTATCCATCTTGTTGCCTACCTCAATTACGCGACCGCCAGTTTCCTGCGTCAGCTTTTTCATTTGGCCTTCGCCGGAGTAGCCGCCAAAGCCATAGAAGCCGCGGTCGGCGCACAGCAGCACGTAGACGATGCTGTCGGATTTTTGCGCCGCTTCAACCGCGTCCTGGATCTTCAACTGGCTGCCCTGATCTTCGCCGTCGGTAAGAATAATCATGGCTTTGCGTCCAACCTGCTGCGCCAGTTCGTCGTGGGCGGCGAGGTAAATGGCATCGTAAAGCAATGTTCCGCGGGGAATCGTAGAAGACGGCACCGGCCCGCCGCCGAGTCCCGGAATAGTTCCTGCGCCGCCTCCAGTGTTAATCTTCGCGCTGTTCAGGGCGGTTTTCAGGGAGTGGACAGAACTCGTGAAGTCCTGCAGCAGGTCTACGTTTACGTCGAAGCTGATCACAAACGCGAGATCCTTCTCACGGAGGATCTGACTGAGGAAGTCGCCACCGACTTCTTTCTCCATATCGAGGACACGCTGCTGGCTGCCGCTCGCGTCAATCAGAATTCCCAGTGTCAACGGCAGATTGGATTCAGCCGCAAAGTACTTGATGGTCTGCGGTTTGCCATCTTCGGACACCTGAAAATCATTCTTCGTCAGATTCGGAATGAGCCCGCCCTTTTTGTCCTTTACGTTGAAAAATAGTTGGACAACGTTGACGTTAACTTTAACCGAGCTAATGGGCTGGTCCTCGCTCGGCTGACTCTGGTCCTGATCCGGAGAGGAGAGCTTGGGAAGGTCTTGCGCTAGCAAGGCTCCGGGGACAAAAAGGAATGAGAGAAGCAGCCGGGCAAACGCCGGAAAAATATGGGGTCTCAGCATATGAGATATTCTCTGGGGCTTTTTGTTAGTCTATTCCACAAGATTAGATGCACAAAATTTAAAGTCTCAGCATCCGAAATAGGGGAAGTTGCCGACGGGAGATGGCTGTGTTTCCAGTGATCTGCAGACGAGCGAGGGCTGGTTGGCTGGCAATACTGGCGTTCGCTCTGGTTCCCCTGACACTGGCGCAGCAACCTGAGCAGAAGCAAGAGATTCCGGACGCCCCTTCGACGGTGCATCCACCCCAGCCGTTCCCCAATGCTGCGCCCGAGAGCAAGCCTGCCCCGCCCAACCAAACACCCCCCGGCGAGGCAAATCCTGAAAACGCCCCAGCTCCGGCTGCCGAAGCGCCGCCACCACGTCCTCCGATGAATATCACGACCGTCCCTGAAGGAGGCGCAACACCGGGGCAAGGTGGAGCTACCGACGATCTTTACAAGATCGTAACCAACGTTAACCAGGTGCTGGTCCCGGTCATGGTGAAGGACGGTTCTGGCCGCCTGGTCAATGGACTCCTGCCCAGGGATTTTTCGGTTTATGAAGACGGGAAAAAGCAAAAGCTGAATTTCTTCACGACCGACCCTTTTGCGCTATCTGCAGCGGTGATCTTTGATACGGGTCTGCCCGACGTTGCTCTGGAAAAGGTCAAACAAACGTTTCCTGCGCTGGAAGGAGCGTTCAGCCAGTTTGATGAAGTCTCGATCTACACCTACAGCAGTGCCGTCTCAAAAGTGTCAGATTTCTCTGCCGCGGGCAAACAGCTGACGGCAACTTTGAACGAATTGAAGACGGTTAGCGGCCGCAACAACGGTCCGCCTGTAACTGGCGGGCCGTTAGGGCCGCAAGGGCCGACCGTGAACAATGTTCCCATCGACCCAAGCACGCCGCGTGTGATTACGCCGCCCAAAGAATCGCACGTGCTCAACGATGCCATCCTGGCGGCGGCGGTGGATTTGAGCAGGCGCGATCGGACGCGGCGGAAAGTGATTTTCATTATTAGCGACGGTCGTGAATCGCGCAGCATCGCCAGCTACAGCGATACGCTGAAAGTTCTGCTTTCCTACAACATCATGGTGTATGGGGTGGCTGTGGAAAGCTCAGCCGCACCGATCTATGGCCGTCTGCAAAGACTGCATCTCCCGAAGCTGGGCTACAGCGACATTCTTCCGAAATACGCCAGTGCTACCGGTGGCGAAGTCTTCAACGGCTTCTCGCGCCAGGCAATCGAAAGCACATACGCTCAGCTGATTGGCGACGCGCGAAATCAATACACCCTCGGATACGTGACCCGCGCCACCCCGAGCAGCGCGCACCGTGAAATCGAAGTCAAAGTGGCCAGACCTGATCTGACCGTGGTGGCGAAGGAAGGGTATTATCCGGTCGGGCTGGCAAGGTGAAAAAGTAGCCTTGCATTATTCCCATTTCGGCACAACATACGTAGGCCCAGACGTCCTCGTCTGGGCAGCCGGGCGAAGCACGGCGGTAGAATTCATTCGAATACGGTGCCGAAATCTTTTTACCGCCGCAATTTACCTCACCTTCAGCGCGACAACAAGCCACATTTCTTGACGTTCTGCACGCACCAACGGATGGATGTTGCCTGCCTGGGCGCGTTCTATCGTAATGGAGACGTGCATGCGAGCGAATCAGTGGACGGTCGAACTAAACGCTGTCGTGGTCATGCCCGATCACGTGCATATGGTCTTTGTTCCTAAAATCGACATGCAAAAACTAGAGATGTTCTCGCTCGCGCGAATAACAAAGGCGATCAAGGGCGCTTCTGCACATTTAATAAACCGTGAGCTGGGCAGGGCCGGACGAGTCTGGCAAGAAGAATCATTCGATCGGGTGTTGCGAATATCGGAAAAGCTGGACGAAAAATCGCGTATATTTTGAATAATCCTGTCAGGAAGGGACTGGCGCAATCACCAGAGGAATATCGCTGGTTGTGGGCAGCTCCGGTGGTAGGGTCGAGCTGCGCTCGGCTGGGCAGGTGAGGACACCTGCCCATACACAAGTGCCGCTTCCTAGTAACCAGAGTAACCTGCCAGTGATGCTGCAGCGTGTGGTATAAAACCAGCAGCAACAAGCCAAAATCCTGATGCGGAAGCGTTCACAGGTGGACGTCTGCCGTGCGCGTTGAGGAACGTTTTGAGCTTTATCAACTTTGCTGCCCGAGAGATCAATTGCAAGATCGTCTACTACGGCGCCGGATTGGGCGGCAAGACGACAAATCTGCAGTACATCTATCAGAAAACGGCCGAGCAGCAGAAAGGCAAGATGATCTCGCTGGCCACCGAGACTGAGCGTACTTTGTTCTTCGACTTCCTTCCTCTGGATCTCGGCTCGGTCCGCGGCTTCAAGACTCGCATTCACCTCTATACGGTTCCGGGCCAGGTATTCTACGATGCTAGCCGCAAGTTGATTTTGCGCGGGGTGGATGGCATCGTTTTCGTGGCCGATTCGCAGGAAGAGCGCATGGACGCTAATGTCGAGGCGCTTGAAAATCTCATGGCGAACCTCAAGGAGCACGGCTACGACTTCAGAAAGATTCCGTATGTCCTGCAACTGAACAAACGAGACCTGCCAAACGTGCTGCCCGTTGATAATCTCGCCCAACAGCTCCGACGCAAGAACGAGCCGGTGCTGGAGGCTATTGCTTTCCAGGGCGGCGGGGTTTTTGAGACATTAAAAGAGATTGCACGGCAAGTGCTGGTTGAGTTGAAGCAGGGCGGATAAGATTATCGTTAGCTGATAACTCCTCGATGAAATAGCGGACGTCCTCGCCTTCCGTAAATGAATGAAGGACGAGTCTGCCGCGCGCCGTCCGACTTCCGGGAGCTCTACGAATTACCCGCCACCGTCCTCAGTTTCCCGGGCAAAAAATGATACGGCGGCCAGGGCCCGCTGACGGAGATTTCGCAATTCTTCAATTGCTTGGCGGCACTGCTGTAGCGATTTTGGTATTTCTCGACGGATTTCGACTCAATCAAGTGAGCAATATCGATCAGCATGCCGCTGGCATCCACCCGCTTGCAGCTAATCTCTTCCTCAAGCGGATTGAACATTTTATGTACTTGGACGGACAGGGCCCTTGCCTTGGTCTGGCGCTCGCGATCACGTGACGCCTTTTCCCTCAGCTTGATCAAATACTCCCCGCCCACTGTATCCGGCAGTATGACATTCTCCAGAGCCGCGCGTAATGACCCATCCCGCACCACCAGTTTGAGGTGCATCTCGGCTTTGCCTTTCAGGCGAGCCACGGACAGGCCAAAGGTCCGCCGATTGGCGCGGACCGCCTGCCGTAGAGCTTCCTCGGAATCGAAAATCGTTCCGAAACGAAAGGGCAGAACAGTTCCGCTGCGGAAGCACACGCTAACCACCCGCGCATGCTCCAAAACGTGCTTGTCGCCGAGCGGTGAGCCGTTGCGCTCGTACTCGCTTACAACTACGCTGAATTCTCCGCTGGGATAGCCAAGGACGGCGGCGCCGTTCACTCCTTGAATCCCTTCCAGCAGGAAAGGGCGCCGGGACCGCGTACCGTTGCTTAGGGTCTGTTGCTCAGTGATGCAATATGCATACCACGCCATAGGGGGCTCCTCCGGAACCGGGAACGAGGCGGACTGGTTCACCTCATACATTCTGTTGGCTTCTATGAACCTGTGGAAGAAAGGGCGGTACTGCGACGTGATCGAACGCTTACTGTCGCGTTCAATGTGCATCTTACATCGAGGCTCAGGGAAAATGCAACTTTTTCGTGGCAGCAAGCATCAGGAGATGGTTTTTGGCCATCATGTCGCCGTTGTGCTTGTAAATTTGGCCGAGGCAGGCGGGTGTTCTGCCCACGCCCCTGCAGGATGGTTTGCCATTGACCCACCGGCAGCTTAGGGTTACGCTTCCTGAGACACGGAAGCCTATGAACTCGCGCACGCTGCTCGGACTCGCCGCGATTCTTGGAGTATTTTCTATTTCTGCGCACGCCCAGGCCGCTGCGGAAGCTGCTCTCGCCCACGCCGCTTCCAGCGCATCCACGGTAAAGGCTGGGTCGATTCTGGGCCGGGCGTTAAACCAGGGGAGCAACCAGCTTGCCGGACGAATACAACAAGTTGCGCCGGCGCAGGTGCAAGCACACGGATCACAGGGAAGTAGGCAGTTGAGCGCTCAGGCGAATTCCGGCACTGTGCCCACCGGAGCTCCCGGCGGCAGTTCGCTAATCGTCTCAGTAAAGGGGAACGAGCCGGCGTGCGCCGCGTCGGCCCAAGCCGCGGCGGGAACAGCGAATCCAAATTGCATCGGCAAGGCCGCGCCCAAAACGAAGTCTCAGACGCAGTACAAATCCGCTGTTACACTGTCATTCCCGAAATAACATGCCGCTTGCTCATCTTGCCATTGCAGCGTAACATTAGAGTGCGTAAGACCGAATCGGTTCATGAGCAGCTCTCGCCTAAACAGCTAGTCCCCTGCACAGTACCTCCGACTCCTTCAAACGTAGAAAAAAACGAAAGGTAGAACAGTACAAACATGGAAACAGGAACAGTAAAGTGGTTCAATGACGCCAAGGGCTACGGCTTTATTAGCCGTCAGACCGGCGAAGATGTATTCGTGCATTTTTCGGCAATCCAAGCGGGCGGCTTCCGCAGCCTGCAAGAAGGCCAGACAGTGCAGTTCGATGTCACCAAGGGACCGAAGGGCTGGCAGGCTGAGAACGTCCGGCCTGCGTAATTCCAACTTCGTGCGCAAGGGGGCGGCCAACGCGGCTGCCCTCTTTTTGATTAGGGAGCTCCTGGAATCTAGGGCGTTGGAAGCTGCAATCCGCAGCCCTTCAGCATGATGGCCAGTTCTTGTTTGATCTGGCTGAGGCGAAGCTCGCGATTCTGGTGCGCTGATTTTTCTATTACTGCGTGTTCGTTGTGAGCCCGGTATTTCTCGTTCAAGTTCCGCAATTCTTCAATCTCCTGCCGGATGCTGCTCACCCGCTCAGAAATGTACTTATTGTCCATGCCTTGATCATACGCCCCATTGCTCAGTTGAACCGGTTTACGAGCACTGCTTTGGCAAAGCCGTAGATTCTGCTGACTCACAAGACAATCTACGGTCACCCCGGCAGCAGCATGCCCTTTTCCAGATGCCGCGTAACGTGCGCGTAAGAGGCGGCGTGCGGGTCGTGGGTCACCATCACAATCGTCTTACGGAAGTCCTCGTTCAGGCGTTTGAGAATCTCCAGAATCTCAGTAGCAGAGTGGCTGTCGAGGTCGCCGGTAGGTTCGTCCGCGAGCAATAGGGTCGGGTCGCTGACGATGGCGCGAGCAATGGCGACGCGCTGCTCTTGTCCGCCCGAAAGCTGCTTGGGGAGATGGTCGGCGCGGTCTTCCAGGCCGACGAGCTTCAACGCGGTCATCACGTGATCACGGCGCTGCTGCTGCTGCGCGTTGAGCTTGGTCAGCAGCAGAGGAAGTTCCACGTTCTCAAAGGCGGTGAGTACAGGGATCAGGTTGAACGTCTGGAAAACGTAGCCGATGTGCGCATTGCGCCAGTTGGCCGACTGTTTGTCATTGAATCGGAAAACGTTCTCCCCCAGAACCAGCAGCTCGCCTTTGGTCGGGCGGTCGATGGCGGCAATCATGTTTAGCAAAGTGGTCTTCCCGGAGCCGGACGGCCCCATGAGCGCGAGAAATTCGCCGCCGGAAATTTCGATGGAGACGTCGTCGAGGGCTTTCACCTCGAAGGCATCGCGTTTGAACACCTTGCTGACATTTCGGGCCTGGACGACCCTGGTTTGAGTAGCGACATTAATTGCAATAGCAGTGCTCATGACTGTCCCTTGATTTTGATTTTGTTTCCATCTTTCAAATCTTGCGGGCCGGAAGTGATCACGTCTTCCCCGCCATTTAAGCCTTGCACCAGAAGGCCTCCGCTCCGTTGCGAAATAACGCGAACTTGGCGCATAAGCGCCTTCCCATTAAAGGCGATGAAAACGACTTTCTTCCCGTCGCGATCTCGCAACGCTGTGGTCGGGACGAACACCCCTGCTGGCTGGGAGCCTCCCTTTTTTCCCTCAT
>WNFR01006970.1_pt1 | contig 11525 bp, 11 predicted proteins | sample 5400221 | NCBI WGS metagenome assembly WNFR01 (sample SAMN13153357, study PRJNA577476) | soil metagenome | isolation source: 40 cm soil under Madrone tree | place: USA:California | collected 2016-06-14 | reverse complement strand
TCAATTCGATTTGGTTTTCATTGAGTTAAAGAACGGAACGCCTAATCGGCCGTCAATCGTCGAGCATCGTTCAGCAAAACTCAGGGCCGCTGCGTGAGAAAGATGCCGCGAAAAGACTAGTTGTTGAACTCTGAGGATCTCACCGTCTACAAAATCGACTACACGGCTGTAGACGGAAAACCAGAAGTGCGTTTTAAGTATTTGAAAAGATTGGTCGGGGAGAGAGGATTTGAACCTCCGACCCCCTGGTCCCGAACCAGGTGCTCTACCAGGCTGAGCCACTCCCCGATGCAAGCTGTCGCGCGTGCTACTGCCGCGGGAGCGACAGCCTCAGCCGATTATAGCATCGCGATTTGGTGCATCGCCATCTGCCCCTGCATTGATAGTGGGGTCAGTTTCAAGCTAACCCAGGACCGCTGTTTCTGGCTCGCTCGAGATTCAAGCTAAGGTCCATCAGTGAGCTATCGCGAGAGAGCTATCGAGCAGACACTGACACGGCGTTTCTGACGCCCGCTCAAAAAAACTCACCCTGACCCAATCACGCGACTGACAGAGTGCTCTATATCACTTCGTGGGCAGCACAGCGAGACAACATTGCTATACTGAACCTGCCAGAGTTCTTCTTCTTCGATGATCGCATTCACGTCACAGGTTTTGTACACACCGGTCAAACAGATTGAGCGCTCGGTACTACTGGTCGAGCACGGTTCGATTGTAAAACTAGCGTCTCGGGATGACCTGGAAGTGCCGCATTCTGCCCAATTAATGGATTTCGGGGAATGTGTTATTGCCCCCGGATTGGTGGACATCCACGTGCATGGCAGCGCGGGACACGACGTAATGCACGCGGACGAAACCGGACGAGACAAATTTGAAGGTTTTTTGGCTCGTCATGGCGTCACGAGTTATTATCCCACCACCGTCGCCGCGCCTTTGGAGGTAACCCTGACTGCTCTAGAGCACTTGGCCGATGCGGTCGAATTCGAGAACGGTGATGGCCGCGCTCGTCCACTCGGCATTCATCTGGAAGGTCCTTTCCTGAGCCATGTGCGTCGCGGAGTACATCTGCCGGAAGACCTGCTCGTTCCTGACCTCAAGACCTTTGAAAGATTCTGGCAGGCGGCGCGGGGCAACATACGCGTTATGACAATTGCGCCGGAGCTGGACAACGCTGTCGAAGTAATCTCCGAGGCGGTGAAGCGCGGAGTTTGCGTCAGTCTCGGACATTCTGACGCGGATATTGGATCTGCACGCGCCGCCATCGACGCCGGCGCCCGGCATGCAACACACACGTTCAATGCGATGCGGCCTCTGGATCATCGCCGTCCCGGACTTCTCGGCGAGATTCTCACGAATGAGAGTGTGACGGCGGACGTAATAGCCGACGGCATCCATGTCGATCCAATGATGGTCCACCTATTGCTCAATGTGAAGGGGCCCGAAAAGGTCGTTCTTATCACCGACGCAATTTCAGCGGCCGGCATGCCGGACGGCCTTTATGCGCTCGGATCTTTGGAAGTGGAAGTCAAAGATGGGCGCTGCACCTTGAATGGAACACTGGCGGGAAGCACTCTCACCATGGATCGCGCTCTACGTAACCTGATGGAATTCGGGCGGTGCCCTCTTCAGCAATCCTTGCGGGCTGCAAGCATGAATCCAGCTCAGGTCGCTGGCGCGCGAAAAAAGGGAGTTCTGGAGGAGGGCGCCGATGCCGACATGGTCGTCCTTACCCCCGAAGGGCAAGTTGTAGCGACTGTGATCAAAGGCACAGTAATCCAGTAACAGTAATCCAGTAACAAAGACGAGGAGGAATATGCCGGACAAAAACGGGTTCCCGCATTTCATGCTCAAGGAAATTTTCGAGCAGCCGAAGGCCCTGAGAGATACGATCGGCCCTCGCATAGCAGAGGCCGAAGTGCGGATCGCTGACGAAGTACGAATTCCGGCGGAGGAATTGCGGGCGCTGCGCAGAATCAACATTGTGGCTTCGGGTACAAGCCGCCATGCGGGGATGGCTGGGCAATACATGTTCCAGGAACTGGTTCAACTCCCGGTGGAAGTTGATTACGCCAGCGAATTCGAATACCGCAATCCGATGATCGGGAGCAAAGAGCTCACCATCGTCATAACCCAATCCGGCGAAACAGCCGACACAACGGCTGCACAGCGCGAAGCGAAGAACAAAGGCTCCCGCACTATTGCGATTTCCAATGTAATGGACTCAACTATCGCCCGCGAGGCCGACGGTGTGCTCTACACACATGCCGGACCGGAGATCAGCATCGCTTCGACCAAGGCCTTCTCAGCGCAGATGGCAGTCTTGTTTTTATTCGCCGCTTATCTGGCGCAGGTTCGCGAAGCCCTGTCCCAAGAAATTCTGCACAAATGGCTTGGAGAGCTAATCGCGCTGCCAGAGAAAACCGAGCAAGTGCTCAAGTGCGCGCGGGAGTGCCAACGACTTGCCGACCGTTTTCACAAATTTGATGATTTTCTGTTTCTCGGCAGGGCTATTCACTATCCCATTGCGATGGATGGAGCGCTAAAATTGAAAGAGGTCTCGTACATTCACGCGGAAGGTTATCCGACTGGAGAGACCAAACACGGCCCGAACGCGCTGATCGACGAACATCTGCCGGTTGTGATTATTGCGACTTGCGACCGAGATGATCCGGGTTCAGTCCTGCGATATGAGAAAAGCGTTGCCAACATTCGTGGGTTTAAGCAGCAATCGGCGCGGGTGATTGCGGTCGCAACCGAAGGCGATACAGAACTGCAAGGTCTTGCGGATCACATCATTGTGATTCCGAAAGCTCCGGAATTGCTGTCGCCGATTCTGGAGATCGTGCCACTCCAGTTATTTGCGTACTATATGGCCGTGAGAAAAGGGTTGGATGTGGATCGCCCGAGAAATCTGGTCAAGTCAGTAACCTTGGAATAGGGATGGCAGGTGACTTAATTGGGCTTGCGGTTTTTTCCGTCCACGTAATGCCGGAGCACCGCAGCTTCACTCAGCGACTTGTATTTGTCAAGGAAAGTAGCTTCTCTTGCGCTCGACATTTTCGCAGGATTCTGTCGTGGCTGCTCCTGAACTTCTGAGTCCGTGGTCATCACCTGAACGTAGAACCAAAGAAAGTGGCGCATCTGATCGAGGGCTGATTTCAGCAGTTCCAGCGACTCGATTTCCGGCAACTGCGTTAACGCCTCCATCAATTCGGGATCGCCCGGAGCTTGCATCGCCGCGCAATTAAGCTCTCGTTGGATGACTCGCAGATCTTCTGTTACGCGCAACATGCGTACATGAACGTCGTCGAGGTAGTTGTCTTTGGCCACGCTCTCCGCTGCTTTCTAAGGACGATTCAACATCTCATCCAGCGCGGAAAGCCAGAAGATGTCCCATGTCCATGCGCTTTCGTAATTCCAGCGCGAGAGATCAGCGCCGAACGCGATCACGCGAAAACATCGCGTGGCGAATTTGTGGCACATCTACCAAACGCGCGCCAATACTGGGGTTTTCGACGGCTGATACCAGAGTGCGAGTCATTTGATCGCGAGTCACGAGGCCGAACCTTCTGGCTCCCTCTCGCGAGCTGAAGGGATCTTCCCACGAAGCCAGCACATCGGTAACAAGACTTAAGGCCAGTGATGTCCTGGGCCGAGAACGTCGCATGGCCGAACCACGGTAACGTTCGTTCCGCTGGCAAAAATACCGGCGCCTGGATTTTCACTTTCCTTCGTAGCTCACGCGCCAGATGGATCCCGAGCCGTCATCGCTCATCAGCAGCGAACCGTCTTTCGCGACTGCAATTCCAACCGGCCTGCCCCAGACCTTTCCGTCATTAGTGACGAAGCCTGTAACGAAATCTTCATATTCTCCGCTGGCTTTTCCCTGCTGGTGCAATGGAACGCGGACGACCTCGTAACCGGTGCGCTGAGCGCGATTCCAGGAGCCATGCACCGCGAGAAACATATCACCGCGATATTCAGCAGGGAATTGGCTGCCATTGTAAAAGGCGAAACCAAGAGGTGCGCTGTGCGCCTGGATCAGCACATCAGGCGTAATCATCTTCGCGCGTAGGTCAGGATGGCTGTCCTTCAGACGCGGGTCGTGGTGTCCGCCGATATAGTACCAAGGCCAGCCGTAGAAGCCGCCGTCCTGCACATGAGTGGTGTAATCCGGCACCAGATTTTCGCCTAGCAGATCGCGCTCGTTTACTGCAGTCCAGAGCTCGCCGGTTTTAGGCTCAAAGGCAAGACCGACCGGGTTACGAATACCCGAGGCGAAAACCCGCAGGCCTGAACCATCCGGATTGCATTCGAGAATGTTGGCGCGATGAAACTCAGTCTTGTGGTCGTCGGGATCATCGATGTTCGACTTCGATCCCACCGAAATGTAAAGCTTCTTGCCGTCCGGCGAGAACGCCAGATCGCGCGTGGAGTGGCCGCCGTGAGCGCTTTTTGCGCCGGGAAAAATCTCTTCAACTATGATCTGCGCTTGACCCCGCGCTTTCATATCGCCACTGTGATAAGGGAGGCGGACTACGGAATCTGTGTCGCCGATATAAACCCACTCCGGATTTGGTCCCGGCGGATAAAACGCGATTCCAAACGGCTGCCTGAGTCCGGTCGCGAATGTGCCAGTCTGCTCCGGCCTGCCGTCTTTCGTGACTCCGCGAAAGACTTTGATTTCCCCCTGATCCATCTCGGCTAGAAACACGTCGCCATTGGGCGCCGCACGAAGTTCACGCGGGTTGTCGAGGCCGCTGGCGTAAAGATTTACTTTGAATCCCGGCAATGTTTTCGGCAGCGCGTCGGCGGGGCGTGGTTCAGGATCAGGCGATGCCACCCCGGGCGGCGTGGCATTGGGCCCGGGCAGATCATTGACCGTGATCTTGTGAGTGGTGCCGGGGCTCTCTCCACGGTAGTCATAAAAAGGAGAGGCCGAATCACCGGCAGAGATAATTATCGGCACAGCGGCAACAGTTCCGAGTAGCAGGAGGCGGTACCTGGTATTCCGTTTCATGTCTCACCTGCGGCATGGATTGTACCCAAATTGTAAAGATGAGGGTTGGACGAGATCGGTGTCATTAATTGTGCTTGGACGGCTGATCAGAACCATTTCAATTTGAGGGAGATTGCTACCGGCGAAGACGACAATCTGAAAGACGGAAAGGAATTACTGCGAACGACGCTCCGCCGGGCCTCCATAGCGGCGATCTTCCTATGCCGGCCTACAGTACGGCCCCTCGGTCAGGCCGCGCCCTCATCTTCGTGCGGATCGGGTATTGATGATGGCGGATCGCTGGCAGGAAAGCTGTCCTCGATGGTCTTGTCGAGGCTTTCTTCTTCCTCGTCATGAGGTTTGCGCGTTGTCGGATCTGGATGCTCTGCGCCCTTCGGTTCGTTCTCGTGAGGATGCTTCTTCATTTCCCGACTCCTGGTTGAAGATGATTGAGCCTGGAGGTTGGATGATTGTTCGCAGGAATTGGTCAACCAAGGCGCTCTATACAGAGGAAAGTCACAAGGTTTTAACCGCAGAGGACGCCAAGGACTTCCGCGAAGTCCGCAGAGAAAATCAAATTGAGAACCCGGCTACTAGCTTTTCGCTTCCGGGGTGCTTGTGGTCGTCGACGAAGGCGGATTTGAGGCCTGCTCAGAGGGCTTATCTTTCATACTTTCCTTGAGCGCCCGGAAGCCATCCCCGATTCCTTTGCCCAGCTCAGGCAGCTTCTTCGGCCCAAAAATCAGCAGTGCAATAAAGAAGATGACCAGCAAGTGCATGGGTTGAAAGAGACCTTCCATAGGAACCTCCGCGGGAATACCTTCTGAAACCTTACTTTAGCCATAGTCCACCGTCAACCGGTAGGGGCAGGGAGCGAACACAACGTAAAATCCGCTACCGCCGGAGGAAAGTGTGGCACCTGCTTCCGCCCGATCTCGCGTTGCGAGTGTACTATTTCTGACAACCCACCATTACTTACGTGACCTACCCCTGGTTACGATGTCGATCTATGTTGCTGGGAGCAGATGAGTTCCGGCTGATTGAGCCGGGAACGGAGTTTCCCCAGTGCGTAGTAAGGTCATCCTCTTTCTGTTTGCGGCAATCGCGATCGCTCCTCTTTCTTTGGCGCGTGAACCAGAGCCTGTGGATTGCGCACATCTCACGGCTTGGATAGCAGGTGGCGCCTCCAGCCACAGTCTCATCAGAATCGTCCAGATCCGGGGGACTGCGCTAAATCTCGCCGACAAAAATGAACTCCGGTCCGCCGGTGCAAATGCGGAATTATTACACGCGATAACACCTAATCCTGCGCCTTCGAAAACTGCGTCTTGCTCTGCCGCGCGGGTTCGGGCGTCGCTGCTCGTTCGTCAGAAGCAATACGCGGATGCAGGCGCACTCATTAGCACCACGCTTGAAACCGACCCGCACAATGGCGCGCTCCATTTCGCGCTTGGATATGTCAAGCAGCAGCAGGGCGATTGGGACGCCGCCTTCGACGAGTACAGCACTTCGAAGGAAGCTGAACCTGATTTCCCTCCCGTCCACGACCGCCTCGCGCTGGTCTTTTATCACGGAGACGATGGCGACAACGCAATCGCCGAAGCTCGGACTGCCTTGAGCATGGACTTTGAAGACGCCGAAGCTTACCGCATGTTGGGCCTCGGACACTATGTGAACGAACAGTATGGCCCTGCCATGAATGCCTTGCAGGAATCACTGGCCAGAGATCCAAATAATGCCAACGTCTATTACGAAATGGGGATGGTAGCCCGCCAACAGAGGTCAGAAGATCAGGCCGTCGGTCTGTTCCGAAAAGCCCTCGAACTGAACCCGCAGCTGTGGCCGGCTCATAGCAGTCTCGGCTCTTTACTCGGGAAGCAAAAGCAGTTTGATCAAGCTGTCCAGGAATTAAAAGCGGCCCGGCAACTTGCTCCGAACGAACCTTCTGTTCGTGAAGCACTCGGCAATATCTATTATCTAAAAGGCGATTACGCGCTTGCCATCCGTGAATACCGGGAGTTGTTCCAACTGCACCCGAAGTGGAAGCATGGGCATGACTCTCTGGCACGGGCCTACATGGCGGCCAACGATTATTCCTCAGCGATCGCAGAGCTTCAAATTGCGGTGCAGCACAATCCCAGCGCAGCCGCGCAGCACCGGGCTTTGGGACAGTTATTCCTTGCATCCGAGAAGCACGACGAAGCCATCCGCGAACTGCGCATAGCTGTAGAACTGGAACCAGAATTCGCGTCTGCGCATTTTTATCTGGGCACGGCCCTTCTTGAAACCCGGCAGCTTGCGCCTGCGCTCAAGGAATTTCAAGAAACCGTGCGTTTGGAGCCCTCGGCTGAGCACCATTATGCGCTTGCCGCTTGCCTGATCGGCATGGGCCGTGAAAACGACGCCCTGGCGGAGATGCGAGTTGCAACCCGCCTTGATCCCGAGAAGCAGCTGTATCACGCGCGCGAGCAAGAACTGCTTCGACTGATGCAGTCAGCAGGCTCGCGCTAGTAATCGATTTTGAGCATCGAGTTTGAATCGAGCTTCAAGGAGAGGAACCAGAATCGGTTCCGGGATACATACTATGAACACAAATTCATTCGTGAATTCAGCTAGTGGACACGGAGTCGCCGTAGCGCCAGCGAAGCAAGTCGGCAACTTTCAATCGGAAATCGCCAAGCCCACCGGATATGGGCTGCCTTGCGCCAATTGCAAAACTTATTACACCGCCGATCTTCCATCGTGCCCGGTTTGCAAAAGTCCGCAGCGAGTTTCGGCTGTCGAGCCGTTGGCCCGGATTTCCCCGGCCGAGCAGCTGCCCGATCCCGCACAACTCGAAGAGGAACGCGAGCGCTTTCTGCAGGAGTTTAATGCTCAGGTAGTCGCCGCGCCGTTACCCCCGGAATCGGCAACTCCAGCGATGCACTGTAATCGCCAGGAGAACCATACCAACGCGCCCGAGCCAGCCAGTATCTGCCAGGGCTGCTTTGATCAGCTGCAAGAGCGTGTGGACGTCCTCGAAGCTGCCATGCACATGGACATCCGCGAGGCTGCGCAGATTGTTTACGATGCTGTTTGGTCTGACCCTTCAGATCCCAGCAAAACCTACCAAAATGCCGCGCAAGCCCTGCTCATTGAGCTGCGTCGCCGGTCAGCGATTCCACAGATATTTGGGCAGCTCACGCCGCCGGTTAACTAGTCGACTGCTAAGCCGTGATAAAGGTCTGGTTGAAGTGCGCTTCTAAAACTGCACCACTACCAGTTCGCTGTATTGACTCTACTCGTATGCCGGGTGTAAAACTCTGATGGCTTCCGGAAGTGAGGGCCGGGGCCTAGCCCACTTCCCTCACGCAAGCCCCGTTCGCAGCTCCGTTCAGGAGGTGGGGCAATGGATGAGCACGAACTCGCGAGTCAGGTCTTGGCTGCGGTTGATGACGCAGCTTATCGCAACTCAGCAACTCGAATCTCAACTGTCCATCTCGCTATTGGCGGACGCCGGGTTCTCGATATTGATCGACTGCAGGCGATTTTTGCTTCTGCCGCTCGCGGCACCGTGGCAGAAGGCGCGCAGCTGTCGGTGAAGGTCTTGCCGGTGCGGCATCGCTGCCAGAACTGTGGCAACAACTTCGAATCTTCTGGTGCGGAGCGGCCCTGTCCTGAGTGCGGGCATCCGCATACCGAGATGATCGGCGGCGAAGAGTTGCGGCTGCTGGACATGGAGCTCATCGACGTGGCTTGAAATCGAATCGGGCGAAAGGAGAGTCCATGTCGACTGCTCAGCTTCCCGTTCCTGCTACTCCTGTTAAAGAAGACCTCAACTCTTTCCGAATCGCTATGCGCCAGTTCGATTATGCCGCTGAAAAATGCGGCCTCGAACCGGGGCTGTGCGAAGTCCTGCGGCGTCCGCGTCGCGCATTGTCGCTGTCGCTTCCGGTGAAAATGGACGATGGCACGATCCGCGTGTTTGAAGGCTTTCGCGTGCAACATAACAGCGCCCGCGGCCCGTGTAAGGGAGGCATTCGCTATCATCCCAACGTCACTTTCGACGAAGTCAAAGCCCTTGCCACGTGGATGACCTGGAAATGCGCAATCGTGAATATTCCATTCGGAGGCGCAAAGGGCGGCATTGTTTGCGATCCGCACAAGCTCTCTCACAACGAACTCGAGCGGCTGACGCGGCGATATGCATATGAAATTTCTCCGCTCATTGGGCCGGACAAGGACATCCCAGCGCCGGACGTGTACACCGATGCGCAAGTGATGGCATGGATCATGGATACCTACAGCATGACCCATGGCAGCAACGCGCCGGGCGTAGTTACCGGCAAGCCGCTGTTCCTCGGCGGTTCGCTTGGCCGAAACGAAGCTACGGCGCGCGGTTGCTTGTTTGTAATTCGCGCCGCATGCGAAGTTATTGGCATAAAGCTGGTCGGCGCGACAGTTGCTATCCAGGGATTTGGCAATGCCGGCAGCATCGCAGCCCAGCTTCTCTCGCAAGAGGGTGCGAAGATCATTGCGATCAGCGATTCTCACGGCGGCATCATGAATATGGAGGGGCTGAACATCGCCGAACTGCTGGCGCACAAAGCCAAGACTAGCTCGGTTGCAGACTTCCCAGGTTCAAAGCCGATTACCAGCGAAGCAGTGCTCGAGTTGCAGTGCGAGATCCTGATCCCTGCAGCGCTTGAGAACCAGATCACTCTCCAGAATGCCGAGCGCGTGCAGGCGCGTATTGTGGCGGAGGCGGCGAATGGTCCTACTACGCCTGACGCCGATCTCGTGCTGCACAACCGAGGCATTATGGTCATTCCGGATGTCCTGGCGAATGCTGGAGGCGTGACTGTCTCCTACTTCGAGTGGGTGCAGGACCTGCAGGAGCTGTTCTGGGAAGAAGACGACGTCAATCGCCGCCTCGAAAAAATTATGACCAAGGCCTTCGAAGGCGTCTTCCGCACCGCCACCATCTACGACGTGGACATGCGCACCGGCGCCTACATCCTCGCGGTAGACCGCGTCGCCACGGCGACCAGGGTGCGCGGCATCTGGCCGTAAGGCAGTGGCGAGTGCCGAGTGCCGAGTTGCGAGTGTGCCCGGCTAGGGCTTTTGATTTGTCATTCCGAGCGCAGCGAGGAATCTGCAGTTCGTTCGCGCGACCGGTAAAGGTTGGCTCGCAGTAGCTGCAGATTCCTCATGAAACTCAATCCCTATCTCGCGTTCGACGGCCGCTGCCGCGAAGCCTTCCAGTTCTACGAGCAGTGCCTGGGCGGCAAGATCGTCTTCATCCAGACGATCGGCGAGTCACCCATGGCGGCGCAGGCGCCACCCGAGCAGCACAATCGCATCATGCACGTAACGCTCCGCATCGGCGATCAGGTGTTGCAAGGCGCCGACGCGCCGCCCGGCCAATTCACCATGCCGGCAGGTTTTTGCGTGGCGCTGCACCCCGCGACCGTCGCCGAGTCCGAACGAATCTTCAAGGCCCTGTCAGAAGGTGGCAAGATCCAGATGCCATTTCAGGCGACATTCTGGTCCAAAGGATTCGGCATGCTGATCGATCGCTTCGGCACGCCGTGGATCATCAATACCGACGAAGCGGCATGAAGAATGCCCTCGCTTGTCTCCTTGCCGAGCAACTCGGCACTCGCCACTCGGCGCTTCCTACGGTGCCCCATACAACTGCCGGTATACCGTCGCATTCCGCACGATCGCCTGCACGTATTCGCGCGTTTCGGTGAACGGAATGGACTCCACGAACTCAGGCATGTCGCGGTAGTGCCCGGCGCCGGTCCAGTCTTCCACCCGGTCGGTGCCGGCGTTGTAGGCGGCCAGCGCGTACTCCACCTGGCCATGGTATTTGTCGAGCAGTTGCTTGAAGTAACGCGTGCCCAGCCGCAGGTTCACCTCGGGCACGAGCAGTTGATCGGTGGTGAACGGCTTGAGCTTCACTTCCTTCGCCAGCTCGCGCCCCACGCTGGGCAGCAGTTGCATCAGGCCGAAGGCGTTCTGTCGCGAAATGGCGGTCGGGTTGAACTCCGATTCCTGCCGGATGAGCGACGCCACCAGGAACGGGTCGAGCTGGTTCTCGCCCGCATAGCGCGTCAGGTCCTCCCACCACGGCCGCGGGAACAGGCCTTCCCAGTAGAGCCGTGGCAGTGACGGGATATCGGCGGCGAAATACGACGGCACCGTGCGCTTCAGCACTTGCAGGGTACGGTAATACTGCCCGGCCTCTTCCCACGTCCGCACGATCTCGCGCTTCGTCCAACCGCCCTCGGCCTGCGCCGCTTCCAGCTCCTTCGCGGCATACTCGAACATTGCGGCGTTGCGCAGCAGCCGGCTCTTTTGCAGCCGCAGATTGTCGCTCGGCGCCTCTTCGTCGGTCAGGTTCACCGGCGGCAGCGCCGGGATGCCGTGCAGCGCCGCGTCCACTGCCGATTCCGCGTCCGCCGCCTTCAGCCCGCGTAGCCGCACGCGCGCCAGGTCGGCGTAGTAGTAGTGGCCGAAGCGCTGCACCAGCTTCTCGTAG
>WNFR01007471.1_pt1 | contig 11526 bp, 14 predicted proteins | sample 5400221 | NCBI WGS metagenome assembly WNFR01 (sample SAMN13153357, study PRJNA577476) | soil metagenome | isolation source: 40 cm soil under Madrone tree | place: USA:California | collected 2016-06-14 | reverse complement strand
CAAACTGGACAACCCCAATAGCTCAGTGATCGAGGACCCTACTATTCGAGTGAGAAATGTGAATTTCATAGTGTTGTGAAAGATTTGGAAACGAATCTAAGCACTCGTTCATGATGATGATTGACTCCGCAGTCGAGACGGGCCCGCCGTTGGTCGTGTCAGTCGATATAATGTCAAAAACTGCAGCTTTAAAGACCCTAGGATGACCAGCGACCAGGCTGACATATTGTTAAGTGCGGCGTGAGTTAAGTGCGGCGTGAACCAATGAAATTGGTTTGTGTTTAGACCTACTTTGGGCGGTACGTATCACCGATATGAAATCTCTTGATCCGTTCGAGGTTGTTTCGCGCGGCAACCCGTGCAAAGGGGGTCAATGCGTTATTGGGAAGCCCAACAATCTCTCCATGTTTGTCCAAAAATAGCACACGCGTCATGTCGTCGTTATTGTCAGTGGCTGGCATCAATAATGGGGGCTCCATTTCGATCGCACCGTGCAAGCGGAAAATGGCTGTCAAGGTGTCGTTAACGATTCCGTTCAGCGATGCGTGTTCCGGATGTTCGACATCGCTATCGTAAAGAAATCCTCGTATCCCACGGGAAGTCTGGTTGAAGAGTGCTGCAAGGACCGCTTGTCGGTGAGGAGAATCGGGCTTGACTGAAGAATGCTGAGTAGCTACTCAAGATCTGGATTAAAAACTCACTCATCATCCTTAAAGCACCTTTAAAATACTCATCCTCCAATCTCGGGGGGAGTAAGCTACTCTGCGACAACTCAAGGGCGGTTGGACGTTCGTCTTGGTTATGTCTGAGCAACCAGGATATAACTGAGAAGTATCGGTCACTTCAGCAAACGCACTAAAAACTTTACGCGAAGTCTTACTCTGGCGCTGGCGCGTTCGATGGGCATCCCAGTCACTAGGAAAGATGACGTCCTTCTTGCGCAGGTCCTCGATGACAGCAGTACGCTCAGCTCCTGTTGAAAAGAAGTAATTCATCTCGAAAAACACGATCTACAGACAGTTAGTGCTTCTTCGCATAGTTGCGGCCAGCCCTACCCCGAGACTATATAAATCTGCCTTGGTATGGTTTCGCGGGCCTTTTTTTGGTGATTGCACCTCCGGTGCAATGTACATTTTGGTCCCAACCTCTGCGTAGACGAAAATTAGAAGTACCCAAAAGGTAGAAATCAGGGACATACCCAAAGTCATTTCGGCGTCGGCTGTGATGGCATGCAGGGTCAATTCGTGAGACTCGACTGCCGCTGCCAGGCTGGATGTAGCGAGACCGAAGTCGCCAACTTGAGGCAGCCAGTCAACGCGAGTATAAAAACGACACTTTCGACGACCCGCCTTTACAGTCACCTTTACCGTCTATGACGATCATGAGAACGAGGTAAAGGATCGGATCGAGACCGTTCTGCCGCACCGATGAAAATGTTCGTCAGCTTGATATCCCTGTGGAGCTGCAAGCAATTAGCCCACAAGACAATGGTGCCAAACGGATCACAGACAATCCCCAAACTCGACATGTGAACAAGTGCATCAACGAGCTGATGAAACAATCGCCATGCCTCTTCTTCCGAAAGGCCCTCCGCAATGCGCTACGAACGCCTTAATATCGGCATAAAATAGGGAATAGTATATGTCATCGCACCTCTCTAAGGGTTTGTCGCTCCACAAATTCCTGTGCAATCGTTATGTCTCTCTCTTAACATGATTAAGAAGGCGCCAACCATTTGAATGTAAAGTGTACGAGGGCGAGAGGGAGGTGGCGTTCGAGGCACGACATTAATGACCGCGGATCCGTTACGTGGGGCTTCGAATACCCTAGCAAGATCGTCGGCATCGGTCTCGTCGCCGTCAATATCCCCATCACTGCAATCCGTGACGTCCGACCCAGAGCCAGTGAAATGAATACTTGGGAAAGACGTAGAAGAGCGGCTGCCTGAACCAAGGTCATCGAGATCTATACTAAATGGGTCCAACGAGTCATCGCGGTGACGGATTCTGCCCAGAAAAGATGTGACTCCGTCCGCGGTCTCGTCATTAGAATCATCTGAAGACGCAGTCGTAGATAGCGACTCCGAGTCTTCGAACCAGGCTGTATAGTATCGCACAATGAACCGGTGCGATAGCCGGCTGAGCGCGTTGATTTCTCGTAGAATTTTATTGTCGGTATTTGGGGTCCGCAAGCGCACCTTCTTGACTGGAGAAAAGTGGGCATCATCAGATGATCACCTATGAGAGATGGCCATACCAGCGTAGATGCGGGAGTCGATTTTGTTGCGCGCTTTGACTACTGAACCGAACGCGCCACGACCCTACTCATTGTTTAGAGAGCCGCCCCTTAACACTATACCCGATGACACGCACTAATAATTCCAGTTCTTCCCAATCTTCCTTCCATCGGCTAGCTTGCTGTCTTAGCATTGGGGCCCTAAAATAGTCAATTTCAGGTGAACTCGCGTATGCATGAGGCACAGGGGTTCTTTGATCTTGACCGATCACAGTCAACACGACAGTCGCGGTCTGAATCTCCCAAATTCACCTGAAATAGGAATGGCAACAACTCGAGTGGCAAACGAGATTTGAGCCAATTCTATGAGAATGGTGGCACAAGATGTGTATTTCCTCTTTTGCGAGACCATGTTCGATGCAATCCGTTGAAGGGGCGGGGATATCGACGCTAAAGCGTGTAAGATGCGCTGGTGATCTATACCCATGACTCACATGATGCAAGTGCCGCCTGTGCATCCGGGTAACGCTCCACGACATCGTGTCCCAGAAGCATCTGCAAGAAGATTACCCCAGCGTAATGTATGTCACGAGCCTTCGTATAAATGAGTGTCGAATCGTGAACATCCTTCGCCAGCCTATGGCGAATTGGTCACATGTTTCTCAGGACAAAATCAGGCCTCACCAGCTTTCTGGAAGACTCATCGAATCCACCACAGGGAGCGAGCCAAATGGGTTTGATCTGTGGAGGTCCAGCAACTTGACATAATAACCTGTCATCATGACTTTGACGAGCTTGGACCGGCCGGACTTCTCGCGGCTGGAGAGACCAATGGAGCGCAATGAGAGACCTAATTAAGGTATGAGCTGCGACTCATGCGAGAAGGAACGGTCCTACCTCTGTGGACGAGATCCGCTGTATGTGCCTCATTCAGTCCTGTCAGAATTTGCGTGAGATAGCTCTTTGCAACGTCAAACAGAGTAGAACGTGTCATGTATCAATATACGCACCGATGCGCGCTCCTCGCGCAGTGTCTCACAATCTTCTAACAAGTCTTGCAAAGTGAAATGTGGTCTCTGTTCCATGAGAACCGCAAGCTGGGGCCCACCGCTAGATTGAGGAAGGGTGAGCTTGACAGCATACAAGTTGGCTACGTTCTCATGACGGATTCCTATGAGGCGCTGGACCTCTTCTTGAACGAGCTTCAACTTCTTACGGCCTTGATGTGTGGTGTAATAGTGAGTGTCAAATGCGACCAGGTGCACCTCCAGCGGGAGCGTTGCGGCAACATCATCGCAAATAGGTTCAGCTTGATAGATGGTACCAAGGTAATCTAAGGACACCTTAGATTGCAGACGCCGGAAATTTAATGACGACCAACCATGTTGTGGGTGAAATAGTTTGACGGCGCGGAAACACAACTCGTTGATTTTGAGTTCGCAGTCAAACGATTGTGTAAGAATATCATCGGTAAGCTCAGGCACCTCAGTCGCATCAGACCGTGCCCGATGACGGGCTCTATGCTTCTCGCGTTCCGCCTGGTCTCGGTGTGCATCTGCTTGCATCTGCTCATTGAAAGCCTCGGCGAAAAGTCGCTTACGCTCCGCCTCCTCTTGCGCTTCGGCCTCTTCACGTCGCTTCTTCGCCTTATGGAATAGACGATCCCTCAACACAAACGAGGGACATGATGTTCAACAGACTACTCACTTTCTCCTCTTCTGATGCCCGTTTGATCATTTCTGAAGCCAAGGAACCAACAGCTTGTACGGGCGGCATGATATTGGTAGCAATCCAGTCTTGCGCAGCTGTGACTACCTAAAGACAGAAGGGAATCAGAACAAGATAAACTCGGTGGCATGAATAGAAGACCAAAATTTGTTCCTCTAATATCCAACGACTTGTCGAAGAGATAGCGAAGGCGTGCTGCATTCTCAAATTTACGAATGTTTGCCTACCTGAAAGACGATCTCTGTTCCGCGAGATTGCTGCGCCTCAACCCGAATGAAATTCGAGAGCTTCGTGACATTATCATCAGAGATCCCCTGGATGGGCTGTTGAACAGTGAAGATGGGGTGTGCATTTGCAGGATAAGTCCGGGGAAATCTATCATTATTAAAAGTGCGAGATGAACTACAGACGTTGGACGAAAAGATGAGACTGACATGGTGTGTAGGTGAAAATGGATCTTAGCAGCGTGCTCTGTGTCCGGGTGAGTGATCTTGAGGACGAACTCAGGAAGCCTCGCAGCGCCCTACAAGGCCAGTAAGTTACACCTTACTATCGTATTTTTGGCGTGCAGCGTACCTTCCACGCCTTAGGCTGGCATTCTATAAAGTCATCGGCGTAAATGGATTTGAGAGCGGTGATTTCTTGTTGTTGCTGTTCTGATAGGGTCGTGTCCATTCTTAAGGGCGGGTTGCCGTAACGAAGAACGGATAGGGAGCTGTTCTCGAAGGAGAAAAAGGTCCTTGGGACCCAGCTCAAACTTCCATGCTCCTTGGGCAATGAAGAACGGTCGAGTGTTGTTGTGGTGGTGTATGTAAGGTAATCTTTGTCTCGACACGACACGCTTAGAGTTTAGAGTGCCAGAGGGCCTTGATTCTCGACGTTGGTGGCACGGGAATGCTGCCTATTCTTCTCTACTTATACTTGCTCCTGAGCGTATCCTGGTCATGGGGAACCCTTATATCACTACCAGCTACCTCATCAAGGTTCGCTCTCCATCTCCCGTTGTATAGACGGGAGGCGGCTTCCAACATTCGCAGACGAGCACTTCAACAAAACTCTATCGGGTTGGGAGACGATATAGATGTGTGAGCATTCATTATAAACTGCTCTGGCTCTTCTCACCGAGCGAATAGAACCTACAACGTGCTAGTTCAAGTAGGCGAGATTCTCACACCTCTTGTTCTTGGTATGCTCCGTAATTCCAAAAGCAGTGCATATATCGACATGCTGATTGCCCACCATAGACACCGGTTCTTCCGATCTTTGGGTGCTCTCTAGCTCCTGTTCGACGGACTGTTTCTCTGTCACTGTCCCACTGTATCCGCAAACCTCCTTCCAACCAAGCGGCCTTGCTGTTCGTCTCGTCTATGGTGACTCCCAGACTGGAACTTATGCCCAAGGACCAGTTGGGGAGGACGTTGTGGGTGTCGCTGGCTTGCGACTCCAGGATCAGTACATTGCCGCGATTCTGGAAACAAATACAAGCGTACTGCAGACAGGTTCTGCTGGGATATTTGGACTGGGGTTCCCGGTTAACAGGTCAGTTCATGGTGCCCACTCGGATCAACAGCTTCCCATCATTCATCGTGAGCCGAAAACCAACGCGGGTATCTCAGTGTCGGGGCCTTATCTTTCTTGCTCCTGATTTTACTATGCCATGTCCGTGCCAGGCGTCTCCACTGTGTGCTTACGATCTTACCGGAACACCTTATTTGGTGACACAAGAGACCACTACTATAGTGCTCTCTGCGGAGGCTATGGGACGCTCCTTGCTCCTGTCTTGCATATTTTTTTTGTCTCGTGCAGCGTCATCGATCTTGGTCTACATGTGGTGCTTTGACGCAGCAGTCCCATAAAACAGCCTTTCACTTCCATCGACTCTACGTACTCGCGCTGACAACATGATTCTGCTACAGTGTAATTTGGAATAAGCTACTAGTAACTAAATCAGCGCGAGAAACAGGCATCGAAGATCGGAGTCTCCCTTCTTTCGGTACTCGCAGCTTTCCCGATCTGTCGGGAATCCGTGGAAGACCCCGGTTTACACGTAATACCTTGGATGGGTCATCGTTTCTGAACATGGGTGATGTGCTTGCGAGTTTCGCTGCAAATGGGCCACTTCTTCCTCGACTCATATTGACTGGAGCACTGGCTTCCCCAATCTTTGCAATATCGCTGCAGCGAGATACCGTCGATATTGGTGGAAATCAAGGAATGCTTTCGATCGGAGAGTTGCCAGCTGGCATGGCAGCAGAAAACTTGACATGGGTCCCTTTACGCGGATACACTGTTGCAGAAGGTGGACTTCCGGCCCCGGAGGACTCCCCGAACGAGGTATCAATTTTGGCTCATCTCCATGTGTTACTCGAGTCAAATATTTGGTAGGTTTATCCCATAACTTGGGAAGTTGCTGTGGATGATGTGTATTTCGATGGACGAAAGTTGCCACGGTCGGCCCTTGCTCCGTCAGACATTACTCTGACTGCCCTGCTTGACACAGTTCGTCCCTTACCTTGCACTTATATATCATTCATAGCGCCTTTGTACGCAGGGAAATTCACGTATTCGAGGCCCCAAAGACGTTCTGGACGCCATAATGGCGCAACTTGGAGACACTACCTATGACTGTGCAGAAGCACACTCACTTGCTTTTCAAATCGGCGGGAACCTGTATCCCGTAGATCCACGTGACTTCGGTGTACAGACCATTGAAAATACAGTATCGCGGTGCACACCAAATCTTGCCGTGACGGACCCTCCAGGCTCAGGCTTTCTATATAGTTGGAGCATCGGTGACCCATTTCTGAAATCGTAAGTGGGTTGTCCATTCCATGAAAGTTACCAACCTCTCTGGCAGCGTCTTCGTTGCATTCTACTACGGCAATCTAACTCATCCCTCACAAGACGAGCCTCGCATCGGGCTCCTCTCCACTGTACCTTCAGACGCCGCACAACGCTTACAAGCCGCAGTTCAGCTAGCCAATGCCACACTCGCTGGTAACTTTCCCGGTACGATTTTATGTCACTGGACAACCGCCGAACGTACTGACGTTTTCGCAGTGACCTCAGAGGCCGCACCTTCCATTCTTTCTCCATCTTCCGGGACGGGAGTTGCAGGTGTTCCCCAAGCGCATACTATGCCGCCACAAATTTCCCATAGCTCTGGGGCAACTTCAAAACTTACATTACCGATCAACATCATAAGTTTACTAACAGCTGTATCTACCACACTCGCACTGTAATTCTTCCATCGTTCGGCTTAACATATTTTACGAGGGCCCACCTCATCAAAGCAGTGTGCGGCAGAGACGAAAAATGGGCCACTAAACGACGGATTCTCACATTCAACTTGATGACAAGGCTCTTGTTGAGGCACTGCGACTGTCCTGGGGCCAAAGCTATGTGTCTAAGAAGTTTCTTGTTCTTGACCCATGTTCTAGGATGAATCACATTTTCTTGCTTTTAAATTTAACATCCCTGACCACGACTTTTTAATAAAGTCTAAGAAAAGTTGAAAAAAACTTTTCTCAATGATTATACAATCATTTGCCTTATAAAGAAATAATATTACCTTATAAAGCAATGAGTATGTAATCACTGAAGAAAAGTCTTTTATTCTACAACTTTTCTCAGACTTTATTTCACCTAAAAAGTCTGCCTCAAACCAAGTCTATGATGTTCAATGATTCACATACCCGAAGCCTGGAGAAGGATGCCACATACTTAAACATGATACATTGGTTCCGTTTAGAGAAGTATCTGTATGCTATACTACTCCCACTTTGTCCCTTCATAATCTCTGGTCATAAACACGAGTAAAAAAGCAGCTGCCATAGTCATTGTGAAGAACAATTGTGAAGAACAATATTATTTGACAATTCTAACATCCGCCATCTGTACGTTCTGACGGAAGTCCGAAGGTCCCAGTTGACATGATACATGACCACAAGTTCTTAAATGTCCTCCGGGTTACTGAAGATTAAATCATCCTCGTCGTCGAGCGGTAAAGTCAGAGACTCTCCGGCCCTAGTTGGCTGAATGATTCGATGTCTGAGATGTTTAATATGTCAAGGCGTTTCCAGGAATACCAGCGAAGCACGTACTGCTTGAGGAAATCATCGATACCCAATGAGCCAGCTTCCCAATCTACTCGTACCCAGTTGTGAACGAGCTGGTTAGATCGGTAGACAAGCATCGTGGGGAGCATGTCTGTGTCCACGTCAACATCAACGTCGTCATCGTCGTCATCCTCATCCTCGGAGGGAATGTCAACAAGCGCAACGTCCGTGTCGTCACTATATGGGTCGCCTTCTCGCTCTGAAAATCTTGGTGATGTGCGCGACTTGGATAAATATGTTGAGGAGGGTGGGCGAGAACTCCGTGGCTTTGCCCCGGGCATCAGCGCGAACCCGATCGTGGACGCGCGACATCTGATGAACTTGATGTCTGGATGCTCGCGCGCTAAGCGCGCCAGCTTATCGTCGATTGTATAACACCTGTCGAGTGACTTACCGGCGGTCCAGCAGAATATGAGACCATGTGATGAGTTGCTCTTTCTGCGGGATACAAGCACAAATGCAAACACACGCACAGGATCGTAGATGTGCACTACCACCCATACGTTTTGATCTTCTTCCACCGCGGGTACAAACCCTTTCAACCCAACCTCGCGAAGGTGTCCGTAACGTCCTCGCTGCCGCCACTCGAGTGTAGAGCGTTCGTTCTGATCCTCGAGGAAAGTCTTGCCGCCGAGGTTTGCACGCTCCATTCGAGCAGCAAGGTTTGCTAACTCATCAGCCTTTTTAGAGCGCTCGCGTGCTGCAGCTTCATCGCGGTCACGGATGACGCCTTTCACTCCCGTGCGCCCAGGTCCCATACCAATCGAGTTTGATAGCAGCGGTTGAGTGTTGACTTGTTCCACCTGATTCCCCCAAAGTTCCTCGTGATCGCTTACACCGCCATCGCTGCCGGACGAGACCGAGCGTGCTGGTGAGGATGATCGGTTTGGGGCTTGGAAGAGTTCACCTGAAAGAACAAGCCGCTCGAGACGATCGCCGTTCTGCCCCAATCCTATAAAAAAGGGAAGCTAGCGAGAGAGCAAGACATTTTACCATCGCACCCGTGTTCAAACGGCGTCGCACAGTAGTGGATAAATGATGGGGGATGGAAAAAGATTGACTTCTGCCCCTGATTGTAAGCGCTCACCAACAGCATCGATGCCTGTCTCAAATTTACATAAGTTACCTGCAATACAAAATAAACACAATTTAAATTAAATTAAAAGAAAAGAAAAGATAAGAAAAGAAAAAAATTATGTATAGCGGTCCGTCCGTTTAAGTTGGTTTCGTTCGAGTTCAAGTTAAACCACCGCGCATGTCTCCAGGCATAAAAAGGCGTAATGTTGATGAAGCAAATGACCGCTTATCCAAGGCATGTGTTCTGGTGTGCTTGAGCCATTGAGCTGAACCCTCTCACAAAGCGACCACTTGCATCGGATGTCCACTCATTACAAGAGCACCTTTCACCATCGCAGGATGAACTGCTTGATGACAGTGACCCTTCACGCAGTGAAGACGATGCCTTATTTGGCGAAAAGGTGCTGTCCCAACCCACCCAAGGCCAGCGCAAGGCACACAATCCTCCAACTGGTGCAGAAGTTCGGGTCATAAAAGCTGCACAGGAGCTTTTTTTGTCAAGCTCTTTCAAACTTCAGGTATTTCTTATACTTTTCTTATTTTCTCATTTGTCTTCATCGTTAGTACACCATAGGTCGACGCCCTTTTACCAAACGTTCGACCAAAGGACTCACGGAAGCCGCCACTTGAGAGGTTCCTGTTTTCTCTTCACGCTTATCTTTCATCTCTCCCGTCCGTTGAACCCCAACATCCTTTGGCGGCTGCGCGTGCACTTGCAGAAGGCAACCTGTTGTCTGACAACCCAGGAAAGAAGAAAGACACTCGCCGGGACGGTAAAAGCCCGGCTTCGCAAATTGTTTCTGTTCCGTACTCATCGCCTGCACCAACTGAAGATGCCAACTGGAAGGTGTCCTTTGAGAAACCATCGAACATAACAATCGTTGGAAGTTGGATTAATAACGTTGCCGTCAAAACTCCAGATGGCGATCCGTGGGTTGTAGACGTAGCAGTGGAGATGCCACCGGCATGTCAAATTTACATGTCACAGAGATCTCATTAATCATCGGTATACAGGGTCTGTTTCAGGAAAAAGACTATATGAATTATCGGTTCTTCCACAAGCGAGCGTTTTACCTCGCCGTACTTGCGAAGGATATGTCCGACCCTAAAAGCAACCTCAATGTTGACGCCTTTTACGAGTCCAAAAGAGGTGATCCACGGCTGACGACATTGATCTTACGACCCAATCACGGTACCTTCTTCGCATTATTCCGTGGGCAACACTGACGACCCTACAGACAACACCCCGACCGATTTTTCGAAATTGAACGCGGTAATAAGAATAATTCCTACGCTTCCAGCTTCTTCCCCCATTCGACAGACACGGTGTTCGCCTGCCCGAAGCAATTTTCGTGCCCACCTCCACGGCGTTGCGGAATTGGATTATGAAAATCGTCCCACTCCACTCTACAATGCTGCTCTTATGCTTTCTTCCTCTCCTCTTCGCGATGTGCTGTCGGTGAATACGCTCAGAAATGATATCCCTGCTTATCATGATGCCCTGTCCCTCCTACGAGTGTGGGCCAATCAGCGAGGGTATGGTGAGGGTCGGCGGACCTGCATTCGGGGCTTCGAGGGTATAGGTCCCATATGGTGTGCTTTGCTAGAGTTGGTGATCCGTGGTGAGGAGCCTCGTAATAAAAAGAATGAAAAGGGTCCTCCATCGAGGACTGGCCTCAGCTCATACCAACTTTTCAGAGCTGTCCTGGATCTTTTATGTAGGTGTGTACAGCAGATATTATCCGGAGACTGACTCTTTTCAGCTCGGCACGACTTTTCTCGAGAGCCGCTTTTCGTGAAATGTAAAGGTGGTCATTTGGTGCGTCGCTGTCGAACCCCTGCGATTTTGGCTATTCAAGGACCGTAAACATCTCGTCGCTAGGTGCCACAGTCACTGATCTATCGCTAGCTCAAACACGACGCACAAGTCACCCTCGAGATATTAGAAAAGAATTCTGGAGACCCGTTCTCTGAGGTTTTCCTTCTCGATCACAGGGACCTCATTTCTCGTTTTGACTGTGTGCTTGCGTAGGCTTCCATTCACCCCGAACGTGACTCCTTTTGATCACAATACAGGGTTGACTTATTGTCTGCCACCCGGGAGCGAATATCACTTCACGACGTATTGGAAAATGGCTCGTTCACTAGCGCTCTTCTTACTTCCCTATCAATACGCCTATGTGAGGCACTGAGGTCTCGGGTGAAGGCTCTTGCTATTCTACATCCATCATCACGGCCTCGCCCTCTTTCTCAGGGACTCCCGACTGATCCTATTGCCATCTTCATTGGGTTAGTCCTCAATCAAGAAAGTGCATTTCGTCTCGTAGACCAGGGTCCGTTAGCCGCAGAGCCGCGATCACACGCCGCC
>WNFR01008218.1_pt1 | contig 11527 bp, 12 predicted proteins | sample 5400221 | NCBI WGS metagenome assembly WNFR01 (sample SAMN13153357, study PRJNA577476) | soil metagenome | isolation source: 40 cm soil under Madrone tree | place: USA:California | collected 2016-06-14 | reverse complement strand
CGCGCGGCAAGTTGTCTGTCAGTCAACTCGTCGATAATATTACCCGTCTGTTCCTGTCTGGTTTTCTTTCAAGTGCAGACGAAATCGCGCTCGCAGATTCCGGAAGATCTGAAAAAGTGAGCGTCTGGCGCACGGCTTAATTGTCAGAACCCCGAGCGGTAGCGAGGGGATCAAGGACTCAAGTTGACTCTATGACCCGGTCGCTACCGCTCCCGGTTCTGACACGTCATGACAGAACGAAAGCTAATTGAATGCACATCCTCGGAAGGCGTCGCAATCCTGACGCTCAACGATCCGCCGGCGAATACTTATTCGTACGAGATGATGCACCAGCATTCTGAAAGCGCGTCTGGACGAGAGCGCGCAGGTGATCGTGATTACCGGCCGCGGAGAAAAGTTTTTCTGCGCCGGCGCGAATATTCAGATGCTCGGCGAGGTGACGCCGGAATTCAAGTATTATTTCTGTCTGCATGCGAACGAAACTTTGTCGCGATTCGAGCAGACGCCAAAGCTGGTGATCGCGGCGCTTAACGGTCACTGCGTCGGCGGCGGATTGGAAGTCGCATTGGCCGCCGACCTGCGAATCGCACGTAGAGGCGCCGGCAAAATGGGGTTGCCGGAAGTTTCTCTCGGCGTCTTGCCGGGCACGGGCGGCACGCAGCGTCTGGCGCGCCTCGTGGGCAAATCGAAGGCGATTGAATTGATGGCCACAGGCGAGTTGTTTGATTTCGAGCGGGGCCAGGAGCTCGGTCTGGTTAATCAGGTCCTCGACTCAGAAACCGTTGAGGATTTCATGAAGCAAGTGATGGCTTATGCGCGGCAGTTCACGACGCCTAACAAAGCCGCGCGCGCGGTCGGGCGAATAAAACGCGCCGTGCAGACCGGCGCTGAGATTCCATTCGAATCCGCGCTGGCGCTCGAACGCGAGCTGCAACAGCAACTGTTCCAGTCCGAAGACGCGAAAGAAGGCCTGGACGCGTACGTCAACAAACGCAAGGCGGTATTCAAAGGAAAGTAAGATGTGGAGTGCGCCGGCAGAGCGAAGCGGCGACGGCGCTTTAGATTGCGCCGCGCGCGATAAATGATCCAAAGCGGTGTCGCGCTGCGCTTGCCACCGCACTCCAAAGTATGTCAGACGAACTCATTAAAGTCGCCGAAGACAACGGCATCGTGACGATCACTTTGAACCGGCCTGATCGGCTGAATGCTTTCATCGATCACATGCGGCGTGACCTGGCCGAGGCTTTGGAGGAGACGGGCAGCGATCCGCACGTGCACGTGGTCGTGATCAACGGCGCGGGCCGGGCGTTTTGTGCCGGCGGCGATGTGCAATTCATGGCCGAGCTGGTTGAACGAAACGAAAGCGAGGAGTTCGCGCGCCTGCTTGGCGCCGCGCGACGCGTGGTGCTGGGGATTCGTCAGATGACCAAGCCCGTGATCGCTTCGATCGAAGGCCCGGCGTTTGGCGCGGGCTTCAATCTGGCGCTCGCTTGCGATCTGCGCATCGCCTCGTCAACGGCTACGTTCAGCCAGGCCTTCGTCAAACTTGGCTTTCATCCCGATTGGGGCGGAACTTATTTTCTCCCGCGCATGGTTACCTCGAACATCGCCTGCGAGATGTTCTTTCTCGGCGACCCGATCGACGCGGCCAGGGCCTTGCAGCTCGGCTTGATCAATCGCGTCGTCGCGCCCGCAGAGTTGGAAGCCGAGACGCGTAAGCTGGCGGAGCGTTTGCGCGACGGCCCGGCGGTTTCAATAGCAGCAGCGAAACACGCGGTGTATGCAGCCGAGCACGACACCCTGGAGAACATGCTGCAATATGAAGTCGAAGCGCAGGTGCGTTGTTTCGAATCCGAAGATGGCCGCGAAGGTGTGCGCGCGTTTTTGGAAAAGCGACCGCCGAAATTCACTGGACGATAGATCTTAGTTCCAAGTTTCAGGTTTCAAGTTTGGTAGGGCAGTTGCGTGTTTGAACTTGAAACCTGAAACTTGGAACTTGAAACTAGAGCGAACGCAATGAAGCTCCAGAATCGGTTAGCATTCATTACCGGCGGGGGCCGCGGCATTGGCCGGGCCATCGCCATTGCGTTCGCGCGCGAAGGCGCGTCGGTCACAGTTGCCGCGCGCACCCGCGACCAAATTGAAAGCGTGGCCAAAGAAATCACTGAAGAGTTTGGGACTGAGACGCTGGCCGTTGAATGTGATGTCTCAGATTTCGAAAGCATCGAACCGGCGCTGGCGCGGGTAAAGGAAAAGTTCGGGCGCGGACCGGACATCCTGGTTAACAACGCCGGAATCGCGGAAAGCGCTCCTTTCTTGAAGAGTGACGTAAAAATGTGGGAACGCCATCTCGTGATAAACCTCGGAGGAACGCTTCGTTGTACGCAGGCAACGTTGCCCGAGATGCTCGAACGGGGATGGGGCCGAGTTATCAATATTGCATCGATCGCCGGTAAAACGGGTGCGCCGTATATTTCGGCGTATGCCGCGTCAAAACATGGCGTGCTCGGCCTGACGCGATCGCTGGCGCTGGAGGTCGCCAGAAACGGCATCACCGTGAATGCGATCTGTCCGGGCTATGTCGATACCGAAATGACATCGCGGGGGATCGAAAACATTGTGGCGAAAACCGGCACGACGGCGGGCGACGCGCTGGCTGCGCTCGAGAAAATGAGTCCGCAGAATCGCCTGATAACCGCGGAGGAAGTTGCCGCTCTGGCGGTGTTGCTCGCATCCGAAGAAGGCCGCGGCATCAATGGCCAGGCGATTAATGTGGATGGGGGAGCAGTGCTGTTTTAGTTTGGAGTGCGCCGACTTGTCGGCGCTTTTCCTGGACCAACCCAGACGAGGACGAAGGCGGCGACAAGTTGTCTCCATAGGTAATGATCGACAACCTCGGCAATCTTGAACGTACGCATTCGTGCGGCGCGCTGCGCAAAGAACATTCCGGCGCGCGCGTCACGCTGATGGGTTGGTGTGCGCGGCGACGTGACTTTGGTCCGCTCACCTTCATCGATCTGCGCGATCGCGAAGGGATTACTCAGGTCGTAGTGAATCAGGAGAACGCGCAGGAAGCCCACGCCAAAGCCAAAGAAGTGCGCGGCGAATACGTTTTGGCCGTAACGGGTGACGTGGTGCTGCGCGATGAAGGCGCGCGCAATCCAAAGCATGCAACCGGCGACGTCGAAGTCCAGGCCAGCGACCTGGTCATTCTCAATGATGCGCGCACGCTTCCCTTTCAGCTCGACGCCCCGGCGTCGGAAGCGTTGGCGAGCGAAGACCTGCGTCTGAAATATCGCTATCTCGATCTGCGCCGGCCGCAGTTGCAGGCGAACCTGCGTCTGCGCCATCGGCTGCTGCTGGAAATCAATCGCTACATGGACGAGCAGGGCTTCACGCAGATTGAAACTCCGAATCTGATCAAGTCGACTCCCGAAGGCGCGCGTGATTACATCGTGCCGTCGCGCGTGCAGCCGGGCAAGTTCTTTGCCCTGCCGCAATCGCCGCAAATCTTCAAACAGATTTGCATGATCGCCGGCCTGGATAAGTACTACCAAATCGCGCGTTGCTTTCGCGACGAAGACCTGCGCGCCGACCGCCAGCCGGAGTTCTCGCAGCTCGACGTGGAGATGAGTTTCGCCACGCCCGATCAGATTTACGCGCTGGTCGAAGGACTGTTCGCGCGCGTCTTCCGATTGATCGGCGTCGAATTACAAACTCCGTTTCCGCGCTTCACTTTCGCTGAAGTGATGCAGCGGTTTGGTTCAGACAAGCCCGACCTGCGCATCGAAGGAATGGAGCTAAAAGATCTCTCGCCCGCCCTCACGGAAACGACCTTCGCGCCTTTTGCGTCAGCGCTCGGAGCGGGCGGCGAAGTCCGTGGGCTAGTCGTGCGTGGCGGTGCCACGATGTCGCGCAAGACACTCGACGAGTTGCAGGAGTTTGCGAAACGTTACGGCGCGGGCGCGCTGGCCTGGATCAAGCTTGGTGACGAGCTTTCATCGTCGCTCTTAAAAGCGCTCGGAAACGAAACCGTGACCCGGATTGGGGGAGCAGCCGCTGCTTCGAAAGGCGATGGCTTACTGATCGTCGCCGGCAAATCAGACGTTGTCGCCGCCAGCCTCGGCGCGTTGCGCAATGAAGTGGCTAGACGCGAGAAGCTTATTCCTGAGAACGTGTTCGCGCCTCTCTGGGTCACTGAGTTTCCGATGTTTGAATTTCACGAAGACGATGGCCGCTATTACTCGATGCATCATCCGTTCACGTCGCCGCTGGATGAAGATGTGCCCCTGCTCGAACGCGCGGTAAACGGTGAAACGCAATTGTTCGCCGCGCTCCGCGCCAAAGCTTATGACGCGGTTATCAACGGCGTCGAAGTCGCGGGCGGCTCGATCAGAATCCACCGCAGCGACGTGCAGTCCGTTGTATTCAACGCGCTCGGCATGACTGAAGAGACGGCGCGCGCGCGCTTTGGTTTCTTCCTCGACGCGCTCTCCTACGGCACGCCGCCGCACGGCGGCATTGCTTCGGGAATTGAGCGCACGATGATGGTGCTGGTGCCGACCGAGAACATTCGCGACGTGATGGCCTTTCCGAAAACTGCTTCCGCGCAGGACTTGATGATTGACGCGCCTGGTGAAGTCGACGCAAAGCAGTTAGCGGAGCTGCATCTGAAGATCGTCAAGGACTGACCACGCAAATCAATTTCACGCAAAGGCGCAAAGATCCGCAAAGCCGCCAGGAAAAACTCGGTTTCGGACTTACCCTTCGCGACCTCCGTTCCTGTTTGCGCCTTTGCGAGATAATTTCCTGACGTATGCTCGCACTCTTGAAGCCGCATTACCGTGAGATGGTAGACCACGCGCGGCAAGCAGCGCCTCACGAATGCTGCGGCCTGATCGGCGGCAATGATGCCCGCACCCAGACCGTCTATCCGCTGCGGAATGTCGCCACCAATCCGTTCGTCACTTACGAAGCCGCGCCCGAAGATCTGTTTGCCGCTCAACGCGCCATGCGCGATCGGGGTGAGCAACTGCTGGCGATTTACCATTCGCATCCAAGATCAAACGACCCGCAGCCATCCGAAACGGACGTACGACTTGCCTACTACCCATCGGCGGTTTACTTTATTATCGGCCTCGGCAATCGAGAGCCCTGCCTGCGCGCGTTTCGCATTTCGGAACGCGAAGGACGTTGGGAGGTGGCCGAGTTCGAAATCGTCACCGACGCCGATCACTGAAACCGAAATCAAAAGGCTCTCGTAAAGCGTCTTCAGATGGAGCCCAAGCGCAGCAAGTACGATACGAATCCGCTCGACGGAAAGGTCGCGGACCGCGCGGAAGAATCGATGGGCTCAACCAGGCCCGGACCGCCGACACAGGAAGTAGCGGGCGGACCAACTCGCGACATCGGCCGCACGGCGAACGAAGAGGCGCGTCTCAATCCGGAGCGCGAAGCGCCGACGTGCCGGATCGACGACGGTACCTCTTATCCATCAGTGTTCGTGCCGCCGCCTCCCAGACAATCCACTACCTACGCGCCGCCGCGCGCGCCCGCGGTGAATATTTATCAGCCACCGCCAGTGCCGCCGCCAAATATTTATCTGCCACCGCCGGTGGCGCAAAAGTTCGCCGCTGCCCACACTGTAGCCGGCCTGAACATTCCCCAGAGGTGGGCGAACCTGCTGCCATACATTCCCGGACACATCGGCGCCGTCGCCGCAGTAGTCGAACTACTCCTCGTGCCGCGCACGGAAACGCGGGCGCGCTTTCATGCGGCACAGGGACTGGCTCTACAGATCGCGATCCTGATTCTCACCGGCGCGTTCGGTTTTCTCACTTTGCTTTCGGGCAGCGCACTCGGGTCGCGACTGTTCGGAACGGCGGCCACCATCTTTCTGATTGTCTCGATGGTTCGCGCCTGGAAGGGAAAGCCCCATCACATCGCGCCGCTCGACGAAGCCACTAAGTTTTTTGATGAGAAGATCAAACCCCGGAAGTGACTGGGCCGCACCCAATCATCCACGAAATCGTTCTTCGCGTGAACGAAAATGGAACATTTGATAGCTCCCTCTTCGCTGGCCCACGGCTCAGCTTTGGATCAAATTGATTGATTTCCACGCCGTTAAGGCCCGTCAGGGGATGTATTGAAAACACAACATTCGCGATGCCCGGATTCCGATTTGGTGGCACTTCGTTTGATTGTTAAGCTAGGGCAAACGCAGTTCCGTGCGAATCATCGAAGCTGAGAGCAAACGCGTTGAAGGGATTTTGAGTGAAGGTTTTCGGAAAGGGATAAGGAAATGAGCAGAGCCAGTATGAGAAGGATATCGAAGTGGTTGGCGTGCTTGCTGGCCGCGGCCATCGTCGCGATGCCGCTGGCGGCTTTAGCGCAGACCAAAATCGTTTATCACAGCAACAAATTCAAACCCGCTGATGATCTGAAATTAGGCCGGCAGGCCGCAGCTGAAGCCGAGCAACAGTTTCCGCTGTTGCGCGATTCCGAGGTCACTGCTTACGTCGAGAGAGTCGGGCAGCGTTTGGTGGCTTCGATTCCGCCGGAATTCCAGCATTCTGAATTTCGTTACTACTTCAAAGTACTCAACGCGAGCGACATCAACGCCTTCGCTTTGCCCGGCGGACCGATGTACGTGAATCGGGGCATGATTGAAGCGGCGCGCACCGAAGGCGAGATGGCCGGCGTCATGGCCCACGAGTTGAGTCACGTCGCCCTGCGTCACGGCACGGCCCAGGCGACCAAAGCCCAGAAATACGCAGTCGGTGCAGGCATCGCCGGCATTCTCGGCACGATCCTGGCGGGTCCCGCGGCCGGGCAACTCGCTCAACTTCCGATCGGCGCGTACTTTCTAAAGTACAGCCGCGAATATGAAACCGAAGCCGATCTTCTCGGCGCGCGCATCATGGCCAACGCTGGTTACGATCCCCGCGATCTGGCGAATATGTTCCGCACGATCGAAGCGCAGGGCGGTGGCGGCGGTGGTTTCTTGAGCGATCACCCGAGCCCGGCAAATCGCTACGCGCGCATAAATCAGGAAGCACAGTATCTGCGCGTGCGTGAGCAGACACGCGACGACACCGAGTTTCGCTCGATCAAAGAACGTTTGCGCCGCTATCCGCGCGCGCAGACCATGGCCGAGATTCAGCGCAGCGGCGGGCGATATCCGAATCAGGGTAACAACTATCCCGACCAGAACGGCAATAACTATCCGTCTAATCCGCCCAGAGGCCGCGTCGAATATCCTTCTTCGCGCCTTCGCACTTATTCGGAATTCGGTGTTGTGCAAGTCAGCGTTCCGGATAATTGGCGCGAGCTTTCGGATCAAGGCTCGGTTTGGTTCGCTCCGGAAGGAGCCTATGGCTCGACCAACGGACAGGTCGTTTACACGCACGGCGTCAACATCGGCGCCACGCGAACCAATAGCCGCAACTTGCAACAGGCGACGAATGAATTCGTCAGCGCCTTGCAGCAAGGCAACGGAAACCTGCGGGCCCGCGGCAACTATCAGCGCATGGATGTCGACGGCCGGTACGGGTTGTTGATTACGCTGGGCAACACGAACGAAGCCACGGGGCGCTCGGAAATCATTAACGTAGTTACCACCCAGTTACGCAGTGGTGACTTGCTCTACTTGATCACGGTTAGCCCGGAGAACGAGTATTCTGGTTATCAGAACACATTTCTGAACATCCTGCGCTCGATTCGATTGAATGATTAAACCGGTAACTCCCTCTCCCTTTGGGAGAGGGCCGGGGTGAGGGATTCAGAATAGACCTCGCAGCTACGCTCTTCCCCAACCCTTCACTCCCAAAGGGATAATGGAGAATTGGTAATACCTGTCTCCTTGACAGCGATGATTTCGCTCCCTATAGTCTCTAACTTCGCGCTGATGGTTCATCGGCGCGGGCAATCAGGTATTAACGGAGATTTGAATGCCGAATCATAAGTCAGCCGAAAAGCGAGTGCGTCAGAGTGCCCGCCGTCGCGATATCAACCAGGGCCATCGAACGCGCCTGCGCGGCTCAATCAAGAAGCTGCGGACCGCGCTGGCCGGCGGCAACCCGAAAGATTCGGCGGCGCTGCTGCCGACTACGGTTTCAGAGATCGATAAAGCCGTGCAGAAGGGTGTGCTCCATCCCAACACTGCGGCGCGGCACAAGTCGCGGCTGACTGTGCGCGTAAATCAGGCCGCGACGAAATAACAGGCTGTCACAAAAACTTCCAGAGTGAGGCGGATCGTTAGACGGTCCGCCTCACTTCTTTTTTTTGGAGACGCGCGCAGCGCGCCGAGGAAGCGATCATGAACGACTATTACAAGAGCGCCGACGAAATTCGCTCGCTGGTGAGCGAATTCGAAGCTTGCAGTTTTCATCCATCAGAGTTTCGGCATCATCAGCATCTGGCAGTGGTGGTTTGGTACGTTGCTAATCTGTCATACGCCGATGCGATCGAGAAGATGAAGCGCGGCATTCAGCGCCTGGCGGCGCGCTACGGCAAGTCTGGATACCACGAAACGGTCACCGAGTTTTGGCTCAGAATGGTGCGTGGATTTCTGCCGGAAGGCGAGCGCACAGAGTCGATCGTGGTGGTGGCAAACCAACTGATCGCAAAGTACGCTGACAAGAATTTGATTCTCGATTACTACTCTGCGGAGCTGCTCGCCTCACCTCAAGCAAAAAGCAACTGGGTCGAACCTGATCTGAAGCCGCTCCCATTTCCGGACTGATCAGTTGGCAGTCAACTCGATCACCAGCATCTCGACCTGCATCCGCGGCGTGGCTTTTGAAGTCTTGATTCCCAGGTCCGCGGCCGCGATGCGCGCGATCTGACGCGCCAACATCGTGCTGTCAGTGCGACTTAGAGTGGCCAGATAACTCTGTTGCTTGAAAGGCGGCATCGGCACCTGGCGAAAGATATCTCGAGACGAAACACCCTGTGAAAGAAGCGTCTGCGCCAGCGCCAGGCGGCGGTACGTACTCCCGATCAGGCCGATCAGCATCACCGGCGGCGCGCCGTCATCGAGCAGGTGCTCGAGAACCTGCAACGCGCGCGGTCGATTCCGGGCCAGCATCTGATCGGTAAGGTCCCAATTCATCAACTCACGCGAACGGCCAACCAGCGCTTCGACCAGTTCCATCGTAATTTTGCCGGACGGCAGCGCGGCCGCGGAGAGTTTGTTCAATTCGTTCGAGAGCGTGCGCACGTCCGACCCAACCAATTCGACGATGCGCCGCAAGCCGTCCGCCTCGACTTCGGTTTTCAGCGCTTTCAAGTGCGCTCGGGCCCACGCGGTCAGTTCGCCATCATTCAGGGGCGCGAATTCAAAGGCCGCACCCTGCATGAGCGTCTTGGCAAACTTCTTCCGCTTGTCGATGTCGTTCGCGACAAAAACAACCACCGACGTTTCGACCGGACGCTCGAGATATTCGAGTAGGATCGCTTCGTTGTCTTCGTCGAGTTTGGTGAAATCCGTGACGCGAATCACGCGGCGCGACGACATCATCGGCAGCTGTTCGGCCTCTGCGACTGCCGCGTGCGCATCGCCGTCGCTGAGGCTGACCGAAATGTCGTTGAATTCGCGCAAGAGCGTGCCGCGCATTGCTTCATCCGCAATCGCGCGCGCGGCCTGGTCGCGAAGATAAGTTTCCGGACCGAAAAGGAAATAAATGGGCTCGATTGTGCCCTGCTTCAGGGCCTGGGTGAGATCTTTTGGTCGTCGAACCGGCATGGAGAGCGATCCTTCTGTTCCCTCTCCCTGTGGGAGAGGGTTAGGGTGAGGGTTTAGCGATACGGGCCCTTTTTGATTTTCGTCTCGGGGTGAGAGGAGAAAAAGGGTTTCCTTTCAGTCTCTGGCTACGCCCTCACCCCAGCCCTCTCCCAAAGGGAGAGGGTGCAACGCTACTTATCTTGCTTCACTCCGAATCCGTTAATCAGTGTAGAGACGATCGATTCGGCAAAACTCCGCGCCATGCGCATCACCGCCGGGTCCTCTTCGTTAAAAAAGTTGCGCGGATCGTTGGCGAACTCATACTCGCCGCGAAAGACGAAGTTTTGATTGTCGTAGAGCACGCGGTTCTCGTGCTGGTCGCGCACCGTCACCGCCGCCACGATCGTCACTTCAAAGATGCGCGCGCGGCCCTTGTCGTCCAATAGCACACCTCCGAATCCGAAGCTCTTGACGACACCGTCAATCACCGCGTCGGCGCCTTCGCGCTCACTCTGGACGCGCAGGCCGTGACCGCGGTGAATCAATTCCTTCATCACGGCTTCGGTGAAGCGGTGCTCGATCTTAAAGCGCAGCGCGCTGTTCTGAAATGCGGGCACCGCCACAGTCTTGATGTGCGCGGGCATCTGGCTCTTGGTCACCGGCTTGTAGCATTCGCCGAAGCCGCTGACAAACAGCAGCGTTAAGGCGAGCGCGAGCATGCGGAAAACGCTTTTCATCAAACCTTCCCGAAAGGATGTTGATAATACGTCAAGAGCGTGTTATACGGAAGCGACTCGGCGATCAAAAGGAGCAGCGTCGTGAGCACCCCAACACCAATCGGGCCGCGCTTGTCGCGCATCGGCCAAATCTTCGTTAACGTGCATGACCTCGATCGCGCGATCGCTTTTTATCGCGATGTGTTGGGCATGACGTTTTTGTTCGATCACCCCGCGTCGATCATCTACTACAAAGTTGACGACATTGAGAGAGTTTACGAAATCTTCAAGGCGCGCGGCGCAGAGTTCGTGGTGAAACCTCATCTGGTGGCGCCGATGCCGACCTATGATCTGTGGCTGGCTGACTTTCGCGACTCGGAAGGAAACCTGCTGGCGTTGATGAGCGAGGTTCCGCGACAAGTAGCATGAAAGTCGCAGTGGAAGATGCCCGCGCCCCGGCCCAATCTACAAAAGATCGTTTCGCAACTCGCGGCCCATTACGGCAATCCCGAGCCGCCCATCACAACCGATCCGTTCGAGTTGATCCTGCTCGAAAACATTGCGTATCTGGTCAGCGACGATCGACGGGAACACGCCTTCAAGACACTGCGCCAGCACGCGGGCACAAAGCCGCATGAAATTCTCGCCGCTTCCCATGATGAGATTCTGCAAGCGACCAGGCTGGGAGGCATGCATCCCGAGCAACGCGTCGCTCGCTTGAAAGAGATCGCTTTGATTGCCCTGAATGAATTTGGCGGCGATCTCAAGCAAGTGCTGAAGCTGCCGCTGCCGAAAGCCAAGCAAGCGCTGCGCAAATTTCCGAGCATCGGCGAGCCCAGCGCGGAAAAGATTCTCCTGTTCACGCGCGCGTACCCGGTGCTGGGTTTGGATTCGAACGGCTTGCGCGTGCTGGTGCGTTTAGGCTTTGGCGAAGAAAAGAAAAACTACACGGCGACGTATCGCGCGATTCAGGAAGCGATTAAGGATCAACTCAAGGACGATTACGATTGGTTGATTGCCGCGCACAGTCTGCTGCGCCAACACGGGAAGGAATTGTGCAGAACGAACGCGCCGCTGTGTGAGAAGT
>WNFR01006969.1_pt1 | contig 11527 bp, 7 predicted proteins | sample 5400221 | NCBI WGS metagenome assembly WNFR01 (sample SAMN13153357, study PRJNA577476) | soil metagenome | isolation source: 40 cm soil under Madrone tree | place: USA:California | collected 2016-06-14 | reverse complement strand
ATATCCGGGATCGATTTAATTTTTCACAGCTTCTACCGCGAGGTGGGACCGCGCCATGTGTGTGTGGGCGTCAAATGATATATGAAAAATTAAGATAAATGATTCCTAACTTGACGCGTGCTCGCCCAAACGCGTACAAAAGCCGAGATGCTCGAACCTTTAACTTCGACAACCGTCTTAAAAGCGGTTGAGACCTTTAATCTGGTGCGGCAGTTTGGCAGTTTCATCGCCGTCGATCACATCAACTTGCAAGTCAATCGCGGCAGCTTTTTCGGGTTCCTTGGCCCTAACGGTGCGGGGAAATCCACCACAATTAAGATGCTCACCGGACTGCTAGCTCCTACCAGCGGCAAACTCCGAGTGCTTGGGCTGGATATTTCCGAAAAGCCCATGGACGTGAAAAGAAGGATCGGCGTAGTTCCCGAAGACCTGAACCTGTTTGAACGACTCACTGGCGCTGAGATGCTCACTTTCACCGGACGTATGTATGGACTGCGCAGTGAAGAGATAGCTCAACGTTCAAAGGAATTGCTCGAGCTGATGGAGCTGCAGGACGAGCCGAAAAAGTTGATCATCGAATACTCGCATGGAATGAAGAAGAAGCTCTCGCTCGCGTGCGCATTGATTCATCGTCCGGAGATACTATTTCTCGACGAACCCTTCGAGGGCATTGACGCCATCGCATCGCGTACGTTGAAAGATTTGCTTTCACGTCTGACCGCGCGCGGGTTGACCGTCTTTCTCACTTCACATGTACTGGAAATCGTGGAGCGCCTTTGCAGCGACATCGCGATCATTGCCCAGGGCAAACTACTCGCTTCCGGCTCACTCAATGAGCTGCGCAAGGGGATTCGACTGGAAGATGATGGCGAACAACGGGGTCCCGTATCGCTCGAGGAATATTTCATTCACATCGTTGGCGGTACACGCAGTACGGGTGAAGAAGAAGTCTTGCAGTGGCTCACGTGAACTCTTCAGGGCACTTCCACAATCAGCTCGCGGCCAAACGTGAAGTTGGGGCGCTTACGACCTTTCATATACTTCGCTGCAGTCTGTGAAAGGGACGTAATCAGTATTGGCAGGGCGATTGTTGCATCGCACGGAACATATGCCGTGTGGGCCCCTCGCGCCAGCTTCCCATAGATCAAACCCTCGTCAAAGGAGACTGCGTTCGACCTGCCGCCCGGGTGCGGAGCGTCAGTTGAGATCTGAATCGCGTATTTATGACCGTGATGATGTTCCTTCGCCAGAAAGGAAGAAATTGCCGCCTGCTGAATAAAGCTCTTGGTCGTTCCGCCCCCGAGATTTAGTATCCCGCTGATACGCGCGTGGGCCATGACGTTCATCATGTCGAGAACGTCCTGGATAATATCGAACATGAAATTGTTCTTCTTTTCAAAGCGGGCGCCTGCGATACCGACAGCCAGGCCACTATCGGCAATGGCGGGGCAGAAAATCGGCACACGCGCTTTGTAAGCCGAAGTGAGCACACCATCTTCAGAAGCAATTTCCGCCAACTCCCGGCCGAGCAAATGCAGAAACTCGCGTGGTGAATAAGGACGTGACTGATCGAGCTGGTTGGTAAACCCACCAATCCACTCTTTTGCTTCTCGGTATTCCTCATCGCTCGCCAGCAGATCCCACATGCGGCTGATCTGCGCCGATTCCAACTCGGCATCCGTCATGGTTGGGTGTGCCTGAAAATGGTAACGGCCCAGTGTCTCGTGCAAATCGTGAAACAGCATCGAACCGGACAGCACCAGCACATCGACAAAGCGATTCTTGATTACATAAGCCAGCAAACGGCGCATGCCCGCGGGGATTAACGCGCCGGAGGCGGCGACCATGATGGTGGTATTGTCCCCAAGCATGTCGAGCCAGATGCGGTGCGCTTCTGCGAGTTGGCGGCCGCCAAAACCTGTCCCCTCCATTTTTTCCAGGAGTCCGGCCACCGAACGATCGCGGTCCACCTGAACTGGACGCGTGGGAGTAGTTAAGTATTTCGATGCTTTTGGTTTTCGTTGAGTGACCATGAAGGTTTATGAACCTCTCGAACTGTAGAATTCTTTGAAATGATGCCTAAGCCTGTGAAGAATCAGGACAGCTGCAGTTAGTTAATCTGTTCTTCGCCTCGAGCGAGGACTCGCGCCATTGACCGAAAGATAGGTGTACGCGTCATATTTCGACTCGTAAAACTGGGCCAGTTCGGCGCCGTCAGCCTCGCTCAACTCTCCATCTTTGACTCGCTGTGAAATAAGTCGCCGGAAACCATCGTGTAGCAAACTCCGCTCGTAGCGCGCACGCTCGGCGGCTCCGCCCACGGTCGTTCCCTTGATAACCTTCTTAATGAGGTATCCGTCCTCGTCGATGTGGATGTGCGCCTCATGTGGCGTCCCAAAAAGGTTGTGATTGTTGCCCATAGCTTCCTGGTATGCGCCTACAAGCAGAAACGCCAGGTAATAGGGCTCGTCGGGGTTCAGGGAATGAAGTTCGAGGACCTGCTTCACGTCGTGCAAGTCGACAAACTTATCGACAATACCGTCGGAGTCGCAGGTAATGTCGCACAAAGTCGCGTACTCAGTGGGTGGTTTGTTCAACCCGTGAATGGGAACGATTGGAAAGAGTTGATCAAGAGCCCAATGGTCCGGCACAGAACGAAACACGGAAAAGTTCATCAGATACTTGGCGCAGAGCAGTCGCCGCAGTTCGCCAAACTCCTCGGAAACGTATTTAGCCTGCTGCGCATGCTTGTCTGCGCGCTCGCATACATCCCAGAACAACACCTCACCCTTGGCCCGGTCTTCGAGAGAAATCAAACCGAGATTGAACAAAGTGAACAGCTCTTCGCGATGTTCGAGAGCATCGTGGTAGTACTCGCGATAATTCTTAACCGTAATCGACTCGCGCAAATCACCCAGTTCGATAACTACCTGCGGATCGTCGTCGTCGATTGACATTGGTGTGATGTCTTCAACGACGGTCTCGATTTCATCCAGCACGTTAGTCACCAGCAGCGCGTGGTAAGCAGCCAGGAATCGTCCAGACTCCTGAATTAGTGTTGGATGAGGAACGTTTTCGTCGTCACAAACTTGCTTGATCGTGTAGATCACGTCGTTAGCAAACTCCTGGGCCGTATAGTTTGCTGACGAATCAAAAGCTGTTTTTGAGCCATCGTAGTCGACGGCCATGCCGCCTCCGACGTCCAGCAGCTCGATTGGAACCTTCATCTGGTAGACCTTGGCATAAACTCGGGCTGCTTCTTTCATCGCATTCTTAATGCGCTTGATGTCAGTGAGCTGCGAGCCGATATGAAAGTGGAGCAGCTTCAGCATGTCCACGCGATCTGCTTCTTCCAGACGCCGGATTACTTCCAGTATTTCTGTCGTCGTGAGACCAAACTTGGCTGCTTCACCCCCCGACTTTTCCCAGCGGCCCGAGCCTTTGGAATACAGCTTTACCCGCATACCGAGCATTGGTAGCGGACCCTCGTGACGTTCGGCAACGTTGAGCACGTGGTCGAGTTCGTTCAGCTTTTCGATTACGATCACAACCTTTTTGCCACAACGGGATCCGGCAAATGCCAGTTCAATAAACTCTTGATCTTTGAAGCCATTTAGTACGAGCAGGCTATCGGGTGTTTGTTCCAGTGCCAACGCCGCGTAAAGTTCTGCCTTGGAGCCGGCCTCGAGGCCAAAATCGTAGCGGGAACCTTCGCGCAAATACTCCTCAACGACGGACCGCTGTTGATTAACTTTCATCGGGTAGACGCACAGGTGCGCGCCCTGATACTCAAACTCGCGAATGGAGCGACTAAACGCGCGTTGCAGTTTTCTCACCTGGGCTGCGACAAGTTGAGGAAACCGCAAGAGAACAGGAGCGGTAATGCCTCGTTTAGCCAGGTCTTCGATGATCTCTTTGAGGTCCGCTGAGCGGGGATCGCCTTCGGCGGGACGAACGATTAAGTTTCCCTTCCGGTTTACGTCAAAGTAGCCAGCACCCCAGTTTTCGATGCCATAAGTTTCGAGCGTATGCTCGATTGCCGTGGTCAATTGGCGGTCTCCTGCCTAACGTTTGAAAATTGTCTGATACTGATTCCCGTAACTAAAACACAGTTGTACATGTTCCCGAATCGAGTAGCGGAGTTGTGCTGGGTGGAACGCGTTAGTCGCGCAATGTAACAGAAAACGCCCGCGGCGGTCTATTACTTTTTTGTTTCGGAATAAGACGTGATGCATCCTTGAAAACACAGAAATAGCCCATTTTTAGGCCCTTTCTGCGTTATGCGCACCCCATAATGTGCTCGGTGAATTAAGCTTCTTTGCTGTTTGAGTGGTGAGGGAAGACCTTGACATCGCAGTCGCCGTCACTATAATGCAAGCTTTTTACGCGCCGTCGCTCTATGACGCTCGCCTGTTTTCGCAGAGTCGCCAAGCATCCACAATACTTCGCGCCAACCATCACGCCGGGGCGAAGAGCACCCCTAACACTCGCTTTATCTTTCAGGAGATGACATGAACCCAAAGACTGTCTTGAAATATGCCGCTGACCAGGGCGCCAAGTTCGTTTCTGTTCGCTTTACTGATCTGCCTGGCTCCTGGCAACACCTAACCTTTCCTATCGCCGAACTGGGAGAAGAAACATTCGAAGACGGATTCGGCTTCGACGCGTCTTCGATTCGCGGTTGGGCAGCTATCCACGAGTCAGACATGCTTCTCGTGCCTGACGCTACGCGCCAGTGGATGGATCCCTTTTCGGAGCAGCCGACCCTCTGTTTAATCGGCAATGCGGTCGATCCCATTACCAAAGAAGGGTATGCCTTCGATCCACGAACAGTGGCCCAGCGTGCGGAAAGTTACCTGAAGTTTACCGGCTTGGCGGACACTGCCTACTTCGGTCCGGAAGCAGAGTTTTTTGTCTTCGACTCAGCCAAATTTCACAACGATCAAAACTCGGCCGGATACACCATCGACTCGGATGAAGGACACTGGAACAGTGGCCGCGAGGCCAACGAGTTCAGTGGTTCAAATCTCGGTTATCGCATTCGTCCCAAAGAAGGTTATGTCCCCTGTCCGCCAACTGACTCGCTGAGTGATCTGCGCTCAGAGATCTCCCTCACGCTTGGCAAGTGTGGTGTAACGGTCGAATGTCACCACCACGAAGTCGCTACCGCCGGGCAGTGTGAAATCGATTTTCGTTATTCGACTATGTTGGGTACAGCTGACAATCTTCAAATATTCAAATATGTAGTTCGCAATACTGCACAACAGTATGGCAAGTCAGCCACATTTATGCCGAAGCCGCTCTATGGCGATAACGGTTCAGGAATGCACTGTCATCAGTCGTTGTGGAAGAGTGAGAAGCCACTGTTCGCGGGCGACGGTTATGCTGGGCTGTCGGAAATGGCGCGCTTCTACATCGGCGGGTTACTAAAACACGCCGCCGCGATCGTTGCCTTCGCTGCTCCCACGACCAATAGTTACAAGCGTCTTGTGCCTGGTTTTGAAGCGCCGGTGAACCTGGCTTATTCGGCGCGAAATCGTTCAGCCGCGATTCGTATTCCGATGTTCTCAACAAATCCAAAACTTAAGCGTCTCGAGTTTCGTCCTCCAGATCCTTCTTGCAATGCCTATCTAGCCTTCTCCGCCATGTTGCTGGCAGGCATCGATGGAGTACAGAACCGAATCGATCCGGGTGAACCACTGGAGAAAGACATTTACGATCTTAGCCCAGAAGAATTGAAGGATGTCCCCACTTTGCCGGGGTCATTGGACGACTCGCTCAGGGCGCTCGAGGCTGATAACGAGTTTCTCTTGAAGGGTGATGTTTTCAGTCCGCAATTGATTGAACGTTGGATTAGCTACAAACGCGACAAGGAAATTACGCCACTGCGTATGCGCCCGCATCCGTTGGAGTTTTCTCTGTATTACGATATTTAGCTGGTGGCAGTAAGCAGTACTACCTCTGTTTAGTAGAAAGGCAGCGAGAGTTACACTCGCTGCCTTTCCTTCAGCGCCCCCCTTTTTGGTTTGAATGGCACTCAGCATCAAACCCAAATTCTTTCACCCCGGTTAGGGGTGGCATGTTTATAGCTCGAGGAACAAGATCCCCTCCGGCTCCGTTCGGAGGAGCGGAATGATTCTGAGTGGTGAGGTTCTAGTTGAATTCCGCTCCTCCGAACGGAGTTGGTCCTGGCGTTGTGAGTCGGTCTATAAACATGTCACTCCTCCCGGAGTGGAAGCAGTCTTATGAACTTTCAAACTTGGGTGAGGACAGGGTCCACCTGAGAGGTTATGGGAGTTGAGTAATTGTTTTGATGTTGAGTAGGATCTTAGGCTGGTATAGGGGGTCGCCTTACTGATGTGCCACCGCTCGGACTCTCGACTTCCAGCAACCTGCGCGTAATATATCCGCAGTGCAACCTCTCGATGCAAAAGTCCAATTCCTGCTTCGTGATCTGCCCGATGAACATAGGGCTCGCCTCTTCCTTGAAGGCTTAGCAAAAGAACATCAGCGTGCGTACCAGAATCTGCTGAAAGACCCGGCGCTGCTCTCGGATGTTCTCGCGCTCGCTGCCTGGAGTCCGCTACTCGCTACTACTCTGGAGCAGAACACTGAATACTTATCCTGGCTTGCTCGAGAGCGCGCCGATCCCAGGGTCCGGACCCGCGACGAGTTAAAAGAATCGCTCGCGCGCTTCGCCCTCACAAATTCATCTCTGGAGACACAGGTCCTGCTCGCACGGTTTCGTCGTCGCGAGCTGCTGCGGACCTATTTGCATGACATCCGCCGCACACACACGCTTGTTGAGACCACTGAAGAACTATCGAATCTTGCTGACGCGATCCTGGATTACTCCCTGAGTTTAGCGCGCCAGGACCTGGACAACCGTTATGGCTTGCCGCGACTCACGGACGAACGCGGCCGCAGCGCTACCGCGGAGTTCTGCATCATCGCACTCGGGAAACTCGGCTCTTTCGAACTCAACTATGCTTCCGACATCGATCTCGCGTTTATCTACTCTGATGAAGGAACTACCTCAGGCTTGGGAGAAAGGGGCGAGGTCAGCAATCGTGAATACTTCGTAAAACTCGCGGAAACAGTTACGCAGTTGGTTGGCAAACCGGGAGGCGAAGGCGCGGCTTACCGAGTCGATTTACGTTTACGTCCGCATGGTCGCGATGGCGCTCTGGCCTGTTCGCTGGATGAAGCGACGCGTTACTACGCTCAGTCGGCCCAGGATTGGGAACGTCAGACTTTGATTCGCGCACGTTCATCCGCAGGGTCGACAATACTCTTTTCGCGCTTTGCAAATGCCATAACCCCGCACGTTTTTCGTCCCAGTGTTTCGGTCGCAGCCGCCCTCTCCAGCGTCCGCCTGGCAAAGCAAAAGATCGACCATCAGGTCGAGAAGAAAAGCGGCTATAACGTGAAACTTGGCCGCGGCGGAATAAGAGAAATCGAATTCATCGCGCAGGCTCTGCAATTGGCCCATGGTGGAAACGACGATTGGTTGCGTGTTTCGCATACGCTGATAAGCCTGGGCAGACTCGCTGATCGAGGTTTCATAACTGAGCAGGAACGCACTGAGCTATCAGATGCTTACAGCTTTCTTCGCACGCTCGAACACCGGTTGCAGATGGAACACGGGCTGCAAACTCACACCGTTCCGGAAACATCACAGTCCCAAATCCTAATTGCTCGCCGCATGGGTTTCTCAGGTGTGGATGCCACCAAGGAGTTCTCTCATGCTTTGAAGTCTCAAACGGCCAACGTTCGCCGAGCTTACGATCGCGTGTTTGCCGAGGCGAAACAGGATGTGGCTGATACAGCCCGCACGGATGCCGATCAAACTTCTGATCGTAATGCCCGAGCACTGGCACCGGTCGATATGGACGCTGCAGCAGCCCTGTCGGCAGCCAGGATACTTATTTTGCATCTAGTTCCTCAGGAATCTTCTGCGCTCAACGATCCTGGGGCGCTGGCAAAAACGCTGGAGAACCTGGCAAGCAAATCCCTCAATGCGCATCGCGCATTGACTAATGTCGCTCGCATCGCAGCGTCGCTCGAGAAATCAAGCAGCAAACTCGATATCTTTCCAGACCATCTCGTTGCCCTGTTTCGCCTGTGCGGTTCATCGGAGTTTTTTTCGGAAATGATTGCGGCGAACCCAACCCTGATCGCTTCCCTAAACGCTACGCGTTCGACGTGCCTGCGGCGAGACTATCGAGCCGTGTTGCGCTCGGCCATTGATGCCGAAAAGAATTTTCCGGCTGAACTCGCTGCCTTGCGCCTGACGTGGGCAAGACTCATCACCGAAATTGGTGCGCTGGATGCCGCGGAACAAATTTCGGTTCCGGAGGTGAATCACTTACAAACTGAATTGGCGATAGCGAGTCTCAATGTCGCTTTTCTGGTGGCTCGACGGGAGTTGGTGCGGAGGCACGGACCGTTAGCTGCGGGTCCGAGGGTCGCCTTGCTGGGAATGGGACGCCTTGGCAGCGGCGGCGTCGATTACGGTTCGGATCTCGATATTCTGATCAACTACGACTCGCTGGTTTCTTCGCCCGTCTCCACGTTGACTCAGGATGAAGCATATGCACGGCTCGCTGAGTTAATGATCGCAGCGCTCTCGAGCATCACGCGCGATGGTTATCTCTATCGCGTCGATTTGCGTCTGCGCCCCGATGGGAAGAATGGACCTTTGGTGACCAGCTCCGATGGATTTCTCGACTATCTGAAGGAACGAAGTGCGCCCTGGGAGTGGCTCGCTTATGTGAAACTCCGCGCTGTTGGCGGCGATTTGGAATTAGGACGAATGATTGAGATTCATGCCCGCCACAGAATTCATGAGATTGCACTAAATTCGGATCCGGAGGAGCTGAAACGCGAAACGAGATATGTGCGCGATCGGCTCGAAAGAGAAAAGGGCAGCCGCGGAAGACATACAGGCATAGACATCAAATACGAGCCCGGCGGCATGCTGGACGTATACTTTGCGACGCGATATCTGCAGTTGCGTGATGAAGTGCTGGATGAAGGGGAGGACCGTTCGACTGCATTTACGCTCGAGAGACTGCGTGTCGAAGGTTCTCTGAGTGAGGAAGACTTCGCCGGTTTGAGCACCGGCTACAGTCTCTTGAGATCGGTGGATCACAATCTGCGCCTAATCGTTGGTCGTTCCACGCGCCTGCCTGTAGCGGATCATCCGGCCGCCAGAGACGTCGCCATCAAATTGGGTTTCGCGTCAGCAGCGCAGTTACATGAGATTCTGGCGGAGAGAATGAGTGGTATCCGGGAAGCGTATGATCGGATCACTGGATAGGACAGGATCTTCACTGGACTGCCCGCTTGGGATTTCAAGCGTTCGTCTCCGTATCTTCTGTAGCCTCAAACCAGCAGCGAGTGCACCAGCGATGAGTCGTCCGTTCCGCCGCTGTGTACTCAACAGATGCCGGCAGTCGTTTAACAATCTCCTGTTCATCTTCGCTCAGTTCGTCCCATGTCCGGAGCCGTTCCTCCCCACAGCGGGGGCATCTGTTGTTGTAGCTCATAGTTAAAATATCCTTCATATGAAGTTATTCATTTACGGAACTGTTTTCATCGTGTAACTTAGCAGTGGAGATGCAGGACAACAAGTTTGTCCTATGGCAGCATCCAGGTAATGGAAAGATTCGGTTAACGGAGAGCAAATGTTTCGAATTAAAGCCTCATACGCGGACCAGATGGAATTGCGAACGACGCTCGAGCGGGCCCGCGAGTTCTTTGGTGAAATGCGCAATTTTGCGGATCTAATGCCCGGCATTGAAGGCATACGCAAAGAAGCCGGTGGCATCATGCGCTGGATCGTCCGCGCTGAAGTGCCGGTTATTGGAGCGGTTCACGCCAGTTTTACCGTGGAGAAAACGGAAGATCAGCCTGACAGACTCGAATGGTCCCCAGCCCGATCCGAGATGAAAAACTATCTGCGTTACGCCGCCGCTTTCGAAGAGCGCGGGCAGAAGGTCTTGATTCGGATTGTCCAGCAAGTCGAGTTGCGGCGACAACATGCAAAGGATCTGCACCGGTTTGCCGTCTTGCTCGGTGAAGGTGCGATTAGCGCGGAGATGCAAAAACGTGTTCGCGACATGATCAAGACGTTTTTGGAACGCGCGCGGGTCAAGTTGGAAGGCGAAAACTCATGTGACCCGGAAGCAGTACTGGACTCCGCAGTGTAGTCATCCACCTGACCATCCCCGAGCCATCCACAGATTACGCCGATTACACAGACAAAAAAGAAATAGGGGCAGGAGCAGTAGGCAGGTGCAGGAACAACATCCCTCTCCTGGGTTTGGTCCTGCTCCTGCCCCTGTCTCTTCGTTATCTGTGAACAGATTTTCCGTAACTGATCATGTTTGCGAACACTCTATAAGCACCCGGAATACCCGCACGCAGCTCTCTGTACCACACCAAGCTTGTGTAGATGTAGTTTCCTTTTCCGTAATTACCGACGAGTAGTCCGCCGGTCAATGGCTTTTCTCCCTTGTCACTGGTGGCTAAGAGCGCTGCGTAGTGCTGGTCCCATTCCTTTGGAAAGTAGAGTCCCCGTTCCTGGATCCAGTTGGCAAAGTCGGCCTGAGATATTTTATTGGGAAAGCTCAGTAGCGGGTGATGCGGTTGCAGGAGCGCGACCGGTGCGTCTTCCTCTGTGACACGTTCATCCCCGAGGATGATTGGGTAGGGGGCCAACTGCGGTCGCTTCCTGTCAGGATTTGGGTTCCATTCGTTTGTCTTATGGTAGAAGACTATTAACGTCCCACCGTCCTCGGCATATTTGAGCAGACGATCATTTGCGGCAATCAATTCCGGATGGGCTTCATAGCCTCGATTGTCGATGATGATGGTGTCGTAGTTTGATAGTTCACCTTTTTGAACGTCTTCTATGCTTAGCTCCCTGGCCTCCACACCCAAGGCTGTAAGCGATCTTTTCAGAGTTGCATCAAAGCTTGGCACATACCCAACCAACAATTTAGCCGACACACGGGCGTTGGCATAAACGGTGGGTACAGGTCTTCGTGTGATCGAATCCTTTGATTCCGGCAATTCAATGGAAGCAAAAAGAGTCCCGGCCGTCTGGCTTGCATGGCTAGTTATCCTGGATGAAACACCAGCGGCTCTAACTTCTATTTTGACTGTCTGCCGCTCGCGTGGTTGTAGAGCAATTTCACGTCCAGTCTCAAGATTGGGACCGTTGATTCTGACGAGCCCGCTAAAGGGCGTGCTCAGATGATTTATCAGAGTCAGGTTGAGCCTCAACGGTAACGACAGAGTCGAAGGTGTTCTAACATAAGGCGAAGGCTCGACGTTTCGAATCTCAACTGCGGGTGCCACGTCGATTCGTGTTTCCGTCGTCACCGAAAAGGGTGCGCCTTCGATTTCCAGATCAGCCCTGGCTACAAAAGGTTCACCAAACAAGCGACCATCGTAGAGGTGTTCAGAAGACGGCACACTGATGCTCGCGGTCTTTGGTACTGTGATTTTGGTGTCTCGA
>WNFR01006968.1_pt1 | contig 11528 bp, 7 predicted proteins | sample 5400221 | NCBI WGS metagenome assembly WNFR01 (sample SAMN13153357, study PRJNA577476) | soil metagenome | isolation source: 40 cm soil under Madrone tree | place: USA:California | collected 2016-06-14 | reverse complement strand
GCGCCCGCTTCTGGCGAAACGTCACACTAATAGCACTCGCGCACGTCGCACTCATCGCAGGATTAATTCGCTGGAGTGTTGAAGCCAGGAACTCCCCAAACGCGCAAAGCATCGTTTGGTTAGGCGATGTGGGCGGAGCGAGCACAGCTACGGAGCCAACGACTGGCGAGCCGCCGCCGGCAAAACTTTCTCCTTCACCACCTACACTGCCGAAAACGGATGAAGCGGAAAAGGAAGAGCCTCCCTTACCGGCAGCGAAGAGCGAAATCGAATTGTCCACTCCGACGCCAATACCAACAGCTACTCCAAAGCCATCCGCGGCTCCCACGCCAAAACCGACGCCGACTCCAAAGCCAACTCCGAAATCGACCCCAAAAAAAACCGTGTTGGCAAAAACTTCTCCCAAGCCATCGCCGAAAGTGAGATCGAGCCCGACAAAATCGGCTGAAAAGGCAAAGAAAGCCGATGTAAACGCAGAGAAAAAGGAGATCGCGAAGCCCGCTCCAGCGAAAAACGGATCGTCATCTCAGATCGGCGCGGGAAAAACAGGTTCAGCGGGCAAAGGTGGCCATGCCGGGGGCGGGAGCAGCGCGTCGGAGTTCGGGTGGTATGGCAACATGCTGCATGACCGCTTTTACAGCGCGTGGAGCCAGCCGACGACCAACATTGTTTCCGGCGCCAAGATTTCGACGCTGGTCAAAGTTCGAATCGAAAAAGATGGGCGTGTGTCGAGTTTCGAAATCGTCAAGCCCTCTGAAAATATTGTCGTGAATGAGTCGGTAGCGGCGATTGCGAAACGCGTAACCCAAGTCGACCCGTTGCCCACCGGCCTTGGTGACGGCGATCATTACGATGTGAAAATTAATTTCGAGTTAAATACCGACCAGGAGATGGCGAAATGATGAAGACCCCTCCGCGCCTGGTCTTCGATGAATCGGATGTCGCTCGCGTTGCCGAAACAAGCCTCTACTATCCCGCTAGTATTCTTTCGCGAATTTCTCGTCAATTAACCGATTCAAATGATCAGCTATCGCCGCGTGATCGAGTCGTTGAATGACCTCGTTCAAGAAGCCGGTCACGATGAGGCGCTGGGCAACCGGAACGGGAATGCCGCGGGTGCGGAGATAAAAAAGCTCATCTTTGTCGATCTGGCCGGAGGTGGCACCGTGCGTGCAACGGACGTTGTCGGCGAGGATTTCGAGGCCCGGCATTGAGTTGGCTTCCGAATCGTCGCTCAAGAGCAGATTGCGCACCTTTTGATACGCATCGGTGAAATGTGCGTGTGGTTCGACCCGGATGAGGCCGCCGAATGTGCAGCGGGCGCGGTCATCGAGAGCGTTTTTATAAAGGAGATCGCTCGCGGTGTGCGGCGAGACGTGATCCTGCAACGTGCGCGCATCAAACTCCTGAGTGCCGTTTGCGACGGAAATCGCGAGCAAATCGCTGCGTCCGCCTTCGCCGACGAGACGGCTGAGGCTTTCAAAGCGCGAATATTTCCCGCCAACGTGCAGATTCAGGCTCATTGCGGAGGCGTCGTGATCGACGGTTGTGGAGTTCATTTGCAAGGCGACAACGTTAGTCCCCCAGTTTTGTGCGCATATGTAAGTTACCTTCGCGCCCGGGCCGGCAATCAAGTCGTTGACTCCGCAGGCAAATCCCGACGCTTGCGGGTCTAACGAGCGGAAATGCTCGATCACGGTGACTTTTGCAAGCTCGTCCGTGACCAGAAGCAAATGTGGAAATACGGAAGCGTTTTCGCCGTGCAACCAATGGAAAATCTCAATCGGCAATTCGATTTCGACGCCGCGTGGTACATAAAGAAATGTGCCCGAAGAAACCAATGCCTGATGCAACCCTGCGAACTTGGCTGAGCCAAGGATCGCCGGTTGCGACATGAAATACTTTCCAAACAATTCGCGGTGCTCGACCATGGCGCGCTCAAGCGGCTGAAAAATGACGCCACGCTTTTTCAGCTGATCGGAAACGACATCGCGTTCGATGAGCTGGTCGCCAGCAAAAATCAAACGCGCCGCAACTTTGTCGAGCCCGCGCGATTGCTCGAGAATCGCGTTGCGCTCCATATCCGGCAATGCTCCGCCGAACTTGAACGGCGTTAGATTGAGAAGATCGACGTTGGCAAATCGCCAGGCCTGGTCCTTCCGCGTCGGCTTCGGCAGCGCTTCGAATTGCGTCCAGGCAGCGCGCTGCTGCTCCCGAAACCACTCCGGAAAATCGCGCGACTCAACCGGACCGGAAAGGATCGATCCGATCGCCGTTGTTTCATCATGAGCGACTAATGACATGAACTGAGACAGTAACGGCGACCGTGAGGCCGCCGTCCCTGAGTTGGTTAGAGGTTAAAGATTATCCAACCGAGCCTTCCATCTCGAGCTCGATCAGGCGCTTGAGCTCGACGCTGTATTCCATCGGGAATTGGCGGACGAGATCATTCACGAAACCGTTGACGCTTAAGCTCATGGCCTGCGCTTCGGTTAACCCGCGCTGTTGCATGTAGAAGATCTGCTCGGCGCTGACCTGGCTGACGCTGGCTTCGTGTTGAACGGCATTGCCGGTGCCGCGCACGGTGATTGCCGGATAGGTGTCCGTGCGGCTGGTCGAGTTGATAAGAAGCGCGTCACACTCGGTGTTGTTTTTGCAGTTTTTGAGATGTTTCGGCACATGCACCAAGCCGCGATAAGTGGCGCGGCCTTTGCCAATGGAGATCGATTTTGAAATAATGTTGCTGGTCGTTTCATCGGCGGCGTGAATCATTTTCGCGCCGGTGTCCTGGTGCTGGCCATCGTTGGCGAGAGCAATGGAAAGAACTTCACCGCGCGCTTTTCGCCCCTTCATGATTACGCCGGGATATTTCATGGTCAGGCGCGAACCGATATTGCAATCGATCCACTTGATCTCCGCGTCTTCGTGGGCGAGACCGCGTTTCGTCACCAGGTTGAAGACATTCGACGACCAGTTCTGCACGGTGATGTATTGGATCTTGGCACCCTTGAGCGCGATCAATTCGACAACTGCGCTGTGCAACGTGGTGGTATTAAACTTCGGTGCCGTGCAACCTTCCATATAGGTCACTTCCGAACCTTCATCGGCAATGATGAGCGTCCGCTCGAATTGGCCGAAGTTTTCGGCGTTGATGCGGAAATAAGCCTGTAGCGGATGTTTCACTTTGACGCCCGGCGGCACGTAAATGAAGGAACCGCCACTGAACACGGCGGAATTCAGCGCGCTGAACTTGTTGTCACCGATCGGGATGACTTTGCCGAACCATTTCCGGAAGATTTCTGGATGGTTCTTCAGGCCCTCTGTCGATCCAACGAAAATGACGCCTTGTTCGCCCACCGCTTTCTTGATGTTGGAATAGACGGCTTCGCTGTCGAACTGCGCTTCCACACCGGCGAGGAATTTTCGTTCCTGCTCGGGAATCCCGAGGCGCTCGAATGTGCGCTTGATGTCCTCCGGCACTTCATCCCAACTGCGTTTCGCCGTGGTCCCGGGGGAGAGATAGTAACGGATTTTGTCGAAATCGATCGCTTCGAGATCTTTGCTCGCCCAGTGCGTGGGAAGCGGTTTTTCCAGAAAAGTCTTGAGGCCTCGGAGGCGAAACTCGCGCACCCAATCCGGGTCCTCTTTCACATCAGAGATATAATGGATCGTTTTCTCGCTGAGTCCGGCGCCCGCATCGCGCACGTGCACCTCCGGGTAAGCGAAGTCCCCGATGCTCCGATTAATATCGACTGCTGAGGTTTCGGTTTTCATTGTAATCCTTATTCTATCTTAGCGCTGGTTCAGCCGCCTCTTCGCGCGCCCAATCGTAACCTCGCTCTTCGAGCTCGAGAGCGAGCTCTTTCCGCCCGCTCCTAACGATTCGCCCCGCCACCATGACGTGGACGTAATCGGGCACGACGTAGTTCAGGAGGCGCTGGTAGTGCGTAATTAACAATACTCCAAGATCGGGGCCGCGCAACGAATTCACCCCATGCGCAACGGTCTTGAGCGCGTCGATGTCCAGGCCGCTGTCGGTTTCGTCAAGAATGGCATATTTCGGCTCGAGCATGGCCAGTTGCAGGATCTCGGTGCGCTTTTTTTCGCCACCGGAAAAACCCTCGTTGACCGCGCGCGAAGTGAACGAGCGGTCCATCCCGAGCAACTCCATCTTTTCGTAAAGCCTGGCGTAATAATCGGTTGCTTCGAGCTCTTCACCCTCAGGAAGACGCGACTGCACGGCCGCGCGCAGAAAGTTCGCGATTGTCACGCCCGGGACTTCGCTTGGATACTGGAAAGCCAAGAAAAGCCCGCGCCGGGCACGTTCATCGGGGTCGAGCTCGAGAAGATTTTCTTCGTCCATCATCACCTTGCCCCTGGTAACTTGGTAGTCGGGATGACCGGCCAAGACCTTGGCGAGCGTGCTTTTCCCTGAGCCATTCGGACCCATTAGTGCGTGCACTTCGCCTCGCGGAACACGGAGACTTAGTCCGCGAACGATCTCCTTTTCAGCGATGGTCACGTGCAAGTTTTCTACGCTTAATTCTTTCATGATAGCGAACACAAAATATACGCTGGTTTACGAGATGTGCGAATCGTCCGGTTTAGGGACCCGGATCAGATGGCGGGATCGCGAATTTCGCTGCGGGTTTGCGCGGACATCTGCGCTTTCCGGCGCGTATTGCGAATGGCGTTCCCGTCTTGGCACGCCCGGGCGGCCAGAACAACAGCGGTGGATCCCCGTTTCCTGTGCTAGCTCATTTCACCGTTTCGAGAGGCGACTCGGGAATCGCGAGCAGCGGACACGGTGCGTGTCGCAGGACCCGCTCGGTGTGACTTCCGCGAAATGCGTCGAGAAGGCCGGTCCTCCCGTCGGTTGACATGACGATAAGATCGGCGTTGATCTCGCGGGCGCTTGTCAGGATAGCTTCAATCACGTCGCCCTCTTTCGTAATCGTCTGCCAATCCCAGCCGGGTACTGCGGGCGTCGCCGCGATCGGCATCGATTCTTCTTCCCCGACGTGAAGCAGACTAAATGTTCCGGAGTTGCAATCTAACTGCTGAACCAATCCCGCCGCGCCGATGATCGCCGGCTCTGGCCGCGGCTTCGCGGCTAATGGAATCAATATTTTCCGGAGCGAAACAAGGCCGTCGGCCAGCGAGACGAAGCCGCGTGTCCCCGCGGGAATAAAAAGCGTCATCTCTCCGGACTTTCGTGCCATAAGCTCCGAGATCGAGTGGCGCAGCCAATGCGTTCCGTGGTGGTGAGCAGCGAGGACAATGAGATCGGCGCCATTCTGCGCGAGATATTGCAGCACTCCTTTGACCGGATCCGACCCGAGTCCGATGACCTTCTCCACATCGAGTCCAAGTTCCGCCACGGCGGATTGGGGGCTGCCCGGCGGAAGAAGTTTCCAACGTTCCAGGGTCTCGCGCACGCCGGGGAACTCCGTCCCGTCAATTTCATCATCAGAGACGTGAATCAGCGTTAGTTTGCTTTTGCCAATGAGCGCCGCTTTCAACGCGTGAGCGAACGCAATCAGACTTGCTTCCGAAAAATCGGAAGAATGAAGTATTCTGCGAATGACTGGCATCGCCAAGTGCAAGGGTCCCACCTTTGTGTCCGAGAATGCCCTCATTCGTTAGCGATCGTAAATGATTCCATTCTCATGCTGTAATGGGCCGCTATCCTATCCGGGCATGGAGCCAAAGTCCACTTGGGAAATGACTGTGTTCTCGCGCGCTTTTGTTCTCGGATCGAATGGTGCCTGAAGGAATATTGCCAATTGCGCTTTACGGCAAAATCGCCAATCTAAAATGCCGAAATACCAATACCCCGTGGTGTAACGGTAACACAGCGCCCTTTGGAGGCGTTATTCTTGGTTCGAATCCAAGCGGGGTAGCCAATCAGAATTCCCTCTAATTTTTGTAGAGCGAGAGACATACAGATAAATCGACGGAATTTCAGTTGGCGCACAGATGCGCATGAAAACGCGGCAAAACGCAGTCTATTCGTCAACTATCCGTCAACAGTTTTGGCGAGCGTTGTGGAATTTGGATTGCAGATAGCCGGCCCTAATCGGCGCAATTTCGCCTCTTGTCGGTCGTGAGGCTGAAGAGTGCCCCATCACCCTCAGCGGTGTTGCTGTCGTGCATCCCATCTCTCTGTAAGCATAGCGCGATTGGTTTTGATGCTCTTTCAACACGGCGACGCTAACAATGCACTGCCTCCGCACTACCGGAGCGCCTCTGGGCGCGCTGCTTCTGTTCGTGTTTGAAACACCGTGCGTGCCGCGTTCAGGTATTGCAGCGTGTTCTGCTTTTCCTGCGGGCTGTTGTAGTCGCTCCGCGCCGTTGCGCCGGCGATCACGCGATCGAGCCAGCTGACAAAATAGGCGGCGTCCTCCGGCGACCGGGGCGTCTGCCGATCAACCGTTACGTAGATCGGGCTGGTGCTGGCATAAGGATAGATGTCCTGTACCTTCGGGTCGGCGTGATCGTTCCAGGCGCGCAGCACCAGCCAACCGCTGGCAGGAATCCCAACGTTACCACTGACATCGGCTTGTGTGCGCGCCCCCTCAAGGCGATGACTGGCGATGACGCGACCGTTGAAGATCAACTCGAAGTGATCGATTGGCACAATGGAACGCAGAGATGCGTGGTACGGCAGTGTCGTCGGCTCGGCCAGTGTGATGTCATCCCCCGGATGCTTGCCATCGATGTCCAAACCCAGTAAGGGGCCATTACTGACAAAGGTCCGACCGTGCTTCAGACCCGAGCGCAGCTTTTCCGGCGTCGTCTCGCCCACAATGGCGATGAATACCCGATTCATGCCCACCGGGCCGCGCAACGAAGCGTAGTTCGCCATCGCATCGGTACCTGCGCCGGCTGGGATGCGAAAACCAAGATTGAGCAGGCGATACCAGATGTCGGCGGTGGAGCGGTGATCGGAGAAACCCACCAGTTCGTAATAATCGGCGTTGCCCATGGCAACATCGGCCGGAAGGGCGTTACTAAGTTCGCGATCCTTGTTGGGGTCGACCGGTTCATCGAAGGGATGGGCATATCCGACCAAACCATGCTGAGCGTGGGCCAGGCCAGCGATCACGCCATTGTACGGATATGGGCTGGCCAACGCTGTTCCCCGATAGGAGGAAAAATCCGGGGTCAGGAAATGATCGTCCAGATCCAGCAGGCTCAAATGTCCCCAATAATTGCTGTGAAATTCCTGTCCTTGCATGAGCAACACGTTGTCTTTACGCAACGGCTGGGTAGTGAACTCCGCAACGTCCGGAATGCGCTCTTCCTTATTGACAATGAGGTTGTAGACGGCATCCAGGTGTTCGGCCCGTGCCTGTTCGATCAAATTCTGAGGAGTGTTGTGATAGTGCCCACCATAATTCATGTGGACATGGAGGTCGGCGCTGGCGAAGTGGCCATATTGAGCCTGCAAGCGCAGTGGCTCGAGCGAGATCGTCGTCGTATTGCCTCTTGTCGTGATGGCAACGTGCCGCTCCGTAATTTTGTAGTCCAAGCCACGCGAGACCTGCAACCGCGCGTCGCCGGTCGGTAGGATCAGGGTGCATTCACCTGGGCAGTGGAAGTAATGGTTTTCGAACGCTTGAAAGCTGCGATCAAAGCCATCGTCGGCATGCATCCAGGCATTGTCGGGCGCATAGGCACGGCCGTCGGCAGCAATAACACTCACTCGCGCCGGCACCCTCTTGCCGTGCTCGTCGCGTACACTCAGTTGGAGGCGGCCGACCTCCTTTATATAATGGCGTTGCGTGGAATTGATACGAGTTCGCGCGCCGCCAACGATCTCCTGGACCCAGAGCGACGTATTGCCTTCTTCGTTGCCGATGTAGCCAATCCGGCTGCCGTCCGGCGAAAAGCGTGCCTGGGTACGATCGAACTCACCGAAGGTCAACGGCAACGGTGCGGCACCCTGCATTGTCGTCAGCCAGAGCTGTTGCCACTGGCGGCCGTGATAACTGCTGAACAAGATCCGCCGGCCATCCGGTGTGACCTGCGGCTGCGCGCGCCAGGCCGTTTCTTCGCTGAAGATTTTTTTCAGATCTTCGGGCGCGTTCAATGCCACTGACCAGATATCGCCGGTTCCATAAGCCACTTCCCGATTCGACACGAACAAGAGGCTCTGACCATCAGGCGTCCAAGAAGGATTGATCGCGTGGTCGGTGGGCGCGTAGTAGTAGCGATAGATGGTGCTCGTGTGCTCAGGCACCAAACGTCTCGAGGCGCTCAAGCGATCACCAGCGATCTCTGCGACATAGAGGTTGAAATGGCCGCTGTCAGCGGTGGAAACGAATGCGACCTTGCGGTCATTCGGTGAATAGCGCGGTTCGGTATTGATATCGCCACGCGAGGTGAGCGCGACTTCCTTACCGGTTTGCAGATCGAGCTGCCACAACTCGAGGGCGTCGTTCCGGTAGCGGGTGAATATAGTATGTCGACCATCATGTGACCAATCCGGCTGGTAGTCGTAGCCCCCCGCGTGGGTGAGTTCACGCGCCTGGTCACTCCCGATAGTCTGACGCCAGAGCGACCCACCCATACTATAGATGAGCTCCTTGCCATCGGGCGAAAATGTCAACGCCGATGGGCCGCTGGTCAGCTGCGGCAGATACATTTCGCGGTAGTAATAATTGTGCGGTAGCCGGATTTGCGACAACACGGGCTTGCGCTCAGCCAGCACCGGCCAAGAAGAGAGTAACAACAGGCCAGCGAGCAGGATCCTGTGCTGGCGCATGGTCATGCCATTAATTATTGAGCGAGTGCTTCTCGCAGGGCAGCCTCCAGCAGCGTGATGGCCTCGTCCACCTGCGCGACCGACACGGTCAGCGGCGGCATGAAGCGCACTGTGCTCTGCCCACAGGAGAGCAAGAGCAGGCCTCGATGAAATGCGTTTGTGATCACGGCATGACACGACGCTGTGCACGGTGCGCGGCTGGCTCGATCGCTGACCAGCTCCATGCCGATCATGAGCCCTTTACCGCGGACATCGCCGATGACAGGATACTGCGACTGCAATTCGCGCAGACGTTTTATGAAATGGGCACCGACTTTCTCGGCATTGGCGGCGTACTCGCGTTCGATCAGGTCGAGTGTCACCAGCGCGGCCGCGCAACAGAGCGGATTGCCGCCGTAGGTGTTCGCATGTGCACCGGGCTTCCACTGTTGCATGATGGTTTTTTTTGCCACGACCAGGCCGATCGGCAGGCCGGAGCCCAGGCCCTTGGCCAACGTCATGATGTCGGGCTGCACATTCCAGTGCTGACAGGCGAACATCTTGCCGCTACGGCCCACGCCGGACTGCACTTCATCGAGAATCAAGAGAATGCCATGGCGATCGCACAGCTGGCGCAAGCCGGCCAGAAACCCATCCGGGGGCACGATGTAGCCGCCCTCGCATTGAATCGGTTCAACCAGGATCGCGGCGACTTCGCTGGCCGGCAGATTGCTAACGAATAAGACGTTCTCAATATAATTAAGGACGGCCTGACCTTGATCGTCCCCCGCGAAAAGCGGCCGGTAAGGATTCGGAAACGGCACATGGGTGACACCCGGCATGGTCGCGAAACCTTGCTGCTGCGTGCACTTGCTGGCGGTAAAAGCGAGCGAACCCATCGTGCGCCCGTGGAAAGCACCGAGAAATCCGATGAAGCGCGAGCGTCCACTGACATAGCGCGCCAGTTTCAGTGCGCCTTCTACCGCTTCGGTGCCGGACTGGCAGAAGAAACTGAGCACCGGCTCCCCCATCGGCGACAGTGCATTGATTTTTTCGCCGAGTGCGATTTGCTTTTCGTGCGAAAAATCAGGAGAAATGTGCAGGAACTCATCGGCCGCATTCTTGATCGCCTGAACCACCAGCGGGTGTGAATGACCGGTGCTGCAGACGGCAATGCCGGCGGCAAAATCCAGGAACCGATTGCCATCGACGTCCCAGACTTCGACACCTCGTCCATGCGACATGACGAACGGGTGCTCGCGCGGATACGAGGGCGATACTACTTCGGTATCGCGGGCCAGGAGTGCCCGCGCTTTAGGTCCTGGCAATTCAGTTCGGATGGCGGGATGGCTCTCCTTGTTCATGCGTTAACCTTCTGGAGCGACTGACGCGGAATTTTTCCTCGATCGACGTGCATCACTTGCATGGGCGATTTGCGTTCGCTTATGCAGGTCGCGAAGGACGCGTAGCTCGTCCGCGGTCGGCGCCGCAACAACGTCGATGGTGTCGGCAACTGACAGTGGCCAGCCTGTGGCCGCGCGGATCCTGTCTACACTGACATTCTCATAGCGGGCGACTAGAGTGAGCTCCTGCGACCCGGTCGCTGGCTTGAGCACGCCCAAATCGGTAATTACCGCCTGCGGACCGGCACCGCGCATGGCACGCTGTGCTCGCTCGCCATTTCCATTGAGGAAGCCTGCACTCGTGCAAAAATCCAGTTTCGCGACAAAGCTTCGCGGTGACTGCTTCAGCACCACAAAGATTTTCTTGGCGTGGAGCGCAATTTCCGGCGCACCACCGGCACCCGGCAGCCGCGTCTTCGGTTTGCCGTAGCCGCCGATAACCGTGGTATTAAGATTACCAAAGCGATCAATCTGCGCTGCGCCAAGAAAGCCGACATCGATGCGACCAGCCTGCAGCCAATAAGAAAAAATTTCTGGTAAGGGTACCACGGCGTCTGCGGTCTCGGCCAGTTCGCCATCGCCGATCGACAACGGCAATACATTGGGGTGGGTGCCAATGGCGCCGGACTCGTAGATTAGTACCAGGTCGGGTGCGTGAGTCAGACGGGCAAGATTGGCGGCCGCGGACGGCACGCCGATGCCGACGAAGCAAACACAGCCCGGCTGAATCAGGCGCGCGGCCGCGATCGTCATCATTTCGTCCGGAGTATATGAATTCGCTGAGGATGAATGGACACTCATGCTGCCTCCGCCAAGCTGTCCAGGAATTCCGCGTGGTCGCGACTGCAAAGCACATGCTTGGTTATCCACGCAGTGAACCGGTCGCGGTCGCGGGCGATTTCATCCCAAGCCAAGTAAAAAGCGTTGTCCCGTGCGTAGTAGCCATGCGCATACGAGGGGTAAGCACCCGTAGGCACCTCGGCAATTGCCGTGACGATCCAGTGTGGCAAAACGATTGCATTCATAGGCGCCGACAAGGACTCGACGATTTCTTCAACCGTGACGATGAGCGTGGTTGCCGCCAAGGCCGCCTCTTTCTGGGCACCAACAATGCCGCGAATGAGAATGTTGCCCTGGCGATCGGCGGCTTGGGCGTGTAAGACGGTAACATCTGGATTGATCGCGGGCACAGTCGCGATCATCTCGTTTGTATAGGGGCAACGTACTTCGCGAATTTGCGCGTTGACACCAGAGAGGTCGGTTCCGACATAGCCGCGCAGCATTCCGAAGGGCAACCGCGCCGCGCCTGCGGTGTAGGCGACTGCCATCCCTGCGTGCGAATGTTCGTGGATCGTTAAACGCCGCGGCCAATCATT
>WNFR01006966.1_pt1 | contig 11530 bp, 6 predicted proteins | sample 5400221 | NCBI WGS metagenome assembly WNFR01 (sample SAMN13153357, study PRJNA577476) | soil metagenome | isolation source: 40 cm soil under Madrone tree | place: USA:California | collected 2016-06-14 | reverse complement strand
GGCTCCAGGATTATCTTCGCGAGTACGAAGGCGTGTTAATCGTCATCTCGCACGACCGCCATTTCCTCAACAGCGTTTGCACCCACACCGCCGACATCGACTACGAAACCATCATCATGTACAACGGCGGCTACGACGATATGGTCATGGCGAAAACCCACATTCGCGCTCGCATCGAATCCGAAAACGCTCAGCGTGAAAAGAAAATCGCTCAGCTCAACGAATTCATCGCCCGCTTTTCCGCCGGCACGCGCTCCGCGCAGGCCACCTCGCGCAAGAAAGAAGTGGAGCGCCTGCAAACTTCCGAACTCGCCAGGTCCAACATCCAGCGCCCCTATATCCGCTTTGATATGAAGAAAGCTTCCGGCCGCCATCCGCTCGAAGTCCGCAGCATCGAGAAATCCTACGATGGCCTGAAGGTCATTCCGCGCTTCTCCGCCAACGTCAACCGCGGGGAAAAAATCGCGCTGATGGGCCGCAACGGCACCGGCAAGACCACCCTGCTGAAATCGTTGGTTCGCAACGCAACAGGTTTCATCGAAGATTCAGATCGCGAGTTTCCCATCGACAGCGGCGCCGTCGTTTGGGGACACGAAGTCGCTGTCGGCTATTTCGCTCAAGACCACGGCGATTCCATCACCAAGGGTATGACCGCCATCGACTGGCTCTGGCAGTTCGATCCCACCGCGAATCAGCAGGAGCTCCGCGGGCTAATGGGCCAGATGCTCTTCAGCGGTGACGACGCCCTCAAGCCCACCAAAGCTCTCTCCGGCGGCGAATCCGCGAGACTAATCTTCTGCAAGCTCATGCTGCAGAAGCCGAATTTCCTCGTCCTCGACGAGCCGACGAACCACCTCGACCTCGAATCGATCAACGCGCTCAACATCGCGCTCCAGAAATACGACGGCACCGTCCTCCTCGTCACGCACGACCACGACGTGATCGACGAAGTCGCCACCCGCATCTGGCACTTCAAAAACGGCAAAATCGAAGACTTTAAGGGCCCCTACGAGGAATACCTGGCCTACGCCCAGGAAAAAGCCTCATAAAGCTTTCGACTTATTGGTTAGGAGCGCAGCATATATGCTGCGCAGCGCTTACGAGCACCCGCTGAAGTCGATCCGCGCCACGTTCGTTGTGGTCGCTGCTATGGCCTTTAACGGTTGACCGGCCGTGTCTTTCGCCCCAGTCATCTCCGGCGGCGTGCAGTCCGTTGTTCCTCCGCTCATCGGCACAAATGCCCGGGCGTCCACCGTGAACAGCACGTCGCCCGAAGCCGGCGCCGTGTAGCTCACGCCCGACGAAGAGAACACTCCGACATTGGGATTGCTCGCGGGCACCACCAAAGTGTACTGCGCGCAATTTGCATTCAGTGGACTTCCTGTTGGGCAATTCGTGTTGGCCTCCACCGATATCGACTCTGTGGAGTCTACCGCCGGAATCGCGCCGATGGCCTGAATGGATTCCAGCGGAATGGTGATTTGCCGCGCCGCCGCCGACCCACCTGGCGACACCGTTTGTAACGCGGCGAGCGTAACGTCCGCCGTAGCCGTGCCCATACCCGTCGTCGCCGTCACGAATCCTTGCAAGACCGCCGGTGCCGTTGCCCCTGTCTCCGCAATCAGTGGAATCGTGTTGAGATTGGTTCCATTGGGCACGTTCAGCACCACGGTCGCGTTATACGGCACGTTGTTGGAGTTAACCGCATCGATCACGATGTCAAACGTTCCCGTCGGCAACGGGCAGAACCGGAAGTTTCCATTCGCGTCCGCCGCCGTTTCCATCACGATTCGGTCGACGCCCATGCTGTCGGTCTGCTCGATGGCCACCAGCACTTTTCCGGCGATCGGAGCTTTGGTCAGCGAATCCACGGCTTGCCCTCCGATTCCGGAATTATTCGCGCTGACTTGCCCGGCCGTAAGTGTTGGCTTTAATCGATATGTTCCATTTCCTTCCAGCACGATGGAAGCGCACGCATTGAAATCAATATTCAAATCCACGCTTTGCCCTGCTGCCACCTGGATCGGACCACCCACAATTTGTCCCGGCGGGATCTTCAGTCCGGTGTTGCTCTGGCTGCTTAGCTGCAACTCGTGAACGGAATTGTCACTCAGGACCACACAGTTGAAACCATTTCCGGCGCACGCATTACTCGCCGGCGTCGCTGTACCCGATGCAGGGGTGTTTGAGACTAGCAGCAGCCGGATTTGTTGATAGCTCCCCACCGGCAGACTCGCTGATCCCAACTGCGCCAACACGCAATTGGTTTGTGGCTTCGAAAATAAGTCGATCTGCATGGGCTGGCTCGCAAGTTGGGGCGCAAGTTCCTGCCAGCCGGAGCTGTTGTCATTCGCATTTGGGTCGATATGCGCCTGCACTGAACGCACCGTGACGAATACGTGCGTAAAGGATCCGTTGGGTGGCATGCAGCTCGGCGGGTCGCTGATCGACACCATAACAGTGCCGGTTCCAGCCGTTGGCATCGGAGCGCTGCCACCGCTGCAACCCATCCCAGCGAACAGCAAAACAATGAAAGCGCTCCATAAGAGCGCGTCCGTTTTGGATATCGAGCGAGATTTCATGACCTTCCCCCTGAACTGGAAATTGAAGACGAAACGAAGTAGCACACGAGCCTCAACAAACACACCCATCCGAAGAAAGTTCTAGAACTCCTGGACCCGACTCGATAAGGTTCCCGCCAGGGGACAGAAAGGCAGACCTACCCTCACATTCTGGCAGCAACGTGGCTGCCAAGTTCATTGGACTTGTAAGTTGCGGGTATTCAGTGGACTAGCGTTCGCGGGACGCGCTTTCGCCCGTTCGCCCCGCGTCAAATTTGCATCTAGTAAGTAATTTGCGCGCGGGGTTTGCTCCGCATCCCGCTGAACGCAATTAGCGGGCTACGTCCTTCACAATATCCACAATCACGTTAGTGCTGCGGTTGTAAATCACCACATGTGCCCCGATCACGCCGCGGCTGTAGCCCGGCTCCAACGGGGGTAGTTGCCGTTCCAGTTCCACCGGGCACGGCTGGAGCCGCTTCTGCAGTCCCGGCGGTAACGTGCCATTGCGCTCCAGGTGCTTTTCCAATCCCGGGGGAAGATTTCCGCCCCGCTTTGCCAGTCCCGGCGGCAGATTCGAATTGCGGTCCGAGTAGTAGCTCGCAATCACCTCGCGATCGTGCGGTCCAAATTCGTGTTTGCCATGCTTCCGGCCTTCATCGTAATTGCCATCATCTTTGTGATGACCTTTTCCTTTTCCCTGCGGCAGGGCCGGCAGAGCCAGCGAACACGCCAGCAAAGCGAAACAGCAAACTCGTATCAATCGAAAGAACATTTGTTCTCCTATCCCCAATTGAGGGCAATCGGGATTGACCCTGATCCCATCGCCTCTCTAGAACTCGATCATTTATCCCGACCAAAAACCGAAGAACCTCCATAAATTATGCAACAAAGTCTGTGGCCAACCAAAAAAAGAAATCAACGCTTTCCAAAAGTGACTCCCTTTTGACCTTTCCGTGACATTTGCCTCCCGCCCGACAGGCTAACGTAACTCTGCCGCGAGCATCATCACCGCAACTTCGGCACCCAGTAACCGTTGCCCGCGTCCCTGAGGCCTGTTCGCACCATTCGGTTTTGCCGCGCAACCTAAATCTTGTTTCTGGAGGGAAATGACTTATGCAGTGTCTCTTGAAGTGGACAAAGCTCTCCGCTTTGGCGCTTGCCGTGCTCTTCTTGCCCAACCGCACCCCCGCGCAACACTACACCCAGAAGAATCTCATCTCCGACATACCCGGTATGGCCGCTCACACCGACCCCAACCTGAAAAATCCCTGGGGAATCACCCGCTCTCCCGGTGGCAGTCCGTGGTGGATTGCCAACAACAACTCCGGTACCTCCACTCTTGAAGATGGCGCTGGCAATCCCATCAACATCTTCGTCGAAGCCAACGGCAGCACCAGCAACTTCGTCGTTGTCCCGCCCCCTGGATTCGCCCCTCCCGGCACGCCATCCACTCCCACCGGAATCGTCTTCAACGGCAGCCCCACCGACTTCTTGCTGAACAAGGGTAAACCCGCAGGCAAACCCGCCATCTTCCTGTTCGCCACCGAAGATGGCACCATCTCCGGCTGGAATCCCGCCGTGAACCTTCTCCCCGGCGGCAATCCTCCATCACCAAACGTCGTTCTGGAAGTGGACAATTCTGACAAAGGGTCCAACAACGGCGCCGTCTATAAAGGCATGACTTCCGGCGAAATTAACGGCAAAAGATTCCTTTACGTCACCAACTTCCGCGCCGCTCGCGTCGAAGTCTACGACACAAATTTCCACCGCGTGCATCTCGGCGAAGACGCCTTCGATGACGACAGCATCCCCCGCGATTTCGCGCCCTTCAATATCCAGAACATCGGCGGCAGTCTCTTCGTCACTTACGCAAAGCAGGATGCCCTCCGCCACGATGATGTCCCCGGTGACGGTCTCGGCTTCGTCGACATCTTCAGTACCACCGGCAAATTCGAGGGTCGCCTTGAGCATGGCGACTGGTTCAACGCGCCCTGGGGCGTCGTCTGGACCCCGCGCGACTTCGGCGAATTCAGCAACGTCATTCTTGTCGGCAATTTCGGCAGTGGCTGGATCGCAGCGTTCAATGGCTTCACCAAGAAATTCATTGGCTTCGTCCGTAACCCCGACAACTCGCTGGTCTTCATCGACGGCCTGTGGTCTCTGACCTTCGGCAACAACGGCGTCGCCGGCTCTTCCACAACTCTATTCTTCAGCGCCGGAATCAATGGCGAACAGGACGGCCTCTTCGGCACGCTAACTCCAATCGCCGTAGAACAAGATGGCGACGAAGAGTAGTCATCCCTGTTGAGCACGCTCCAAAGCAGACAGCCCCGGCCGAAAACTCGGTCGGGGCTGTCTGGTAGCGGAGTCTCGGCCAAGCTACGACTGTTGCCACAGGAAATAGCGTTCCCAAAAATTCCGCGGTCAACCGCCTACGCAGATTGGGCTTCGCTGGTTTGACCGATACGATTGATTTCCCTCTGAATCGCCAATTTGTCGAGACTGGAAAGCGGCAGGCAAAGGAACAGGCTGATTCTGCGCTCCAACATCAGGAACGCATCACGGTAAGCCCGCGCGATCTGCTCAGGTGTGCCGGCTACTGCGGCAGGATCGGGCACGCCCCAATGCGCCGTCATCGGTTGACCCGGCCAGATTGGGCACACTTCCTTAGCGGCGTTGTCGCAGACCGTGAACACGAAATCCAAGTGTGGTGCCCCAGGCTTGGCAAACTCATCCCAGTTCTTGCTGCGCAGCCCTTCCGTCGGCAGTCGCGCCGTTTCAAGCTGCTTGATCGCCTCGGGCCGCACGTGTCCGCTCAGATGGCTGCCCGCGCTATACGCAGTAAAGTTTGGCTTCCCCTTTTTGTTCAGGATGGCCTCCGCCATAATCGAACGCGCCGAGTTGCCGGTGCATAGAAATAGAACGTTGTAGTGTCCCTGCATGTGTGTCACTTTTGTGGCCGCGCGGCCAGCGAATCGTCTGCGTGCGATATCTTCATATTTCGAGAACAATGGAAATATAGGGCAACCGCGCCCCACCGTCAAATGGATTAAAAGGGGCACCGTCCTCCGTGCCTCCGCATGTAGCGCCGTCCCTTTAGGGCGGCATCTTCGACGTAGCCCGCGCCCAGTATCGCTGTTTCCAGCGCGCAGTTCAGAGGCTGCCGATCCTCTCGTAGTCGAACCCGCGGTTTTCGTCGTACTCTTAAACCGAAAGGAATCTTCACGAAAATGTTGCAGAGCGGCGGCATCCACCAGGTCGAAATTGTCTTTCTCCTCCTCCTTCTCTTCGTCGTCGTTTTCGCTGTCCTCGCGCGCAAACTCCAAACGCCTTATCCCATCGTCCTCGTCGTCGCCGGTTTGCTCATCAGTTTCATTCCCGGCATCCCCACAATCTCCTTGAATCCCGACGTGATTTTTCTCGTCGTCCTGCCCCCGCTTCTGTACGCCGCAGCTTGGCTGACCTCCTGGCGGGATTTTAAATTCAACTTGGTCAGCATCCTCCTTCTCGCCTTTGGCCTTGTCGCCTTCACTGTGCTCGGCGTGGCTGGGACCGCCGCCCGCGTCTTCCCCGGCTTTGACTGGCGGCTGGGCCTCGTTCTCGGCGCCGTCGTCGCGACCACCGACGCCATCGCCGCCACCTCCATCGCCAAGCGCATCGGCCTCCCGCAGCGCATCGTCGACATTCTCGAGGGCGAAAGCCTCGTCAACGACGCCACCGGCCTCCTCGCTCTCGAGTTCGCCATCGCCATAGTTGTGCAAGGGCGCACTCCCACTATCGCGGAAGGCGCTATGCGTCTCACTTATTTGATCGCCGTCGGCCTTCTTATCGGCTTCCTCCTCGGCTTGGTTGTCGAATGGTTCGAGCGCCGCATCGACGACGGCCCCATCGAGATCGTCGTCAGCATCCTCACGCCGTACGCCGCCTACCTTGCTGCCGAATCGCTGCGTGCTTCCGGTGTCCTCGCCGTAGTCGCCTGCGGTCTGTACTTGAGCCGCCGCAGCTCGGAGTTTTTCTCAGCTACTGTCAGGATGCAGGCGTGGGCCGTGTGGGATTCCCTCACCTTTGCCGTCAATGGCCTGGTCTTCGTCCTCATCGGCCTGCAGCTTCCTCACGTGCTTGCCGGAATTCGCGGCTACAGTTTGTTTCACTTGGTGCTCTACGGTGCGCTCTTCAGCGCCATCGTCATCGTCCTGCGCCTGCTCTGGATGTTTCCCGGCACGTTTTTCGCCCGTCTCATCCGTACACGCCTCCTCCATCAGAACTACGTCAAGCCCTCCGCCAGGCAAATCTTCGTAGTTGGCTGGACCGGCATGCGCGGCGTCGTCGCCCTGGCCGCCGCCATTGCTCTGCCCGAAACACTTTCGGATGGCACGCTCTTCCCGCAACGCAACCTGATCATCTTTCTCACCTTCAGCGTCATTCTCGTCACGCTGGTGCTGCAAGGGCTGACGCTCCCGCCGCTGATCCGCGCCCTCGGCCTCGCCGGAACCGCCGGCAACGACGACGAAGAGGGCGAGGCCCGGCGCATTATCACCAGCACCGCCTTAACTCATCTCGAAAGCGCTCGCGGAGAAGACTTGCAGGACTTTGCTGCCGTCTATGACGACCTCGCCCGCCGCTACACTCGCCGTCTTGCCAGCCTCAGCAAAGAAAACCCCGAAGACGATGGCATGAGCAACCAGGAGCTCGCCCGCTACCGCAAAATTCTCGGTGAACTCCTCCGCCTCGAAAGAAAAACCGCCCTCCGCCTCCGTAACGAAGGCCGCATCAACGACGAAGTCCTCCGCAAAATCGAACACGAACTCGACCTAAGCGAAACCCGCCTAACCCTAAGCTAGTAAGCGTCGGCGACACGGGCCTTCCGCATTTTTTGGAGTGCGGCGGTCTTGCCGCCGCTTTTACGGCGTTAGCCTCCTCGCATAATCTTCCGTAATCGTGAAAGCCGGCAGCTCACGCGTTTCTCCTACCTGCGGCCTTTCCCTAAGTGGGACAGCCATTTCTGGCTGTCCGTCGTTGCCCTAGCTAGTCCTAAGCCGCGAAGAGCATCCCCTGTAGCGCAGGGCGAAGTCCGCGTAGCCCTGCGGCCTTTTCTTGCCTTTGCCTTGTGCCCCCATCTACCCGTTTTCTGTTCTGCTATCGTCGAATTCCTCTCTGCGCTCCTCAGCGTTCTCTGCGTCTCTGCGTTATCTTGTCGCATTTCGGGATCGAAAATGCCTGCCTTCAAACAAACCTCGCCAGCTATTTCAAATCTTGAATGAATCGATCCATTTCAGCGTGTCTGCGCCCCAGCTAGGCACGATTCCAAAATTCTTTCCCGAGCGCCTTGACATGAACAAGGGATTTGCAGAGAATTGGCGTAGGCGAAACAAAAGCGAAGTACTCCCGTCCCTCGCCGCTCGCCCTATACGCCCATGGCCGCCAGTTCACTCGCTACCCTACGCTCTAAAATCGAAGCCGATTTGCGTGGCCGCGTTGCCTCTCCTTTTGCCTATCGCGATCGCAACTCATTTGAATTGGTCTCCACCGGCATCCCGGAGATGGATGCATTGGTCGGCGGATTGCCCCGCGGCGCAATGACCGAGATTTGCGGCGCGGCGTGTTCGGGACGGACGAGTCTGCTGCTTTCGGCTTTGGCTTCGCGAACATCGGCCGGAGAAGTGTGCGCGCTGGTGGACGCGCGCGACAGTTTTGATCCTCTGACGGGGAATGTCGCGGGGATTGATCTGAAAAAATTGCTTTGGGTGCGTTGTCAAAATATCGATCAAGCGTTGCGTGCTATGGATTTGCTCATCCAGGCCGGCGGATTTGGCATGGTGGCGGTGGATTTGAGCGATGTGCCGACAAAGACTGTGCGTCAGGTACCGCTGAATGCGTGGTTTCGTTTTCGTCGAGCGGTGGAGGATACGCCCACGATTTTGCTGCTGATCGAGCAAGAATCGAATGCGAAAACGTGCGCGTCGCTGGTATTGCGATTGGAAGCAAGGGAAGCACAATGGGCGGAGTCTTCGCCGCGAGTCCCCTGTAGCGCAGGGCGAAGTCCGCGCAGCCCTGCGGCTTTAGCACAGGCACTCATGCCTGAAACACCGCCTCGTTCTTTCTGCGCGCAAACTCGCTATCCCTCTGCGAAGTTGCTGCGAGGATTTGCGGTTCGCGGAGATGTGATGCGATCGCGCATACAGATGCCGGACCAGCGTGTCGTTAACATTCGCGCAGGAGCACAGCCAAAAATGGCTGTGCCAGGCGAAATCTTTGCGACGGAGACGATTTGGAGATTTCGATAACGGATTCCAGCGCCGGCAAGATGCCCTTCGAATCTCAGGGCAAGCCAGCGCTACTCAGGATGCGAATTGGTTTGCGTTATGGGTTTTGCTTGCGTTTATATTCCGGATTTTTTAGTGCAGGCGGTTGTGCGCGGTCAGCGCGCCCTTGGAGAAGGGCCGCTGGCTTTGCTCGGAGGCGCGCCGCCGTTGTGGAGCGTCGTAGCGGCGAATCCAGCAGCGTTCGAAGCGGGCATTCAGTTGGGTATGACCAAGGCCCAAGTCGCGCAGTTCGGAAACGTTGTAGGGGCACGGGACACCCGTGCCCGCAGCACCGTGCAAATTTGTATGCGTTCGGAATCCCAAGAAAAGTCCGCGCACGCGGCGTTGCTGGATGCGGCCTGGAGCGTTTCTCCGCGCGTGGAAGATACGGCGCCGGACACGCTTGTCCTCGATCTCGACGGGCTGACAGCTCTATTAGGCTCTGACGAAAACATTGCGCAGGAATTGGCGCGGCGTGTGGCCGCGATTGGCTTGGCGGCGCGCGTCGCGGTTGCCGCAAATATGGAAGTAGCGATTCACGCCGCGCGCGGTTTCCCCGGAATCACCATCATTCCCCCCGGCGAAGAGCGCAAGCGCCTAGGCACTTTGTCGGTGGGCGTTCTTACCACAGAAGCAGAAACCCTGGAAATTTTAGAGCGTTGGGGTGTGGAAACGCTGCAAGCGTTGGCAGCACTACCGGTCTTGCAGCTTTCGGAACGCTTGGGGCAAGAGGGCGTGCGGCTGAGCGAACTGGCGCGCGGCGTAAGGCAGCGTTCGCTAGTGCTGGCCCAGGCGTCTTCCAGTTTTGCGGAGGAGATGGAACTGGATGATGCGGTGGAGGAGCTGGAGCCGCTTTCGTTTTTATTGGGGCGGTTGCTGGACCAGCTTTGCGCGCGGCTGGAAGCGCGGGCGCTTGCGATCCGCGCAGTGCGCATTCGATTCGAATTGCAGCCTTCCTTCGAAAAAGATTTCCAGACGTTGCAGGAAAATGTGCGACCGAAACCGCGCGTGAAGCACTACGAGAAAGTGCTGACGCTGCCCGTTCCGATGCGAAATGCAAAAACACTTTTGAAGTTGCTGCGGCTGCAATTGCAAGGGAATCCTCCGCCTGCGCCGATCCAGAAAATTTATATGACCGCGGACGCCGCAGCGCCGCGCGTGGCGCAGAACGGATTATTTGTCCCATGCGGGCCCGACCCGGAAAAATTGGAAGTAACCATTGCGCGCCTGGAAAAGTTGGTGGGAGAGGGGAATTTGGGTTGCGCGGAATTGGTGGATAGCCACCGGCCCGACAGTTTTCGAATGAAACGGTTTGTTGTTGCCACGGATTACGCAAAGAAAGCGGGCAAGAGTGGTAGCGCCGGCATCTTGTCTACCCTGAGCCTCGAAGAGCCGGCGCGTTGTCCAATGATGGCTCACAGCGTTCAAGGATTTCGAACAATAAGACCACCACAAATGGTGCGTGTAGATCTGCGCGACGAGCAGCCAGCGCAAGTTTATTTGCGGGGAATGCGCGGCAAAGTGGTGGCAGCTTCCGGGCCGTGGCGCAGTTCCGGAGATTGGTGGCAGGAAGATGCATGGCATCAGGATGAATGGGATCTCGAAATTGAATTTCCTGCGTCTTCCATTGTAGCGGCGCAGCTTTATCCCGAGCAGCGCCGAGGGAATGCTGCGCCCGTCCCGCCCCAACAAAAAAGCGAGCGGTCACAGGCTAACCAGCGGGACGGCATTTGTTCGCAACGCGGCCTTTATAGGATCTATTACGACGCGCTGCGGCAGGGATGGTTTGTGCGCGGAGTCTACGACTGATGTACACGGAACTTCACGCGCGCTCGGCATTTAGTTTTCTGGAAGGAGCTTCCGCTCCGGAGGAATTAGCCGCGGCTTGCTCGGCGCACGGGATGTCTGCGATGGCCGTGCTGGATCGTGATGGCGTTTACGGTGCGCCGCGTTTTTATCTGGCTGCGAAGAAACTTCCTGTGAAGGCGCACATTGGCGCGGAGGTGACTTCCGCCTTTGGTTGGCGCTACCCGCTGCTGGTGAAATCGCGCGAGGGTTACCAGAATCTGTGCCGCTTGATCACGCGCATGAAATTGCGCGCGCGCAAGGGCGAAGGGCACGTCGAACGCGAAGAGCTTGCCGACCTGCATGCGGGATTGATTTGTCTCACTGGCGGAGAAGAAGGGCCGCTGGCTGCCGCTTTGGCAAGCGGCGGTGTTGCGCAAGGGACGGAATGCGTGCGGCAGTTGTGCGATTTGTTTGGGCGCAAGAATGTTTATGTGGAACTGCAGCGGCACTATAGCCGGGAAGAAGAGGCGCGGAATCAGGCGGCGGTGGAGATCGCGCGGAAATTGTCTTTGCCGCTGCTGGCCACGAATGGCGTGTGCCATGCGCTGCCCAAGGAGCGCGAATTGCTGGACGTGTTTACCTGCATTCGGCATCACCATGTGCTGGCTACCGCGGGACAGCTGCTTAGTCGCAATTCAGAGCGGCACCTGAAATCGCCGGCCGAGATGGAACGATTTTTTGCGGATTTGCCGGAGGCGATTGCGAATACGCAGGAACTTTCGTCGCGCTTGGAATTTACGTTGAAGGACTTGGGATATGAGTTTCCGAAATATCCGACACCGCAAGGCTGCTCGCAGATGCAGTTTTTGCGGGAGC
>WNFR01011664.1_pt1 | contig 11535 bp, 9 predicted proteins | sample 5400221 | NCBI WGS metagenome assembly WNFR01 (sample SAMN13153357, study PRJNA577476) | soil metagenome | isolation source: 40 cm soil under Madrone tree | place: USA:California | collected 2016-06-14 | reverse complement strand
CGCGTGGCCGCCGCCGATGCCAATCCCTATCTCGCGCTGGCGGCCGCGATCGGCGCCGGCCTCTATGGCATCGAGCACAAGATCGAGCCCGGCGAGCCGATCAAGGGCAATTCCTATGAGCGCAAGCATCCGGCCAAGGCACAATTGCCGCGCACCTTGATGGAGGCGGCGGGACGCCTGAAGGCCTCCAAGCCGGCGCGCAAGTTGTTCGGTGATGCCTTCGTGGATCACTACGCTGCCACCCGCGAGTGGGAAGAGCGCGAATTCCGCAAGGCTGTCACGGATTGGGAACTCGACCGCTATATGGAAATCATCTGAGGATTGTTGAATGTCGATGCCGCTCCTGGGCAATTGGAACTATCCGACCGCGATCCGCTTCGGCGCCGGCCGTATCCGCGAGCTGCCGGAGGCCTGCAAGGCCACAGGCCTCAAGCGGCCTCTGCTGGTCACCGATCCGGGCCTCGCCAAACTGCCGATGATCGCCGAGGCGCTTCTGGCGCTGCGCAAGGCCGGCATCGAAGTGGCGCTGTTCAGCGACTGCCGGCCCAACCCGATCGCCAGCAACGTCGAGGCGGGCCTGCGCGTCCTGCGCGCCGGCAAGAATGACGGCGTCATCGCCTGCGGTGGCGGCAGCGCCATCGATACCGCCAAGGCCATCGCCTTCATGGCGGGGCAGACGCGCCCGATGTGGGACTTCGAGGATGTTGGCGACTGGTGGACACGCGCCAACCCGGCCGGGATTTTCCCCTCGATTGCCGTGCCGACGACCGCAGGAACCGGGTCGGAGACCGGCCGCGCCTCGGTGATCACCAACGAGCAGACCCACACCAAAAAGGTGATCTTTCATCCCAAGATGATGCCGCAGGTCGTCATCGCTGATCCCGAGCTGACGGTCGGCCTGCCATCCAGGCTGACGGCGGGCACCGGCATGGATGCCTTCATCCACTGTTTCGAAGCCTATTGCGCGCCGGGCTATCACCCCTATGCCGAGGGCATCGCCGTCGAGGGCATGCGGCTGGTCAAGGAGAACCTTTTACGCGCGGTGAAGGACGGCAGGGACATCGAGGCGCGCGGCCACATGCTGGCGGCCTCGCAGATGGGCTCGACGGCCTTCCAGAAGGGCCTCGGCGCCATCCATTCGCTGTCGCATCCCGTCGGCGCCACATTGGATACCCATCACGGGCTGACCAACGCCGTCGCCATGCCCTACGTCGTGAAGTTCAATCGCCCGGCAATCGAGGACAAAATTGTCCGCCTGTCGCGCTGGCTCGGCCTTGCCAAGCCCTCTTTCGACGGTTTCATGGAATGGACCCTCGATCTTCGTCGCCAGATCGGCATTCCGCACACGTTGGCCGAGCTTGGCGTCAAGATCGAGCATCTCGACAAATTCTCCGAGATGGCTGCCGCCGATCCGACGGCCGGTGGCAATCCAGTGAAGGTGGGCGTGGCCGAGATGCGCAAGATGTACGACGCAGCTCTTGCCGGGCGTCTGTAGCGTGGCCGCTTCATTCCCGACCCAGGCGCGCGTCGTCATCATCGGAGGCGGCATCATGGGCTGCTCGACGGCCTATCATCTGGCCAAGCTCGGCTGGAAGGACGTGGTGCTGCTCGAGCAAGGACGCCTCAGCGGCGGCACGACCTGGCACGCCGCCGGGCTGGTGGGTCAGTTGCGCGCCTATCAGAACCTGACGCGGCTGATCCGCTACAGCACCGATCTCTATTCGAAGCTCGAGGCCGAGACCGGCCTCGCCACGGGCTGGAAGCAATGCGGCAGCCTCAGCGTCGCGCGCACGCCGGAGCGGATGACGGCGCTGCGCCGGGTCGCTGCCCAAGCCAATGCCCAGGGCGTCGCCTGCGAGGAGCTGACGCCTGCCCAGGCCGGCGAGAAATACCCGATCATGCGCACCGACGATCTGGTAGGCGCGGTATGGCTGCCGGGTGACGGCAAGGCCAACCCGGCCGATATCACCCAGGCGCTGGCCAAGGGCGCGCGCACCAACGGCGTGCGCATCTTCGAGAAGACCCGCGTGACAGCGGTGCGCGCCAAGGACGGCCGCGTCGCCGGCGTCGAGACCAGCGAAGGACCGATCGCGGCCGAGATCGTGGTCAATTGCGGAGGCCAGTGGGCGCGCCAGATTGGCCGCCTGTGCGGCGTGACGGTGCCGCTCTATTCCTGCGAGCATATGTACATCGTCACCGAGAAGATGGAGGGCGTGCCGCGCGACCTGCCGGTGATGCGCGATCCCGACGGCTACATCTATTTCAAGGAAGAGGTCGGCGGTCTGCTGATGGGCGGTTTCGAGCCGGTGGCCAAACCCTGGGCCAGGGACGTCATTCCCGACGATTTCGAGTTTGGCATGCTGCCCGACGACTGGGACCAATTCCAGATCCTGATGGACAACGCGCTGATCCGCGTGCCGGCGCTGGAAAAGGTTGGCATCAAGACCTTCATGAACGGGCCGGAGAGTTTTACCCCGGACATGAACTACATTCTGGGCGAGGCGCCCGAGCTGAAGGGTTTCTTCGTCGGCGCAGGCTTCAACTCCATGGGTATCGCCAGCTCCGGCGGTGCCGGCATGGCGCTGGCCGAATGGATCGTGGCCGGCGAGCCCACGCTCGATCTGTGGCCGGTCGACATCCGCCGCTTCGCCTCCTTTAACGGCAACGACATCTGGCTGCGCGAGCGCGTCTCGGAGACGCTCGGCCTGCATTACAAGATGCCGCGTCCTGCAGCGCCTCAGCACTAACGATATCGCAGGCCCGGTTGGCCACAGCGTCTATACCGGCTTCCTCAACGAGCGCGGCGGCTACGAGAGCGACGTCACGGTGGCGCGGCTGGCGCCGCGGAAATTCCTGGTTGTCACCGGCACGGCGGAAGCGACCCGCGATGCCGACTGGATCGCGCGTCATATGCCGGAGGACGCGCAGGCGACGGTGACCGATGTCACCTCGGCCTGGGCTGTGCTGTCGCTGATGGGTCCGCGCAGCCGCGAGCTGCTGCAGAAGGTGACGCGCGCCGATCTCTCCAACGCGGCCTTTCCCTTCGGCGCCATCCGCGAGATCGGCGTCGGCTACGCCACCGTGCTGGCGTCGCGCCGCACCTATGTCGGCGAACTAGGCTGGGAACTTTACGTGCCGACGGAGTTCGCCGTCACCGTCTACGAGACGCTGTTCGAGGCCGGCGGCACGTTCGGCCTGCGCGACGCCGGCTACTACGCCCTCGAATCACTGCGCATGGAAAAGGCCTATCGCGCCTGGGGCCGTGAATTGACGCCCGATGACACGCCCTGGCAGGCGGGTCTCGGTTTTGCGGTCAAGCTCGACAAACCGGGCGGCTTCATCGGCCGCGACACGCTGATCGCGGCGAAGGCCGAGCCGCTGTCCCGCCGGCTGGTGTCGCTTACCTTGGAAGACCCGGAGCCACTGCTGTGGGGCGGCGAGGCGATCCTGCGCGACGGAAAGCCGGTCGGCGACCTCACGTCGGCCGCCTACGGTCACACGATCGGCGCTGCCATCGGCCTCGGTTACGTGAAGCGAGCGGACGGCGCGGTCGACGCCGCGTGGCTGGAGGCCGGCCGGTTCGAAATCGACCTGGCGGGCACGCGGCTCAAGGCCAAGGCGTCCCTGCGCTGCGCCTACGACCCGAGCGGGGCACGTATCAAGGGCTGATCCGCGACCGTGCGCAGCCGCGTGTCGGCCAGTTCGCCGGCCGATTCGAGGATCGGATAGGCGACCGACGTCAGGTGGCCGTTGATGCGCTTTAGGTCGCGGATCACGTCCATGTGGATCGAGCTGGTCTCGATCGATTCGGCACGGCCCTCGCGCAGGCGGGCGAAATGGCTGTCCCCGGCCTTGGCCTCGGCCTCCCGCATCGAGGTCTTCTCGGCGAAGAGCCGGCGTGCCAGGGTGATGTCGCGCGTGGTGAAGACGTTGAGCGCCAGCCGCAGATTCTCGAGCACGCGGGCATGGAAGCCCTTCAGCTCGGCCAGGCCCTCGGCCGAGAAGGCGTAACGCCGCTTGATCTTCTTGGCCGCCAGCTCCATCAGGTTCTTGTCGACGATGTCGCCCACATGCTCGAGGTTGGTGGTGAAGGTCAGAATCTCGGCATAGCGCCGGCCTTCCTCCTCGCTGAGTTCGTTGCGCGAGATTTGGACCAGGTAGAGCTTGATCGCCTCGTAGAGCCGGTCGACCGCGTCGTCGGCATCCTCGATCGCTTTCACCGCGCGCTGGTCGTTCCTCTCGAACACCTCAATGGTCTGGCGCAGCATGTCGGCCACATGGTCGCCGAGATTCAGGGTCTCGCGGGTGGCGCAGGCCAGCGCCTCGGCCGGGGTGTCGAGCACGTTCGAGTCGAGGTGGCGCGGTTTGCCGGGGTCTCTGGATTGCGGCTTGCTGGGCAGCAGGCGGCGGCAGAGCGATGCCGTGGCGTCGGTGAGCGGCAGGAAGACGAGCGCCGCCACCAGATTGAAGGCGGTATGGAAATTGACCACCAGGCGCGCTGGTGAGGCGTCGATCATCGACAGCCAATGCACCGAGAGCGCGAGCACCGGCAGCAGTGCCACGCCGATGACGGCGCGGGTGATCAGGTTGGCGAGCGGCACGCGCCTCGCCTCCACGTCGGAACCCGACTGGGCCATGTAGGGCGCCAGCGCGCCGCCGATATTGGCGCCGATCACCAACGCCAGTGAAAGCTGCGGGCCGATGATGCCGCTGGCAGCGAAGGACATGATCAGCAGTATCGTCGACAGGCTCGAATGGACGAACCAGGTGGCCAAGGTGGCGATGATGGCCGCGATCACATACTCGTCCTGCAGGCCCCCGAGGACAGCCGCGAAGGCGGGTGCGGTGCGCAGCGGCTCGGTGGCGGGTGACAGCAGTCGCAGCGATAACAGCATCAGGCCGAGCCCGATGGCGACCCGCCCGATATGGCGCGGTTTGTCGGCCTTGCTCGACAGGAAGGTGATCACGCCCACCGCCACCATCAGCGGCGACAGCCAGCCGAGGTCGAAGGACAGAACCTGCGCGGTGAACGTCGTGCCGACATTGGCCCCCAGCATAATGGCGAGCGCGATGGAGAGGGATATGAGGCCGCGGGCGGCGAAGGACGACAGCAGGAGCGCGGTGGCCGTGCTCGATTGCAGCAGGCCGGTGACGGCGAGCCCGCCGGCAAAGGCGGTGAAACGATTGCGCGAGCAGGCGCCGATGGCACGGCGCAACGCCGTGCCGAAGGCGCGTGTCAGCCCCGTGCGGACCATGCGCACGCCCCACAAGAGCAGGGCCACGCTGCCGACGACGTTCAGGATGGTGTCTACGCCGTGCATGACTGGAGAATCCTACGCCTCGCCAGCCAAGGGTTAAAGTTTTCTGACAGTTCCGTTACGAGGCGAGCCGCGTCGCCTCGTCCATGAAGGCTCGCACCAGGGCCACGCGCCGGCGCTCCTGCAGGCAGACGGCGTATTCGGCGACGAGGAGGTCGCTGTCGGTGACGTCAATGCGACGAAACCGGCGATCCTCGCCAAGCTCGCTGGCAAAGACCGCGCCGACGCCGAAGCCTGCCGCCACGGCCTCGCGCACGCCCTCACGGGTCTGCACCTCGACGATCGAGCGTGGTCTGATATCGGCGGCGGCCATGGCATCTTCGAGGACTTCGCGCGTGATCGAGCCGCGTTCGCGCAGCACCAGCTCCTGGCCGGCGAGCGCGGCCAGCGGCACGCGGCCGGCTTTTGCGAGCGGATGGCGGGCCGGCGCGAACAGCACCAGCCGGTCGGTGCGCAGCCGCAGCGCATGCAGGCGCGGGTCGGAGACGCTCTTGGCCATGACCGCGACATCGGCCTCGCCGCGCAGCAGCCGCTCCAGCACGACGGCGGAATTGTCGATCGACAGGGCGAAAGTGAGGTCGCCGGCGCGCTTCTTGAGGGCGGCCATGATCGGCACGACGTGGTGGGCGGAGTCGGCGGCGATGCGCAGATGGCCGCGCGTCAACGCCAGCTCGCCCGCCAGCAGCGCCTTCGCCTCGTCCTGCAGGGCAAAAAGGCGCGCAGTGATGCCCTGGAGCTGGCGGCCGGTCTCGGTCGGCGTGACGCTGCGCCCGCGCCGCTCGAACAGGCGCACGCCATAGGCGCGCTCCAGCGCCGTCACCTGGCCCGACAGGTTGGGCTGGCTGATGCCGGAGGCGCGGCCTGCGGCCGAGAAGGAACCGGCTTCCGCCACGAGATGGAAGGCGCGCAGCTGGCTGGGCGTCATATAAAATTAACCGATAGGAGACATATGGATTATATACTAGACGGATATGGTTCGCGAGAAGATCATCCGTCTCTTCACGGAGACTTCGCGATGCCCAAGCCTGCCGCTTCCGAAACCGGCGATCCGCTGCTGCTGACGCCCGGCCCGCTCACCACCTCGGTCAGAGTGAAGCAGGCCATGGTCCATGACTGGGGCTCGCGCGACGCGGAGTTCCTGCGCATCAACCGGATGGTGCTCGACAGGATCGTCGAGCTGGCCGGCGGGCAGGGCACCCACGTCACCGTGCCGGTGCAGGGCTCCGGCACCTTTGCCGTCGAGGCCATGATCACGAGCTTCGTTCCCAGGAGCGGCAAGCTGCTGGTCCTGATCAACGGCGCCTATGGCCAGCGCGCCAAAAGAATTGCAGAGATCGCCGGGCGCGCCGTTGTCGTTCACGAAACGCCGGAAGATACGCCACCCGATCTGGCAAAGCTCGAGAAGCTGTTGGCGGGCGACACGTCGATCACTCACATCTTCGCCGTTCATTGCGAGACCACGTCCGGCATCCTGAATCCGATCGGCGAGATCGCCGCCCTCGTGGCGCGTCAGGGCCGCCGCCTGCTGGTCGATTCGATGAGCGCCTTTGGGGCGCTCGAGATCGATGCCCGCGAGATCCGCTACGATGCGTTGGCCGCATCGTCCAACAAGTGCCTGGAAGGTGTGCCGGGTCTCGGCTTCGTGGTCTGTCGCAACGCGGCGCTGGCCGAATGCAAGGGCAACGCCACCACCTTGGTGCTCGACCTGTTCGACCAGTCCGAGGCCTTCGCCCGCACCGGCCAGTACCGCTTCACCCCGCCGATCCACGTCATCGTGGCGCTCGGCAAGGCGATCGAGGAGCATGCGGCCGAGGGCGGCGTGGCGGGCCGCGGCAAGCGCTACCGCGAGAACGGCAAGGTGCTGATCGACGGCATGCGCGCCATGGGTTTCCGCACCTTGCTGCCGGAGCGTCTGCAGGCGCCGATCATCGTCACCTTCCACATGCCGACCGATCCCAAATTTGTCTTCCAGCGTTTTTATGACGGGCTGAAAGATCGTGGCTATGTGATTTATCCCGGCAAGCTTACGGTGGCCGAGTCCTTCCGCATGGGCTGCATCGGCCACCTATATCCTGAACATATGCGGGGCGCGCTTGCCGCCGTGCGCGAAGTGCTGGACGAGATGCGCGTATCCAACGGCGGTCCCGCGCTGGCGGCAGAGTAGGAGAGTAAAATCATGGCACCCGATAGTCTGAACACTTCCGGTGGTGAGGTCGCCGTCAATGGCCGCCACTACCGCCTCCCGAAACGGCCTGTCATCGTAGTCTGCGTCGACGGCTCCGAGCCGGGCTACATCGAGGCCGCCGTCGAGGCGGGTGTCGCCCCCTGGTTCAAGCGCGTGCTCGTCGAAGGCACGAACCTTCTGGCCGAATGCGTGGTGCCCTCGTTCACCAATCCCAACAACCTCTCGATCGTCACCGGCCAGCCGCCGGCCGTCCATGGCATCTGCGGCAACTACTTCCTCGACCCCGGCACCGGGAAAGAGGTGATGATGAACGATCCCAAGTTCCTGCGGGTCGAGACGCTGTTTCCGGCTTTCCAGCGCGCCGGTTGCCGCATTGCCATCATCACCGCCAAGGACAAGCTACGCGGGCTGCTGGGCAAGGGCCTGGAGCTGGGCGCCGGCAAGGCCTGCGCTTTCTCCTCGGAGAAGTCGGACCAGGCGACCCTGGCGGAGAACGGCATCGAGAAGGTGAACACGCTTGTCGGAATGCCCGTGCCCGACGTCTACAGCGCCCAGCTCTCCGAGTTCGTCTTCGCCGCCGGCGTCAGGATCATGGAGCGCGACCGGCCGCAGATCATGTATCTGTCGACCACCGACTATATCCAGCACAAGCACGCGCCCGGCACCAAGGTCGCCAACGACTTCTACGCCATGATGGATGGCTATCTGGCCAAGCTCGACGCGATGGACTGCACCATCGTCGTCACCGCCGATCACGGCATGAATGCCAAGTTCGGCGCCGACGGCCAGCCCGACGTGTTGTATCTGCAGGATCTGTTCGACAAATGGCTGGGCGAAAGCAAGGCCCGCGTCATCCTCCCGATCACCGATCCCTATGTCGTGCATCATGGTGCGCTCGGCTCCTTCGCCGCCGTCTACCTGCCGGCGGGCGTGTCGCACACGGAGATGGCCGCCAGGCTGAGGTCGCTGCCCGGCATCGAGGCGGCTTTGACCAGGGACGAGGCCGCCCAGCACTTCGAGTTGCCGGCCGACCGGCTAGGCGACGTGATCGTCGTGTCGACCCAGCACAAGGTGCTGGGCACTTCGGCGTCGCGCCACGATCTCAGCGGCCTCACCGAGCCGCTGCGCAGCCATGGCGGCACGAGCGAGCAGAAGGTGCCGTTGATCTGCAATGCCAAGCTCGTTTCGGACAATGCCTCGCACCGCTGGCGCAATTTCGACGCCTTCGATCTCGCGCTCAACCTCGTTGCCTGAGAGAGGCCTATGGATACGCTGACCCGGTCGAGCGCTGACGTCCGCCACGAGTATCTGCGCATCGCCGGCCGCAAGGTCGACACCGCCGCACGCCTCGAAGTGCGCTTTCCCTGGGACAATCGGCTGGTCGGCACCGTGCCGCGCGCTACGCCCGATCTAGTTGCCGAGGCCTTCCAGATCGCCCATGCCTACCAACCCAGGCTGACGCGCTACCAGCGCCAGAAGATCCTGCTCACGACCGCCGAGCTGCTGGTGGCGCGCAAGGAGGAGCTGTCGCGCCTGATCACCCTGGAAAGCGGCCTTTGCCTGAAAGATTCGCTGTACGAGGTCGGCCGGGCCTACGACGTGTTCACCTTCGCGGGCCAGCTCTGCCTGCTTGACGACGGCCAGACCTTCTCCTGCGATCTCACCCCACACGGCAAGCCGCGCAAGATCTTCACTTTGCGCCAGCCGCTCAACGCCATCTCGGCGATTACGCCCTTCAACCATCCGCTCAATATGGTGGCGCACAAGCTGGCGCCCGCAGTCGCCACCAACAATTGCGTCGTGCTGAAGCCCACCGAGCTGACGCCGCTCACGGCATTGTTCCTGGCCGACACGCTCTACGAGGCCGGCCTGCCGCCCGAGATGCTCTCGGTCATCACCGGCAACCCCTCGGACATCGGCGATGCCATGATCACCGATCCGCGCGCCGACCTGATCACCTTCACGGGCTCCGTCCGCGTCGGCAAGCACATCGCCGCCACCGCGGGCTACAAGCGCGTCGTGCTTGAATTGGGCGGCAACGATCCGCTCATCGTCATGGAGGATGCCGACCTCGACAAGGCGGCGGAACTTGCCGTCGCGGGCGCGACCAGGAACTCCGGTCAGCGCTGCACGGCGGTGAAACGCATCCTGGTGGTCGAGAGCGTAGCCGACGCCTTCGTCGAGCGCGTGCTTGCCAAGGCGAAAAAGCTCAAGGCCGGCAATCCGCTCGATCCCGAGACCGACATCGGCACCGTGATCCACGAGCGCGCCGCCACCTTGTTCCAGAACCGCGTTAGCGATGCCGTGGCCAACCATGGCGCCAGACTGCTGCTGGGCAACGATCGTCGTGGCGCGCTGTTTCCGCCCACCGTCGTCGACCATGTCGATCCTGCCTGCGAACTGGTGCGCGAGGAGACGTTCGGCCCGGCGATTCCGATCATCCGCGTAAAGGACATCGCCGATGCCATCAGTGTCTCCAACGGCACCGCCTACGGCCTCTCCTCGGGCGTCTGCACCGACCGCCTCGATTACATCACGCGCTTCGTCGACGAGCTGCAGGTCGGCACCGTGAACATCTGGGAGGTGCCAGGCTACCGGATCGAGATGTCGCCCTTCGGCGGCATCAAGGATTCAGGCCTCGGCTACAAGGAAGGCGTGCTCGAGGCGATGAAAAGCTTTACCAACGTGAAGACCTGGTCGCTGCCCTGGCCGGGTTGACCCGAAAGCAGAAGGGATCCGTTCAATGGCCGATCAGCCCAAAACCGAGATCTATGACGGCGCCTGTCACTGCCAGGCGGTGACGTTCAGGGTCGACCTCGACCTCAGCGGCGCGCTGCAATGCAATTGCTCGATCTGCAACAAGCTCGGCGCCGTGTGGGCCTTCGCGCCGGCGTCGAAGCTCGAGCTGAAGTCCGGCGAGGAACAACTGGGCGACTATCAATTCGGCAAGAAGACGCTGCACCATCGCCATTGCACGGTGTGCGGCGTCGAGACTTTCGCCGAGGGCAAGATGCCGGACGGGACGCCGACCGTGGGCATCAACCTGCGCTGCCTCGCGGGCGTGGACGTCGCCAAGCTGAACCCGCGCCAGTGGGACGGGGCCAGCAAATAGCCCTCAGTTGGTGAAAGTGGCGCGGACCTGACCGAACGGGCCGAAGTCGCCGAGATAGTCGTCGCCGGCGGAGGAGGCGATCATGCCGGTCAGGGTCCCGGTGCTGACCATGTCGCCGGCCTTCAGGCCGATACCGGTGCGCGAGAGTTCGTTGGCGAGCCAGGTCAGTGGCTGGATCGGATGCTCCAGCGCATCCTTTGCCGTGCCACGCCGGCGTAGAACGCCGCCGATCGACAGCGTCGCTTCCTGGCCCGAAATGTCGGCGCGGCGCCAATCGGCGATCGCCGGTCCATAGATGATCGAGCCTGAGCCCGCGCCATCCGCCAGGATGGCGGGCAGGGCCGGAAACGCCTCGTCGTGCAGGAACCGGCACTCGGCGATCTCCAGGCCGGGATGCAGCGAAGCGACCGCCGCCGCAACCTCCTCTTCGCTATAGGCCTTGGCGCGGGGCGCCAGATTGGCGCCCAGGCGGACCGCGTATTCGACCTCGGGAATAGGATTGACCAGTTTGCGGTATTCGAACGTCGCCGGGCTCTCGAAAATGAATTGCGCGAAAACCCGGCCATAGATCGGCTGGTCGGTGCGCAACGCGCGCTGCATGGCTTCCTTTGTTGCCGCGATCTTCCAGCCGCCGGTCTTCCAGCCGAGCTCTTCGGCGACCAGGCCGGCCACGCGATAGGCCGTGGCCTCGTTGGGCGGCACGAGGCGCTGCTCGAGCCCGCTCTGCGCCCGCTTTTCCTGGCGTAGCAGGGCGAGATGAGCGGCAAGTTCCCGTTGCGTTTTCTCGTCCATGACTGTTCCCTAACGTCCCCACATCCTCAGGGTTGCCGATCCGCAGGGAGCGGCACGGCCGCTAAAGCCTATTTTCCGTGGTTGAGGCGCTTGTCCGGCTTCGCGCGCGTGTTAAGGTTTTTGCCGGT
>WNFR01006960.1_pt1 | contig 11536 bp, 8 predicted proteins | sample 5400221 | NCBI WGS metagenome assembly WNFR01 (sample SAMN13153357, study PRJNA577476) | soil metagenome | isolation source: 40 cm soil under Madrone tree | place: USA:California | collected 2016-06-14 | reverse complement strand
AGAATTGCTCCACTGCTAATTAATCACTACGCTAGCCGCGCTGGAAGCGATTCCATTCGCCACCACTTGCAGTTGGCTGGCACCCAGTTCGATTCCTGCTGGAACTGTGAAATGTGTAGTGATGATCGCGCTGCCAGTCGCCACGCCCATCGAACTATGATTCTTGGTCCGGGCATAAAAGACATGCCCCGTTCCGTTGTTAGTGATTCGTACCAATGGATAGTTCGTCGCCGCCTGCGCATCGTCACCATAAGCGCCGGCTTCTGACAGTCCATTGAACTGCGTTCCCTTCGCCGCGTAGGTCTTACCGTGAATAAGCGTCGCCCCAACATGCGTGATGGCCGGTGCCCACGCCGGATTCGCAGTGCCCGCCGAAGTGTAGATCTCGACATCCGATGTGCCATCCGTGAACAGGACTTGCCCGGTCGGCAGCACCAGCATGCGTCCCTCAAACGACGAGAAATTCGGCGCGTTCGGCGGAGCCGTTACCTGCGTCAGCGTGCTGCCACTGAACTCGAAGAAACGCGTGTTCGCGTTGAAGACCCCCGGGCTGGCGCCCGCCAGCACATTCCCATTTGGCAGAAGCGCCGCCGGACCATCCGCAATGTCCAGAAACACGCCGTTGACCTTCGGGAAATCCGGTCCAGCCGTCCACACTCCCGTGAGCGTGTTGTAGATCGCGTTGTGCCCGGTTGCACCAGTCGCAAGCACCGTTCCGTCGGGACGCAACACCGCCGGCCCCAGTTCCGACGAACCCGGATCCACCAGCGTCACTCCAGTGCTTCCCGCCGAAGACCAAACGCCGCTGAGCGGATCGAACAGCTCGGAATTAGTTCCCGTGAAAGCGTCGACCGTCAGGACCTTTCCACTTGAGAGCAGCGTCCAGCCCTCTTCATCATTGATGTCCGCCTTGCCCGTCCCCACCGGCGTCCAGGTCAGAGTCTTGGCATCCAGAACAGCCGCTTCTCTTGTACAACAATTGGACAGCATGAACGTACCGTTCGCCAGCGTCGTGCTCTGTGCATCTCCGATCGTGGTCCAGCCTGCCGGATGCCCCATCGACCTCCACTTATTGGTCACCGGATTGTAGATCGCGCCCAGGGTAGTCCACACCGCACTAAAAAAGTTATACTCCCCACCCATCACGATGACGCGCCCATCCCTCAATACCGCCGAAGCGTAATAAAGGGGACTGTAGCCCGCGGGAAGCGATGCCAGATGCGACCACGTTCCATTGATATAACTTCCGGTCGCGTCAGGCGTCAGCTTCCACCAGTTCTGGCCACCCGCATCGTGCACCATCACGGTTCCATCGGTTAGAAGCAGCGCCGTGCTAGCCGAAAAACTTGGTTGATGATTCAGTGGCGTCCAGGTCTGGGCGCTCATCGTCCCCAGCCCCGCCAACAAAACCACACACGTAATCCCGAGCACACTCCATACCCTCATGCGTTTCCTCTGGAAGTTGAATTTTTGCAGTCGACTGCTCAACGAACAAAAACGGTCTGTCTGGGGGGAATTACAGAACCCGATCCGATGCCGTGGAGTGTAGCATTCAGCTGCCCTTCAAACCAGTGCTTCCGGCTGGAAAGCTGATTTTTTCGCGGGACTTCCGCTACTACATGCAATAGTTTGCATTTCAGTGGTACAACGTCGGACAAGTCGAATTCGCATCAGTCAGAAAATCATCAACCAATGCGCTAGCCGGGAACCTGCGTTGGAATCCCGGAACCCGGAGCCGCCTGATTCCGCAGCGAAGTTCCGCAGTACGGACAATAGACATCATTTACGCCAACCACACGCTGGCACTGAGGACAGGTCGGACTCAGCTTGCAATTGCACTGAGGACAGAAGCTGAATCCCGGCTGGACGGCGTTCCCACATTGTGGGCATCCACACCGCAGTGGTTGACGCAGTACGAAGTAAAGAAGGATACCCAGAGCATTGGGAATAAGGATGGATACAAACGTCCAAAGGGTTGGGCTCATGCCGCGTCGTTTCGCGTCGCGGTTGATATAGCCAATGAACAAAACAAAAGAACCCGCCACCAGGCCGAGCAGAAGCCCAAGCAAAGGCCGCGCCCACGCCGGAGCAGCGTTCGGGTGCCGAGCCACAGCAATATTGAAAAACCACTGTGCGGCGATAAATGGGATCCCCGCGAGCGCCCACGCCCAGACCGGAACAATCTTGATTTCCGACTTCAGTACATTTTGAGGTTCGTCTTTTACCTGCATAAATTTGTCAGCTTTCCTATCGCTCTTGCCGCGATCGTTCTCCGATGTTTGTCAAATGAGTGCCGCGGGCCAGCAGCGACACGCCCACCACCAGCGCCGGCGCGATGAAGAAAAAGATGAAGCCCGCTTTCCAAACCAAAGTCGAGACTCCGGCCCATTCGCCCATCCATGCAAACAGACGCCACAAAAGAGGTACGGTCAGCGTCGCGGAAAGGCCAACGCCCAAACAGGCCATCCCCACCAGCCACATGCGTTCCCGGGCCTCCCGAAGCCTGCTGGCGTGGAAGCGCACTCGCATCTGCGTGGCTCGCACCAGGCGGGAGTCGGCAGCAAAAGTCACGGAGCACAAAGTGCGAACCACTCGGCCAGCTGCTCCCTCATAATCGCGGCAGGCCACGCACTCTTGCAGATGGGCTCGCAGCCAAGTCTGCTGAGCATCGGACAAATCTTCCGCCCCTGCCAATGCGATCAGTTGCCGTGCCTCGTCATGTGTATCTATGTTCCGCGTCATGCTTGTGTCCCCTCCAGCTGCCCCATCAGCAGGTTGAGCCCGCGATACAATCGCGATTTCACCGTGCCCAGTGGCGCCCCTGTGACGGTAGCAATTTCCCCCAAAGCCAACCCATCCTGAAAGCGCAACACGATTACCTCACGGTACTCCGCCGGAATGCCGACCAATGCCACACTGATGCGTTCGGCCTGCTCGTGTTGGGCAATCAGTTCCCACGCCAGCGGGCGCGCATCAGCCGGTTCGGAGAGCGCACTCTCTTCGTCCTCCGTCAGCCAATCCACGCTGACAGGATTCTTCTTCCGCCAATAGTCGATCGTCAAATTTCTCGCGACTGCATAAAGCCATGTGCTGAATTCATGGCGCCCATCGTACTGATGGCCGCGCTCCAGCACGCGAATCCAGGTTTCCTGGAAAAGGTCCTCTGCCAACTCACGATTTCCCGACAGGTAAACCAGATAACGAAGCAGCCGATGTTGATACTGCTCGATGAGACGGTCCAGCAGGTCCGGATCGCGCCGGCGAAGGCCGCGAGCAATTGCGCTGGCTTCGGACTCCATGCCCATCACGAAGTAATATGCGGTGGCGTTCATGCTACCGGGATATACGGGCGAGGAGCTAAGAAAGATGCAGGATGGAGAAGATTTGAGTCACTGCGCCAGGTAAGTACGAGTCATACGGTCATGCCAGCACAACCCATCCTCGTCGAGCACACTCCACAGATAGCCCAGTCCGAGAGCGAACGCGGATAGATACGAAGCCAGCACCCGCCAGCGCCGCCTTCCGCGAGATACCGGCGAACCATCGAACCGGACTAGTCGTAGTCGGGTCAACCGCAATCCGGGCGTAGCTCCCGTGTACACCGTGAACAGAAATTCGTAAGCCGCCCACATCATCACGGAGACGATCATCAACGCGGTGACAGCGATCGCCATCGGCGGCCGCTGCGGATTCACCCAGACAAACATTCCCCCAAAACCCGCCAGCGCTCCCGTCAAAACCAAGCCGTCCAGCAATCCAGCCAGCATCCGGCGCGGAAGCGTAGCTATCGGCAGGACCAAATCGATGTTCGCCCGCCGTTCCTTTTCAAGGTCGCGCGCAGGTTCAATTAGAATTCCGCCCATCGCCGGCGGCGGAGGCAGTACCTCCGGAGCCTCCACAATGCGCGGCCGCTCAAAGACCGGCTCGGCCAGTTCATTTACATGGTAGACCGGCACCGCCGCAGATCGCGGAAACTCGATGACGTTAGTAAACAGCTCGGGCTCAGGCTCGGCGTCGACCGCCGTGTGTAAGTGAGGATCGACGAGATGCGGACTGTCCCGCGCACCCCACGTCTCCGGTGTTAACTGTGGCGTTGGCGTTGCGCTAGCCGAAACTGCCAGCGCCGACGCGCTCACCGGCACCCAGCCATCCGCCGAATCAAACGGCAACCGCAGCGACGGATAACGCGGCCCTCGCGGTTTCCGCCGCGCTCGATACCGCTCCATGCGCGAAGCAACTTCACGCCGCCAGTGATCGGCATCCAATTCGAGGTCGGCGATTCCCGCCGCGGCAACCTGTTCGGCCACCACATTTTCCGTAAGGGAATCGTGCACTCGCACCACCGCAACGCCGTCTTCTGGACAGTCCATACAGCGCGGTCTTCGGAGAATGCCAGCAGCCAGAGCCAGGCCAGGCACGATGAGCGGGGGATATCGCGGCACAGCTTTGCTTCCCGTACCAGCCGCGTGCTAAGGTCAACCGAGGTTCCCGTTGGCGACGGCCGGCGGAGCGAACGTGCTCCTGCAATGATCTTCCGCTACCGAATCATTATCACGGCCCTTTCGCTTTGTCATCTCCTTCTCGCTCCCGCCCTATTAACCAGCCAGACGCCGCCCCTTCCGGAACCACCCGCTGCGCCCTCCAGCCTGACTGAAGAAGAAGTCATCATCCGCGGCGTCCAGCAGGAAAAGGACGGCGCTATCTACAAGCTCCGCGGCCAGGCCGAAATTCACTATCGCAATTACATCCTGTACGCCGACGAAGTCACCTATAACTCCGCCACCGGCGACGCCGAGTTGGAAGGCCACGTCGTCCTCGACGGCGGTCCTTACGACGAGCATGTCGAAGCGAGTCATGGTAGTTACAACATCCGCACCCAGGTCGGCACGTTCTATGACGTAATCGGCACCGCCGGATTTAAGCTGCGCCGCTCCGGCTCTGTCCTGACCACTTCGAATCCTTTCGCCTTTACCGGCAAAGTTGTCGAGAAAAATGGCCCCGACCACTACCTCGTCCGCCAGGGAACCGTCACCACCTGCGAGTTGCCGCATCCCAAATGGGTGTTTGAAGCCAGTCGCATTACCGTCGACGTGGACAGCACCGCGAAAATCTACAACGGCGCCTTCCGGCTGGGAGACGTTCCCGTCTTTTATTTCCCCTTCGTCACCCATCCCGTACAGAGGCTGCAACGTCAGTCAGGCTTCTTGATCCCAAGCTTCGGTAACTCCTCGCGTAAAGGAAAAATTATCGGCGAGTCCATATATTGGGCCCCGAACCGCAGCATCGACCTCACCGTCGGCGCCGAATACTATTCCAAGCGCGGATGGTCGCAACGCGGCGAATTCCGCGCCCGTCCCAGCGATACGTCATTTGTCGACTTGAATTATTTCGGAGTGCTCGATCGCGGAATCGGAAATCCGCTGCAGGATCAGGGCGGCGAGGATGTGCATTTCGCTGCCGGCGGCGAGTTCGGAAATAACTTCCGCGGCGTGGCTAACGTGGACTACCTGAGTTCGTTTGTGTTCCGCATTGCGTTTACGGAAATCTATAGCCAAGCGGTAAATTCGGAAGTGAAGTCGCAGATCTTCCTGTCGAATACCACCCGTGGCTTTCACTACAACGTGCTCACGGAACGCTATCAGAACTTCGAAATCTGCAACCCCGACAGCCCTGCGCAGCAGGGTCAATGCGACACAATCACGCAGACCGAGTTGATTCGCATCCTGCATGCGCCGACTTTCTTCCTCTCTGGTGCCGAGCGAAAGTTGGGGAACACGCCGCTCCTCTGGTCGTTTCAGAGTGCGGCCGAGGGATTGCAGCGTGGCGACGTTACCATTGATTCACTTGGCCCACCGATTCAACAGAGTTTCCACAACGGTCCTTTTGTCGGTCGCGTAGACATTGCCCCGTCGGTCGCTATGCCTTTGCAGTGGAAAGGATGGTCGGCGCGCCCCGAACTAACTCTACGGGACACGTTCTATACCCAGCGCTGCGTCCATCAACCGCTCGATAATACCTGTCGAGGGATCGACAATGGCATCAACCGCAAGGCGTTGGAGATGGCGTTTGAGCTCCACCCGCCTGCGCTTTCACGAGTCTTCGAACATCCGTGGCTCGGGCGGAAGTGGAAGCATGTCATCGAGCCGCGCGTGCGCTATGACTTCGTCACTGGCGTGAACAACTTCGCTGACATTCTGCGCTTCGATTCTACCGACATCTTGTCCAATACCAATAACGTCGAATACGCGCTGGTCAACCGTTTGTATGCCAAGCACATGAATCCCAGCGACAACGAAAAAGATTGCGAGCAGGAGCAGGGCATGAGCTCCCTGACAATCGGCGGAGCTCCGCCGCCCGGTGCAGCCGCGTGGGAGACTCAGCGGATCCCCGCGTCACAGCCTTGTACATCCGGTCCGCGGGAAGTGTTGACGTGGGAAGTCGGCCAGAAGTATTACTTCGACCCCACCTTCGGACACGCTTTAATTATCGGACAACGCAACGTATTTACCTCGACCGCCGACTTCACCGGAATCGCTTTCCTTAGTGATATTCGCCGCTTCTCGCCGATCATCTCCCGTTTGCGCATCGAGACAAGCCCTCGCACCAACACCGAATGGGATCTCGATTACGACCTGAAAACCGGACGTATCAATGCTAGCACCGCACTCATAAACTATCGCTACGGACCTTTCAGCTTCGGCGGCGGAGACGCGTTCCTGCGTGCCAACGATATTACCCAGGGCGAAGCCGTCCCCGGCCAGCGCGACTTTCACCAGTTCCGAATCTTGTTCGGATACGGACAGCCCCAAAAGCGCGGCTTCAGCGGCGCGTCGAGCTTCGGCTTCGACTTCAATCAGGGATTCCTTCAGTACCAAACCGCGCAAGCCACTTACAACTGGGATTGCTGCGGATTCAGCGTCGAATATCGCCGCTTCGCCCTCGGCCTGGTCAGAAACGAAAATCAGTTCCGCTTCGCCTTCTCCTTGTCCAACGTCGCCGCATTCGGAAACCTTAAGCGCCAGGAACGGCTCTACTAGCGGCTTCTGAAAGCTCACTCGAACTTGAGGTAATCGTCTCAGCCATCCTGCGTTGGTACGGTGTCGTACAGACTCTCGATCTTCGAGTCGTTAACAATGGATCTACCCACCAAACAGCCGCACACGAAAGAACAGGGGAACTAATGCAAGGACCCAAGAAGGAACGCTGGTATCTTCTGTGCCAACAGGCCGCTGTAGAACAGGATCCGGACAAAATGCTGGAACTGATAAAAGAGATCAATGACCTTCTTGAAGAGAAGGAAAAGAGGCTCGACGCTGGGCGCAAGACCAAAAGCGATGACGGCGACACTCATCCCAGCTGATCTCGTTCGAATTTTTTTGCACCCATCCTCTGTCTAGCTTGTGGGGCAACATCCTAAGTGATAAAGAAAACAGCGAAGAAAAAGACCCGTTCGAAAAGTGTCTTAGCCGCTCGAGTCGCTGTGCTTGGAAACGTAAGACTAACGTCACCCAAATTTCCGCAAAATTGCCGTCGTTCGCAAGCTCATCAACACGAAACTAAGTTGCGAAGCTCGTTAGTTCGGCCTTGTCTTTGCGAGAAAATTTTGAATCATCTGCCTGAGCCTCTCAGCGAGCTCGTTGCATTTTTTTGAGTCAGCCTCGGCACACAGTTTGCGGCATAAGTCGCGAATGCTCTCTAGCTCTTCTGCTGATAACCGCCTCCGCGCTCCATGATCCCTGGCCACGCCCCATCTCCGAATTATCCCACGGTAGCAAAATCATATGATCTTCGTCCTACGGCAAATCCCTTAAAATCCGAAATCTGCGGACAACTCCGCGTAGGGAAAACATCATCCGTTGACTCCGGCTTGTTAATCGATACAGCAGTGAGCTAAATTTGCTAGCCATAAGGTGTTTTCGTATGGCCACATCCATGCCGATTATCCGAAACCGGCAAGAATAGGCGCTGGTGTTAAAGAGACGGTTAATTCTTAATTGAAGCGCGGCGCGATTGTTCCGCGTGGCAACGGGATGGAGTCACATGGCTGCCGTGAACTTGATTGGCTCCTACAACTACGCGCTCGTGACACTTTCCGTGTTGATTGCCATCTTTGCGTCGTACGCTGCACTGGATCTGGCAGATCGCGTAATGGCCAGGGGTGGTTGGATTCGCGCGGTTTGGCTGCTGGGCGGGGCCGCTGCGATGGGGACTGGTATTTGGTCCATGCACTACATTGGGATGCTGGCGTTCATCCTGCCGATTCCCGTAGCCTACCATTGGCCAACCGTTCTGCTGTCACTGCTGGCGGCCATTCTCGCTTCGGTCGTTGCCCTGGGCGTGGCGAGCCGCCAGAAAATGGGTGTGCTCCGAGCGCTCGTCGGAAGTGTCCTCATGGGCGCCGGTATTTCGAGCATGCATTACATCGGCATGGACGCCATGCGTTTACCTGCCGTATGTCAGTTTGATTCTTTTCTCGTTGTCCTGTCCGTCTTGTTCGCGGTTCTGATCTCTCTCGCCGCGCTTTGGATTACCTTTCACTTCCGAGGTGAGAAAAAGGGGATTGGCCGGGAAAAGTTGGCCGGAGCCGTCGTGATGGGTGCCGCGATCCCCGTCATGCATTACACCGGCATGGCCGCCGCCAGTTTCATTCCCTCGGGCATGCCCGTGGACCTGTCTCACGCGGTAAGCATCTCCACACTTGGCACCGCCGGAATTGCCGGCGTTACCTTCCTCGTCCTCGGCCTGGCTCTGCTGACGTCCGGGGTGGACAGGCGATTCGTTGCCCAAACCTTGGAACTGCAGGAAGAGAAGTTGCAGCGAAGCGAAGCTTTCCTGGCCGAAGCGCAGAACATAAGCCACACTGGCAGCTTCGGCTGGAGGCCCTCGACCGGCGAGATCATCTGGTCAGAGGAAACCTTTCAAATCTTCCAATACGACCGAACCACGAAACCGACTGTGGAACTCATTCTCCAACGGGTTCATCCAAAAGATGTGGAGCTGGTGAAGCAGACAATCGAACGCGCGTCCCAGGATGGGAAGAATTTTGAACATGAATATCGCTTGCTGATGCCGGATGGTTCCATCAAACATCTCCGGGTTGTGGCTCATACCTTAAGCAATGAGTCGGGTAGCGTCGAATTTATCGGCGCAGTGACCGACATCACCGAACGCAAGCGTGCGCAAGAAGCGTTGCAGGAAAGCGAGAGTAATCTCGCGGAAGCGCAGCGGCTCACGCACACCGGCAGTTGGGTATGGCGAGTTGCCGGACGAGAAGCCTCGTACCTGTCCGAGGAGTGGTATCGCATATATGACTTCGATCCAGCAGAGGGAATGCCGGACTGGAAACGGCGCCTCCAGCGTGTTCATCCAGAGGATCGAGCCCGATGGCAAGGCGCGATCGAGCGGGCCATTGCTGAACAATCAGGGTACGAGGTTGAGTTCCGAATTCTTCTTCCCGATGGCACCGTTAAGTACATCCACACTATCGGCCATCCTGTTTTGAATGCATCCGGCGATCTGACAGAATTTGTCGGCACCGCCACAGACGTCACCGAGCGCAGGCGAGCCGAAGAGGCGTTGCGGCGGAGCGAGAGTTATTTAGCCCAGGCGCAAAGCCTGACCCAGAGTGGAAGTTGGGCCTGGAACGTGCGCACCGGCGATCGCTTCTGGTCCCAGGAGACCTTTCGCATCTTTGGCTATGACCCAAAGAAAATAAAACCCACATGGCGGGACATTCTCGAACGTGTGCACCCTGAAGATCGCGCAGCCGTCGAGCAGAGAGCGACAATCGAGGCCACACTGAAAGAGGAATCCGACTTTGACTGGAGAATTGTTCTCCCCGACGGAACAATAAAGCATCTTCACTCCCTCGCTCATCCCGTGATGGATGAGTCAGGCGAAATCGTTGAAATCGTCGGCACATTGATGGATGTCACCGAACGAAAGCAGGGAGAGGCCCTGCGTAACGGAGAGCGCCGTACTTTGGAGCTCATCGCCCGCGATGCACCGCTCGAGGAAATACTGGAGATGCTGGTGCAGGTTGTGGAAGCCCGATTCCCCGGCATGCTTTGCTCTGTCCTGCTCCTCGACGAGGACCAGCTGCACGTCCGGCACGGCTCCGCTCCCAGCCTTCCCGAAGCTTACAGCAAAGCCATCGATGGCCTCAGCATCGGACCGAAGGCAGGATCATGCGGCACTGCTATGTACCGCAGAGAACCGGTTGTCGTTACCGACATTCTCCGTGATCCTCTCTGGGACGACTTCCGCGACGTGGCTGCGCCGTACGGCCTGCGCGCCTGCTGGTCAACTCCCATACTTTCGCATTCGGGCAAGGCCCTGGGCTCGTTTGCCATGTACTACCGCGAACCGCGCAGTCCTGGCCTGTCTGAGACCCGCGCCCTCGAAATGGCCACCCATCTCGCTGCCATTGCCATTGAACGCGGACTGGCACGCGAAGAACGCGAACGATTGCGTAAGGCGCAAGAGGATCTCGCCCACATAAATAGAGTGACTACGATGGGCGAGCTGGCCGCTTCCCTCGCGCACGAAATCAAGCAACCGATTTCCGCAGCGGTGACCGACGCTAACACCTGCTTGCGATGGCTTCGACGCGATGTGCCCGAGATGGAGGAGGCAGGCGCTGCCGCATCGAGGGTCGTGAAAGACGTAACGCGCGCGGCAGATATCATCAGCAGAATCGGCTTGATGTTCAAGAAGGGAGCTCCACAACACGAGTTCGTCGACGTAAATGAACTCATTGGAGAAATGATTGCCTTGCTCCGAAACGAGGCGGCACGGTACTCGATCGCTGTTCGTTCCGAACTCGCCGAAGATCTTTCCCCGGTCGGGGCCGACCGCATTCAGTTGCAGCAGGTATTCATGAACCTGATGCTCAACGCCATCGACGCCATGAAGACCCTGTCCACCGCACGCGAACTCACAATACGTTCGCAGCAAGTTAAAGACGGCCAGTTGATGATCTCAGTCAGCGACACCGGCATCGGATTGCCGCAGCATCCCGAACAGATCTTCAACGCTTTCTTCACGACGAAGTCCCAAGGCACCGGCATGGGACTCCCCATCAGCCGTTCGATCATCGAGTCTCACGGAGGTCGTCTGTGGGCAACTTCCAACTCTGATCAAGGTGCAACTTTTCACTTCACGCTTCCCAACGAAGTCGAAACCCGCCGCACGTCAGCTCAAGCCGACATCCCTCGAAGCGCATAGCGACAACTGGGTCTGCATTTTTCCGCACGCCCAGTTCGCCTCCGATCAATCAGCTAAGAATCACTGCCTGGTCCGCCAGCCGCCCCGCAGTCCTTCCACAGCTTTTCCCAATTCCAGATGCCATACCCCACCTCTTTCGGCAACGGGAATCCGAGCTGATGCGCGAGCATAAGAACCTGCCCACGATGATGAGCTTCGTGAGCAAGCATGTAACACAGCATCTCCGGACCAACCGGCCAGGGCCGAGCCCATCCGTCTCTGTGAAATCTCTCGACGCGCCCCACACCACCGAGTGCCTCCGCAAGCATCT
>WNFR01024800.1_pt1 | contig 11537 bp, 12 predicted proteins | sample 5400221 | NCBI WGS metagenome assembly WNFR01 (sample SAMN13153357, study PRJNA577476) | soil metagenome | isolation source: 40 cm soil under Madrone tree | place: USA:California | collected 2016-06-14 | reverse complement strand
AATGCCGTAGGACGTATCTCCCCAAGCACACTTTTCCAGGAAAGCGTTCAAATTCTCCTCAACCCGACAACCGGTCGGACCTTTGGTGGGGTTCTCCCGGGCCAAGCGGAAGGAATCCTAGCATCGCCGTTGGCGATCGGCCAAAGCCTCGGGTTGATCTGGCCACACATCACAACCCTATTTGGGCTCGTCGCCGTCTGCTTCGGCATCTCTTACATTATGTTCATGCGCGCCGAGATTAGAGCCTAAAACGGCGCGCCGGCAAACGACTGCCACCCCATCAACGCAGCTTTATCTCGTTGCACGGCTTCCGCCGCGGCAATTGGAGTCGCATCCCGCTAACAAATTGTGTCTAGTATACGAAAAATTTGCACGGACACGATTAGTTTTGAGGAGGAGTCATGGCCTATCGCGATCTCAGAGAGTATGTCACGACGCTAGAGAAGCACGGCAAACTCAAACGCGTCACCAAAGAAGTCGATAAAGATTGGGAAATCGCCGCGGTATGCCGACAACTTTTCAAGAAGATTCCGCCGCAGAATCGTCCGGCGCTAGTATTTGAAAACGTCAAAGGCTTCAACATCCCCGTCGTCGCCGGTGTCCTCGGCGCATCACGGGAAATTTATGCCCTCGGACTGCAAACCGAAACCGTCGAGGGCATCAATCGTAAGTGGGATCACGCCCTCGGTCATCCCATCGAACCACGCATGGTGTCGGCCAAAGACGCGCCTTGTAAAGAAAACATTCTTCACGGCAAAGACGTCGACATCACAAAACTGCCTGTACCGACTTGGACCGTCGGTGAAGATCCCGCGCCATTTTTCACTTCGCCGTATCTCATCACTAAAGATCCCGAGACCGGCGTGCGCAACGTCGGCACCTATCGCATGGAAGTCAAAGGGCCGAATAAGACCGGCCTTTTAATCGGCAAGCGCCAAGACATGGCGTGGCACATGTATAAGAACAATGCGCAAAACAAGCCTACTCCGGTGGCGGTCGTCATCGGCGCTGATCCAACCATCGGCTATGTTTCGGTTTCGAAAATGTCCGACGCGCTCGATGAATTTGCCGTCGCCGGCGCGTTGCGCGGTGCGCCGGTCGATTTGGTGGCCTGTGAAACCGTGCCGTTGGAAGTGCCCGCCACCGCCGAAATCGTCCTCGAAGGCGAGATTCCGCCCAATGCTTCCGAGCATGAAGGTCCTTTCGGCGAATACACCGGCTACATGGGCCCGGCGGGCAACGAACCGTTCTTCAACATCAAATGCATGACCTATCGCAACAAGCCGCTCTATCAAGCATTCATCAGCCAGATGCCGCCGTCGGAGTCGAGTTGTATTCGCGGCATCGGCCGTGAGTGGCCGCTGTTCAAGCATCTAAAAGATGTGTTGCGCATTCCGATCAAGGATCTGCGCTTGAAGGAAGCTGGCGGCAGCGGCGCGTACCTTGTCATCTCGTTGAAAAAAGAATTCGTCGGCCAAGTGCGCCAACTCATGTACGGCGCATGGTCGCAGCGCACCGGATTCGGAAAAATTACCGTAGTTGTCGACGACGATATCGATGTCTGGGATGACTTTGCCGTGGACTGGGCTCTTAGCTGGCATGTCCGGCCTGATAAAGATGTCTATATCGAACGAGACGTCCAAGCCGTGGGTCTCGATCCCTCGCAAGCTCCGGCTGACGTGCTGCAGCATCACCCCAGCCGTTACGTCGGCTCCCGCGTGGCGATCGACGCCACCAGAAAGCACAAATATCCGGCGATATCGCTGCCGCCGAAGGAACACTTGGATTTGGTTGCGAGTCGATGGAAGGAATACGGAATAGAAGATTAAAAAAGTTCCAATCGTTTCAGCAGTTTAAGACGTTGCCGTTCCGAAAAGACGACTGGAACGATTGGAACATCTGGAACTTTTGGAACGCTTAAGCCTTCACCCGCATCTTCTTCGCCGCGGCCATGATCGACTCGATGATTTTTTTATAGCCGGTGCAGCGGCAAATGTTGCCATGCATGAAATGTTTCAGCTCCGCTTCGCTCGGATTGGGATTCTCATCTAGCAAAGCTTTCGCCGCCAAAATCATTCCGGGTGTGCAGAAACCGCACTGGAAACCGCCGTGTTCGATGAACGCCTGCTGCAAGGGGTGCAGTTTTCCGTCTTCGGCCAGCCCTTCGATCGTTAGAACCGAGCGACCGCGAACCTCGAAGGCAAGCGTGGTGCAGGCGCTCACCGGACGACCGTCGACCAGCAGCGTGCAGGCGCCGCAAACTTCTACGTCGCACGAGCGTTTTGCGCCGGTGAGCCCGAGTTGGTCGCGAACGACGTCGAGCAGCAGCTCGTGCGGTTCTACTTCGATTTCATGCAGTCGCCCGTTTAACGTAAAAGACACGGGAATCGACTGCGCTTCAGAATGTCTCGTCATCGCTCTGGCCATGAATTATTCCTCGGCGAGTCTACCGCCACCTCAAGATAGAGCGCGCTGAAAAGCCCTTTTCAAAAGCACTCCCACGATATGTTCTTTGTACTCTTGCGAGCCATGCAGATCGCTGATGGCTTGAGCCGCGCGCCCCGCCACCGCGCCCGCCTGAGCGAGATTACGCTCGGCTTCATCCTTGCTTTTCCCCTCGAGCAACGCCTCAGCCTCGGCGACGCGCCGCGGCGCCGGTCCCGCGCAACCGACGGCCACTTTTACGCCCGTGACCCCGCCGTTCAAATTAAATGCGATCGCCACGCCCACGCTCGGTCTTTCCAGATAGCCGAATTTTAAATAGGCGCTACGGCCGTTCGCCGCCGGCACCGGAACTTGAATTTTTGTCAGCACTTCATCCGCCTCGAGCGCAGTTTCGTAGGCATCGACGAAGAAATCCTCGGCGGCGATCTCCCGCTTAGATGAGGATTTCTCGGTGATCAATTTCGCGCCGAGGGCGATCAATAGAGTTCCGGGATCGGCATGGGGTTCGGCGAAACAAAGATTGCCGCCGATCGTGCCGACTTGTCTAACGCGGACGTTGGCGACGTTTTGCTCGAGCTTCTTCAGCGCCGGAAGTTTTTCCGTCAACGCAGCCGACGTCTCGAGCTGGTGATGCGTGCACAACGCGCCGATCGTCACTGACCCATCGGTGACGGTAATCTCGTTCAAGCCCGTCACATTTTTTACGTTTACCAATCGCTCGTACTGAACCAAGCCTTCCTTCATCGCCAGAAGCAGTTCCGTGCCGCCGGCGTATACTTTGGCGCTCTCGCCGAACCGGCCCAGCAGCTCGGAGACTTCCGCGACGCTTTGCGGCTCTTCCAAGCGAAATCTTCTGAGCATTTTAGCGGTCTCCTTCTAACTTCGTCTTCACGGCCTGGGCAAATTCATCCAGCACCTGATCCGCTTTGCGTTTGATTATGCCGTGCCCCAATGCCGCCAGCTTGCCCAAGATGTCGACCCCGGCGACAAATCCGAGAATCGTTTTGTCTCCTTGCTCGCGCAGATTGACGTCTAAGTCGAGCTTCATGCGGCTGCCGATTTTGTTGTCGGCGCCGGAGGCTTGCGCCTTGATGTGAGTCAATTCCTCGCGCTCGAGAACTTCAATGGTCGTAGGAAATTCGACTTTGAACGGACCGACTTTCTCCACCATCGTCGCGGAATATCGCTTCCCCTCTTCGATCGTTTTGGCCTCCTTGCAACCCGGCACACAGGCGATGAAACGGTCGACATCCCAAATGAATTGCCAAACTTTTTCGCGCGGCGCTAAAATCTCGACTTCCTTTTGAAATTGCAACGATATTCCTCCGAAATGAATTCCTTTTTGCTATCAGAAGCGCGCGCGACGCGCAAGTAAAGCGCGCCGTTGGTCTCGATTCGATTTAAGTACGTCGACCTGCCGTGAAGATCCAAGCCATTGCAGCCTGTGCCTCGCTCGTCGCCACGGCGCATCCGTAAGATGCGAAGATGCGTGGTGAACGGCATCACAATCACACCGTTTCCGGCCTGACACCATGGGGCCAGCGCGAGTCATGCGCCTAGCCGTAACCGACTCATTACCTTAAGAAGCGTCAAAAAAGAGCGGCGCCTGGGACGGGCCTGACAAAGGTCGCGAAATTAGCTTGGCCCTGAACTATCGTTCATCTCCTTGATGTCTTTGAGATAACTCTTGAGCTTTTTCTTCACCCTCTCCTCGATTTGCCGGACGCGTTCCCGGCTAATGCCATATTTTTCACCGATCTCACGTAGCGTCACAGGCTCTTCATTGAGAAGCCGCTCGCGGTAAATCACAAGCTCCTTGTCCTTGAGGGTTTTAGCGAATTGGTCCATTTTGTCGCGCAATAATTCTCGATACTGAGTGTCGGCGAATTGTTCTTCCGGCGTTTGCTTGTTATCCGGCAGAAAATTGAGCATCGTCGCTTCATCTTCGTCGCCGATGGGCACGTCGACGGAGAGATCGCGGCTGGCGAGCCGTTGTTCCATTTCCACGACTTCGTCTTCCTTGACGTGTAATCGTTGGGCGAGCAACTTCGGGCCGGGCGTCAGCCCTTCCGACTCGATCCGGTCTTTTTCTTTCTGCAAGTTGAAAAATAGTTTGCGCTGCGCCTGGGTCGTGCCGATCTTGACCATACGCCAATCGTTCATGATATATCGGATCATGTACGCGCGAATCCACCACACAGCGTAGGAGGGAAATCGGACACCGCGGTAAGGATCGAAATTTTTCACCGCCTCCATCAATCCCATGTTTCCTTCTTGAATGAGATCGAGAAGATTTTTAAAAGCCTTCTGATATTCTCGAGCAATCATCACGACCAAGCGGAGATTTGCGGTCACCAGCTTGTAGGCCGCTTCAAGGTCGCCGAGCTCTTTGTATTGAACCGCCAGGCGATGCTCTTCCTCTCGGCTGAGCAGCTTAAAGCGGCGGATCTCTGAGAGATAACGTTGCAGCGGATCGAAGGGGACGAGGGCCTTACCCTTCGATCCGCCCGCACCATCCTCTCCTTGGATAAGTTCGGGGAGATTAATATCGGGAAAGGGAAACGCGAACTCGGTGTTCTTGTCGTCTTCGGCCATGAGCGGTATCGACACCCTCACTACCAAAGATTGGCGGTGCGAGCGAGGATCGGCGGTCTCTCCAAAATGATCGAGGCTGCTATCGTATTATTCTTAAAATGGCGAGCAAACTATAGTCAACGAGCAAGAAAATACGCCGGCCGTCAAGACTGACCCGGAACTCGTCTGACCTTACCATCCGCGATTTCTCGTAACGCTAATACGACCTCGCGGTTATCGGATTCGATTAAAGGCTTCGCACCTTTGAAGAGTTGTCTCGCCCGTAAGGACGCAAGCATCACCAGCTCAAACCGGTTATCAACCCGTTGAAGACAATCCTCGACCGTGATCCGTGACATAAAATTCCTTAATACCAAACAGATTTAATCAAATTTCTTATGGGGAGTCAACGTAGCGCTATCGAACTACTGGGAAAGACGAGCTCACCGCGTCACGCGGCTTTGAGGAATAAAGAGAGAAAGTAAGCGGTGGATAGAATTTAGGGGCGAGCTAGCCGCTCTGATGACTCATTCTAATGTTCGATCTGTTTGCAGGCTTTGGTCTTTGCAAAAGCCATATCGAGGGCAATTCCGGTAACAACCGCTTGCCAGGCCTCGTCTTCGGAAAGGCCTCGGCCTTTGATTGAACGCCAAAGGTATATGATTTCTTCCTCTGTTACGCTTTCGAACAGATCCTGATCTCGTTCCATATCTAGCGCGGACATTGGGTTCATTGGCATCATCTTCGGTTATTTCAACCGCCCTTTTCTTTTGATGACAGTAAACGTTAGCAAATGAAATGCCATGATCTTAACTTGTTGAAATTACACTGAATCGAGAATGTGCGGAAGAATGGCGTGACGGTAATTTGTGCAAAGATTGTCGAGTTCGACGCAAATCGTGGCGCAGTGAGCAGGGATTTTCCTTCAAAAAACCGTTCCCCATGCACTAGTCTAAAACTGCAATACCAGATATTTCGACCATGCAATCCGGATTATAGAGACGCTTCACTTCCACGAGCGTAATTGCTGGAAAATATTTTCCAAATACTTGCGTGTAAGCGGACCCCAAAGGCTTCTTGTTGGCCCAATAGGCCGCCAAATCTGTAAGGTGCCTGACCAGCTACGTGAACCATCGTGCCGCTGGTAATTTTCGCGACGTGCGCATAACCAACCGGTGGCTCCAAACCCTTCGGGTTTAACAATTCAAACGACATCATTCCTCTCTTTCATTGCACCGAACCAGTCGTCGCCGGACTCCAATAATCGATAAAACTTTTCATTTCACCAACAATGTCCTCGGATGCAGCCACGTAAGGCAAAATGATTCTGGTCGCTCCCGCTTCAATATAAGGCTTGATCTGCTCGACAACCTCAGCCGCGGAGGTCGCAGCGACTAAGGGCAGCGAACTAAACATCCGATCCGTGACCAGCTTGCGAGCGGCATGAAAACCGCCTGCCTTCCACGCGGAACGCATCGCTTCGACTTCCTCGGCGAGTCCCATCCGACCTAACAAATCGCGGTAATAATCAGCTAGAGCGTAATAGGTTAGCGCGTGGCTCAAAGCCTCGCGCGCCACATCATATTGCGGCGCGATCGAGCAGCGGATCTTGCAAATAATTTCCATCTTCGACGGATCTTTGCCAGCCTCTGCCGCGCCTGAGCAAACTTCCTCGCGTATGCGGCGAATTTCGGTCGGGTTCGCCATATTGATCAATACACCGTCCGAGATGCGCCCCGCCAAGCGGGTCATCTTCGGACCGAAGGCCGCGACGTAAATGGGGATTAATCGACCCGATGGTTTGAATGCCATCTTGAAATTCTGCGCCGTAAAAAACTTCCCCTCGAAGCTGAGCTTTTCGCCGCGCATCGCCGCCCGCGTGATGTCAATATATTCTTGCATCCGTGAGAGCGGCCGATCGAAGTTCTGTCCATGCCATTTGGCTATCGTCGGATTGGACGACCCGATACCGAGCAGAAATCGCCCTCCTGACAGTTCATCGAGTGCCACCGCTTGGAGCGCCAACGTCGCAGGAGTGCGCCCGAGAATATGGTAAATGGCCGAGCCGACTTTGAGTCGTGTGGTGACGGCGGCTATGGCCGACAGCATGACCGTCGGATCCTTGTTGTTCGCTTCACCCCCCCACGCACAGTCGAAGCCGTGGGCTTCAGCCGAGCGAGCCAGTTCCGGAATCGCGTCCATCGGCAACTGGGCGCCCGAGTTGAACTCTATGTCGATCTTCATGTTCTGCGGCGAACTTTCCGCGTTTGTCTTTAATTGTAACTGGCCGGCAAGTTGGATTTCAAAATCTCGATGCCTTCGGTTTTTTCCACGTGGCGGATAAATCGATATTTGTTTTCAACCTCGTCGATCGGATACGGCGGCACATCGACGCGATCAGTGCTCGTTTTCGCGCCGATGAAACATAACTCGTTTTCGCTGACAGCAGAGCGGATGACCTTCTCGAACTCTTCGAGCGAATTCGCCCAATGCGCATTTCCGATCCCTGCCGCACGCGCCAGACCCACGAGATCGGCTCCCGCGCCGGTTGCGGTTTTTTTGCTGCCGGAAGCTTCGTACACTTCGTTGTCGAACACGATGTGAATCAAGTTTTTTGGCTTCATCCGCGCGATCGTCGGCAGCGAACATAAATTCATCAATAACGAGCCGTCGCCGTCTAATGCGATGATCTTACGGTGCGGTAAACCGAGCGCCATGCCAAGAGCGATCGAGGAGCAAAGTCCGAGCGTGCGCACGCGAAAGTTGCCGTCCGAAGGACGCAAGGCATGCCATTCCAAAGTAACCGCGCCCGCCGAGCTCACGACCAGAGCGTCCTGGGCCACCGTCGCAACTGCTTGCAAGCAATCAAAACGTTTCATCGATTTTACTCAGATCTACAATCGAACTCATTCTCGGCGGCCTTTTTCAAAGCGACTTCAGTTGCGCGCGCCGGCCAAGCGCTTCCTTGGTGAGCAGCAGCGCCACCGGCCGCTTGGAATCTTCGGTCAATATTTGCGCTCGGCGGATCAGCTCTTGAGCGTCATCTGGATCACGCATGACGTACGCGCGAATACCTAAAGCCTGCAACACAGGTTCGGTAAGACTGCCCGTCGTGCTGAAGGTGCGGTCACCGATATCTCCGGCGTAATAGATCAACAGTAAAAGCGGAATTTGGTATTGCAGCAGCGTGCTGACGATGGCGTTATTGCTATTGAAGAACCCGCCGTTCTGCATGATCGCAGCGCACTTCTTGCCGACTAGATAAGCGCCGGCGCAAATGCCGATCCCTTCTTCTTCCCGGCAGAGTGGAACGTGGATGATATCTCGATCGTTCTCCACCTCGTGCAGCAAGGTCTCTAGATTAATATCCGGCAACGTCGCGACGAGATTGATTCCGGCGCTTTTTAATCCGCCAACGATTGTTTGCGCCGCCGCCAGCGGGTTCAAGCGTGACTACCAACTTTTTTCATCGGTGGCTATTCGCTTAACATCAAAAAACGGCTAGATCAAGATTAATTTCAGAACGATTTGCGCTTTTCCTTTCGGAAAATTCTTAGTATAAGTGCCACAGGAAAAATGATCAGCTGAAAGGAGCAAGACCATGATCAAACTCTACGATTTTAAATCTTCACCCAACTGTCAGCGCGTCAAGGTCGTGTTGGCGGAGAAAAATCTGCCCTATGAGATAGTGCCGATCGATTTGCGCAATCACGAACAGAAAACACCCGGCTACCTCAAACTGAACCCCTACGGCAAGGTTCCAGTGCTCACGGATGATGTCACGGTGCTTTACGAATCGTTAATCATCAACGAGTATCTCGACGAAAAATACCCCAACCCTTCGCTCATGCCGAAAGAACCGGGCAAGAAAGCCAGGGCGCGTATCCTGATCGATTATGGCATGGCGCACTTTGACAGCCCGTATCAAAAACTCCGCATGGAGCTCACGAAGGAACCCAAAGATCAGAATCAAGACGTCATCGCGAGCGCCAAAGGCGATTTGAAAAAACTCTTGCAGCGCCTCGAAGACGAAATCGGCGATCAACAATATCTCATGGGGGACTTTTCTCTGGTCGACGCCGATCTGCTGCCGCGCTTCACCCGGCTGGAAGGATTCGGTGTGCTTCCGGACCCATCTCTTCCTCGCTTGGGCAAGTACATGGAAAGAATGAAGGCGCGACCCTCGGTGAAGGCAATTCTCTAGAATCGTGTCCCTCTTTCCGTTGTCCCGCCGCTAGATCGATGGATCTGCCGAAGAGCGGTTTTTTTTCAACCCTCTTTTCGGCGTTCCTTCGTCCATTCATCCGTGCTCTCGATAAAGGCGCAGCGCCGACTTACGGCGGAGAGCTACCCCTGCCCGGGCTCCGTCAACCGGTTGAAGTGTTTTGGGATCGCTACGCGATCCCGCACGTGTCGGCGACCGATGAGCATGATTTGTTTTTCGCTCAAGGGTACCTCCACGCCCAGGAACGCCTCTGGCAAATGGAAATGAACCGCCGCTTCCTTTGCGGTCGCATGGCGGAAATCTTCGGCGACTTTGCGCTGCCGTGGCGTGAGATTTCAAGCCAATTTCGCGGCCGAACCTGCGCTGATTTTGACTATTTCGTCCGACTCATCGGCATTCGCGCAGCTGCCGTTGATTCGCTCGACATCCTCCCCGAAGAAGATCAACTCCGCTTGCGGTCGTATTGCCTCGGTGTCAATCGTTACATCGAGCGATGCGGCAAGCATCTACCGTGGGAATTCCGATTGCTTCGTCACGAGCCCGAGCCGTGGCAACCGGAAGACACCCTCACCATCGGCAAGGGATTTGCTTTTCTGCTTTCGACCGCGCTTTATACTCGTCTCAATTTTATCGCAGTCGCCGCCAAGCTCGCAGACGAGCCCGACAAGCTTCGCGCGCTCGTTCCCAGGTACCCCGAAGACGCGCCGGTGACGGCCCGCGCAATTTGGGACGGAGCTCGGGGTGCATGGCAATTTACCAGCGGTATTCTTTCGGCCAGCGACTGGCATCCAGCGGGTAGCGGCAGCAATAGCTGGGCGATCGCTCCAGACCGCTCGACGACCGGCCGCGCGATCCTATGCAACGACCCGCACCTTAGAATGACCCTTCCGTCGGTTTGGTATCTCATGCATCTGAAAGCTGCGCCTGGCGCCGCGCAAACCGTGGATTACGATGTCTGGGGCGCATCGATCCCCGGCGTTCCCTGCATTCAAATCGGTCATAATCCTTACATCGCGTGGGGGATCACCGCAGCCATATGCGACGACGTGGAAATCTACCGCGAAAAGCTGCACCGGCTCGAACCGGATCTCTATTTGGTCGACGATCGCTGGGAAAAACTCCAAACGCGCAGAGAACTGATCTCAATCCGAGGAAAAACACCGCTTGAAAAAATCATACGCAAGAGCCGTCACGGTCCGGCCATCAGCGATTTTGGCGAATCGCCCGCCGGGGAAGAAATATTGACGGCGCGTTGGACAGCCCACGAACGTAGCCAAGAATTGCGCAGCGTTTATGGCATCAATTGCGCGCGAGACTGGCACGGATTCCGGCAAAGCCTGCGCGAGCACTCGGCGCCGAGTTTGAACTTCGTCTACGCCGATCGCGAAGGCAATATCGGCTACACGCTTGCGGGAAAAATTCCCCGGCGGGTAACGGTTCCATCCTTGCTTCCCGTGGCAGGTTGGGAAACCAGCAATGACTGGCTCGGCCATATTCCATTCGAAGAGCTGCCGCGCCTTTACAATCCACCGGAAGGCTTCATCGTTAGTGCCAACAATCGGATTACCGATGCCGCTTATCCTCACTATCTCTCGCATTTCTTCGAACCGCCCTATCGGATTCGCCGTATCCAAGAGTTGTTGAAGGCGTCCAAAACGTTCTCCGCCGCCGACCTGGCAGCGATCCAGCTCGACTCCGTTTCATTGCACGCCAAGGAATTGATCGCGACCCTCGAAAACGAATTGGCTCAGATTCCTGATGATAACCGCACGGTCAAGATGGCCGCCAATCGGCTGCTCTCGTGGAATGGCGGCTGTGCTGAAACGAGCATTGAAGCTACAATCTTTCATTGGTTTCACCATCGCCTGCTGGTCAATCTCTTGGTTCCCACGTTGGGTGAAGATCTCTACGCGGCCTATGTGGAGATCTTGAATCAGTGCATCGTGCCCACCGACAACATTCTCAGGGATTCGAATTCCAGCTGGTTCGCCGGCCGATCGCGCTTGGATCTGGTTGTTTTGTCGCTCCGCGAGACGTGCGCGCAGCTCGAAGACAATTTCGGCGTGAATATCGAATCGTGGCGCTGGGGCAAAATACATCAACTGCACATGAATCATGCCCTCGGACGCGTCAAGATTCTAAAGTCATTGCTGAGCATCGGGCCGATAGCAACTCCGGGAGACGAGATGACCGTCAACGTGGGGTTCTATCGTCATTCCAATCCCTATGCGCACACCGTCGGCGCTTCATTGCGCTTTATTATCGATTTCGCCAGTCCAACGAGAGCTGGATT
>WNFR01006959.1_pt1 | contig 11537 bp, 9 predicted proteins | sample 5400221 | NCBI WGS metagenome assembly WNFR01 (sample SAMN13153357, study PRJNA577476) | soil metagenome | isolation source: 40 cm soil under Madrone tree | place: USA:California | collected 2016-06-14 | reverse complement strand
GTTTCCCCAGATGGTCATGTTCGTCACGCGCGTAATCTCGACGCCCGCTTTGTGCGCGAGCTGGGCGCGCGCGCGATTTTCATCGAGCCGCGTCATGGCAAACCAGCGATCGCGGGGAATTTCTTTCGCATTGTTCATCGCGATCAAACAATTTGTGTTGCATGGATTTCCGATGACAAGTACGCGCACATCGGCGGCGGCATTTTTCTCGATCGCCTGGCCCTGACCGATAAAAATCTTGCCGTTGATCCCGAGCAAATCCTTGCGTTCCATACCAGCTTTGCGCGGCACGCTGCCGACGAGCAGAGCCCAGTTCATATCGCGGAATCCTTCATCGAGATCGGCCGTGGGCACGATCGATTGCAAAAGCGGAAAGGCACAATCATGCAATTCCATGACCACGCCGTCGAGCGCGCCGAGCGCGTTCGGAATTTCAATCAAATGCAGCGCGATCGGCTGGTCGGCGCCGAACATCTCGCCAGAAGCGATGCGGAAAATGAGCGAGTAGCCAATTTGCCCGGCGGCGCCGGTGACCGCGACTTTAAGCGGGGACTTCATAGTTTTTCTTATCCGCAGATTAACACAGATTCACGCAGATTTTTTGAAATCGTGCTCATGCTCGTGATCGTAATCGATGCTGGATACCGCGCGGCGCGGGCGATTGGGGTCAATCGCCCCTACCTTAGATACGCCCACTTTTTTCCAGCAGCGCACGGATGAGCTCCATTCGTTTTCGTTCTTTTGCGCTGGATCGCAGTTGAGAAATCGTGCGTTGCATTCGCCGCGTCCAATTGGCGCTGGCCGCCGTGCCCGGAACGTTAAAGCGATATTTCCGCCGAAGCAGATCAGTCAGCATAACCACCGCAATCCACGATTCGCATTTGAAGAGCGCTTCCATGATAGCCGGATGAAAATCCTGGCCAAAGTTTATCGATTCACCTGCCGGCTGGAATTCTACGAACTCGGCAATTTTGTTCAGCTCGTGACGCGACTGGTTCGAAGTCGATGTTGCCTGCTCGATTGCTTCCTCCCACAACTTTCGCAATGGCTTGTGATCATGCGTCGCATAAGTGGCGACCGAGAGCCGCTCATATTTGGTTCCGGGTGTAACGCGCTCCTCCCGCTGCATTTCCCATTGTGGAATTTTGAATCCGGCGATTCCTAACGAGAGCAAATGGGGCCGGACATAGTCGGGCACGGTCCCCAAATCTTCGCCGATCACCCGCGTGCTGCCGGATTCCTCGAGCACGACACGCAGATACTCTTCGCCTTCCCGGCGATTCGCTTCGCAATTTTCCAACGTCGAATCATCGCGCGGTGCGAAATGGGGAACGCGTCCATTGGTTCGCGCGAGCATTTCATTCCAATCGAGTCGAAGAAATTCCTTGTTGCGTGCCGGTCGCCACGGAAAAGCGTAAATCCGATAAAACCCGAGGACATGATCGATGCGAAAGAGATGAAATGTGCGCCTTACACCGCGGACGCGTCGCCGCCACCATTCGAAATTATTTCGGCGCATTGCCTCCCAGCGATAAAGCGGAATACCCCAGTTCTGCCCCCATTTCTGTGTGAACTCGTCGTCTTTGAAGTGTAGTTCCGGCGGCGCGCCGCCCGACCAATCGAGCGCGAACTCATTAGGGTGCGTGAAAACATCCGCGCTGTAATAACTGACGCCGAACGGAATGTCGCCCATGAGCGCGACGCCGCGCTTCGCGGCGTACGATTTCATTTCACGCCATTGCCCCTGCGCGATCCATTGCACATAACGAAAGAAATTCTGGCGCGCCGAGAACGTTTGTTGTCGATCTTGTGACAGATCACGCTGCCACTCACGCGCCTTGTCGATAGTTCGATGTTCCGTCCGCCATTTGTCCCACGCCTCCGAACCACCGTTCTCCTCCATCAACGCGCGAAAGAAAGCGTAATTGTCGAGCCAGGCCGCTTCCTCCAGACAAAATTTCTTGAAGTCCGCTTGCCGATCGTCCACCGTGTTTACCGAGAAATTCGAGAACGCCTTTTCGAGCAGCCCACGTTTTAATTTCTTAACCCGCCGATATTTCACCGAACCCTGGCGCAATTGAGCAAGATCGATATCTGCAACCGCGATATCGAAGTCCTGGCGCGTTAGATCTTTCGGCGAACCGGGCGCGAGATGCAGCGTGGTTGGTTCGATCGCCATCGCGCTAATCGCATTGTACGGGCTGTTGTCGTTGCCGGTCTCGTTGATCGGAAGTAATTGTACGAGCTTAAAGCCAATCTCCGCTGCCCAATCGATAAACTCGCGCAACGCTGCGACATCTCCAATCCCGAGATCATCTTTCCCGCGCAACGCAAACAGCGGCGCCAGGACACCCGCGATCCTCTTTTCCGGCGACAGATTCATTTACGTCCACAGATTACACAGGTTTTCGCAGATTTTTTTGGACAGTTCCTTTCCGTAATCTGTGTCAATCTGCTAAGGAATTAAGTTCTTTGCACCTGCCAGTCTTCCACGAGCTGGTTCGGGATTTCTTTCAGAAAACGCGACGGCCGCTGAAAGACATCGCCGTATCCGCCGCTCAGCCGCATGTGCGGATAGGTGAAATAGAGCTCATCCCGCGCGCGAGTGATCGCGACATAAAAAAGGCGCCGTTCTTCTTCGAGCGCGTCTCGCGTGTCGAGCGAGCGGCTGCTCGGGAACATGCCGTCCGTGAGCCAAATCACGAAGACAGTGTGAAACTCGAGCCCCTTCGCCTGATGCACCGTGGAAAGATTGATCGCTTCTTTATCCGCGCTTTGGTTGGGCGTGGCTTCGGCATCGACATTGCTGATAAGCGCCAGTTGCGAAAGAAATTCGTGCACGTCCTTGAACTGACGTGAAAAAGCGGCCAACTGGTCAAGATCTTCGCGGCGCAGCTCGTAATTGGTAAAATTCATCTTTGCGTAATCGTCGTAAATCGCCTCCAGCACCGCCGTGATCATTTCCGAGGGCGGATTCGACTGACCGGCCGGCGCGATTTCATCCAAGGTGTGTGCCAGTTGCGTCCAGGATTTTCGGGACTTCGCGCTCACGTTCATCGCCAGTAAACGTTCGCCCCAGGAGCTGATTTCACCGCGCTCGTTCAAGGATTTCTCCCATGCGTTCCAAAGATTTTCTCCGCTCCGATTACCAATGCCGGGCAACAATTTCACCATTCGCTTGAACGCTACTTCATCGCGCGGATTGGCGGTGAATCGGATGAACGACGTCACATCCTTGATGTGCGCCTGTTCGAAAAAGCGGACGCCGCTCGTGATCTGATAGGGGATGCCGCGGCGCGACAATTCCAATTGCAGTTCGATCGCGTGATAATGCGCGCGATACAGGACCGCGATGTCGCCAAGATCGACATCTTCGTCGCGCAGCTCGAGAATTCGCTGCGCGACGAATTGCGCCTGCTCGCTGCCGTCATTCAGTGCGACCACCGCCGGTTTCACCGTGTGCGATTCGCGAGTCGGCGCGAGGTTCTTGCGAAATTGTTTTTCGTTCGCGGCGATGGCTGCGTTCGCCACCTCCAGAATCTCCGGCACGCTCCGGTAATTCATCTCGATCTTAAAAACCTGCGCATCCGGATAACGTTTCGGAAATTCAAGAATGTTTTGGAAATTGGCCCCGCGCCACGAGTAGATCGATTGGGCGTCGTCGCCCACCACCATGACGTTGCGATGATCGCAACCGAGCGTATCGATCAGATCCGCCTGGATCTTGTTCGTGTCCTGATATTCATCGACCAGAATGAACTGGAACTGGCGGCGATAAACCGCCGCGATCTCTTCCTTCTCTTGCAACATCGACAATGTCTTTTCGAGCAAGTCATCGAAATCCATCGAGTTGGTCGCCTTTTTCTTTTTTTGATAGCGCGCCTGAACATCTTTGATTTGCTCGAGCAAGGGCAGGAAATAGGGAAATTTTTCGGCGAGCAATTCCTCCATCGGCGTCTCGGTGTTAACGACAAAGCTGAAGATTTCCGCGAGGACATCGCCTTTCGGAAACCGGATTTCTTTCGGATCGATCCCCGCGCTCGCGATCACGGTATTGATCAAATCTTTTTGATCTTCGCGGTCCATGATGGTGAACCCGCTCGAATAACCGAGCGCGCTCCCATGACGCCGCAACATCCGGTTGCCGATGGAGTGAAACGTGCCGCCCCAAATTCCGCTTGCATCCACCGGCAACAAATTCGCGACCCGATCAAGCATTTGCCGGGCGGCCTTGTTCGTGAACGTGAGCAGCAAAATATTGCGCGGATCAATTCCGTTCTCGAGCAGATAAGCGACGCGGTAGGTGAGCGTGCGCGTCTTGCCCGAGCCTGCACCAGCGATAACCAGCATTGGCCCGGGCGACGCCGTCACCGCCGCCAGCTGCTGTTCATTCAGTTCCGCGGCGTAATCGATATGGATCGATGTCGATCTTGCCGTGCGTTGCAGCGTGTATTGGCGGGACATAATGCCTGTCCGGCTCGGACCCGGTTACGCTGCGGTGTGCTGAAACGCACTTCAACCGAAAATCCATCGCGCGATTGCCAACCCGCAATCCGCCAATGTCAGCCTTCGCGTTTGCGGCCGATTTCTTCGAGGAGTTCGATCTGGATCTGCTGAATCTCAAAGAGGCGATTGTATTGCCTCCGCAACAGGTGATCGATTTTTTCGTGCAGGTGCCGGATTTCGAGTTCGGCTTTGAGATTAACTTTGTAATCGTTCTCCGCGCGCAACCGGTCACGCGCTTCCACGCGGTTTTGGCTCATCATGATGACCGGCGCCTGGAGCGCGGCGAGGCATGAAAGGATCAAATTAAGCAGGATAAATGGGAACGGATCGAAAGCGCGGGTCGCGAGAAGAACGACGTTGATTGCAATCCAAAACACGATCATCACTCCAAACGAAATGATGAATTTCCAACTTCCGCCAAATGATGCGATCCGATCGGAGAGCCGCTCGCCAAAAGTCAGCTTTATCTCGAACTGTTTGCTGATATCGCTGGAGAGGATCTCGTGTTGCTGCAAACTTTCGATGACCTCGTGATCGAGCGCGGAGAGTTCGCCGATCTCGTCCTCGAGCACGTCTTTGACATATTCCTTCCGGAACTTGCCGAGATCGTCCAAGCAGATGAAGCCTTTCCCGTCCCAGTCGGGCATCTGTTTCCTGATGAACTCGAGGAGCGATGGCCGGATCAATTCCGCGATTTGTCCATCGTGCGGCGACTTCGGTTTCTTGCAGACCTGGCAGACGTGTGTAGCGGGCGCGCTCTCCTTCATCGAATCTTTTCTCAGAATAGAACTGCCGCTGCGTGGTTGTCGATGCTGCGCCTGGACTAAAAGCGCTGCGCTAATCAAGCTGGCGCTGGCTAAAGCCTCGAACACGGGCAACGGTTTGCTACAGCCAACAGCCAGGAGCTGCCTTTTACACACATGCCGAACGATGCCGTAAAGCTCATCGAATGCCCCCGCGACGCCTGGCAGGGCCTCAAGCGGCAAATTCCGACCGAAGTTAAGGTCCAATACCTGCGTGCGCTCATCGGGGCTGGTTTCAAACACATCGACGCCGTGAGCTTCGTCTCGCCGAAGGCCGTGCCGCAGATGACCGACAGCGAAAAGGTGCTCGAGCAACTCGGGACGCCGGACCACGTCGAGATCATCGGCATCGTGGTGAACGAGAAAGGCGCGGACCGCGCCATTGCTACCGGGGCCGTCACCACGCTCGGCTATCCCTGTTCCATTTCCGAGACGTTCCTGCGCAAAAATCAAAACCAATCGCCGGAAGAGAATTACGAAGTGCTGAAGACGATCAAGAAACGGGCCGACGCGGCCGGGCTCGATATGGTGGTCTATATCTCAATGGCATTCGGCAATCCGTACGGCGATCCGTGGAACGAGGACAAAGTGCTGCAAGCGGTAGGGACCATCGCCGGCCTCGGGATCCGCTCGATCTCCTTGGCGGATACGGTCGGCGTCGCCACGCCGGAGCTGATCAATAGCGTCGTGGCTGCGGTGATGCGCAACTACGGCGAGTACGATGTCGGCGTTCACATGCACAGCGCGCTCGCGGCCGCGGCCGCGAAGGTGCTAGCCGCTTATGATGCGGGGTGCCGGCGTTTCGACACGGCCATCGGCGGGCTCGGCGGGTGTCCGTTCGCTCAAGACGCGCTCGTGGGGAATATCCCCACCGAAGGAGTGCTCGAAGCACTGGAGCAGCGCGAAGTGAGACTGCCGATCACGAGGGAACTGGACAACGTCGTGGCGATGAATGCGGACATCAGCATGAAATTTTCCGGATAAATGATCGATTCGTTTCCGCGATGATCAATTCCGTCTTAAACGATGAGTTTCATTCGACCTTGAACGCGCGATTGGCGATTATAGAATGGAACGCGTGGAAGAAGCGGACGTTCCCCTGGAGCATTTACATGAGCACGTGCATCACAGTGCTGAGCACGGCGGCGAAGCGTGGATTTCCTGGGTGGCGCTGAGCACGGCGATGCTGGCGGTATTTGCGGCGATTACGGGATTGCTTTCCGGCAAACACGCCAACGAAGCGATGATGAACCAAATCGAAGCGTCCGACCAATGGAGCTATTACCAGGCGAAAAGCATCAAGGCCGCGCTGCTCGATGCGAAAATGTCGCTCGCGACTGTGACGGACGAGAAAGATCGCGCGAAAGTTGCGCGCTACGAAGAGGAGCAAACCGAAATCAAATCGGAAGCGGAACGCAAACGGGCCGACGCCAAATCAAATTTCCATCGACATGAAGTTTACGCTCGCGGCGTAACCATGTTTCAAATCGCGATTGCCGTTGCCGCGATTTCCGCGCTGACGAAAAAGCGCCGATTCTGGCTGGTGAGTCTGCTGTTCGGTGTGGCTGGTTGTGTTTTTGTTGTGCTCGGGGCAATTGCTCATTAATTCCATGCGCGTTCTTGCTATCGACGCTTCCTTGCGCAACACCGGCGTGGCCATTATCGATGCAAACAACGGCAAATTGCGCGCGCTTTATTTTGGGACGATCCACAATACGAGTTCGCTTCGTTCCTCCGCCTGCCTGGTTGCGATCCGCGATCGCCTCGCGGAGTTAATCCGTTCGCACGAACCGGATTGTTGCGCGCTCGAATCGGTCATTTACGTGCAGAGCTACAAGACTGCGATCCTGCTCGGCGCCGCGCGGGGCGCGGCCATCCTTGCCGCCGCCGAAAATGGCCTTCCGGTTTTTGAATACGCTCCCACGCGAATTAAACAGGCGACGGTCGGGCGCGGCGGGGCGGGAAAAAATCAGGTGGCATTTATGGTGCGCGCACTTCTCGGTCTGACCGAAACACCGGATGCAGACGCAGCCGATGCGCTGGCCATCGGTCTCACACACCTGCGTTCACAGGAAACAGCGCACCGAGGGATTCCCGCCGAAAAACAAATATGAACGAGACATTTGCGTGGCGTTGGCTCGGCCGCATGAATTTTCAGGAGGCGCTCCCGTTACAAGAGGAATTGGTCGCGAAAAAGCGGGAGAATCGCAACGCCGCCGACGAGTTGCTTCTTCTCGAGCACGAACCGGTTTACACGATCGGCCGAACGCCGGATCAGTCGAGCCTGGTCGATGCAGCCCATCTGCCGCATCCGCTTTTTGCCATCAATCGCGGCGGCCAGGCGACCTATCACGGTCCCGGCCAGTTGATCGGTTATCCAATTATTGATCTGCGCCGGTGCGGGCAAGATCTCCACCGCTATTTGCGCTGGCTGGAAGAGCTTTTGATCAAAACGCTCGCGATCTACGAAATCGCAGCAAAGACGCGTCCTGGTCTGACTGGCGTCTGGATTGAAAATCGCAAGATCGCGTCCATTGGCGTAGGTGTTCGCCATTGGATCACGATGCATGGTTTCGCCCTCAACGTCTGCGGCGATCTCACTCCGTTTGATCGCATCATTCCGTGCGGGATCCAGAACGTGACCATGACTTCGATCGAAAAAGAAACTTGCACGGCCTTTTCAACCGAGGAGGTTGGTCGGCGCGTGGCTGAAATAGCATTCCACACGATCCCCAATCTCACGACCGAGGGCTCGCTCATCCAGATTTCCCGACGGCATGCCAACGCATTTTTGATCTAACAATGACCATCCCGCTCGAAGACAACGTCGGCGACATCATCGGCAAAGCGCAGCGTGGTTTGCGCATTTCTGATACCGAGCTTGCAGAAAAAGCACGTGTCAGCTCGCAAAAAATCCGCAAACTGCGCGAAGGGGATTTCGATGAACTGGCGCTGTTGCGTGTTGCGCCGGCCCTGGGCCTTGCAGCGCGCGCTTTGTGCGAGCTCGCAATGGGCGAATGGCATCCAAAAATAGTTAATGAGCGGGAGGGCCTTGGCCAATTCAACACCCGTTATCACGACATGGCCGTCAATGCGTACCTCGTCTGGGATCCGGCGAAGCGGACCGCGGCGGCGTTTGATACCGGCGCGGATTGCGCTGAAATGCTGCGGTTCGCGACCAAACAAAATCTGAGTATAAAATTAATTCTGCTCACTCATGCGCATTCCGATCACGTTGCCGATTTACCGCGGCTGCGGGAAGAAACGGGCGCGCAAGTTTTCGCACCAGCGGGTGAATCAGTGCCGGGCGCCGAGCAGATTGAGGAAGGCAAACATTTTCAGCTCGGCAGGATCGACATCGAGGCTCGGCTGACTTCGGGCCATTCCCCAGGCGGAATGACTTACGTTGCGACTGGTCTAAAGCGTCCAATCGCCATCGTCGGCGACTCACTTTTTGCCGGCTCGATGGGTGGCGGCAACGTTTCCTATGAAGACGCTGTGCGAAACAATCTCGATAAAATTCTGACGCTGCCGGATGAAACGATCATCTGTCCCGGCCATGGACCAATGACGACAGTGGGCGAAGAGAAGCAGCACAATCCGTTCTTTGCGGGACGTTGCGGATGAGCAGATGTTGGCAGGGCGGTACCCTGTCGAGCCGACAACGATGGGACCAAAATTCTTCGGCTCCGCGGAGCGTCGCCCTACCGGAACTCAAACATGAACATTGGATTCGTGGGCGTTGGGCGGATGGGCGCGAACATGGCGCGCCGTTTGAAAGATCGAAAATTTCACGTCACCGCGGTTTACGATTCCAATCGCAAAGCTGCCACTGAACTTGCGGCAGAGCTTGGCTGCGCGGCGTCGCAAGATTTATCGGAAGTGACGGCGGAATCAGACGTGATTTTCACCGTCGTGACCGACGACAACGCGATGCGGCAGATTTTTTCAGCGACCGGCGATAATCTGCTGGTGAACGCACGCGGGAAACTTTTCATCAATTGCGCGACGATTTCGCCGCCGGTTCATATCGATCTTGAAAAGCTCGCGGAAAAAGCCGGCGCACAGAGTTTGGAAGCGTGCATGGCCTCCAGCATCACGCAGGCGCGTGAAGGCTCGCTCTATTTGATGTGCGCCGGCAGCGAAGACGCGTTTCAGAAGGCGGAACCGATTTTAAAAGAACTTGGATCGACCGTGCGCTTCGTCGGCCAATCGGGCGAAGCAGCAAAAGTGAAAGCGCTCGTCAACATGGTGATGAACATCAACACAGCCGGCCTGGCGGAAGGACTTGGGCTCGGAGCCGCCCTCGGTCTCGATCTGGAAATGTTGAGAAAAATTTTTTCGCAGACCGGCGCCGCGTCGCGCGTGCTCGAAACGGACGGTGAAGACATGCAAAATCGCGAGCACACTTGCTTCTTCTCGGCGGCCCATGCCGCGAAAGACAGCGGGATCGCGCTTGAGCTCGCGGGCAGTGTCGGTCTGGAGCTCCCGCTCGCGCGCGAGACTAAAAAACAATACGACCAGATGATCGCGGAAGGATTGGGCGAGCTCGACAAATCGGGGATTGCCGAACTCACATTCAAAGATCGACATAAACATTCCGGTGATCACGTCTGATGAGGTGGATCGCCCGCGGAACGGCCGATCCACCTACTGACCTTCGGTTTTCCGCGCTGAATGGTGCAAGGCGGACGCTGTGCTAAACTTTTCACGAAAATGAAAACAGTATGGCGCGTTTTTGCTTATCTGAAGCGTTACCCGTCGCTCGCGGCCGGGACGCTCGGCTGCGCGATCGTCGGTACATTAATGGTGATCGTTTTTCCGGCGGTGACGAAGGGAATCATCGACGACGTCGTGCGCCTGCATCATCCGGAGAAATTGCTGCCGCTCATTTTGTTCGCCGTGATTGCTTTCCTTTTGCAACACGCTTTCAACGCGCTGCGCATTGTATTGAACAACACGTTCGAACAAAAAGTCATTTTCGATCTGCGCAGCGATCTGTATTCGCATATTCAATTGCTCCCGCTGCGCTGGTTCGACAATCGCGCCACCGGCGATCTCATGACGCGAGTGATCGAAGACGTGAACTCAGTCGAACGGGTCCTGATCGACGGGATCGAGCAAGGTGTGGTCGCGGTCCTGCAAGTGCTCATCGTCCTCGGCGTGATGTTTTATTTCAACACGAAGCTGGCGCTGCTCGCGCTCGTTCCGTTTCCGCTTCTGATTGCTGGTGCGCTGGCCTACACGCTCACCGCGCACCGGCGTTATCGACTGCAACGCCGTGCCGCCTCGGCGATGAATGCGCTTTTGCATGACAACCTCTCCGGGGTTCGCCAGATCAAGAGTTTCGTGCGCGAGAGGGAAGAGCACGCGCGTTTCAACCGCGTCAGCGACCAGCTGCGCCACGCCACCCTGGTGGTGATGCGGGTGTGGGCAATTTATAGCCCCTCGATGTCGATGTTCGAAGCGTTCGGCGCGGTCATTGTTCTGGCTTTTGGGAGTCACGCCGTCCTCACCGGTGCGATGCAGATCGGCGATTTGGTTGCCTTTTTGATGCTCACGGCATTTTTGTACGATCCAATAAGCCGGTTGCATCAGCTTAATCAACTCGTGCAAGCGGGACGCGCGGCCGGTGAGCGCGTTTTTGAAATCCTTGATGAACCGATCGAACCGGATTGGATAGAGGAGAAGATTTCGGCGCGAATCGCGGGCGACATTCGCTACGAAGATGTGAGCTTCAGTTATACCGAGGGGCTTCCTGCGCTCATTCATGTTTCATTCCATGCTCCGCCCGGCGCCACCATCGCGCTGGTGGGGGCGACCGGCGCCGGGAAGTCGACGTTGGTGAATCTGCTCGTCCGTTTCTATGAATTCACCAGCGGCGAAATTTATGTCGATGCGAGATCGATTCGTGAGTACGGTCTGCGCGCTTTGCGCGAAGCGGTCGGAGTGGTGACGCAGGAAAGTTTCTTATTTAACGGATCGATTCGCGAGAACTTGCTGATGGGAAAACCGAGCGCGACGGACGTGGAATTGTGGCGCGCGGCGGACGCAGCGAATGCGCGCGGTTTCATCGAGAGATTGCCAAATGGTTTGGAAAGCGTCGTCGGCGAGCGCGGAGTGAAGTTGAGCGTCGGTGAAAAACAGCGGCTGTCGATTGCACGCGCGCTCTTGAAAGATCCGCCGATTTTAATTTTGGATGAAGCGACCGCGAGCGTGGACACGGCC
>WNFR01006958.1_pt1 | contig 11537 bp, 12 predicted proteins | sample 5400221 | NCBI WGS metagenome assembly WNFR01 (sample SAMN13153357, study PRJNA577476) | soil metagenome | isolation source: 40 cm soil under Madrone tree | place: USA:California | collected 2016-06-14 | reverse complement strand
TGGGCGTCGCACCGCGGGGCGCGGCTCCACTCCCTATTTCGCCCCCGTGCGCGCGGCGCTGCGCGCCGTGCTCCGATGGGCGTCGCACCGCGGGGCGCGGCTCCACTCCCTATTTCGCCCCCGTGCGCGCGGCGCTGCGCGCCGTGCTCCGATGGGCGTCGCACCGCGGGGCGCGACCCGCGGTGCTCCACTCCATCAAGGGTGCTCCACTCCATCAAGGGTCGAGTTCATCAGGTGTCGAGCCAGGCGAGGACGGCGCGGTTGAAGTCGTCGGGGTACTCGACGAGCGTCGCGTGGCCGCCGCGCGGTAACACCTCGAGACGCGCGCCGGGAATTCCGGCGACGATCTCCTCGCTCAGGAAGACCGGGGTGAGCACGTCCTCCACCGCGGCGAGGACGAGCGTCGGCGCGCGGACGAGGTGCAAGCGATCGCGCGTCGAGTGGTCGACGATCGCGTCCACTTGATGGCCGTACGCCTCCGCGGTCATGAACGGCATCGCGCTCACGAGCGCGAGGATGCTCTCGAGCCGTGAGCCGTCGCGCATGCTCGTCGGCGACAGCAACCACGGCAGGGTCGCGATGCCCTCGGAGAGGAGATTCGCGCCTTGCAAGCGCGCCCAGCGTCGGTGGAGGAGGAAGTCGCGTCGGATGGGCTCGGGACGCGCGAACGACATCGCGAGGACGAGACGCGCCACGCGCTCGGGATGGTGGATGGCGAGCTCCTGCGCGATCATGCCGCCCATCGAGACGCCGACCACGTGCGCACACGCGATCCCGAGCGCGTCGAGGAGACCGACCGCGTCCTGCGCCATCGCGGCGACCGTCCAGGGCGGCGACGGCGTCGCGCTGCGCCCGGCGCCGCGATTGTCGAACGCGATCACCCGGTAGCGCGCCGCGAATGCCTGCCGTTGCGCCGCCCACGTCTCGAGACTCGCGCCGAGGCCCGTGATCAACAAGAGTGGCGCACCGCTCCCCTCTTCCTCGTAGTAGAGTGCCACGCCGTTCGCGTCGATTAGCGGCACGAGACGCTCAGAGAGGCTTCGCCATCTCGAGCGCCGACTGGCCCGAGGGATAGAAACGGACGTAGTGAGTACGGACCGCGAAGCCGAGGCTCGCGTAAAGCCGACGCGCGACGAGGTTGGTCGAGGCGGTGCTGAGTCGGAGCTCGCGCATGTGGGCGGCGCGTGCGCGGCGCTCGATCTCGAGGACGAGACTGCGGCCGATGCCGGCACCGCGGCGATCGGCGACGACGGCGACGGCGAGCAGCTCGCCGCCGAAATGCAATGCCAGCCGGCGCGGCGGCCGCGTGCCGAGCATCGCGAAACCGACGGGTCGTCCTGCCCCGTCCTCCGCGAGGATCGTCTGCACCGCGGGGTTCGCGAGCCAGTCCGGCAGCACGCCGCTGTAGTCACCGTACCGGCTGAAGACCTCCTGCGAGAGCCCGCACACGAATTGTCGATCGCCGCCGCCGGCGTCGCGTAGCGCGATCGTCATCGCGACTCCTCCTCGAGGTAGCCGGGATTGGCGACGCGCAGCTTGTCGTCGGTCGTCGCGCGCAGATGACGGAGCACCGCCGCGCGAAACGGCTCGTGGTCGGCGTCGCCGCCGCGGATGCGCGCGGCGAGATCGGCGTTCAACGCCACGACGGCGGCGCGCAGCGTCGCCGGATCCGCCGGCGGGACGTCGTCCGAAGCCACCGGTTGCTGCGTACCCGCCGCATCGGTGTCGCCGCCGGACGAATCGATGGCGCACAGTGTGCGCAGCCGCGTCCACTCTTCGCGCAGCTGTACGTCGCCGTCGCGCAGCTCGCGCTCGATGATCGCGAGCACGTTTGCGGCAACACGAGCGTGAAATTGGCGCCGCCCGTCGAGCGCGGGAACGACCTGGCGGGCGACGAAGTCGCGGACGGCGCCGAGCAGCTCGACCACGGTCGGACGATCCTGCATCAGTCGATGAGCCTCATGAGCTCGTGCTCCACCTCGGCGGTACGTCGCCCAAGACTCGCGAGCTCGAGGCTCGGGACGCCGCCGTCGAGAAACGTGCGCGCCTGGGCGATGCAGATCACCGCCCATTTCATATTGCCGAAGAGCTCCCAGAAATGCACGGTCGCCGCGTCGACCGCGCCGCCGCCCGCTTGCTCATAGGCGGCGAAGAGCTCCGCGCGCTCGCCGACGCCGCCGACCGGCAGCGCGCTGCCGAAGCGCCACGCCTTGACGCACATCCACCCGAGGTCCTCCATCGGGTCGCCGCGGTGCGCGAGCTCCCAATCGAGGATCGCGCACACCCCGTCGCGATCGAAGAGCACGTTGCCGATACGAAAGTCGCCGTGAACGAGCGTCTCCCGCGCGGGTGCGGGAACGCGGGTCTCGAGCCAGCGGAGCGCGAGCTCGATGACCGGGTGCGGCTCGGGCGCGAGCCCGCGATAGAGCTGCTCGTACCGCTCCACCTCCGTCAGGGCGGCGCCGCGGCCCTCTCGCGGCGGGGCGAGAAAGTCGAGGTGGTGCGCCGTAGCGTCCATGGCGTGAATGCGCGCGAGGATGGCGCCGAGCTGCGACGTCATGACGGCGCGCGCGCGCTCGTACTCGGCGTCGCGCAGCAAACGCCGCGCGAGCGTCTCGCCGGCGACGTACTCCATGATGAAGAACCGCGCGCCGAGCACCTCGGGATCGTCGCCGAGCCAGTACACCTCCGGTACCGGGACGCCGCAGGCGCGCGCGGCGCGCAGGATCTGGAACTCCTGCGCGCGGTCCGAGTCGACGCTCGTCGGTCCCGGATCGCGGCGCAGGACGAGCTGGCGCGGCGCGGCCTCGCCCGCGAGGCTCGCCTCGAACGCCCACGTTTCGCGCGACGCGCCGCCGGGCAGCTGGCGCAGTCCGGCGATCGTGACCGGCCCGCCGGTCACGTGCGTCAGATAGCTCGCGAGGCGCTCGGACAGCTCGGCGGGCGTCACGGCGCCTGCATACGGGCCGCCTCGCACGGAATCAACAAAGACGTGCCAGCGCACCGCCCGGTAGTGGGTCAAGTTGCCCTACGAAGGCAAGCGAGCGAGACGAGGCGCGAGAGAAGCGAGCAGCGCAGGCGTAGCAGCGCTACGCCGAGCAGCGGAGCGACCGAGCAACGAAGTATCGCGACGCACATTGGCCCACTACCCGCATCATTTGCGCGACCCCGGGGTGCTGTGGCAACAAATTCGGCGCACGCGTGCTCGCGCGCAGGAGGACTCTCATGAAGCTCGTCGAGGGTAAGGTCGCGATCATCACCGGCTCCGGCCGTGGCATCGGCCGCGCCGTCGCCGAGCTCTTCGCTGCGCACGGCGCGCGCGTCGTCGTGAACGACCTCCAAGAGGCTGTCGCGGAGGAGGCGGTCGCCGCGATCCGCGCCGGAGGCGGCGAGGCGCTCGCCGTCGCGGGATCGATCACCGACCCAAAGTTCCCCGACCGGCTGGTGAAGACCGCGGTCGACCGTTTCGGCGGCCTCGACGTGATCGTCAACAACGCCGGCTACACTCACGACGGCGTGATCCACAAAATGTCCGACGAGCAGTGGTACGCGATGATCGACGTCCATCTCACCGGGCCGTTTCGCTTGTTACGTGCCGCCTCGCTCTATTGGCGCGACTGGGCGAAAGCGGAGATCGCCGACGGCAAGCAAGTCATGCGCAAGGTCGTGAACGTCTCATCGACGTCCGGCGTCGCGGGCAACGCGGGTCAGGTGAACTACTCTGCGGGCAAGATGGGCATCGTCGGCGTCACCAAGACCCTCGCGCGCGAGTGGGGGCGTCTCAACATCAACGTCAATGCGGTCGCCTATGGGTTCATCGAGACGCGCCTCACGGCGGCGAAGGATCAAACCGTCAAAGAGGAGGTCGATGGGCAGCTCGTCGAGCTCGGGATTCCGGAGGAGATGCGCAAGCGCGCGAAGGCGATGATCCCGCTCGGCCGCGCCGGCAGTCCCGAGGAGGCCGCGGGTCCCGTGCTTTTCCTCGCGTCCCCGCTCGCCGACTACGTGACGGGGCATGTCGTGCTCGTGACCGGCGGCAGCTACATGTGACGTCGCCGGCGCGCGCCTCGCGTCGGCGCGAGCGCCCGCGCGTTCACAACGTCGCGACCGCGATCCATCCATTTCGTCGGCCGCCGCAGACGCGCGCGCGGCGGTGCACCGTCGGCCTGAGCCCGCTATAGTCGTAGTAATGCGTGGGTTCATCCTGCAGCCGACCTATCGCGTACACGACGGCAAGCCCGAGGTGCATCTCTACGGCACGCGTGAGGACGGCGCGTCGTTTTGCGTCGTCGACGATCGGGTACGGCCGTATTTCTTCGTGCCGGCCGCTCGCGCTGCGGAGGTCCGCGCGCTCGGCGTCGACGTTTCGCCGGCCGAGTTGCGGAGCTTCGATGGAGAGCCGGTCGCGTGCGTCGAGACGGCCGTGCCCGGCGACGTGCCGCCGCTGCGGCAGCGCCTCGCCGCGGCGGGGATCACGTGCTTCGAGGCCGATCTGCGCTTTGCCTACCGCTACCTCATCGATCGCGGTCTGCGGGCGGCGATCGACATCGACGGCGACGCAGCGCCCGTGCGCGACCAGGCCTCGCGCTTCGGCGCGATCGCCTACGTCTATCGCAACCCGACGCTCTCGCCGACACATTTCGTGCCGCAGCTCAGAGTGCTGGCGCTGGATATCGAGACCGATCTGCGCGCACAGCACCTGTACGCGATCGGACTCGCCGGTCTCGGCGCCGACCGGGTGCTGATCGTCGGGCCGGGGCCGCTGCGCGGTGCCGAGTGCTTCGCGACCGAGCGCGAGCTGCTGCTGCGTTTCTTCGCGCTCCTGCGCGAGCTCGACCCCGACGTCCTCACCGGCTGGAACGTCATCGACTTCGATCTGACGGTGCTGCGCACGCTCTGCGCCCGGTACGGCATACCGTTTCGGCTCGGCCGGACCGCGGACGAGACGCTGATCCAGCGCGATCAAGGATTCACCCGCGACCCGCGCGCGATTGCACCCGGCCGCCAGGTGCTGGATGGGCTGGCGCTCACGCGCAGCGCATTCATCCGCCTCGACGACTACAAGCTCGAGACGGCGGCGCAGGCGTTCCTCGGACGCGGCAAGCTCATCACCGGCGAGGGCCGCGGCCGCGAGATCGAGGACGCGTTTCATCATGATCGTCAGCGTCTCGTCGATTACAACCAGCGCGACGCCGAGCTCGTCCTCGAGATCCTCGCGGCACGCCGCCTCGTCGAGCTCGCGGTTTCGCGCAGTCTCCTCACCGGTATGCAGCTCGACCGTGTCGGCGCCAGCATCGCGTCCGTCGACTTCCTCTACCTGCACGCGCTGCGGCGCCGCGGCTACGTCGCGCCGTCCGTCGGCGGCGACTACGCGGGCGCGGAAGTCGCCGGCGGCGCGGTGCTCGATTCCGCGCCCGGACTCTTTCGCAACATCCTCGTGTTCGACTTCAAGAGCCTCTACCCGAGCATCATCCGGACGTTCAACATCGATCCGCTGACGTACGTGCCGCCCGAACGGCGCGACGGCGAGGTCGATCTCATCCACACACCGGGCGGCGCCGCATTCCGGCGCGCGCCCGGAATCCTCCCGGAGCTGGTCGCCGAGCTCTGGCGCGAGCGCGACGCGGCGCGCGCCGTGGACGATGCGCTCGCTGCGTACGCCATCAAGATCCTCATGAACTCCCTCTACGGGGTGCTCGCCGCGACGTCGTGCCGCTTCTTCTCGCCGGCGATCGCCAATGCGATCACCCACACCGGCCAATTTCTGATCCACTCGGCCGCCGACGAGGTCCGCCGGCTCGGGTACACCGTCATTTACGGCGACACCGATTCGCTCTTCGTCGACGCCGCGGCCACCGACGAGACGGACGCGCTGCGCCGCGCCGAGAGGATCCGCGTCGCGGTGAGCGCGGCGCTCGTGCGCCGCCTGCGCGACGATTTCGGACTCGACAGCTTCCTCGAGCTCGAGTTCGAGAAGTGCTACCGCCGCTTCTTCATGCCCGAGGTGCGGAGCGGCGCCGGCGGCAGCAAAAAGCGCTACGCCGGCCTCGTCACGGGGCAGGACGACGTCGTCGAGTTCGTCGGCCTCGAGGCCGTGCGGCGCGACTGGACGCCGCTCGCCAAGCGCTTCCAGCGCGAGCTCCTCGATCGCGTCTTCCACGACCAGCCGGTCGAGGATTTCATTCGTGCGTTTCTCTCCGACCTGCGCGACGGCCGTCTCGATGCGCTCTTGAGCTACAAGAAGGCGGTACGGAAGCGTCTTACCGAGTACACCCGCACGACGCCGGCGCACGTGAAAGCGGCTCGCAAGCAGCAAGGGCCGGCGCAGCGCATCGTCGAGTACGTGATGACGACCGCGGGCCCGGAACCGGTCGACACCCGCCAAGGCAGGTTGGACTACGGCCACTACGTGGACAAGCAGATCGAGCCGATCGCGGATGCCGTGCTGCGATTTCTCTCCATTCGCTTCGGCGACGTGATCGGGCGCGCGCGGCAGCTCGAGCTGCTCTGACGCGCCGAGGAGCGGCCATGCGAGCACTCGACGGCGAGCAACTTCTGGTGCGGATCTTCATCGGCGAGTCGGATCAATGGCGTCACCAGCCGCTCGCGCGCGCGCTCGTCGAGCGGCTACGTCGGGAGGGCTTCGCCGGCGCGACGGTCTTTCACGGCGTCGCCGGCTTCGGCGCCCACAGCGTCCTTCACACGTCGGCGATCCTGCGGCTCTCGACCGACTTGCCGGTCCTGATCGAGATCGTCGACAGCGAGGAGCACGTCGAGCGTCTCATTCCGATTCTGGACGAGATGGTGAGCGAAGGGCTCGTCACCGTCGAGAAGGTGCGCGTGCTCAAGTACTCGCCGGGGACGCGTACGGCCGCGGGCACATGAGCACGGACGATCGCCGCGGCGATGGCGCGGCGGCGCCGTGGGAGGAGCCGCTGCCGACGCTCACCGGTCGCGCGTGGGCGTTCGGTACCATCCTCACGCTGGCCGACGTCTTGCCCGCGCGATTTGCGGCGCTGGCGGCGATGGAAGCGCGTCGGCACGTGCTCGCCGACATCGATCCGGAATGGGCAGCGCACGTCGCCGCGGGTGACGTCGTCTGCGTCGAGGAGCTGCACGCCGGCGCACACCCCGACCCGGCACCGCCGCCCCTCGCCGACGTCGACGTCGCGGCGCTGATCGCGTTGGCGCAGGCCGGCGTCACGGCGCTCATCGCGCATCGCTACGCCGAGGGGATCGAGGATGCCGCGCTCGCGGCCGGGATCGTGCCGGTCTCGCTCGACGCGCCGGCATTCATGCATACCGGCGACCGCGTCCGCGTCGATCTCGAGGCCGCGAAGATCGTCAACCTCTCGAGCGGCGACCGCGCCGCAATCCGCAACCTCGATGAGCCGCGGCGCGCCGCCGTGCGTGCGATGCTGCGCGCCCGGTACCGATGACGGAGGACATGCTCCGCCGGCTTCCGGTGCTCGACGCCGCATGCTTCGCACGTCCGACGTTGCGGGTCGCGCGCGCGCTCCTCGGAACGATCCTCGTGCACCGGACCCGCGAGGGGACGACGGCGGGACGGATCGTCGAGGTGGAGGCCTATCGCGGCCCCGCCGATCGCGCGGCGCACACCGCCGGCGGCCGGCGGACGCCGCGAAACGAGGTGATGTGGGGGCCAGGTGGGCGGCTCTACGTCTACTTCACGTACGGCATGCACTACTGCTGCAACGTCGTGACCCGCGGCGCCGGCGAGCCCGAAGCCGTGCTACTGCGCGCGTTGGAGCCGCTCGCAGGGATACCGCTGATGCGCCGACGCCGCGGCATCGAGGATCGCCGCGGCGCCGGCGGCGTCATCGATGCGCGGCTCTGCCGTGGTCCGGGCAATCTCTGCCGCGCCATGGGCATCGACGGCGCGTTGAACGGCGCCGACTTGCGGAGCTCGGCCGTCGTCCTGCTCGATGCGGCACCCGTGCCGGCGCGCCGGGTCGCGCACTCGCCGCGGATCGGCGTCGCCTACGCCGGCACCGATGCGGAGCTGCCGTGGCGGTTCTACGTACGCGAGTCGTCGGCAGTGTCGCGACCGCCGGCAGCACGTCCGTATCCGCTCGCACGCGCGCCGCGCGTTACGTCGGCAGGCGCTGCAGGCCGCTCACGAGCGCGGTGACGACGTCCGCTGATCCGCTCTCCAGGTCGACGCCGGTCGTCTCGAGGAAGCGCGCGACCATCATGTAGTACCCGATCGTCAGCACCGCCTCGCAGACCTCGCGGTCGGAGAACTGCGCGCGCATCGCGGCGAGCGTGGGGTCGCTCGCTCGCGGCGCGGCGAGGAGCTCGTCGGTCAGGCGCAAGATCGCTCGTTCGCGTGCGCCGAAGGACGAGGCAACCGGATCCTCCGCCGTCGCCGCAGCGATCTCCTCGTCGGTCGCGCCGACGGCGCGCGCGATCGGAACGTGCTGCTGCACCTCGTACGGCGCCGGCGAGCGCGTGCCGACGCGCAGGATCACGAGCTCGCGGAGGCGCGCGTCGAGAGTCGCCTGACCGAGAATCGCCGCGCCGAGGCCGCCGAATCCGCGGATGAATGTGTCGACGTGGGCGAGCATACGGAAGATGTTGAGCGGCGGCAGCTTGCCGACGAGGTCGCGCACTTCCGCAGGCGCGGTCGCGAGATCACGGTACGGAATGCGAGCCATGGGTCCTCCAGTCTCGTTCGAGTGTCTGCGCCGTCGATGGTCCCGGCACGCTCAGGCGCGCGCTGCCTCGAGCGCGGCCAGCGCATGCGCCTTCGCCCAGCGATAGTCCGCCTTGCCGCTCGGGCTGCGCTGCACGCGGTCGACGAAGAAGATTTCCTTCGGCAGCTTGTAGCGCGCGAGGTGTTGCCCGGCGAACGCGCGCAGCTCGTCGGCCGCGACGCGCGCGCCGTCACGGAGCTGCACGATCGCGTTCACTTGCTGGCCCCAGCGCTCGTTCGGCGTCCCGACGACGACCGCGTCGTACACCAGCGGATGCGTTTTCAGCACCTGCTCCACTTCCTCCGGATAGACCTTCTCGCCACCGGTATTGATCGACACCGACCCGCGGCCGAGCACGGTGATGGCGCCGTCGGCGGCGACGGTGGCGTGGTCGCCAGGAACGGCGTAGCGGGTGCCGTCGATCACGGGAAACGTCTGCTCGGTTTTGTGTGGATCGCGATAGTAGCCGAGCGGTACGTGGCCGACGCGCGCCAGCCACCCCTGGTCAGGCGAGCCCGGCTCGAGCGGTCCGGAGAGGTCGTGCTTCAGCACCAGCGTCTCGTCGTTCATGCGAAAGCTGCCCGACGATGCTTTTTGGCCCGCGGTCGTGAGCTGCTGGCCGTGACCGCCGGTTTCGGAGGCGCCGAAGCCGTCGATCAGCAGAATGTGCGGCAGCTGCCGCAGCAGTCCTTCTTTCAACGCCGGCGTCAGGATCGCGCCGCCCGAGAGGATGAAGCGGAACTCGGGAAGCGTACGCGGCCGGCGCTCGAGCTCGTCGAGCAGCGGCCGGCCGAACCCGTCGCCGACGATGCACAGCAAGTTGACGCGCTCGCGCGCGATCGTGTCCCACACGTCGGCGGCGTCGAGACGATCGGGCTGGGCTTGAATCACGACGGTACCGCCCTGATGGAGCGTGTTGAACGCGACCCAATGCGCGGCCCCGTGCATGAACGGCGGCGCCGGCAACGTGCGGAGACTCCCCGCCTTCGCCTGCTCCGCCATCGCCGCGACCGAGCGCACGCGGTCGCCGCCGGGATTGTGACCGCCGAGGGCGCCGAAAAAGATGTCCTCCTGCCGCCAGAGGACGCCTTTCGGCATCCCAGTCGTGCCGCCGGTGTAGAGAATGTAGAGGTCGTCCGGCGACCATGCGAGGTCCGGTTGCGACGCATCCGCACCGGCGAGCGCCGCTTCGTAGTCGACCGCGCCCGGAAGGAGCACGTTGCCCGACTCGTCGGCGACCTGCAGCAGCGTCGTCAACCGCGGCAGTCGCGGCAGAATGTTCGCGAGGACCGGGGCGAAGCGCGCATGGTAGACGAGCGCCGTCGCGTCGGCGTTGTCGAGGAGGTAGAGCAGCTCGTCCTCGACATAACGATAGTTGACGTTGAACGGGGCGACGCGCGCCTTGTACGCGCCGAGCATGCCCTCGAGGTACTCGTTGCCGTTGTGCAGATAGAGGCCGAGGTGATCCTGGCCGGATTCCCAGTTGCGGAGCGATGCGCGATCGACGCGGCAGCCGAAGCCGCGCCCGCGGAGGTAGTTGGCGAGGCGACGCGTGCGTTCGGTGAACGCGCGCCACGTGATCCGGCGATCGCGAACCACGATGCATTCGCGCTCGGGAATCTGCGCCGCGATGCCTTCCTGGATCGCCGCCAGATTGAAGCCGATGTCGGGTGCTCCCGCGGCGGCCTCCGGCCGCTCAGCGCTCATGGCTTCCGCGGCCGCGCGCCGTAGTCGCCGAACGGGCCGTCGCGCGCCGTCAGCGCCGCTTTGACGCCGCGCTCGAGCGCGTCGGTGCGCCACGCGACGCCTTCGGGCGTGTGCCGGGCGACGCCATCGAGGAGCGTGCCGAGGAGCTGGGTCGACGCGAGGCCCATGTTCTCGTACGTCTGATTGACGAGAAGCTTCATCATCGCGAGCTGATTCGCCGGCAGCAGCGCCATGCGCTGCGCGAGCGCATCGACCTCGGCGTCGAGGGCCGCCGCGGGTACCGCCTTACCGACGAGGCCGATCGCCGCGGCCTCGCGGCCGGAGACCGAGTCGCCGGTGAGGAGAAGGCGTTTCGCGCGCTCCATGCCGACGCGGTAGACCCACATCGCGGTGGTCGGCGAGCCCCATACCCGCGCCGGCGGGTAGCCGATTTCGGCGTCCTCCGCCGCGACGACGAGGTCGGAGCAGAGCGCGAGATCGGTGCCGCCGCCCACGCACCAGCCATGGACTTTCGCGATCACGGGTTTCCGGCTTCGCCACAACGACATGAAGCAGGCGACGTTCTCCGACATCATGGCGAGGTCGCGCATCGGATCCCAGACGGTCGTCGCCGCGTCTGCTTCGGCTTCGACGCGTGTCCCCCATTCGAGGTCGTACCCGGCGCAGAAGGCGCGGCCGGCGCCCGCGAGGATGATGACGCGCACGTCGCCAGCCGCGTTCGCTTCCGCGACGGCGGCGGCGAGCTCGCGCGGCATCGCGCGATTGATCGCGTTCAGACGCTCGGGCCGTGCGAGCGTGAGGCGCGCGAGACGGCCGTCGAACGTGAGCGACAACGTGCTGTAGGACATCGGCGTGGCTGCGGCGTCGCGCGGTCGCGACGGCCCTACGTAGGCAATCGACTGCGGGAAGGCAAGCGCTCGCCCGCTAGCGCGCCCATACGGCGTAGACGCCGCCGCCGACGGCTTCCGCGGAACCCGGCGCTTCCAGCGGGACGATGTAGACGCGGGGGTCTTCGGTCTCGCCATCCTCGACGAGTCGGCCGGCGACGGCGAGCGCGCTGCCGTCGGGGGCGACCGGGCCGTGCGACGCCGCGTATTGATCGAAGAACGACGC
>WNFR01018573.1_pt1 | contig 11540 bp, 10 predicted proteins | sample 5400221 | NCBI WGS metagenome assembly WNFR01 (sample SAMN13153357, study PRJNA577476) | soil metagenome | isolation source: 40 cm soil under Madrone tree | place: USA:California | collected 2016-06-14 | reverse complement strand
ACTGATCGTTCACCAGAACGATTTCTGAACTTCGACCTGCGTGGCTTCGACGTAAGTGCAGCCCGCTGCTTTACCGCGGCGCCATTGCCCGATCACTCGCACGCGGCGATGAGCGTGTGACGCTTCCTTCAATATCGTTGATTGCCGCCACGGCGCCGCAAGCGGGGTCGATGTCGATCCTGGGCCGTGAAGAAGGAACATGATTTGCGACGCGCACGATTCGCCCGGATACAAACTGACCCTTCCGACCTGATTAAACGCGCCGACTCCGCCAAACGGTTGTGGCCGGATCCCCACTGGGTGCAACCGCTCCGGCTCGCCACAACTCGCGAACAGAAATCCGATCGCGAAGATCGACAACGTATGCCTGAGCGATTTCATTTTTCTTCCACGAATTTTTCGCCGTTCCAAGTGACGCGATGCAGAACTTTCTTCGTTTTCGCGCTGCGAACCACGACCGTGCGGCCGTGTCGTGGCAGCTCGAATCGAAGATCTTCGTACTTCTTATTCGGCTCCTCCGACGCCCATTGATCGCTGATCGGAAAAATCTTGCGCGATACCGGCCGCATCTTGCCGTCTTTCCCGAGCTCATAAAAATTCAACGCCACGCGATCATCGCCTTCCAGCTCGCCTTCACAAATCGCGAGCAGTGGCCGGCCATCGCGATAACGAAAAAGCGCTACCTCGAAGTTTGGCTGTGCGCCGTCGCCGGTGATGCTGATGTAGCCGTTTTCTTTGTCGACCACCGTCGCGTTTTGCAGCCACGAGCGCGGCGGCGCTTCAAAGGTTTTGTCCGGCAACAACAAATAATAATCGACGATCGCCATCTTCTTTTCGTCCGCAGCGCGCACCGAACACGAGATGCAGACAGCAGCCGCCGCGACGATCGACAATCGTTTCATTTCGTCGCCGAATCGTAATCGCGCGACGATGATTCTGTCGAGTCGAGGATAACTAGTGATGAGTGACAAGTGAACAGTGACGAGTAAGAATCAGGACACACTCTTTGGGTCGCACATGAAGAACCGCCAGGCCGCCGTCATTTTTATTCTCGTCACGGTGCTGCTCGACATCCTGGCGATGGGATTGATCATTCCGGTTTTGCCGAAACTGATTCTCGATTTTCTCGGCGGCAAAATGACCGATGCGTCGGATTGGAACGGCTGGTTCGCTCTCGTCTTCGCGCTGGGGCAGTTTTTCTTTTCGCCGGTGCTCGGCGTTTTGTCCGATCGCTTCGGCCGGCGTCCCGTGATTCTGTTGTCGAACCTCGGACTCGGACTCGATTACGTGGTGATGGCACTGGCGCCGACCATCGGCTGGCTTTTTCTTGGCCGCGTCATTTCCGGAATCACCACTTCGAGTATTCCAACCGCGATGGCTTACATCGCCGACGTGACTCCGAAAGAGAAACGCGCCGCTGCTTTTGGGACAATCGGGATCGCGTTCGGCGCTGGATTCGCTTTTGGACCCGCCATCGGCGGACTTCTCAGTAACTCCAATCCACGTCTCGCATTCTGGGTGGCGGCGGCGCTAAGCCTGACGAACTGGCTCTGGGGTTATTTCTTCGTTCCAGAATCGTTGCCGCAGGATCGCCGAAAAGAATTTGCCTTACGCCGCGCGAATCCGGTCGGCTCGCTGGTTTTGCTACGCTCGCATCCGGAACTGTGGCGACTCAGCGTGATCCAATTCCTCGCCTACCTTTCGCATAACGTCCTGACCACGATCTGGGCGCTCTATGCGATTTATCGCTTCAATTGGAGCCAAGTGATGATCGGCATCTCGTTGATGATTGTCGGGATTTGCACGGCGGCGATCTCCGGCGGCCTGACCGGACGAATGGTGAAACGCTTCGGCGAAAAAGTTACGCTGTGCACCGGTCAATTTTGCGGCGCGTTCGGTATGTGCATTGCCGGGCTCGCGCGGAACGGCGCGACCTTTCTCGCGTCAGTGCCGGTGATCTCGATGTGGAATATCACATTCCCTGCGGCCCAAGGATTGATGTCGCATCGTGTCAGCGAGCGCGAGCAGGGCGAGCTTCAGGGCGCGATTCAAAGCCTGCGCTCAATCACATTCATCATCGGGCCGGTTTTGTTTTCGCAAGTATTCAGTTGGTTCATCGACCCGAAACATTCGCTCCATCTTCCCGGCGCGCCTTTTTATCTCGCGGCCGCGATGTTGTTCTCGGCGATGTTGATGGCAACGCGAATCAAGCAGCCGGACTTTGGAGCAAGATCGACATCTCCGCCGGAATCCGAAGCCGCGTCGCCGGAGACCATCAGCTCGGGGCCGGTTACGCCTTTGCTTGAACCGGAAGAAAACATTTGAGCGGTGCGCAAACGTCGGCGATTGAGTCGTTCGTGAGAGCAACCGTGCGCTGCGTAATCGTCGCACTAACGATCTGCTCTTGGATCGCGATCTCCAATCATTGCGCTATTCGCGCGCTCACCACAAAACCCCAAACAGCGCAGACTGGTTGCCCATTTCATTCCAAGCCGGTCAAACCCCAACCCGAACCGGCCGGAACCGCGTGCTGCAAAATTCTTCGCGCACTTCCGACGACGTTGCCGAAGAATCTCGAGCCGGTAATTATCGATCTTCTTCCGGTCAACAGCGCCTTTCATCAATTAGCGGTTCTCGAACCGCGGCAAATTTCTCTGGCGCCTTGGTCGCTCGACACCGGACCACCAGGCGAAACTTCGCTCACTGAATTGAATCGGAGTCTGCGCGCACACGCGCCGCCGATCGTTTCCTAACGCGATCAGCGATCGCGCAATTCTGCCGTGGTGGCAGGCGTCTCGCCTGCGGTTCCCAAAATTCGCAGCCGGCGCGGCTGCCGCTACAGATTTATGAAAACACTCACCATTATTTTCACGGCTTTCGTCGCAACCGCTGCGTACGCGCAGTACCAGCATGCGGCGACGAAACAACTTTATACCTGCCCGATGCATCCGGAGATCGTGCGCGCGGAACCAGGTCAATGTCCGAAATGCGGGATGACGCTTGTGCCCGTCAAAGAACAGAAAAAGTCCTCAACGGCGCACGCTGCTGCCGAGACGCATGCCGGACACATGACGCATAACGCGGATGGAATGGCGATGCCGGAGCATCAACACGCAGAACACGCCGACCACGGTCATGAAATGGAAATGCACTCCTCGATCAACGTTGTCGATCCGATGAGTCGCGAAGGTTCGGGCACGAGCTGGATTCCTGATTCATCGCCCATTTACGGACGCATGTTCATGTTCGGCGATGACATGTTGATGCTGCACGGCGCGATCTTTCCGCGTTATACAAATGTCAGCAGCGATCGCGGCGATGATCGGATCGATTCGCCGAATTGGATCATGGCAATGTACTCGCATCCGTTCAGCGCAAACACGCAGCTCGGTTTGCGCGCGATGATGAGTCTCGATCTGCTGAGCGAACAGGGCCGCGGTTATCCGTTGTTATTACAGAGCGGCGAGTCCTGGCATGACCAGCCGCTACACGATCGGCAACATCCGCATGATTTGTTCGACGAACTTTCGTTTTCAATTTCACAAAAGCTTACCAACGACTTTGGCGGCTACATTTATTTTGGTTATCCGGGTGAACCCGCTCTCGGTCCGCCGGCATTCATGCATCGACCGAGCGCGATGGATGATCCCGACGCGCCGATCGGCCACCACTGGCAGGATTCAACGCACGTGACATTCGGAGTCGCGACGGCCGGGCTTCAATGGCGCACTGTAAAAATCGAGGGCAGCATCTTCACCGGACGCGAGCCGGACGAACAACGCTACGATTTCGACCAGACGCGGTTTGATTCATACAGCGGCCGAATCTCATGGAACCCGACGCCGGATCTCGCGCTTCAAGTATCCCACGCCTACATCGAGAGTCCGGAAGCACTCGAGCCGAATGCCAACCGTCACCGGACGACAGCGTCGCTCATATATAATAAGAGGCTCGGCCCGGACTCGAATTGGGCAACGTCGCTCGCCTGGGGACAAAATGACGATACGAAGGAAGGCAAAACCGAATCCGTGCTGCTCGAGACGAATTATCAGCGTGAACGCGACACCGTTTACGGCCGATGGGAGTGGGTGCAGAAATCAGGACACGAACTCGTTTTAGCTACGCGAGACCTCGATGAGATCTTTTCCGTGAACGCGGTTTCGATCGGTTACGTCCGAGATCTTTCCCACGGCGACAACATCGACATCGGACTCGGCGGACAATTTACGCTCGATTTCTGGCCCGAAGAACTCGACCGCTACTACGGGGGCGGCCCCGGCTACGGATTCCAAATTTTTCTGCGCGTTCGCCCGTCGCTGCATGCGCATGAGAGCGCAATGAAGTGATCGCCTCAGCCACCCAGCTTCGCGATCACGCCGTCGAGAATCCGGCTCAGCGCAACCAGCGAGACCGAGCAGAAGATCCCCTTGGCCAAAATGTACCAGGCGATCGCTTCGTTCTTGAACTTGCCATCAAAAACCTCGTTCCCGAGAAGGAACGCGTAAACGCATAGGACGAAAACAATCAGGGCAGCGGGCATGGCGACTGATTTTATCGATTTCATAGGAGCGATGTTTAATGGCTACAATTCGGAGGTCGAAGCTGAAACTTTCAAAATTTCCGAACTGTGGGAAAATTAGCGCCCTCACATCGAACGAATCATTGAGTTCGATTTCGTCCGCGCGACCGAGGCCGCGGCGCTGAATTCTTTGCGCTGGCTCGGGCGCGGCGACAAGGAAGCGGCCGATGCGGCCGCATGCGATGCGATGCGCGGCATGTTCGATCTAATGAACATTTGCGGCGAGGTCGTGATCGGCGAAGGCATCAAGGACGACGCGCCCGGGATTTTCAAAGGCGAACAACTCGGCACCTGGGTGCCGGGCGCACCGCAATTCGATATTGCGGTCGATCCGATCGACGGGACGACGAATATTTCGAAAGGCGCCCCGAACTCGATCAGTTGTATTGCGGCGGCGAGTCCGGAAGAGGAAGTGAAAGTCGCGCTACGCGATATCCCGTCGTTTTACATGTCGAAACTCGCTTACGGACCGCGCGTCATCGATTACATGAAAAAGCGCGGCGATTCGCTACAGCTCGACATGCCGATTTCCGAAATGCTCGCGATCGTTGCGCGCGCGACAGACAAGCGCGTGCAAGACGTTGCCGTGATGATGCTCGACCGGCCGCGTCACAAAGAGATGGTCGCGCAAATTCGCGAATGTGGCGCATCGCTGCGGATGATCGGTGATGGCGATATTGCTGCAGCCATGGCGCCATCGTTGCCCGAGTCCGATGTCGATCTTTACATGGGCATCGGCGGTTCGCCCGAAGCGGTTCTCGCCTCGGCAGGAATCAAATGCCTAGGCGGCGAAATGCAGGCGAAGATGTGGCCCCGTGACGAAAAGGAGAAAAAGAAGCTGATCGACAAAGGTTGGGAAAAGGATCTTGAGCGGGTTTATACCGCCGACGATCTGGCGCAGGGCGAGAACATTATTTTTTGTGCAACGGGAATTAGCGACAGCGCGCTTCTCCGGGGCGTGAAATCAAAAGGAACCGCAGCGATCACGCATTCGATCTTGATGCGAGCCAAGAGCAAAACCGTGCGATTGATCCGCACGCTTCACAATTTACAAAGCAAGACGATCCGGTTGCGCTCCGACAATCGCGAACACTTGCTCTAGCATTACGGGCTACTGGCGCCCTCCACCAAACTGCTCGACACCGCCGCTGCGATTAGTTCAAGATCGACATCGAACCTCCGCCGCTTATGAGACAAGTACCGAAAACTGAATTGTCGCCGGACAACGGCTGTATCATCGACATGAAATGGAAACTCGGCTCGCTCGGTTACCACGCCAGCGGCGCCGGCAAGGTGAATGTTGAGCCTTCGAAGGAAATTATCCGGCTGCCGGAAATCGTTCTCTATGATCACGTCGGTTTTAAAGGCGCGTATGCGCGAACAAACCTCAGCTTTCATTACATCGGCGATTATTGGAACGATCGCATGAGCTGTATCGTCGTGGTGAGCGGGGTGTGGCGATTTTACCGCGATGAATATTACAAGGGTCCGTATTGGGACCTCGGCCCTGGTTATTACGAAAGCTTCTTCGCGGCGAAAGGTCCCGACGACGTCGTCAGCTCCTTTCAGTGCATCGCGCTGACTTAGTCTGCCCGTGGCCGTAGGCGCGGGAATGAGCAGCCGGACCAATCTGGTTGCTGGCGCAGTTTGTTTTCTTTCGTTCCTAATTCTTTACGGAATAACGGCACGCGGAAAACTTCAGGCCTCGGATGAAGCGGCCGCTTTTTGCGAGCGGAATTTCGCTGGCGACAACCGGTCACCTCGCGATTGATCAACTCCGGGGGCTTCAGGAAAAAGTTAATCTCGGCGAGAAAGGACCCGACGGACATCTCTACACAAAATATTTTCCTGGAAACGTCCTTGGCGTCGCGATCATTTATAAACTGACTGCGCGCGAAAACGATCAGCCGTACATCTGGACAACGGAAATCGCGCCATCCATCACCGGCGCGCGCAGCGCGCTTTCGTTGAACGCATTGTGGGGCGCGTTTGGAATGACCGCGCTTCTCCTCTTGGTGCGACGCTATTTTGACTGGCGAATTGCGATTGCAACCGTCATCGCGATCGGAATTTGCTCGGACTGGTGGTATCAATCGCGTGGTTTGTATTCAGAAGTGGCGGCGGGCGCGCTGGTAATGTGGAGTTTGTTCTTCGCATTTCGCGAACGCGCTTACAAGAGCAGCGCGCTCCTTGCGTTGTCGATCTTGTTTCGGCCAATCCTCACGACTTGCTCGGACTAGTTGTCGATCTTTGCGAGCTCAAAAACATTTTCGGCGCAGCCCCAGGACATCGTGAAGCCGGCACCGCCGTGGCCGTAATTGTGAATCACGCTCCGAGCGTCACGCAATTTCTCTCTCTCGAGGCGCACGCCCGATTTCCGAAACGGACGAAGGCCAACGCGCTCGCGAAGCACGCGCGGTTTGCCGATTCTCAAAACGCGCGCGCACTCGGCGACGATCGCTTCGGTTGTTTTTGGATCGGGATTGAGATTATCGCTGACTTCGTTGGTGCCGCCGAGAACGCAATCGTTCGTCCGCGGAATCGCATACATCAGTGGCGCATCGTCGCAAACGATTGCGCATTTCAAATTGTCGATCTTCGGAACGATCGTCACCTGACCTCGATGCGGTTCCAAATCGAGGTCACCCGCGAGCTCTCGCGCGCCGATGCCGGCGCAATTGATCACAAGATCAAATTTTGGATCGACGTCTTCCAATTCTTTGAAACGGACGCCTCCGTTGAGCCTGCCGCCGGCTTTTCGAAAACGTTCGGCGAGATAATCGAGGTAGATGGTGCTGTCCATCAATGGAACGCGAAGAGAGAAGCCGTCCGTAAAGAGACCGGAAATATCTAGGGATTTCTCCACTTCGGTCGAAATGACAAATGCCCAATCGGGGACTTCGATCTGGCCAGTGCGGCAATATTGGCGCAGCTCGATCATCGAGACGCCGCTTTGCGGATCTTTAGTTAGATCGACCAACGCTTTGTAAGTTGCGAGCGCCCACGGAATCACTTTCTCGACCGGTTCGACGTCATAGGGAAACCAAAGCGCGGCCGCGGCGCCGGAGGTCGTTTGCTCACCAACTTGTTCGGCAAAAATTTCTACCCGATGTCCGCGCTCGGCGAAAAGAACGCCGCACGTCAGTCCGGAGACGCCCGCGCCCACGATCGCGATTGATTTTTGCATTGGCAGATTCTAAACACGATTCCGCGCGTGAGAAACCTGATCACATTCGTATTTCCGATCGCCATCGCGAGCTCAATGTTGGCGCAACCGATCGTGAGCGATTCGAAATTTGTGGATGTCGATCACCTGAGGGTCCACTACACGAATTACGGCAAAGGCGACACGGCATTGCTTTTTGTTCACGGCTGGGCCTGCGACGAAACGGTTTGGAGCGAGCAAGCAACGGCCCTTGCCGAAAAAATTCGCGTGATCACGATTGATCTGCCTGGCCACGGTCAAAGCGACAAGCCGCAGACGATCGAGTACGACAAGAATCTCTACACACGCGCGATCGATGGCGTTGTGAAAGACGCAGTGGTGAAGTCGCTCGTTTTGGTCGCCCACAGCAACGGCGCGCCGTTTGTTCGCGAGTATTACCGGAAATTTCCGAACAAGGTGAAAGCGCTGGTGATCGTCGAAGGACCGCTGCACGCGATGTTCGACCGCGACACGATGGAGAAGTTCGTGGTCCCGTTGAAAAGTGACAATTATCCGGCAGCGGCCGGCCGCGTGATTGCCGGGATGACGAACCCGGTGAAAGACGAAGCGCTGCGCGAGAAGATCAAGTCGCTGATGCTAAAAACGTCGCAGCATGTCGCGGTCAGCGAGTTCGAAGCGACCGCGGATGAGGATTTGTGGAAAGAAGACCAGATCGACGTTCCGCTGCTGATGATTCTGGCGAAACAACCAGCCTGGTCACCCGAGTACGAGCAGTTCGTCCGCGGCTTGATACCGAAGCTGGATTATCAAGTTTGGGAAAACGTTTCCCATTTTCTGATGATGGAAAAGCCGCGGGAGTTCAACGCGGCGGTGCTGAAATTCCTCGAGCAGAATCAACTTCTGCCAGCAAATCGCTCGTAAGTAGGGCGCGGCTGGACTAAACTTTCTCAAGCCGATGGTTTCATTGAATCGAAATGGACTGACTGACAAAGTGCTGAAGGGCAAACGTATTTCCTTCGACGAAGCGCTCGAACTTTATCGCTTGCCACTGGAAGAACTCGGCTCGCTCGCTAACGCGCGCCGAAATTTGGCCAAGGAAAAAAGTTACGGTGGACGTGGGCGCGACATCGTCACTTACATCGCCGACCGCAACATTAACTATACGAACGTTTGCAACGTTTACTGCAAATTCTGCGCGTTCTATCGGACCGAGCGCGACGAAGACCACTATGTGCTTTCGCGCGAACAGCTCGATCAAAAGCTAGACGAACTTTCGGCCGCGGGTGGTGTTCAAATTCTGATGCAGGGCGGCCATCATCCGAAGTTGCCGTTTCAGTGGTATGTCGATCTTTTGCAGCACATCCGAAAAAAATATCCGCACATCAACATTCACGGATTCAGTCCGCCGGAGTTCCAACATTTCGCCGAAACTTTCCGCATGCCTTTGCGCGACGTGATCTCGGAATTCAAACGAGCAGGACTCGGCTCGATTCCCGGCGGCGGCGGCGAAATTCTGGTTGATCGCGTGCGCAAAAAGATTTCGCCGTTGAAGATCAACAGTGACCAATGGCTGGAAGTGATGCAGGTCGCGCACGAGCTCGGATTGAAATCGAGCGCGACCATGATGTTCGGCCATGTGGAAACGGTTGAGGAACGAATCGAACATTTGCGCCGGATTCGAGACCAACAGGACCGGAGCGGCGGTTTCACGGCATTCATTTGCTGGACGTTTCAGCCACAGCATACCGTTTTGAAAGTGAAACAGCCGACCAGCGTTGCGGAATATTTGCGGACGCAGGCGCTCGCGCGGATTTTTTTGGACAACATCGACAACATCCAGAGTTCTTGGGTGACGCAGGGTCCGGAGGTTGGCCAGGTCGCGCTCAAATACGGAGCCAACGATTTCGGCTCGGTGATGATGGAGGAGAACGTGGTGAGCGCGGCGGGGACGACGTTTCGATTAAATGCGTCTGAAATTGAGTCGCTGATCCGCGATGCCGGATACGAACCGCGCCGGCGAAATAACAGTTACGAATTGTTGAACTGAATCGCGGGCGCCGATGTCTATGAGGAACGCTTTAGCCAATTTAGCCATTTTCTGAGGAAATCCTGCCTTGACGATAGCCCGCTTCTCCTCTATCTCCGCCGTGTCCCGCGCCGGCTCTAGCGCTGCGCGGGATTCGGCATCTTGATCGTATGAGAGAATTTCGGGGATTCGGGTGGGGCTGGACAGCAGTAATGGCGCTGACGGTGTGTGCGACATGGTTTGGCGCGACATCAATCGCGCACGGACAAGGAGTACCAATCGTTCGCTCCATCGACGTGCAATACTCCGGACCTGCCACCGTAGCCAAGGAGCGCATTCTCGCGCAGATGCGAACGGCTGTCGGACAACCGTACTCGGACTCGACGGTCGAGGAAGACATTCGCACTCTTTACAAAACCGGAACGGTTCAAAACGTACGCATTTTTGCGCAACCGGAAGCCGATGGAGTCAAGGTAATCGTCGCCGTGCAGACGCGGCCGGTGATTCGAGAACTCGTGATCGATGGAACGCGTCGAGTGAGCGCAAAGAAGCTCCGCAAAGAGATTGCGATCAAGCTCAACGCGCCGGTCAATGAAGACGATCTGCAAAAAGGGCGGCAGAAAATCATCGATGTCTACCAGAGCAAAGGTTTCACAGATATTACGGTGGATTTCCGAACGGAACCAATCGACGAAAGCAAAGGAACCGCCCGGGTGATTTACACGGTAAACGAAGGCGCAAAAGGCGCCGTGAAACAGATCGCGTTCTCAGGCAACGAGCACTTCAGTGATCGGCTCCTGCGCAAGCAAATGAAGACTAAGCGCAAAACGATGATTGCTTTCATCGACAAATCCGGACGCTTGGATGAGGTCCAGCTCCAACAAGATCTCGATAAGATTAAAGATTTTTACCAGAACCACGGCTACATCGACGCGGACGTGCAGGAGCTCGGCCGGGAACGAAGAAAAGGCGGACCGCTTGTCATCACGATCGGAATCAAAGAGGGGACGCAATATCACGTAAGCAAACTGACCTTCTCCGGCTACAAGCAGACGACCGAAGAAAAAATTCGAAAGATCGTCAAGATGAAGGAAGGCTCCGTTTATTCGCCCAAGGACCTTCACGATGACGCGAAAGCTCTCGCTGACGCTTACGGCAGCGGCGGATATGTCGATCTTATCGTGCAGCCGCAGGGCACACCGTCAGGACCGGGACTGATCGACGTTCACTACAAAATCGAGGAAGGCAATCGTTCCTTCGTCGAGCGGATCAACATCACCGGAAACACACGCACGAAGGATAAGGTGATTCGCCGGGAAGTTTTGCTCAGGCCCGGCGATGTCTTCAATACCGTGCGAGTGGAGACGACTAAGAAACGTTTGGAGAACCTCGGTTTCTTTTCAAAAGTCGACACTTATCCTGAGGACATTGGCGTCGAAGGACACAAGGACCTGGTCGTTCAGGTCGAGGAAAAGCGAACCGGCTCGCTCAATTTCGGCGCCGGTTACAGCACGGTCGACCAAATAATCGGTTTCGTTGAGTTAACTCAGGGAAACTTCGACATTACGAACTGGCCGGGGCTCACCGGCGCCGGGCAAAAATTCCGCGCCAAGGCGCAGATCGGCAGCCAGCGGAAAGATTTCGTGCTAGCGCTGACCGAACCATATTTTCTCGACATGCGGCTCTCGCTTGGCGGGCAGGCGTTCTTTTCCGACGCGACCTACCTCAGTTCTGTCTATAGCCAGAGGAATTACGGGTTCTCGCTCGAA
>WNFR01009228.1_pt1 | contig 11541 bp, 16 predicted proteins | sample 5400221 | NCBI WGS metagenome assembly WNFR01 (sample SAMN13153357, study PRJNA577476) | soil metagenome | isolation source: 40 cm soil under Madrone tree | place: USA:California | collected 2016-06-14 | reverse complement strand
TGCGCGTTTGCGGTTGGATCATGCGTTGTCTCCGGCGCGACCAATGCGCTGTATCCGTCGGCTGTTTTTGCAGCCGCAGCGGGCACCATAACGGGCGCGGCGATTGGCACGCTGCCCGGCCAGGCAGTGGCCTTTGCGAAAGCCTCGCTCGTTGCCACGGGCACCACGGCGGCGAACGAATCGGCGGCGGCGAGCGCGGCGGGGGCGGCAACCGTCTCGCTCGTAGGCGCTTCGGTGTCGAAGCCAGCCGCCTTCGTGCAGGCCTCCAGCACGATGGACGGCGACAGCGGCAACGCGACTTGGCTGCAGACGGTTTACTCGTCCGGCAACAGTCCGTCCTCGGCCAGTATCACGATCAGCGCGGGCTCGTCCATCGTCGTGCACGTGCTAGATTACTCCGGCTCCGGCAAGACCATCACGGTCAAGGAAGGAACGACCTCGTATACGCTGGTCAATCCTCCTGGACAATCGGGCGACGTGCTGTCGGCCGATACCGTAGCGAGTTGCTATGCGCTCAACCTGTCCGTTGGCGCTCACACGATCACGGTGTCGGCTTCCGCCGGCGATACGATGTACTTCGCCATCAGCGAATACCGCGGACTGGTGAGCTTCGACACGAGCGCTGGCCAATGGCAGCACTTGCCGGGATCCAGCACGAACGCGATCAGCAGTGGATCGCTCTCTCCGGCAACGGGCGAGCTGCTGATCGGTGCGTGCTGGACCGGCTCAAACGCCAGCTCGATTCCGCAATCGAGCAATGGCACCATTCGCACCAGCCACGATTACGGCGCGGTATCGTTGGTGGTCGCGGACCTTATTGCACCGAGTGGATCGACGGCGATGACCTTTACCGATTCGAGCGGCCTGCTGCACAATTACCAGACGACCGCCATAGCGTTCGCCGGGAACTAGCGTGCCGGTCGCCTTGATATCCGATGCGTTGCGTCGGCGCGAGCGTGCGCAGGCGCGCGAACGCGAGGCAGTGCCATCCGCTGCCGCTGCCGAACTCGTCGGCGAAGACCGCAAGGAAGCGTTCACGAGCCTACTGCAGTCGATGGTCGACGAGCTTCACGTGCTGCGCGCCGATGTGCAGCTGGTACGTGCGCTGCTGCCCGCGCTGAAGAAAGACCTGGCCACCGATACGCGCATCGAAACGGCGCTTGCCGGAATCGAGCAGCGCCTGCAAACCATCGCCGAACCGAAACCGATCATCCGGGAGCCGGCCGTGCAGCCAGTCGCTGCGCCTCCCATGGCTCCGTCTCTAGCAGTGGTGCCTGCCGCCGCGCTCCCGGATCCGCCGTGTGCCTGGGACATGAAGGTGGTCACGCGCGATCCGAATGGCGCGATCGTGCACGTGCGCTGGACGCCGGCCGATGGCTGACAACACCACGCTTCCTGTCGGCGGCGGCGGCGACACGATTCGCACCGTCGATCGCACGACGTCCAAGACGCAGGTGCTTGCCCTGGACATTGGTGGCGAGCCAGGTCCCGAGAGCCTCGTCACGTTGGCCAATCCGCTGCCGGTCACTGGAGTGGTGCAGCTCTCGCCGGATGGTCTTGGCGTCAACACGATGGACGCGGCGCTTCGGATCAGCCATCGATCCCGGTCATTGCCAACCAAGGGGTGAGTCCGTTCAACGTGGCTGGCACGGTGAACGTCGGCACCGTAGCCAATGTTGCACGCACGGTAACCGGCACGGTAGGAGTCAGCAACTTCCCGGCCACGCAAGCGGTAAGCGTGTCGGCATTGCCGCTGCCGCCAAATGCTGCGCTGGAAGCGGGCGGCAATCTGGCGAGCTTGGTGACACTCGCCACGCAGCTTCAGCAGTTGATAGAACTGAACCGTTTGATCCTCGCCACGCTCAGGGCCGATAACCTTATCTTGGCGAGCCTTGCCGGTGCTTCCGTGAATCCGGGCGACATGTTGGACGAGACAACTTTCCAGTGAGGCGATAAATGGCCGTTCCGATTCAAGGGCAAGTCGGACCACAGGTTGTGCAGGACGGCGTCACCGCTGTGATGCGGCAGGGTCGAAGCGCGGAGCAGATCATCAGCGAACTGCATGGCCGATTTTATGAACAGGTCTTTCGAGGCTATGTCTTCAGCGCCGGTTCTGGCGTCACGGCGCTATCCGCAAACACCATCACGCTGAGCGCCACATCAACGCCGATCGTAGGCGTATGGAATCCACCCAGTTCAACAGTGAATCTGGTTATCTTGCAGCTCGCGATCCAGTCTTTATTCAATACGTGGACCACGCCCACTGGTTCTGGCGTATTTCTTATCGCCACCTCGGTCGGCAATACAGCAGTTTCCACTGGCGCCGCTCCTTTCAACAGAAAGACGCTGGCGTCATCCGGCTCTCAGGCGAAAGCATTCAACGGAGGTGTGGCCTTGACCGGGTTGACAAATAACGTGGTCATCCAGGAGGAAGTCGACATCCCCGGTATTCAGGGTACCGGCGCCTATGGAACCATCAGCGCCCCTACCGCTGCCTTCTTCACGAGTGTGGGCGGGGTGCAGAATTTCGATGGATCGTTGTTCGTTCCTCCGGGCGGAGTGCTTTCCATTCTGAATCAGACCAGCACCACCAGTGTTTCGGTCGCCTCCAGACTTTTGTGGGAAGAAGTACCGATCTGAGCGTGACATGAGCGGCGCCCAATACGTCACCTACGGTCTCGGCTCTCAGCCGTACGGCAACGTGCCGGCGACCGCGCTCGATCAGAACTTCGCCGATGCGACGAACTACCCGAATTCGACCGCGCCGATACGCTCACTCGCCAACAAGGCAGCCGACATCATCAGCGTCAAGGATGCGGGCGCCCTGGGCAACGGCGTCTTCGACGATACGGTCGCCATCCAGACCGCCATCAATTCGCTACCAAGCACGGGTGGTGGCATCTACCTGCCGCAGTCGGCATCGGCCTATAACCTCACCCAGACGCTTAACGTGACGCTGGGGGGCACCGCGATCTACGGCCCGGCCAACGGCTCGGTGTTCATGAACCAGCTCACGCACAACGCCGACTTCATCACGGTACAGGCTGGAAATTGCGAGATCCGTGGCGTGGGCTTCAAGGCGGGGGCCTACGGCGCTTCGCAGAAATGGTGCATCAACGCGTCGAGCAGCTTGTCGAGCGGCCTCGTAGTGGCCGATGTGCGCGCCTCGTTCTGCCACTCGTTTCTGACCTTCGGTGGCGCGACCACGATGTACGTGAACAACATCAACGTCACCAATCTACAGGTCGCCACAGGCGTCGGCATCCTGATCAACAACGCAAACGCCACCAGTTCAATTTCACAGGCGTTCTTCGGCAACGCCGTCGGCAATCAGGCGCTGGCCGGCATCCAGATCCTGGCTTCGGCCGTGACTCAGCTTGACAACTGCGACTTATTCAAGATGGGCAATGCGCTCTATCTGCTGCCCAATGCCGCAGCTACGGTCGGTGCGACTTTCTGCAACAACTGTTTCTTCGATACCTCGACCAATGGCGCCGTTCTCGATGGGAGTGCAGCCGGATCGCAGGTATCGACCGCTGAATTCTGCGAGTGCTGGTTCAACAGCAACACTTCCTACGGGGCGCGGCTACGCGGCACCGTCAAGGGAGTCGGCTTCAATCAGTGTCAGTTCGGCCTGAATGGCGTGGACGGCCTTTTTCTGGAATCGTCCACCGTGCAGGACGTGATCGTGAGCGCCTGCAAGGCCTTCGGCAACACCGGAGTCGGCATCGACGTCGGGGCCAACGTGAGCTTGTTCAAGCTGCTGGGAAATACCTGCGGCCCGTACAGCGGCGTAGGCGGCAACGGCTCGTGGGGAATACTGGTGCAGGCCGGCACCGGGAATAACTATCAAATCGTAGATAACGACTGCCGCGGCAACACCACCGGGGCCATCAGCAACAGCGCCACCGGCACGACGGCCATGGTGCTGAACAATCCGGGCAACTCGGCATCGCAAACGGCCGGCATCACCGTGACGGCATCGCCTTTCACCTACACGGCCGGCGCTTCGCCGGAGACGGTGTACTTGAACACGGGCACGGTCAGTCTCGTATCGGTCGAGGGCGTTGGAGTCTTCTCGCAGACCAACTGCACGGTGCGGCTGCGGCCTAAGCAATCTGTGGTGGTGACGTACACGGTTGCGCCGGGTATGGCCAAGACCATCGAGGGCTAGGTGAGCCTGATCCTTCTTCTCTTCGGTGGAGGCGGTGGCCAGCCGGGCGCTTCGGCCATCGCGTTCTCGACCGCCGTATTGACGGATAGTGGCGTCGGCGCCTCGACCGCCTCGGCTATCGTCTTTTCCAGCTCGATCGCAACCGATGGTGGCATCGGAGCTTCGCTGGCCTCCGCAGTTGTCAGCTCGGACGCGATCCTGACCGACGCTGGTACGACCGCTGCGCTGGCGTCGGCCGTGGTGAGCAGTGCGGTTGCGGGTGATGCGCCGGCTGCAGCAGCGAGCATCGCACAAGCCGCGGCATTGTCCACGGGAGCAGCAATTGCCAGCGGTGTCGGAGCAGGCGGGGCTGCGCCGATCATCGTGCCGGTGGCGCCGATTCAGACGACCGAGGCGGTCGGCGGTGGCGGGGATCGCAAGCGCGCATCGCGCATCAAGCGGCGCCGGCAGGAACAGCGCGACGTCGAGGATTTGCGGCTGCTCGCCCCGCACATCATTGCGCATCTGCGCAGCAACGGGAGAAGCCATGCCACCGGTTAGTCAGGCGCAACGCGGCGCGATGTACGCGGCCGCATCGGGCAAATCCACGCTCGGCATTCCGAAGAAGGTCGGCAAGGAGTACGTGGCCACCGACAAGCGTGGCAAGCTGCCCAAGCGCAAATTGATGGACGCCCATCAGCGGGCCGCGACCACCGTCGCAGGAGGAAAATCGTGAAGGTCATCCAGCACGGCCGGCGTCCTGGAGAGCGGCGTCAGCGCACGACCTACGACATGGACGGCAAAGTGCTGATTGCAGGCACGCGCGAACGCCAGCGCATCGCGCTCGATAGCGGACAGCCCACCGAAAAGCGGTCCGCGGCAGCCGCGCCGAAGGCCGCGCCCGGACCGAAACCGGCCCCGGCCAAAGCCGCCTCGCCCGCGAAAAGCTCGCAAGCCGAACCGGGCAAGCTCTTCCCCGGCATGCGCCCTGCGCAAACGACGATGGCCATACAGGCGAAGAAATGAAACTAGTCGATATCGCCTACACGCCCAAGGAACGCAAGGAAGAAGCGGCGGAGATGACGCCGGGCAAGTACAAGGGCCCGGAGTATCCGTATGGTTTGAGCATCACGCTCAACGAGGAAACGCTTGCCAAGCTCGGCATCGAAGAGTTGCCGCGCGTGGGCGACGAGATGCGCGTCGAGGCGATGGCGAAAGTGACCTCGGTATCGATGCGCTCGGACAAGAGCGACGAGGATGAGCGCTGCGTCGGCTTGCAGATAACGGAGCTCGCGTGCGAGCCCGATGGCGCAGGGCAAGTCAGCAGCGAGCGCGGCACGGCGGCCAAACCAAAGCGCACGGTGGCCTCGTACTACCGCGAAGGCAAGGGATGATCCCGGACCCGGACGACGACAACGGCGAAGGCGACGACGATGGCTGAAAGCGAAGAGGTAAGCCGATGAGAGGCTACGGGACCATCCATCCGACCCAGTTCGCGCCGCAGCCGTCCGACTCGGTCCTGACATTCCTGATCGCCGGCTCCAGCGGGCAGGCCTCGGACTGGCTCTCGTCAGCGGGCGGCGCGGTTGCCAACGCGGGCGCGGCGGGCGTGTTCCTGGTGCGGCTCACGGGTGTCAGCACGGCCGGCGCGTTGTTGAACTTCTACACGAATCTGTACAGCACGGCCGCAGCGGCGCCCTCGAGCGGCTTCGCTTTCGGCAGCACAGCGGCGAACTATCCAGTGCAGGGTCAGGCGACGTACCAGGTGGCAGGCAATTCGACCGGCATGTCGCTGGCGGCACTGAGCTCAGGCTACGTTACCGTTGAATACTGGCGCAAGTGAAAGCCGCACCGACCCGGCCGGCCGGAGCTCCGTAGCAGCCTTTAGGCGAGCAAATCCAAAGGAGCAAATCAAATGGCAGTCACCGTAACCGCGCAACTGCTGGACAAATTGCGCAACCAGATCCTGACCTCGCTCTATGGCAGGCGCGATGGCATCGACAAGGACGAGTACAACATCGGGCCGAAGGATTTTCGCGTCCAGATCGAGAACATCACGACTACTGCGGCCTCGACCATCGCCAATTTCGGCATCACGGTGCTGTCGTGCACCGTCTCTTCGTCGGCGATTTATACGATGCCATCGCCGGCTCCAGGGGTTCAGGGTCGGCAGATTTTCCAAGCTTCGACCAGCACGCTGGGTTATGCGGTGCAGCTGCCAGCCGGGGTCACGATCCTGGCCACCAACGGCTCGTCGTTCAACCAGATGGTGTTCTACGGGCAGGGAGCGGCGCTTGAGCTGTCGGCGATCTCATCGCTCACATGGGCGACGAAGTTCACACCCAATAGCAACAGTTCACTGTCGACGTTCTGACCATGGCTGACCTCCTGCTGGGGCCTCCCGGGGCCGACAAGATCGCCATCATTGGCAGCGCGCCAAGCTCGATCCGCTTGGCGCCCTTCCGCGACAAGTCCTGGGCGATATGGGGGTGCTCGCCGGGCGCCTATGGCTTCTGCGATCGCAAGGACGCCTGGTTCGAGCTGCACCGCTGGGAGCCGCAGGAGCCCGGCTTTCCGGCCGATCCGGCCGCCAAGCCGTGGTTCTCGCCCGAGTACGTGCGCTTCATGGAGCTCTTCGACGGGCCGGTCTTCATGCTGCAGGCGATCACTTCGGTGCGCAACTGCGTGCTGTACCCGTTCGAGCAGATGCTGAAGAAGTACGGCCCGTACCACTTCACCTCGACCATGGCCTGGATGCTGGCCTACGCGATCGAGCAGCGTCCGAAAGCGATCGGCATGTGGGGCGTGGACGTGTCGAGCAACGAGGAGTACGCGCGCCAGCGTCCCGGTGTGCAGCACTTCCTGGGTGTGGCTCGCTCGCTCGGTATCGACATCGTCATCCCGCCCGAGTCCGACGTGCTGCAGCCATGCACGATGTACGGCATCGCGGAGACGCACCCGCGCTTCGTGAAGCTGCTGGCGCGCAAGCAGGAACTCGAAGGCCGGCTGCGCAACAACGAGCAGGCCATCGCGCAGATGCAGGGCGAGGCGCTTTTCTTGAAGGGTGCGCTGGACAATCTCGCCTACGTTTTCAACCACTGGGTGATGGATGTGGACGCGCAGATCGAGATGGCCGTGTCGCGCTCATCCGCGCTGGCGCAATTGCCGGATCCTGTGACTGCCATGAGATCTGGCGGATGGCCGGATGGGGTGATGCCGAATCGGGCGGAGCAACCGAACATCGTGATGCCGGACCGCAACGGATCGGATGCCGCGATCAAGCTCAGCCCTGAGTTCGAATTGGCGACCAAAGTCGAATGAGCGACCTCGACTACCTCGTGAAGAAGTTCGCCGGCATGAAGGCCGAGGACTATGCACAGGTGGTCGAGGTCGCCACTGCCGAGACCTCGCATCTGCGCTGGGTGCCGAATCCGGGCCCGCAGACCGAGGCGTACTTTTGCCAGGCCGATGAGCTTCTGTACGGCGGTGAGCCAGGCGGGGGCAAATCCGCCTTGCTCATCGGTCTGGCTTTCAATTGCCATGGACGGTCCCTGATCATGCGGCGGCAGTACACGGACCTCGGAGGACTCACCGATTTCGCCATCAAGATCAATGGTTCGCGGTCCGGCTATAACGGGTCAGCGCCGCCGAAGCTGCGCATGTCGGACGCCCGTTTCATCGACTTCGCTGCGGCGTCGACCGTGGGCGACGAGCAGCACTGGATGGGACAGGCGCACGACCTGATCGGCTTCGACGAGGCTTACCAGTTTGCGGAGAGCCAGATCCGGTTTCTGATGGGCTGGCTGCGCACCGAGGATCAGAGGCAGCGCTGCCGCGTGGTGCTGGCGACCAATCCGCCGCTGTCGGCCGAGGGCTTGTGGGTCACCAAGATGTTCGCGCCATGGATCGATCCACGCTTTCCGAAGCCAGCACGGCATGGCGAGCTGCGCTGGTACGTCTCGGGCGACGATGATGAGGATGTCTGGGTCGACGGCCCGCAGCCGGTGCAGGTTGGCGGCCGGATGGTGCGGCCCAAGTCGCGCACCTATATCCATTCGTCCGTATCGGACAATCCGTACTACGCGGGCGGCGACTATGAGCGGCAGTTGCACGCGATGCAGGCTTCGACCCGCAACATCCTGCTGGGCGGCTTTCGGACCTCGTTCGAGGATCAGCCGAATCAGCTGATCCCGACCGAATGGATCCTGCTGGCGCAGGAGCGCTGGACGCCGCACCCGCCAAGCGACATACCGATGTGCGCGCTCGGCGTGGATTGCTCAGGCGGCGGCAAGGATCCAATGGTGATCGCGCCACGCTTTGATGCCTATTTCGCGAAGATGACAGAAGTTAAGGGCTCGGACATTCCGCGCGACCGGGCCGGAAGCTTTTGCGCCGGTCGCGTGCTCACGATCCGCAAAGATGGAGCGCTCCCCATCATCGACATGGGCGGAGGCTTCGGCGGCTCGATGTACGAGCACTTTCGCAGCAACCACATCGAGGCCTATGCCTATAAGGGCGCGGAGGCGACGACCAAGCGCACGGTCGACCGCAAGCTCGGCTTCACCAACAAGCGCAGTGCCGCACTGTGGGGCTTTCGCGAGCTGCTGGACCCGGACCAGCCCAACGGCTCGCCGGCCGCGCTGCCGCCCGACAGCCAGTTGGTGGCGGATCTGTCGGCGCCGACCTTCAAGATAACCGCCCGCGGCGTCGAGGCCGAGACCAAGGAGTCGGTGTGCGAGCGCCTGGGCCGATCCACCAATCATGGCGACGCGGCGATCATGGCGTGGTGGGAGGGCGCGCGCCACATCACGCATGCTGATGAATGGATCGACCGTGGCGTGGCCCGCTCCATGCGCGGACAACGGCCGCGTGTGATTATGGGCGGACGGCAGCCGCTTACGGCGCAAAGGAGAAACAACCAGTGAGCGCCGCCATTGTCGAGTGCGATTCGAGCACGTATCGGATCGTGGAAGAGCCGATCGATGGCAAGCAGGCGCAACTGCTGCCGCTTCTGGCGCTGCATCGACAGGAACTCGCCACGCATAAATCAATCATGCGCTTGGCACCGGACTTCGAACGCCATATAGAGTTGCAGACGCAGGGGCATCTGATGGTGTTTTTTGCTTATCACGACGAGGAACTCATCGGTTATTCGTCAACCCTTATCGCGCCACATCTGCACTACCCGCTGTTGCACGGCCATAATGACTTGCTCTTTGTAGCGCCAGCGCACCGCAGGGGTCGCGTGGGACTCGCACTCATCGATCGCACGAGAAGCGGTGCGCGTGAGCGTGGCGTGCAATTCCTGACTTGGCACGTCAAGCCCGATACGGCCCTGGCGCACCTTCTGCCGCGCCTCGGCTGCACGCTGCAGGATCTGGTTTTTGGCGAGGCGCTTTGATGGGGTTCAGCAGCGCCGCCTTGGCGTACATAGCAGCCGGATCGGCCGCAGTGGGAGCGGCTGCGACCGCGTATTCCGTGCTGAACAGGCCCAAACCGCCTCAATTGCCGGCTCCAACTCCACAGCCGACCCCGCTTGATCAGCAGCAGGCGGTGCAGCAGCAGTCGCTCGCGGCCCAGATCGCGCGCCGTGGGCGGGCTTCTACCGTGCTTACCAATCAGCCGGATCAGGCGAAGCTTGGATCATAGGTACACTCGGACCATGGGCTGTCTCTATCAACTCACGTTTCCGAATGGGAAGAGCTATATCGGAATTTCACGCAAGACGGCTGATCAACGGTTCGCTGCTCACTGTACCGATGCACGTGCCCGTCAGTACGCCAATTTGCCACTTTATCGCGCGCTCCGAAAATATGGTGACGCGTGCATTACAGTAAAGACTCTCGCTCTTTGCGACGATTGGAAACATCTTCAACAGATGGAGCGTACTGCAATTGTGAAGCTTGGTACGCGTACCCCCGCAGGTTACAACGCTACAGACGGCGGCGACGGGCGAGCAATGCTTGGGCGCAGACATACCGAGCAAACCAAAGCCAAGATGAGAGAGACACACCTCGGACTGACGCATCGGACGGGTTGGAAGCACACTAACGAGGCCAAGGCGAAAATCAGCACAGCGAATCGAGGCAATGCCTACGCCCTTGGTAGAAAGATGAGCACTGTTGAGAAGCAACAACGCAGTAATGCAGAGAGGAATATCTACCGCGGAGCGTCCTCGGGATACGTCGGTGTTTCGTGGCATGATGGCGCGTTCAAGTGGCGAGCGCATGTGACTCGCCACAGGAAGTTTATTCATCTTGGGTTTCACTCAACGGTTGAGGACGCGATCCTGGCTCGACTCAGCTTTTTAAAGTCCGAGGAAGAAAGGGGTCGCCAAAATGGATGCCAAACAACTGCGTGAGCTCGCCGATCTTCTGTTTCAGAAGATGCTGCCACTACGGTCGCTTTGGCAGGAAAGTCCGAAATAAGCGATCACTTCTATCCGGAACGTGCAGATTTCACAATTTGGCGCCCGCTAGGGACCGATTTTTCCGCCAATTTAATGACCTCTTTTCCGATCCTGTGCCGGCGCGACATGGGCAACGCCTTCGGCACCATGCTGCGGCCGACCGCGAAGCCGTGGTTTCATCTGCAGCACAAGCACGAGCAGCGCAAGGCCGACTCGGAAACGAATCAGTATCTGCAGTGGTTCGAGCAGACGCAGCGCCGCGCGATGTACGACCCGATGTCGCTCTTCGTGAAGGCGACTAAGCAGGGCGATCACGACTTTGCGGCCTTCGGCCAGTGCGGCCTGTCGATCGAAATGAACCGCGATCAGGACGGGCTGCTGTACCGATGCTGGCATCTGCGCGACCTCACGTGGCAGGAGAATGAGAACGGGCAGATCGGCTTCGTCGCGCGCAAGTGGAAGCCGACCGTGCAGACTCTGGTGCGCACGTTCGGCGATCGCGTGCATGAGAAGATCAAGAACCTCAACATCAAGACGCCGTTCGAGGAAGTCGAGATCTACCACTTCGTGGTCGACGCCGACATGTACGACGATCAGCCGCGCGGCCGCCCCCGCTGGTCGGTGTGGTACGACGCGATGCACGATCACCTGATGCAGGCCGATCCGATCTGGGGCAAACACTACATCATCCCCCGCTGGCAGACCGTATCGTCCGCGATCTACGGATCGCAGTATTCCTTCTCGCCAGCCACGGTCGCGGCGTTGCCGGACGCGCGCCTGATCCAGGCCATGACCTACACGCTGCTCGAGGCGGGCGAGAAGGCGACCTCGCCGCCGATGGTAGCGACCCAGGATGCGGTGCGCTCGGACGTGGCCCTCTACGCCGGCGGCATCACCTGGGTCGACGCCGAATACGACGAGAAGCTCGGCGAAGCGCTGCGGCCTCTGACGCAGGATTTCCGGGGCTTCAATTTCGGCG
>WNFR01006954.1_pt1 | contig 11541 bp, 9 predicted proteins | sample 5400221 | NCBI WGS metagenome assembly WNFR01 (sample SAMN13153357, study PRJNA577476) | soil metagenome | isolation source: 40 cm soil under Madrone tree | place: USA:California | collected 2016-06-14 | reverse complement strand
ACAGAATTAGTGCCGCGAAGGCACGGGCTCGAATGCTATTCAATAATGTGAAGTGAAAACTAGGATTGGTGCGGTGTTTGAAGGGAAAAAAGTAGGCTACTCAACATTACTGACTTCTCAACATAAGACTTGATCGGTTACCGTCACGGCGCTTCCGCTGTAGGTCGTCTGAATCGTCTGGTTGTCAGGCAGAGTCACAACGGTCACTCGCCCAAGCGAATCGTATTGATAAGAGGTTGCCGGTCCAGGCTGCCCTCCGGCGGTAAAGGGATTAGTTTGGCTCACAACCCGCCCCATCGCATCATACGTCGTGTTTACCTGGCCCCCATGCTTATTCACGTCCTGAATCGTGCGGCTCCAGCGTCGCGTACTGATGACGTCGTGATCGTCTTCTGAACTTCGTTTTCCCAGTACTGAACATAGCTCGACGAGCTTAGCGTCGCATCGCTGTAGCTGATTGTGGGGACGATGCTGGTCGGCAGCATCGTTGTTGTGTTTCTCATCGCCGCATCGTAGCCGTAACTGGTGGTCAGGTTATTCGGGTCGGTCTGGGTGCTCGTCGCCCCGGTGTTGAAGTCGTAAGTGCCAGAGCTTGTCAGGTGCACTCCTGTCCACGGGCCGCTAGTCTGCTGCTGTGGAATTGACCAGTACGTGTCCTGCGTGTAGGTAAAGTTCTTTTCATCGCAGCAGGGCGCTTGCGCCTTCACCACGTTCCCAAAAATATCGAATTTGCTCAAGCGCGTTGTCGAGATACTTCCTGCGATGTCAGACCATTCTGTTTGTCCGGTGACGTTTCCTCGCACGGTCTTCGTCGTGTCGTAACTGGTCCCGTGTCCCGGCGGCGCAGCAGTCCCTCCATAGTTCTCCATTCCGCCCATTGCGTCGTAGTCATCTAACGTTGTCGCGGCCTTTGCCACGACTACGTCGTCTGCATCGTTTGTATTCTCCAGCGCGTCCATCACCTCGATCTGAGTGACAAGGCTCCGCAGGTATTCGTTTATGTATGCCGTATCGGTCTTGTAGGTTAGCCGAGTTCGTCTTCGAACTTGCCATTGGCCGCCAATCTGATAGCCGTACTCCCGTTTGTTTGTGATGTTGCCGTACTGATCAAAATCGAACCCAGTCTTCACTCCTGCGCCGGCATCGTCGTAAGCGATCACCGATTGCACTTGCGGATATCCACCGGGATCGTTGGCGTAAGTAGGAACGCTCTTAGTATAAGAGGTCGAGCCTCGCTTGATCTCTGATTGAACAAGCAACCCGTTTGCGATGGACGACGGGTTCGTGGAGCGAGTCAGCAGCATCTGCGACGCGGTGGGCTGCTGCTGAGTCGTATCGGGCAGCGTAATTGTTATGGTTCTCGTCTGCGCTACCAGGTCATCGGTTGTGGAATAGCTGAAAGTTCCCCCTGGATTCTCAGTGCGCTGTGTAAAGGCAGGCGCATCGGTCAGCGTGCCGGATTGCGGATAGTTGAACGACACGGTTCCGCTTTCCACTCCATCGGTAATGACGGAGCCGTTGATGGTCATCTGCCGCCGCAGCGATACGCTTGTTGCCATTCCAAAATTCGAATAGTTGAACAGCAGACCGGTTTGCGTTGCGGGATAGTAGATATGCTTTATGAAGCTGACAGCTCCTGTGGGGAGATTCTCGACTGTTAGCCCGCTGAAGCTGCCGCTTATCGTGCGGCTCTCGTAATCGAACTGAGCTACGGTTTGCGTGACAGGGTTCTGGACCGTTCCCCCGAAGCCGGGCGCGGTGATGGAGATCAACTTCAACTCCGAATCGTAGTTGAATTGAGTGATGCGGCCGAGCGAATCGATGACGCAAGAAATCGTTAAGGGCGGCCAGTAGATCGGACAGTAGCAATACTCATAACAGCCCGCCTCGCACGTTACCGCGTTGAATATGATCGAGACATAATTTCCGTTGGCGTCGATAATCTGACTCGTCACCAGCCTGTTGTTGATCAGCGTAATCGCTGCTCGCGTGCCGTCTGGATAGTAAAGCGTCCCACCCCAGCTTCCATTTCCGACATAAGTGATATGTGTGCCGTCCGCGGTCTGCAACGTCACGTTTTGGTCTCGATTCCCGCCAACCCCGAGGTAACGGCGCGTGCCGCTGGGATCAATCAACATGTATTTCGTCGCATTGGTTGGCCCGTAAGCAACGATGCGCCCGAAGCCGAGCGTGAAACCGGGACTCGGCCAGCTTTGAATAGCATCGAACGTGACTGCATTGCCGTGCCTGAACCACACCTTCCCATTGTATGAGAGACCGGCGCTAACACCCACTCCTCGCCCGCCAACGCTGACTCCCGGAATAGCCATCTGAAAGTTGCTGCTTTCGGGAAGCACCGGGCCAATGAGGGTAGGTTCGATTATCCGATTGCGAGGAGAGCCAATCAGGTTACGAGGCTCGCTCCAAAGCTCATCGTAAGGAGAATCATTGCCGCTGTATCCACCGCCTTGTGGAGGAGCCGCTGCGTTCGCGCCAGCAGATGGTTCAACCGCACTACTCTCGCTTGCTTTCAGCACGCGATCGCGAGACACACGAACCATTTCGCTCGGGACGCCGGCGATTGCGTCAGAATAAGCTGCAGTGTCGTGGCGATTCGTAAGAGGCCCGGAGGCGACCATAGACTTATCTGACAAGGAAGCCAGTAATGTCTGGCTAGGCACTGATTGATTTGTCTGACCGATGAGGGTTCCATTGGCGTTCAAACTGCCCTGATCAAGACGCCATTCGGCATCAGTTTGAATGGGTCGGCGACCGGTCTTGATGAGCACAGGGGCAGTTGCACTGACGGTTCCAGCGACACACGTGACCCACGCGACCCCCGGCTGAATGCAGGTCGCGCGGCCCGTTTCGTCGATTGAAAGTTGTCTGGGGTTCGACGATTGCCATGTTAACTTAGCGCCCTGTACCGTGCGGTCGAGGGAATCAGTTGGCAGCGCGGAGAAGACGATCGTCTGATCCTGATACGCAACAAGCTTGATAGGAGTTATTCGAAGCCGAGCGACGGCCGCAGCGCGACTTTCGAGACGGTCCTGTCGAGGTGCGGCGGCGGGCGCAACTAACCACAGGAGTGATTTGAGAACTAGTGGAAGAAGATAGCTGAGCGGTGTCTCGATCGTCTGTGGGACTAGGGAGAAGAGTTGTTTACCAAACAGGCTCGGCCCAGGCCAAAGCAGAAGATTCAGTGCGACCGCAAAGGAAACGAGTTTTCGTTGGAATGGTTTTCTTCGAACAACTCTAAGGACGGTTACCGGCGCCGTCTTTAGGAACTCGATACACCGAGAGGCAAACAGGAGCGTTGGGGAGTAAAGCAGGGGAAGCTGGCCGATTGTTGCGCATGGGGACCTCCTGACAAGGTTAAGACCTTGCTTGCGCTTTACAGCCGTTAACTTGGATCAGCCAAGGCCGAGCCTCGAAGGCGCCAATCCTAGCTGTCCGTTAACCTACGCTCAGTGAGGTGATTATCTACTGCGGGGCCTCGATGGCCTCGATCACGGGCTTTAGAGACAGGTCGTACATAAGCCAGGAGGACTAACTTGTCAATAAGTGTTTTCTCTTACATTATTGTGTTGGGGGTCCCTCAATATATTCGCCTCAGCGAGCACTGATCCTATGCCTAGAGGTTGCGGTCGAGTACCCGGTAGTGAATCGCTTCAAGTTTGATCTCACACGGGCTGCCGCCCACGCCCGCTGCCTCACGTAAATTCAATGAAACCATACTTCTCAAATCAGACAGATTTGAGTAAACTCATCGCCACTCGGACTGCCGGACTGGTGCTGAGTCAAGTCTCGGTCGTTGTATTCGAACTTGCGCGGCTCATCGCCAACCTTGGCTGTTCTCGGGAAACAACGGGAGCGTAGATATGAACATGAGGATCAATCGGATGATTCACCGTCGCTTTCTCATCGCATTTCTTGCGGCGCTTAGCTTCGTTGCTCCAGCCCACAAGAACACCGCGCACGCACAACAGAAAGGCTACGATCCGAGCCTGCTGAAGGGGCTTCAGTGGCGCAGCATCGGACCCTATCGCGGGGGGCGTTCGACAGCAGTCGCCGGCGTCACATCGCAACAGAACGTCTTCTACTTCGGCGCGACCGGCGGCGGCGTCTGGAAAACCAATGATGGCGGCATCAATTGGGAGCCTGTCTCCGATGAGTACTTCAAGACTGGTTCAGTCGGCGCCATCGGAATCTCAGAGTCAGACGCCAACGTTGTGTACGTCGGGATGGGGGAATCTCCCATTCGGGGAAACGTCTCGCACGGAGACGGGGTGTACAAATCAACCGATGCAGGCAAAACGTGGAAGCATGTCGGGCTCGAAGATACTCGCCAGATCGCTCGTGTGCGTGTGCATCCGCGCAACTCCGACATCGTCTACGTCGCGGCGCTCGGTCACGTCTTCGGACCTAATGAACAACGCGGTGTATTTCGTTCAACCGATGGCGGCAAGACCTGGCAGAAAGTGCTGTATCGCAGCAACAAAGCGGGCGCTACCGACCTGATAATCGATCCGACGAATCCAAACATCATCTATGCCGCGCTGTGGGAGGTGTATCGTCAGCCGTGGACTCTCGAAAGCGGCGGGCCGGGCGGCGGAATCTTCAAGTCGACCGACGCCGGTGATACCTGGACAGAGATCACCCGCAATCAGGGGCTGCCTAAGGGCATCGTTGGTAACATTGGAATAACCGTTTCGCCCGTGAATTCCGATCGGGTGTGGGCGATCGTAGAGGCAGAGGACGGTGGCGTGTTTCGCTCCGACAACGGCGGAAAGACGTGGTCGAAGCTGAACGAGCAACGGAACCTTCGCCAGCGCGCCTGGTATTACACGCGCATCTACGCCGATCCGAAAAACGCCGACACGGTCTACGTGCTCAACACGGGATTCTACAAGTCAAACGATGGCGGCCGAACCTATGCGAGCATCGGCGTCGGACACGGCGACTGCCATGACCTGTGGGTCGCGCCGAACGATCCTATGCGAACGATCATAGGCGACGACGGGGGCGCCGAGGTCAGTTTCAACGGCGGAAGAAGCTGGAGCACGATCGAGAACCAACCAACTGCTCAGTTTTATCGCGTGGCGCTCGACAATGACTTCCCGTATCACATCTACGGCGCGCAGCAAGACAACTCGACCGTGCGAATAGCCAGCCGGACTACAGAGGGCGGCATTGATCGAACCGAATGGTACGTCGTCGGCGGCGGCGAGAGCGGTTGGATCGCGCCAAGCCCGAAGGATTCGCAGATCGTGTATGCCGGTTCGTACGGCGGACTGATAACTCGTCAGGATCATCGCACCGGTCAGGAGCGCAACGTGAACCCGTGGCCCGAGAACCCGATGGGCTGGGGCGCCGCCGAGTTGAAATACCGCTTTCAGTGGAACTTCCCCATCGTGTTTTCGCCGCACGATGCGAACACGCTCTACTCGGCTGCCAACGTACTGTTCAAGTCAACCAATGAGGGTCAAAGCTGGCAGCAAATCAGCGGCGACCTCACACGGAACGACAAATCCAAGCAAGCCTCCTCGGGCGGTCCGCTCACAAAAGACAACACCAGCATCGAATACTACTGCACGATCTTCACGGTTATGGAGTCGCCGGTCGAGAAGGACACAATCTGGGGTGGCTCCGATGACGGCCTCGTGCACGTCACGCGTGACGGCGGCAAGAAATGGCAGAACGTCACGCCGCCCGGAATGCCCGAGTGGATTCAAATCAATTCAATAGATGCTTCATCGATCGACGCGGGCACGGCTTATGTTGCGGCGACGATGTACAAGCTCGACGACTTCAAGCCGTATCTTTACAAGACCAATGACTACGGCAAAACGTGGAAGAAGATTACCAATGGCATTCCCGATAACGCGTTCACTCGTGTGATTCGCGAAGACCCAAATCATCGCGGCTTGCTGTTCGCGGGAACCGAGACCGGATTGTACGTCTCATTCGACGACGGCGAGACCTGGCAGTCGCTTCGACTCAATCTGCCGGTAGTGCCCATAACCGACCTGGCGATTCATAAGCGCGAAAGGGACCTCGTCGCGGCAACGCAGGGCCGCGCTTTTTGGGTGCTCGATGATCTGCCAATGCTCTATCAGCTCGCGGATGCTGCGAAAGCCGACGCCTACTTGTTCAAACCGGAAGATGCTTATCGCATGCCGGGCGGCGGATTTGGAGGCGGTGGCCGGGGCGGAGGCGCCGTGGGCCAGAACCCGCCGGCGGGCGCGGTGATTTACTATTACACGAAGACCAAACCTGCGGGAGAGGTTACGCTCGAGGTGCTCGATGTTTCAGGAAAGTCGATCAAAAAGTTCACAAGCAAAGCGAGCGAGAGCCAGGGTGCACCAGCGCCTGTGAGTGAGGAAGAAGGCTTCTTTGGAGGAGGAGGCCCGCGGCGAGCGCCTGCCGAAGCGGGACTGAACCGCTTTGTATGGGATCTGAGATATCCCGATGCGACTCGATTCCCCGGCTTGATAATGTGGGCAGGGAGCACAAGCGGTCCGCGCGCGGCGCCAGGCGCTTATCAAGTGAAGCTCACGGTCGACGGCAAGACTATGACGCAGAGCTTCGAGGTGAAGAAAGATCCGCGCCTTGAGACTACGCAAGCGGACTTCGCAAAGCAGCTCGACTTGCTTCTGAAGATTCGCGACAAGTTCAGCGAAACCAGCGATGCCATCCTGCAGATTCGCGACGCGCGCAAACAGATCGACGACATCACCAATCGCCTGAAAGATCAGCCGAGCGGCAAAACGATCGCCGAAGCGGCCAAGGCGCTGAAGGCAAAACTCACGGCGGTTGAGGAGGAGCTTTATCAAACCAAGAACCAGAGCAGCCAGGACCCGCTGAACTATCCGATCCGCCTGAACAACAAACTTGCGGCGCTCACGGGGGTCGTGGGCAGCGCGGACTCGGCTCCGACCGACCAGACTTACGCGGTGTACGAGGAACTGGTCGGAAAGATCGACGCGCAGTTGAAGAAGCTTGAAGAGACGGTGCGCACTGATTTGCCGGCGTTCAACAAAATGGTACGCGACCAGGACATTCCCGCGGTCTTCGTGAAATCAAGGGCTAAGGAAAAGTAAGCGGTGTAAGTCACATCTCCACTTCAAGACACTATCCAGCTCGGCGAGGCGCGAGGCTCCAAAGCTGGTTGATAGGTTCAGAGTACCGACTTTAGTCGGCTCGTTGAAATTGGTCGAACAAAACCGCCGACTAAAGTCGGTACTCTGAACGTATCAACCAGTCTTGCGGCCGCGGGCCTTTTGTTTGAAGGTCTGACTTGCTGCGCGACATTGGTCCAGACCGAATGAAGTGCTGGTTCTGGCATTCGGCTTGCCTTTTTCTTCAGTGGAATTGGGGCATCTTTTACTCGGACCTTATCATCAAGCAGTTACGGCAACTGCGTGACAGGAGGAATGTATTATGTACGTACAAACAGGTAAAACTTTCATTGCGACACTGATTGCGGTTGTGCTGGCGTTGGGCGGTTTAGCATGGCTCTCGAGCGACAGCCACAAGAGCGAGCCAACGGCGCTGGCGCAGACGCAGACGAGTCAGAGCGCGTCGGCGCCTCAGCCTGACTCAGCGTACCAATCATCTGCTAATGCGAGCGGCGGAACAGCGAATCCAACAACCTACGAGGATGGTTACAGGGCAGGATACCGGGATGGTCACCAGGATTGCTCGACTTCCCAAAGTACATCCAGCGTCAGGCGCACCAGCTATGCGCGGCGATACGCGCCGCGGACACGAGTTGCCGGCGCCAGGTATTATTCAGAGACGCGACGCGGGCATTCGACCAGGAATATGATCCTGAGGATTGCCGGACCGGCTGCCGTGGGCGCGGGCATCGGCGCGATTGCTCATGGCGGTAAGGGCGCCGGTATCGGTGCGCTGATTGGCGGTGGCGGCGGCGCACTTTACCAATTGATCAGGCACGGGCGCGATTAGTAGCACGCGCTCGGCTTGTGACTCAGCTAATTCGATCTCGATCTTCTCGGCGCGTAGCGCCCCGAAAGAACTAACGATGAGGGCCACGTGTAAACGTGGCCCTTCTGAATTAGAACGTCTCCCGAATCCCACCACACGCAGTTGGTGGGCCTACAATCAAGCGCGAATCCCACCCACGGCAGTGGATGGATTGTTCAGTCACCCCAACCTACAGACGAAGACGCTCGCCTGCTTCCTCGAATCCCACCCACGGCAGTGGGTAGATTGTTCAGGTACAACCTACAGACGAAGACGCTCGCCTGCTTCCTCGAATCCCACCTACTGCAGTGGGTGGATTGTTCAGGCACAAACTACAGACGAAGACGCTCGCCTGCTTCCTCGAATCCCACCCACTGCAGTGGGTGGATTGTTCAGGCACAACCTACAGACGAAGACGCTCGCCTGCTTCCTCGAATCCCAGCCACTGCGGTGGGTGGATTGTTCAAGTCCTGCCTACAGTCGGCAGTCTCCATTCTATTCCCGGATTAGGTGTGTGCCTGTGATTCAGACGGCTTTGCAGGCCTTTCGTTTGTAGGCAGGACTTGAACGATCCACCCACTCCCGTGGGTGGGATTTGAAGAAATGGTCGAGCGGCCTTCGCTTGTAGGCAGGACTTGAACGATCCACCCACTCCCGTGGGTGGGATTTGAAGAAGCGGTCGAGCGGCCTTCGCTTGTAGGCAGGACTTGAACGATCCACCCACTCCCGTGGGTGGGATTTGAAGAAATGGTCGAGCGGCCTTCGCTTGTAGGCAGGACTTGAACGATCCACCCACTCCCGTGGGTGGGATTCGGGAGAGAGAATGTCCAAACTCCGCGGTCCGACTTGCTCCCAGAAAGCAACGCCGCTCAATCCGGTTAGATTGAACAACCGCGTCGCTGGTATAGTTACCGGTCAAACATGGCACAACAAAACACATTCGACGTTGTCTCCAAGGTTGACATGGCCGAGGTCAAGAACGCCGTCAACCAGGCCACCAAAGAGATCACTCAGCGGTACGACTTCAAAGGCACAAACTCGAGCATCGATCTGGATGAGAAGGAGCACAAGCTGGTGCTCGCGACCGCCAGCGAGTTCACGCTGCGTTCTATGAACGACGTGCTCCAGCAAAAGCTCATACGGCGAAGCGTGTCATTGAAGGCGCTTTGCTACGGCAACGTCGAGCCTGCTGCTAAGGACAGCGTGAGGCAGACGGTCACGCTTCAGCAGGGGATTCCAATCGAAAAGGCCCGCGAGATCGTTAAGTTCATCAAGGATACCAAGCTCAGAGTTCAGGCGTCGATTAATGGCGACTTCGTGCGCGTTTCGGGGAAAGATCGTGACACGCTTCAGAAGGTGATCGCGTTGCTGAAGGAGAAAGACTTTGGCATAGACACGCAGTTCACGAATTATCGATCGTCATAGAGCGCCTTTATGAGACTGGAATAAGCAGTTGAGTGGCTCTGCGATGTTGTCGGAGATTCTCGCGATGGGCGTCGCCGTTTACGCCGTGATCGAATATGAACAGTGGGGCTCTTACTGGGCCTTCGCCGAGCTTGATCTACCTCGCGACAACAGATTCCTGTCGGCAATCGCGTGGGGCGACGGTGGCGTTAAAGATGATATGCCACACCCGCCGCGCGGAATCCCGTCGGACTGCAGTCGCCGCGTGCGAGATGAGTTCTACGTTGGACCCGAAGAGGTCCGCGAGTACCTGGAGATCGCGGGATCGGACGACGAGGACGTCCGCCGCTCCCTTGAGGAGTACCTAGCGGCACACGGCGAATGGGCGGTTCGGGAATACTCAGAATCGGGCTCGATTCCGCAGCCGGAACTCACTGCGTATGGATGGCTCAATCTCACCGAGGTTCGAGAGAACCTCGCACACGCGAAGGTTGCGGAGCAGGAGTTGACGCCTCCCTGTCGTGCTGTGATCGCGGCAATGGAATCTCTCGCGCAGTCGGTGCGTGCTGACAAGGTTCGACTCGTCTTCTGGCTGGGCATGTAACGCTCCGTGCACCGCCACATAACATCTGCATCAACCGGAGCGTGGCGCGCTAATCTGCTATGTTACTTCCAGTGCTTTGCGCCGCGGTTAAGCAAAGCGCTGAACCGAGGGCCCGCCGGATTAACTCATTTGCAGGCCTCTACGGCAGATTCTGTATCAGAAGTCGCAGAACATTTCGGCCCATGATCTTCCCAATCTCTTCGTCGGTGAACCCTTCAGCAAGAAGCGCGTCGGTGATTTGAACAAGCCCGCTTGTATCGAACGGCTCGGCTACAGCCCCGTCAAAATCTGAGCCGAGTCCAACATGATCAACTCCTACCAGGTTTGCTGTGTAACGAATCGCCTTTGCGATCGCCTTCGCGTCTTTCCCGCACACGGCTGTGTCCCAGTAGCCGATTCCGATCACTCCGCCGGTTCGCGCGATCCCTTTCAATTGTTCGTCGCTCAGATTGCGCTGATTGTCACAAGTGCCCTTCACGCCGCTGTGCGAAACGAAAACGGGCCGCGTGGCGAGCGCGAGCACATCGTCGATCGTTTTTGCTGAGGCATGCGCCACGTCGACGATCATGCGCTTAGCTTCCATTCGCCTGACCATCTCTTTGCCCTTGTCTGTCAGGCCGCCTTTTTCAACGCCGTGAGCAGAGCCGCCGATGTCCGTGTCAAAGAAGTGCGACGGCGACATCATTCGAAAACCTGCGTCGAACAGCACGTCGATGTTGTCGAGGTTGCCGTCCAGCGCCTGTGCGCCTTCGATGCCCAGAAACCCCGCGGTGATGTGAGGCTCGGCTATGCGGCGATCAAGGTAGCTCGAAAGCTCGGCCGATGTTCTGATCAGGGTGAACTTGCCGGCGGATCGGGCGGCGGTGTCTTGCAGCTTCCTTGCCTGATACAACGCTCTTTGCGTCAGGCTGCTCCAGGTAGCGGTCGGCCAACGCTGGGCGATTGCGAGAATTGTTATGTTGTCGGTTGTGTCGTCGTTGCGCTCGATGTTCATCTTCCACACATAGGGCGTCTTGGTCACGACCGTGAAAGACTGAAGCGCGACGTTGCCTTCGATCAACCTCGGAACGTCGACATGCCCACGAGTCCCGCGCTCGAGCAGGTCCCTGCTCCACAGCAGCGAATCCGCATGAAGATCGACGACAAGCAGCTTCTTGTGAAGCTCGACCGCTCGTTCGGACGCGAGGTAGGGGGGCGGATAGAGCGTAACGTTCAATCTCTTTTCGAGCTGGGCCGGCACAACAAAAAAGAATGCGCCGATCAGTAATAAGAGAATCACCGCGAGGGTGATGAGGATTTTCTTTTTCATAAACGTGCGCTAATCGAACCGCGTCCTTGAGCAGAGATTGGAAAGGTCAAACTGCACGAGCGAGGTTATTGGCTGGCCGGGGTCAAGTCAAGTTGACGCATTGACTCACGAAAAATCTAAACGAAATTGATTCGTTGCCTCACGAAAGAAATCTAGACGAAATATTTTACCTTCTGAGACAGGACCAAAGGTCTCAGGGGGTGTAAATGAGGCTAGATATGAAAGCGAGGCAATC
>WNFR01008212.1_pt1 | contig 11543 bp, 10 predicted proteins | sample 5400221 | NCBI WGS metagenome assembly WNFR01 (sample SAMN13153357, study PRJNA577476) | soil metagenome | isolation source: 40 cm soil under Madrone tree | place: USA:California | collected 2016-06-14 | reverse complement strand
CATCATAGCCGCGTCAAATGTGGATCTCGAACGCGCCACTGAACTCGGAACTTTTCGCCGCGACCTTTTTTATCGGCTGTCCGTTTTTCCCATTGGCTTGCCGCCATTGCGCGAGCGCTCGGAAGACATTCATCCGCTGGTCATTCACTTTCTGGAACACTATAAACAAAAGACCGGGCGTTTCATCTCGGGAATTTCGAAAGATGCTTTGCAGGCTTTGATCACTTACGAGTGGCCCGGCAATGTGCGCGAACTGGAAAATGCAATCGAGCGCGCAGTGATTATTGCTTCCGGACGACAGATAGAGTTGGAAGATTTGCCGGAAGCTATTAGCAGGATTGCGTTGCAGGAACAGGACCGCATCAAGGTCGAACGCGCGCACGCAGCCAGCGAAGGACGGACCACGACGTTTGAAGTGACGGTACCATCATCGATGGATGAAATAGAAAAGCAGGCGATTGAAGCGACCCTCGATTACACTGATGGTGACAAGACTCACGCCGCGCGCGCGTTGGGCATCGGCCGCAAGACACTCTACCGCAAACTCGACCAGTACAACGGTAAACGTTCAGGCGGCGAAAGCAGTGACGAGTAATTGCCCCTTCGCAGCAGGGCGAGGGAAGTCCATTTGAACCAGGGCCCTTTGGAGTTTTTGAGGCTCCAAAGGGACTTGGCGTCGAAGCTGTCTTCAAGTCCCGCTATTGAAGTAGCTTCTTCGTCGAAGGAACGCATAGTAGCCGCGGTCCTATAACGATGTATTCCATCCTCTCAAACTGATTGCGAATCGCGACCCTCCGCTGCCTGAACCTACCGACTGGCTTAACGTCATAGCAAAGCCAATGGTCCAGACTGGCCGGCGCGGCATCGATCCGAAAGTAAGCCGCTCCCGCACCAAAGGGACTCGCTTTCGCTTTGATCGTAATCGAGTGAGCTCCTGCGGCCATGGGAAAGACGCCGTGGCTGACTCCGGCATCTGCCACGCAGGGTTCCGATCGAAGTTCCGAAATCGAAAATTTCAAACTGATCGCCGCGGAGAAATGCGTCCGTCACGGTTAAGTTGGCGCCGCCTGCCGGGGCCGTAAAAGTCCACGGAGGCGCACTACCAAAAACAGAGTTACCGGCTGAACTCGGCGCGCAGCCCGGACCGGCGGGATCAGCCGGCGAGCAGCCAGTTGCCGAACTGCCTTTGCCAAAAAATGCGAACTCGATCCACGGACCACCCGTTGGCACCGGTCCCATTAGAGACGCTCCGACCATGCGGTCGGACATCTTCCTCGGGGTCCGCGTTTCCATTCCGTTCTGTGTTTCCTGCGCATTGGTGATCGAAAAGGCGAAACAAAGCATCAGCAACAGTCCGGCTGCGATTGCGGGCGTGAGTTTTCTGATAGACATAATTGTTCTCCTATGTTTGAAGGAATACTGGAACAAGAACGCACTTATTCAATAAGCGGAACTTTTGCCAGTGTGAGACTTTGAACCATGGGGTGTGAGGAAATCGGCTTGGCCTGTGAAAGGCGCCTTGTCGTAACTGACACTACATGTTCAATGCTTTGGTAGGGAGCAACTTGCATGCCCGGTAGCAAATAGGGGAGAAGAAGCCAGGTATGTCCAAGCGAACTTCACGATTGTTCCCGATTGGATAGAGCTCCGTCCACACTTGTAGACGGTGAGTCAGAGCCGGGCGTTGGCGCCCACAATCAGCGCCGGTTGGAATATTGAGGCTAACAGCATGGCGGGGTGCATTTGTTGCGTGGCCTTGGACCAATTTGTTATAGTCAATTTCTGAAAATTCTCCAATAAACCATAGCCCGCGAAGCAAATGACTTTGCTTCATATGAAAGGAATTTCTTTATGGCAAACGATAATTATCGACGTGACTCTGGCGACAGCGTTTCTACTCGTCTCACCTATCTCTTAATTGGCGGCGGCATTGGCGCCGTTATCGCTCTGCTTTTTGCCCCGAAATCAGGACAGGAGTTGCGCGGCGATATCGCGGACGCGACTCGCAAGGGCATCGACAAGTCGCGTGAGGCAGCGCAACAAGTGGGCGAGCGCGCCGGCGAGTATTACGACGCCACGCGTGAGCGCGCCACTGAGCTTTACTCGCAAGCGAGCGAGCGAGCTTCCGATCTTTATACACAGGCGGCGAGCAAGGTTGGCGAGGTGGCACAGACCGCGCGCGAAACAGCAACACGCCAAACCAGCACCGTGGCAGCGGCGATTGACGCCGGCAAGAAGGCCTATCAGGAAGAGAAGCGCAAAACAGAAATGTCGGGCCGGATTGAAGCTGCGCCTAAGTACACCGAGAAAGCGAACTAGCGAATTGCCGATTGGTCTATAACTTAAATAAGCAACGGTGCTCCGCAGACTTTCATTTTGTTTGAAAATCGGCAATTGGCAATCGGCGATCGAAAATAACAATGCTTGCCCTACAAATAAACCCCAACGATCCCATGTTCTGGGTGATGGTGGTGATCGCTTTGTCGTTCATCATCATCGCCGTGGCCATGATCGCGATTGCGGTCTTTGTTAATCGCGCGGTGAAGTCGGTGACTCGGCTGGAGCAAAAGCTCGAGCCGTTGATCGAGCGCGTCACCGTGATCAGTGAGCAGGGCAAACAAATAGCCGTTCAGGGTAAGCAAATAGCCGAACAATTCAATGCCGTGTCGGGCCACCTCTCGACCGCTACCATGAACCTTTCCGAATCGCTGGCCATCATCAAGGACGAGGTTGGGGAACTAAAGGATCTGGTTAGCAAGACCGCGGGCGAGGCGCGCGACAAGGTCGAGCTCGTCAGCCGCACCATCGATCACACTCATGGTCAGATAGTGACTACCACCGATTTTATTCAGCGCCGGGTGGTTGAGCCGGCTCGCGAGATCGCCGCGATTATGGCGGGCTTTCGGCGCGGCCTCGAGGTTCTCGTAGCGCCGTTACCGAAGCCCATCAATCAAACCTATGGAGAGGATGAGATGTTTATTGGCTGAAACGGCTAAACGCTGAGACAAAAACCCGAACCATCATCCGCACGGATCTGGTTCGGGTTTTTAGTTTTCCGGCGCTCCATCGGAGCGGAATATTTATAGCACCGTTGTTCTGGCCGCCGCCTTTCGTTCATCAGGAGCGCTGCGCTCCCTGATGAACGAAGAGTCTTAAGGTGGTCTGAATACTATAAACATCGCGTCCCTACGGGACTCAAACCCGCGCTTCCCTTTTTTGATCATGCATAGTTCAACTGTTAGTATTCCAGTTTTCTGAATCGAAACTATGTCCACTGAAACTCCACTCGATCTTAAAAAGACCATCAACCTGCCGAAGACCGGATTTTCTCAGAAGGCTAATCTGGCGCAGACGGAACCCGCGCGTTTGAAGAAGTGGTCGGAAGTCAATCTTTATGAATTGATCCGCAAAGCACGCAGCGGCGCCGATAAGTTCATCCTGCACGATGGACCACCCTACGCGAACGCCGACATTCATCTCGGCACGGCAATGAATAAGATCCTGAAAGATTTTGTCATTAAGTCGCGCAGCATGATGGGCTATGACGCGCCCTACGTTCCCGGTTATGACTGTCATGGGTTGCCGATTGAGTTGTATGTCGATCGCAAGCTCGGGGCCAAGAAAGCAAACATGCCTGCAGTCGCTATTCGCCGGGCCTGCCGTGAACATGCGGCGCAGGCTTTGAAGCGCCAGACGCGGGATTTTCAACGGCTGGGCATTCTCGGCGAGTGGAACAATCCATACCTGACGATGTCCAACCACTACGAAGCCGAAACTGCGCGACTGTTTGGGCGCTTCGTTGAGCGTGGTTACGTTTACAAAGGAGCTCGTCCAGTTTACTGGTGCATTCACGATCAAACCGCGCTCGCCGAGGCCGAAGTTGAATATCACCAGCACACCAGCCCGTCGGTCTATGTAAAGTTTCCGCTGGCCAGCGACCCGGCGTTGATCGATCCGGCACTTGCCGGTCGCAAAGTGTTTGTTCTGATTTGGACGACGACGCCGTGGACGTTGCCTGCCAATCTCGGCATTACCGTCCATCCTGATTTTCAATACGCTGCATTTGAAAACGGCGACGAAGTTTACATTGTGGCCAGTGAATTACTGGACGCAGTCGTCGACAAATGTGAGCTCGCGCAAAGCGATGATGGCGATAGGCCGGCTCCCGTGAAAGTTCTGGCCCGCTTTCCCGGGGCAAAGCTGGATCGGCTCGAGTGTCGCCATGCCTGGATTGATCGTCCTTCGCTGTTGATGGTCGGTGAGCACGTCACACTTGGCGGCGAAGCCGACGCGGAAACTGAGCTCGATGTGAAAGATGCTCGCGAGAAACAGGCATCGAGCAAGGCGGGCACGGGGTGCGTGCATACTGCGCCCGGTCATGGTCACGACGACTTTGTAATTGGCAAGCGCTACGGTCTGGAAATTTATTGTCCGGTGGATAACGCGGGCCACTTCACGCCCGAGGTTGAACATTTCGCCGGCCAAAGTGTGTTTGATGCTAATCCGAAAATTGTCGAGTTCATGCGCGAGCGCGGCGTGCTTTTGTTTACCGAGCAATATAGCCATCGTTATCCGCACTGCTGGCGCTGCAAGAATCCCGTGATCTTTCGCGCCACGCCACAGTGGTTCATCTCGATGGACCGTGCCGTTGGCGCTGTGGTAGAGGTGACTGAGAAGGACGAAGACGACCGCGACCGGAGCAACTTCACTGAAAACTTTTCTGAAGGCGAAACGTCTTTGCGCGCCGCCGCCTTGCGCGAGATTGAACGCGTGAAATGGATTCCCGCGTGGGGCGAAGTGCGCATGCGCAATATGTTGAAGGCGAGACCGGATTGGTGCGTCTCGCGACAACGCGTCTGGGGAGTTTCGATTCCCGTATTCTATTGCGCCAAGTGCACTGAAGCAGTTGCCGAGCCTGCGGTCATAAATCACATCGCCGATATTTTCGAACGTGAATCGGCCGACGCCTGGTACACAAAAGAAGCGAGCGAATTGTTGCCCGAGGGTTACAGCTGTAAACAATGCGGCGCAACCGAATGGACCAAAGAGACTGACATACTGGACGTCTGGTTTGACAGTGGCTCGTCATCAGTCGCAGTTTTAGAAAACCGCGAAGAATTATCCTGGCCGGCAGATGTCTATCTGGAAGGTGGCGATCAGTTTCGTGGTTGGTTCAATTCGTCGCTGATGGTCGGGCTGGCGGCCCACGATCGCGCTCCTTACAAAGCCGTCATCACACACGGCTGGACCGTGGACGCCCAAGGAAAAGAGATGCACAAGTCGGGTGGCAACGCCGTGCCGCCGGATGAAGTAATTAAGGAGTCCGGGGCCGACATTTTGCGGCTGTGGTGTGCATCTTCAAATTATTTCGACGACATGCGCTCCTCGAAAGAGATACTTCAGCGTGTCACCGATGGCTATCGCAAACTTCGGAACACGGCGCGCTTTGCGCTTGGCAATCTTTATGGATTCGATCCGGCGCGCGACAGCGTGGCGGACGCAGAGATGCAGGAAATCGACCGCTGGGTGCTGGCAGAGCTTGATGCCGTTATAAAAACAGTGCGCAACGCGTATGACGTTTATGAATTTCACACGGCCTATCATGCGCTCTATCGCTTCTGCACGGTCACGCTGTCGGCGCGTTATTTCGATATTCTGAAAGATCGGCTTTACACTTTCGCGCCGCGCAACCAGGCACGTCGTGCGGCGCAAACGGCGCTATTTCGCGTCGCGGACGCGCTGGCGCGCATGCTCGCGCCGCTGTTGGTTTTTACTGCGGATGAGATTTGGGAGAACTTGCCGGCGGACAGCGCGCGGCCTGAGTTTGTGCACCTCGCCCTGTTTCCCGAAGCCAGGGATATAGTTCATGAGGAGTTGGCTTCAAACTGGAAACGATTGTTTGAGATTCGCGAAGACGTGTTGCAAACGTTGGAAGAAGCACGCGTAGAAAAAGTGATCGGCAGCTCCCTTGACGCGCGCGTTGAAATCGCCGCGACTGGTGCCAGCTATGACCTTTTACATCGATATCGCGAGGAGCTGCGGTATATCTTCATCGTTTCGCAGGTTGAAGTGACGCGGTCCGATGAAGGAGCCGATGGATTTGTAGTCAAGGTCGCGCCGGCTGAGGGACAGAGATGCGAACGTTGTTGGAACTATTCGACGCGCGTCGGCGAATCCAGCCGTTATCCAAATGTTTGTGAACGGTGCGTGGTGGCGCTGGAAGAGATCGAACGGGAAGCTCCGAGAGAGTGAGAGCGGAGTTCCGATGGCCTCAGCGGCTTTGTAGATGGATGCGAGTGTGGAAAAAACTGAATTGACTGCCAACGCGCGCACCCGTCTCGGCTGGCGCGCCGGTTACCTGCTGGCGAGTTTTGGCATCTACATGGTCGATCAAACGACCAAGGCGTGGGCTGTTCGCAGTCTTCGCTTTCAAGTTGATCGCACGATCATTCAGGGCTTTTTCGATCTCGTCTATACTGAAAATCGCGGCATCGCATTTGGCCAGTTGCAAGAGGGCGGTTCGTTTGGACGCTGGTTCTTCGTGGGGCTGGCAATCGTGGCGGCCGCGGCGGTGTTTTATTATTTCGTGCGCACGCCCCGCAACGACGACCGTGTTCTGGGAGCCTGCGCGTTACTGCTGGCGGGAATTGCCGGTAATCTGACTGACCGCGCGCGGCTTGGTTACGTGATCGATTTCATTGTGCTGCACGCACACTCATATCACTGGCCAACGTTTAACGTGGCCGATGCCAGCATAACCATTGGCGCGCTGCTGCTGGCTTATGACTTGGTTTTTGAAAGAAAAAAGTCCGTGGTCAGTAGCCAGTAGTCAGCTGTTCGGGCGGCAACTTTTTGTTGACTTCTGATTTCTGATTTCTGACCTCTGACTTCTAATCCATGTTCCCTGAACTTTTCCGCATCCACGGTTTCCCCATCAATACCTATGGCGTGTTCCTGGCGCTGGCATTTCTTTGCGCGATCCTGATTGCGGTAAAGCTGGCTGCGCGCGATGGCCTGCCAAAAGAAAAGATTTACGATCTCAGTTTGTGGATGCTGCTGGCGTCTCTGATCGGCTCCAAGGTTCTGATGTTCTTCACTGAACCGGAGTATCGCGATCATCCCTTGCAACTCATCTCGCTGGATTTTCTACGCTCGGGCGGAGTCTTTTACGGTGGCCTCATCGGCGCCGTGCTTACCGGCTATTTCTTAATGCGTCATTACAATTTGCCCTGGTGGAAAACCGCAGACGCGTGCGCGCCGGGAATTGCGGTTGGCAATTTCTTTGGCCGGCTTGGTTGTTTCTCAGCCGGCTGCTGTTGGGGAAAACCTACCACGCTACCCTGGGGCGTGAAGTTTACCGAGCTGGGTCACGAAATTACCGGCGTGCCCATTGACGTGCCTTTGCATCCGACGCAGCTCTATGAATCGTTTTCCATGCTTATCGTTTTTTTCTTTCTGCTATGGCTGCACAAGCACAAGCGTTTTAACGGCCAGGTAATCCTGCTTTATGCGCTGCTTTACTCCATCATCCGATTCTTTATTGAATTCCTGCGCGACGATCCGCGCGGCGACGTGTTTGGGCTGACCACCAGGACCGGCCTTTCGACTTCACAACTAATCAGCATCATTGTCGGCATTGGCGCGCTGGTTTTGTTAATCGTTCGCTGGCGCCGGGCTTTAGCCACCACCAAACCCGCTCTCAGCAAACCCAGCCCAGCCCAAATTTAGTTGTGCCGACAGTAAATCTCCTGACTCTTTCTGAAACTTCTTTTGCTCTTTGTCTTATAAAGTACTTGACGGCACTAGCCAGACGTGCTTATTATTCGCTTATGGGCTCAATCCAACTGGTAACGCCGCAACAAGAAGAGCCGCCCGCGCTGCATACGCGCGCGATGGATAATCTCCAATACATTCGCGAAACCATGGAACGCGCTACAGCGTTCACGGCCATATCCGGCTGGGGTCTGGTGGCGATTGGCTGCACGGCATTGGCGGCAGCATTGGCGACAGGTTTCCTGGCCGGCCAGCAGAAGAGCTTCAAAAACTGGCTGATGATCTGGTTTGCCGAAGCCGCGGTTGCGCTGCTCATAGCCGGGTGGTCCATGGACCGCAAGGCCCGGGCGACAAAAGCTCCTTTGCTTTCCGGGCCCGGCCGTAAGGTCGCGTTTAGTTTATCGCCACCACTACTCGCAGGCGCCATCTTGAGTTTGGTGCTATATCGCTCGGGATCGACAAACGCGATTCCGGGACTCTGGTTATTGCTCTATGGAACCGGCGTAATCACCGGCGGAATGTTTTCTGTAAGCGTCGTGCCGATTATGGGTTTAGCTTTTATGGCGCTGGGCGCCGTGACATTGTTTGCGCCAGCGGTTTTCGCCGATTGGTTTATGGCCGCCGGTTTTGGCGGCTTGCATATTATTTTCGGGGTAATCATTGCGAGGAGATACGGTGGCTAGACACGCAGTACTAAAACATTCGACGCACAAGAAACGTGAAACCAGCGGCGCGCCCGCCGCCGGCGCTACGCACCCATCCCGGGCCAAACATCCGGCGCATTCGCTCGACCGCCTGATTCACGAACGCATGCGGTTGGGCATCATCAGCGCCCTGGCAGCAAATGAGTCGTTAACCTTCAACGATCTAAAAGAGCTGATGGACACTACCGACGGCAACCTTAGTGTGCACGCCCGCAAGCTCGAAGACGGTGGTTATATTGCTTGCACCAAGTCGTTTGAGGGGCGGCTGCCGAAAACGGAATACAAGTTGACGGTTGCCGGAAAACGCGCGCTGGAAAACTACGTCAGTCACATGGAGAGCCTTATCAAGCAGGTGCGCAATCGCTGAGCCTTTTTTTTGCCTTTGGGCTTTGCTTCGCAAAGTGCTTTGAAGAATTTACCCCGGTGGAGGAATTTCAGATCTAAGGCACGCGCAGGTGTTCCACTTCCCAGTGTTGTGGATGGCCACATTGTTCAGGTTGCGAGCATCGACACAGAATGCTTGAAGAAATCTACCGGCTGCACGAGACCATTTCGAGGAGTATTAAAGTGACTAAACGAATTATTGCCATTGCTTTTATTTTCATCTGCACTTCCGTTGCCTGGGCGATTCTCGGCGGCACGATCTTTTCGCGTACCTATGATTCCGCGGCCGCTTCGGATAACAGCGTGACCTCCACCTGGGGCGCGCCGCAGGACCAATCACCGCCCACTGCTTCGTTTACCCATATCGTTCAACGCAAGGAAGAAAGCACTGAGAACGGCAAAAAGATCGTCAAGACCATTGACGACGCAGTGACTACGCCGTTGCCATTGGAGAGCAGCGCGATAGACGTAGCACTCGATCTCGAGCACCGGCAAAAAGGTTTGTTGTGGTACAGCACCTACAAAGTTGATTTCGCCGGCAACTACGGCTTTCGCAACCAGAGCGATAAAGAGGAATCCGTCTTCTTCAAGCTAAATTTTCCCACCGCAAAGGCGATTTACGACGATCTTGTTTTCACGGTTGACGGCACGCCCGTGGCTATCAGGAACGAGGAAAACGCGGCGAGCGGTTCGTTTAAGGTTCCGGCCGGCGCAGTCGCGCGCCTCGCGGTTGGCTATCGTTCACAAGGTCTCAATGAATGGCGTTACAGTTTTGGCAGCAAAGACGTGGCGCAGGTGCGCGACTTTAACTTGAAGATGAAGACCAAGTTCAAAGATATTGATTTTCCCGATAACACTCTGTCGCCTTCTGAAAAACACGAGAGTGGTAGCGGTTGGGATCTCGTATGGTCATACAAGAATTTGGTTTCAGGTTATCAAATTGCGATGGTGATGCCGGAAAAACTTCAGCCCGGACCATTGGCGGGCAAAATTAGTTTCTTCGCGCCGGTCTCTCTCTTCTTTTTCTTCTTCATCATGCTGATCATTACAACCATGCGCGGCATCGAGCTTCATCCGATGAACTACTTCTTTCTCGCGGCAGCCTTCTTCTCCTTCCATCTGTTACTCGCTTATCTCGTCGACCATGTTTCCATACATGCGGCTTTTGCGATATCCGCCGCAGTTTCCATCTTTTTGGTTGTTAGTTACTTGCGATTGGTGGTGGGTCTGCACTTTGCCAGTCGCGAAGCCGCGCTCGCCCAGTTTGTCTACCTGATCATGTTTTCCTATGCGTTTTTCCTGAAGGGATTCACTGGTCTCGCCATTACAATCGGCTCCGTTGCTACCCTCTTCGTAGCCATGCAGGTGACCGGACGTATCCGTTGGTCAAACAAGTTTTCGCTTGCACCTGCAGAAGAAGCCACTGCTGAACTCACCTAACTGTTAATAAAACTTCGCGGCCGGCGTTGATCCTGATAAGGGATCGAGCGCCGGTTTTGCGCGTCCGAAAATCCGGATCAAACTTTGCGCCGGCAACTGTCGTAAAGCTTGTTGCCCACGAGTCGTTGCGTCAACACTTCAATGAAAGCCTTCTTTTCTTTTTATTCCGATGCCCTGAAGATCGCGCTCCAGTCGATCTTTGCGCACAAACTGCGCGCGTTTCTGACCCTAATCGGCATCATCATCGGTGTAGCGTCGGTGGTTACCGTGGGCGCTTCGATAAGCGGCCTGAACACTTACGTGGTCGACAAAGTGGCGAAGGTGCTTGGCAGTAACCACTTCATGATTGCGCGCATTGCGTTTTCCGGACACATGTCGGATGACGCGTTCGAACGCGCCAACCGGCGCAACAAGCGGCTCAATTGGGACGACTACGAATGGGTGCGCGACCACTGCAAGGACTGCGCGGAGGTTGGCGCTGAAGTGCAGGGGCAAGCCGATCTGAAACAGGAGGGGATTGAGTTTCCCAGCGCGCAAGTCTTTGGGGCATCGGCGAACATGGTAGATATCGAAGACAAGACTATCGCCGAGGGACGTTTCATTTCAGCTGACGAAGTCCAGCGCTCGGCTTTTGTGTGTGTGCTGGGCAGCGACATCAAGGAAAAGTTTTTCCCTAACACGGATCCGATCGGAAAATATTTGAAAGTGCGCGGTTTGCCCATGCGCATTGTTGGTGTTGAGGAAGCTCGCGGCTCTTTCTTTGGCTCTTCATTCGATCGACATCTTTACATTCCCGTCACCACGCACTTGCAAATTTTCGGGCGCAATGGTTTACAGATTCACGGCAAGGCGCCGAATCGCGAGATCTTTCAAACTGCCATCGAAGATGCGCGCGTTGCCATGCGCAACAAACATCGCCTGAACGGGAATGACGAAGATGATTTCGGCCTGGTTAACGTTGAAGAACTCAACAATCAGATCGATCAGTTCACCGGCAGCATCGCCGCTGTAGTTGTTCCCATCACTCTGATCACGCTGATTGTCGGCGGCATCGTGGTGATGAACATCATGCTCGTCAGTGTGACCGAACGCACTTTCGAAGTCGGACTGCGAAAGGCTGTGGGCGCAACGCGCAAGCAGATACTGCTTCAATTTCTGATTGAGTCGGGAATTCTTTGCGCGCTGGGCGGCGTGCTGGGACTGCTGCTTTCCTGGGGCGTGACTGCGTTAATCACCGCGCTT
>WNFR01006952.1_pt1 | contig 11543 bp, 10 predicted proteins | sample 5400221 | NCBI WGS metagenome assembly WNFR01 (sample SAMN13153357, study PRJNA577476) | soil metagenome | isolation source: 40 cm soil under Madrone tree | place: USA:California | collected 2016-06-14 | reverse complement strand
CCGGACTCAACCAGGTAACAATATTCAGTTTGCCGCCAACTTCTTTGCCGCCGGTGAAGGCCGTGCTTATACCAACCAAGCCGCCCACCGTTGCCAGAATCGCCAGCACAACCAAAGGCACCCACATGGACTTGGGTGATTCGTGTGGTTCGTGATGCGTTGGATGATCCTTGTCATGAACCTCGTGTTCGGGCGTGTGTGGGTGCGCTTTGCGAAAATTTTCTTTGCCCCAGAAAGTCATGGCCATCAGACGCGTCATATAGAACGCGGTGCAGGTCGCGGCAATCGTGCCGACGATCCACAACAGCCATCCAATGGGAATGTGAGTAGTCGAAACAGTCCGCCAGAGAATCTCATCTTTGGACCAGAAGCCACTAAACGGAATGATGCCGCAGATGGCCAGCCATCCAGCCATAAACGTGAGATAGGTCCAGGGCATGTACTTGCGAAGCCCGCCCATCTTGCGCATGTCCTGTTCGTGATGCATGCCGTTGATCACGCTGCCGGCGCCCAGAAACATTAGCGCTTTAAAGAACGCGTGCGTCATCACGTGAAAGATGCCAATCACAAACGCGCCCACGCCGCAGGCCAGAAACATGAAGCCGAGCTGAGAGACGGTGGAGTAGGCGAGAACTTTCTTAATATCGTTTTGGGTGATCCCGATCGTGGCGGCAAAGATGGCGGTGAACGCGCCGACGATCGCAACCACAAGCATCATGGTCTGTGAATGCTGAAAGATGACGTTGGTTCGCGTCAGCATGTACAACCCCGCCGTGACCATCGTCGCCGCGTGAATCAATGCCGACACGGGCGTGGGACCCGCCATCGCGTCCGGCAGCCAAACGTGCAAAGGAAACTGCGCCGACTTGCCGCAGGCCCCAATCATCAAGCCCAGCGCAATCCAGGACAGCAGTCCCCAGTGCCCGAGCGGTTCGATTCCATAGCCGGCCGCCTGGGAAATGACATCTGTGTAATTCGCCGTGCCGAAAGTCGCGATGATGCCAAAGATGGCCAGGATGAAACCAAAGTCTCCGATGCGATTTGTGATGAAGGCCTTGCGCGAAGCATTCGCCGCCTCGGCGCGATTGAAGTAATAACCAATCAGCAGATAGGAACAGAGCCCGACGCCTTCCCAGCCCACAAACATCATGACGAAATTCGAGCCCATCACCAGCACCAGCATCGAAAACATGAACAGACCCATGTAGGCAAAGAATCGATAAAAGCCCGGGTCGTCATGCATGTAACCGGTCGCGAAAACGAATATGCATAAGCCCACGCCGGTGACAATCAGCATGAAGATCGCCGAGAGCGGATCGAGCTGGTAACTCCACTCAACATTGAGGAGTGAAGCGTGCGCAGACGATATGCTAACCGGCTGATTCGCTATCGATATCGTAGTTGACTCGCCCGTGCCTGGCCCGGTTTGTCCCAGTGTCTGCTTTACCGCGCCACCCGGAATCCAGGTGAAAGCGGTTTGAGTACTCACATAAGGGTTAGGCCAGAGAGAATTACCGCTGAAGCCATACGAGTAAATAGCAGCGAGACTGATCAAAAATGAGAGTGCGACCGATCCGACTGCGATTCCTCCCATCAACTTTTCGGGAAAGCGCAGCCAGCGGCCAAAGATGCCATTAATGGCAGCGCCGGCGAGCGGAAGCAACGGGACTAGCCAGATGTATTTATACATAAGAACGGACTTTGTACTTGGTTCTTCGAACTTTGTCTTTTGAGCAGGTTAGCTTGAAACTGCCCTCTCTGAATTGCTGCAAAGCACCAGGAACAATTCAAAGAACAGTGTTTACCACTTCATCAAATCAATCTCATCGATCCAGATCGTTTCGCGATTGCGATACAGCGCGATCACGATGCCGAGTCCGATAGCTGCTTCAGCGGCGGCGACTACAATAATAAAGACGGTGAATATCTGCCCGGCCATCGGGTTGCCGGCGCCGGTGTCCTGCAAGTAACGCGAGAAAGCAATGAAGTTCAGGTTCGCGGCGTTTAAGATCAACTCGATCGACATGAAGATCACCAAAAGGTTCCTGCGGGTCAGCACGCCGGCGACGCCGATGATAAAAAGAATCGCCGCAATGACCAGGAACTTCGAAATGTCGGGATGCTCTACGCCGTCAATTGCCCTCGACCAGCGGTCGTTTGACACTTCCTGAAATAAAAAAGCAAACAAGGGCGTCAGATGATTCATCATTTCGGATTCAGCCGCATAGCGGCGCAATGCTTATAGAGCCAGGAAGCCTACCCGTCGGAGCGCGGACATCTTGTCCGCCTGGGCGCGCAGCGCGAAACGACCGTCGGAGCAATATTACGCGTAAACCTGAGCGGGCTTTGCCCGCTGGCGGACAGGATGTCCGCGCTCCATTTCTCGTCCAATAAGACTTGCGGACCTAAAAGCACTTCATTCACTTGCCTGGGCTTCAAGACTCTTAACCGACTCAGCTGTTAAGAGCGTGTCCGGATCGACATCGTCCGCTGCGGCTTCCTGCTTTAGTGTTCGCGCCAACATTACTGAACCGATAATCGCCACTAACAAAAGCAAACTCGCAATTTCAAATGGCAGGGAGGCGTAGGTATACAAACTGTTACCAACGCGCTCGGTTTCAGTAGACAGACGGCTTACACCCGTCGCCCCCGTCTGCAGAGTCTGCTCGCGCGCATCCCGCGCAATGGATGTTTGTTGAGCTTGATCCTTGTTCTTCAACTCGCCAAAGGCTTTGTTGATTGCATAAAGCAATCCGAGCACCAGCATCAACGAGAACACCAGCGCGGTCGCAACCTGAGATGGGCGATGAAACATCGGGGCACGACCTTCCTCTTCGGCCCCCACGTTAACCAGCATGATGACGAATAAAAACAGCACCATCACACCGCCGACGTACACCAGAATCTGCACGCCGGCAATGAATTCAGCGCCGAGCAAAATGAAGAGCGCGCCTACTGATACCAGCGAAGAGATCAGAAACAGGGCAGAGTGCACAGCGTTGCGAGCCATCACGGTCAACAACCCCGCGAGGATCGCAGCAATCGAGAAGATCCAGAAGAATACTGTTTCCCAGCCGGAGAGAATCATGGAATTTCGAATTTGCGAATTTCGGATTGCGAATTAGTTAAGACCTGCGTTGTTTGATTTCGAAATCCGCAATTCGAAATCCGCAATGTTTACGACTCATATTTCACCGTCTCGCGACCCTGCTCGAGCATCTCGCGGTTCCAGACAAAACCGGCACGCGAATAGGTGGCCAGCTCAAAGTCCTGGGTCAACTCGAGACAATACGTCGGGCAGGCCTCCTGACAGAGAGCGCAGAACATGCAACGCGACGTGTCGAAAATGAACTCGTCGAGGACTTTCTTACGGCGCGGCTTGCCGGCCACGATGACCTCGACATCCATGGGAATGACGTCAATACAATCTTCAGGACACGCCAGCGCGCAAAGATTACAAGCAATGCAAAGCGTATCATGCGTTTCCGGATCCATGTTCAGCCGCGGCGCGCCGTGAAAACGCGGAGCCACATCGGGGCGAACCGATGGATACTGCTCAGTATAAATTCCCTTCCCGGCGACTGAGTCCTTCGAGGTCAGTGCACCAAGGTTAAATTTCAGGGTCAGGCCGAGCCCTTTCAAAAGGTCGGCCATGAAGAAGCGTTTCAGCTTCTGCGCAAACGTCGGTTTAGGAACGGCTACGAATGGCATAGTGAAATCTTAGGTTTCAAAATTTAGTTTTGCAATCCGAGTCATGTTCAGCGTTCAAGCTTTAGCTTGTCTTGCAAAGCGCAAACTGAAGTTTGAACTCTGAACTCATGACCATTCTTAGCTCGTCGGCTCTGCCGAACTGATGGGCGCCACGGCCGGCTTTCCTTTCGGCAAGTCCGCGAGCCGAATCTTCCGTCGCTGCTTCTTCAAATTGAAGTCGCGCGAGCGCCAATTGATTAACGAAAGGATTCCCGCAGTCACGAATAGATTGGCCACGCCAAAGGCAATCGCAATTCCCTTGCCCGTCGGCGTCAGGTTCAGTCCAGTATTTATCGAATCAATCGCGTGTATTCCATGCCAGCCGTCGAGACCCTGAAGCGTGACCACCGCGATCGCCGAAACGACGATGTTGATAAGCGAAGCCGGCAACAACCACTTCCAGCCCAAATCCATTAGTTGATCATAGCGAAAGCGCGGCAGCGTCCAGCGCAACCAGAAATAGAGGTACAGCAACAAGCCGGCCTTTGCTAAAAACACAATCAAGCTGACGACGACATAAGCATTGTGAAAACCGTTCGCCTCAGTCAGGCGATAAACGAACGGAAAGTACCAGCCGCCCAGATAGAGCGTAGTCGCCACCGCCGTCACCACCACCATCGCTGCGTACTCAGCCATGAAAAACAGTGACCAGCGGAAGCCTGAGTACTCGGTATGAAAACCGGCGACCAGTTCCGACTCCGCTTCCGGAAGATCAAACGGGGCGCGATTATTTTCGGCAATGCCACTGATTAGAAAGATCACAAAGCCGATTGGTTGATACAGCAGAAAGAAAATTGAATCCGACGCCTGCGCCGCGACAATGCCGGAAAGCGAGAGCGTGCGCGCGAACATCAGCGCACCGATGATCGCCAGGCCCATCGAAACTTCGTACGAGACCATCTGCGCGCTCGAACGCAACGCCCCGAGCAAAGCGTATTTCGAGTTCGACGACCACCCTGCGAGAATCAAAGCCAGCACCCCCACGCTCGACACCGCGAGGACAAACAATATCCCGATATTGACGTCGGTAATCACAGCCCAGTCTGGTCCGAACGGAACCACGGCCATCACGATGAACGCGGCGACGACGGCAATGTAAGGCGCGAGAAAGAAAATCCAGCGATCGGCGTTTTCGGGAATAAAGTCTTCCTTCACCAGCAACTTCAAACCGTCCGCAATTGGTTGCAACAGGCCCCACGGTCCGACGCGCATCGGTCCCAGCCGCGCCTGCATGAACGCGGAAATCTTTCTTTCCAGATAAGTCGCATAAGCGACCCAACCCGCCGTGATCGTTACGACCGCTCCCACCTGAATGAACGGCCAGATGACATAGTTCACCGTCTGCTCACTGAAAAACTTCAGCAGCAGGCTGTCGATGAAATTAAGCGGTGCTAACAGTCCAATCATGCGCTTCCAATCAACCACAGATAGACACAGATCAAATCAACAAATGGAGCGCGGACGTCCTGTCCGCCCGGGCGTAGCGCGCCAGCCTGTTCCAGGCGAGTCTTACGAGAGAAGAGAGCGGGCTATGCCCGCTGGCGGACAGGATGTCCGCGCTCCCTCGGGCTAATTCTGATCTGCGCCTATCTGTGTTCATCTGTGGTCCATAACTCATCTATCAATCTCTCCCAAAACAATATCCAACGTTCCGATGATCGCCACGACGTCCGCGACCAGGTGGCCGATACTCATCTGTCTCAACGCCTGCAGATTAATGAAGCACGGCGGACGCACCCGCACCCGCCAGGGTTGTTGCGTGCCATCGGAAACCAGATAGCAACCTATCTCGCCTTTCGGCCCTTCGATCGAATGATAGTAGTCGCCCACCGGTGGCTTGATCAGTTTCGGCACTTTGGCGTTCACCGGTCCGTCCGGCAGATTGTCCAGGGCTTGCTGGACGATTCGTCGCGACTGGCGCATTTCTTCCATGCGCACCAGGTAGCGATCGTATGTATCGCCGTTCTCACCCAGCGGCACATCAAAATCCATGTCCGCGTACGCGGCGTATGGCCGCGACTTGCGAATGTCCCAGGCCACGCCTGAGCCACGCAGCGACGGACCCGACAGACCGATCGCGACCGCGTCTTCACCAGTGATCACACCGATCCCGACCGTGCGGCTCAACCAGATGCGATTCTCAGACAGGACCGTTTCATATTCATCGACGCGTTTGGGAAAATTATTGATGAAGCGGCGCACGTCCGCTGCGAAATCGTCGTAAGCGTCGTTAGGCATGCCGCCGATGCGCCACGCGTGACAGGTAAGCCGGGCCCCGAACTGCCGCTCGAAAATCTTCAAAATCTCCTCGCGTTCGCGAAAGGCCCAAAGCAGGATCGTCACCGCGCCAATGTCCAGCGCGTGCGTGCCCAACCAGAGCAGGTGCGAAGCAATACGATTTAGCTCAGTCAGAATAACGCGGAGGTAATGAGCTCGCGGCGGGACGGCGAGTCCCATCATCTGTTCGACCGTCTCGACCCAGACCAACCCGTTCGAGACGGCCGCGATGTAATCCAGACGGTCCCAGTAAGGAGCGATCATCGCGTACATGCGGTTCTCGGCAATTTTTTCCATGCCCCGATGCAGGTAGCCGATGTCGCAATCGAGATCGATCACGGTTTCCCCGTCGAGTTTGAGAATTACCCGCAGGACACCGTGCGTGGAAGGATGCTGCGGCCCCATGTTCAGGGTCATCTCGGGGCTGTCGAGCAGCGTTCGCTGAGTGGTGGCGATCTCTACTTGATGCATAAATTGTCCGACAAACTTCAGTTTGTCGTTGGGTGCCATGGAGGCCTCAGTTGTAGTGCACGACAAACTGAAGTTTGTCGGACATAACACTTTGCCTAGGTTACGGCCGTCTGGGTTTCATTCGGAATATAACAACCGGTCACGCTCCACGGTTCAATTACGAGACCGATTTCTTTCACTTCGCCCTTCTCTTTTTTCTCGCGCAGTTTCAAAGCCAGAGATTGAGCGGCGCTGGCCTTATTCCAGACATTGCGCGGCGAAAGGGTTTCAGTCAAAGCAAATCCCGCGGCCTCCGCCGCTGCCGGCGAATCGAAAACTTTTGCTTCGTAGTGGGCGGCTATCTCTTTGGGACTCATCAATCCTGTTCCGGTCTGAGCCCGGTCGCTACCGCTCCCGGTACTGACTCCAGGTCGTGCCGACTACTTCCTGCCTACTGCTTCCTGCTTTCTGCCTACTTGTCTTTAGGCATTACTTCTTTGCCACTCTTGAATAGTTCGCGTACCTCGCGTTCGGGCGACGCCGACAAAATCTCTAAGCCGTATGCGCGTCGTTGCTCTAACTGTTCCTGCTGCACCTCAGTAAATTCAGGCAGATGATTTTCCGTCCACTTGTTTTCGACAAACTCCAGCGGGTAATCCTTACGCAGCGGATGTCCTTCCCAGTCGGGCGGCAAAAGTATTCGTCGCAAGTCCGGGTGGTTGCGGAACTTTACGCCGAACAGATCGTAAACTTCGCGCTCTGGCCAATCGGCTGAAGGCCACACGCATGTCACACTGTCGACACTCTCGACCCCTTCGGGATTGACCCAGGCCTTCAACCTCACGCGTTCATTCGCGGGGATTGAATACAGATTGTAAATGACTTCGAAAGGCGCTTCGCGATGGTCGGGATAATGCGCACAGGTTAAGTCAGAGAGATAGTTGAAAGGTGTGTCTGCATCCTGCCGCAAACTGTCGCAAACTTCTACTACACGCGACGGTTCGATCCGGATTGAGAGCTGGCCCAGAAACTCTGTTGCTTCAATCACTGCGCCGTCAAACTTGTCCCGCAACTTTTTCACCAGCGGATGCGCTGAGGCATCGACTGGTTTCGGTCCTTCTTCTTTCTTTTTTACGGGAGCCCTGGGTGCGCCGGGCGCGGCCTGGGCCGCTTCTTTAGCCGCGACCACTCGCGCTTTCGCAGCTTCAACTTGTGCGTCTTTTTCGGCGTCCGCGCTTAGCGACGAAGGGTTTGCAGCGCGCGCTTGATCCTGCGTGCGCTGTTCTGATGGCGTGTCCGTGCGTGAACCCGGTTCGGTAGGTTTACCTTCCTCTGCCATGACCCTCAGTTAATACACTCTGAGTTAGGACGCTCTGGCGCTCCGGCCACGGGCGCGCGACAATTCAAACGCCACGCTCACGTGTTAATACTAAGTGTAAATCAGGTCGGACAATGACTTGTAGCATGCGATTTGCGCCATTGTCAATTCACTTAATTGACGAGTTTGGCGTGTTCCAGGCAGTGAGCGTTCAGCGAACGACGAGAGACATTTTCCGAAAAGGCCGCGGCTTGACGCAGCACAGTTGCGGCCCGTATCATTGCTTGTTTGATCAAGACGGCAAAACGACTACTATAGCAAGCGAGAGATGAAATGAAGCCTGGAATTCACCCTGAATATAACGAAATAACTGTCACCTGCGCCTGCGGCGAGACTTTCAAGACCCGTTCGACGCGGAAGGGCGATCTGCACATCGAGATTTGCTCGGCCTGCCATCCGTTCTTTACTGGCAAGCAGAAGCTCATCGATACCGCCGGCCGCGTGGATCGCTTCAACCGGCGTTATGGCAAGAAGACTCCGGAAGCAGAAGCCACGCCCGCGCAGTAAGATTATCGAGCATGATGCTGAAACATTAGCCATAAGCAAGGTAAGAGATGCCGGCGCCGTTGGACGCTGGTTGCCGTAATTGCGTCAAAGCGGGGCAGCCAGCAGCAAATCGCCGGCATTGTTGTAATTGAATTCCTATAGGTCCAATACGTCCTATAGGCCCTATTGGACTCAAAATCATGAGCACTAACGAAAGAGACCTGATAGTTGGCGGCCAGGCGGTCATCGAGGGAGTGATGATGCGCACTCCGAATGCGTACGCGATTGCCGTGCGCAAAGCCGACGGAACCATCGTCAACACTGCGGCTGCGCTGCCGAAGTGGAGTGACAAGCTTCCGATCCTCAAGCTGCCAGTGCTGCGCGGCGGGGCAGTGTTGCTACAGTCGATGGGCCTGGGAATCAAAGCGCTGAACTATTCTGCCAGTGAAGCGTTCGCTGAAGCCGAAGACGCAAAGGCTGCCGAAGTACAGGTTGCTTTGACGCCCGCGGTGATCGAGGGCGAAGGCGACTTTGCCGGACTAACCGGGGCCGTGCCCGGGTTGTTTCCGTTGCCGACCAGGAAGCGTTCCAAAGACGAGTTGAAGAAAGGCGGCACAGCCGCCGCAGCCAGCTCGATTGTTTTCGCTCTGATTTTCAACGTGCTGCTGTTCGTGGCAGCGCCCTTGCTTTTGACGAACGCGCTGTTCATTGCTGCGGGTTGGGCGGCGCCGGCTGCGGCCAGTTCAGCCAACACAACATCCCGGCCGCAGGCGGGGACGCCTGCGAACCGCCGGCAGGATGCCGGCGCTCCTGAGCCGTGGTATACGCGCACCTGGAATTCAGCTCGCGGTTATTTTCATCCGGTGCGGCCGTCGGTTAGCTTTAATTTGATCGACGGACTGATTCGCATGTCGTTTTTCTTGATCATGATCGTCAGTTTTTCTTTACTGAAAGACATTCGGCGCGTTTTTGAATATCACGGCGCTGAACACAAGACCGTATTTACCTGGGAAAAGGGTTTGGCTTTGACGGTGGACAACGCCCGTCCACAACCACGCCAGCATCCGCGCTGCGGCACGAGTTTTCTGATGGTGGTAATGCTGGTCTCGATCATTTTGTTCTCAGTAATCAAATTCGACTCGCTGCTCTTCAATTTTCTGGTGCGCATCGCTTTGATTCCGGTAGTGGCGGGACTCTCTTATGAAATCATTCGCCTGTCGGCGCGCAAAGAAAGCGGGGCGTTCTTTAAGACGATTACAAAGCCCGGCGTCTGGCTGCAGAACGTGACGACGAAAGAACCGGATGACTCGCAGCTTGAAGTTGCGATCGAGGCGCTGAAGGCATCGTTGAAGCTGGAACCACAAACTGCAGAAGGTGAGCTGGTTCCCCTATCTTGAGTCTGACGTATAGGTCCTGTAGGGCCTATTCGACCTATTAAACGATGCTGGATAAACTCGCACAAATTGAAACCCGTTATGAAGAGTTGACCAACGAACTCTCTTCCTCAGAGTTATTGTCAAACCCTTCGGCGTACGGCAAGGCCGCCAAGCAACATCGTAGCCTGGGCGAGATTGTCGAAAGGTATCGAGCCTGGAAGACGCTGAACGACGAACTTACCGGCGCGCGCGAGTTAATTGAACACGCCGAAGACGAAGAGATGCGCGAGCTGGCCCGGGTTGAAATCGAAGCCTTGCAGGCGCAGCTCGAGCAGGCCGATACCGATCTTAAGCTGCTCTTGATCCCGCGCGATCCCAACGATGAAAAGAACGTCATCCTGGAAATTCGCGCCGGTACCGGCGGCGATGAAGCGTCTCTGTTCGCGGCCGATATTCTGCGCATGTACGCGCGCTATGCCGAGCGCCAGCGCTGGAAGATGGAAATTCTTGACGCTTCGGAGACGGGAATCGGCGGACTCAAAGAGGCGGTGGCGCTGATCGAAGGCGACAAAGTCTATTCCCGTCTGAAACACGAATCCGGCGTGCATCGAGTGCAGCGCGTGCCGCAAACCGAAGCCAGCGGCCGCATTCACACCTCAGCCATCACCGTCGCGGTGCTGCCCGAAGCCGAAGAAGTCGACGTTAAGATCGACGCCAAAGACCTGCGCATCGATACCTTTTGTTCTTCGGGTCCGGGAGGGCAGTCAGTGAACACCACGTACTCCGCAGTCCGCATCACGCATCTGCCCACCAACGTTGTCGTTTCCATGCAGGACGAAAAGTCGCAGATCAAGAATCGCGAGAAAGCTATGCGCGTGCTGCGAGCTCGTTTGCAGGAGCTCGAAGAGCAGAAACAGCACGACGCCATCTCCAGCGAGCGCCGTTCGATGGTTGGCAGCGGCGATCGCTCAGAAAAGATCCGCACCTATAATTTCAAAGATAACCGCGTCACCGATCACCGCATCGGTCTTACTATTCACCAGCTTAATCTGGTGATGGACGGCGCGCTCGATCAAATCATCGACGGACTCACAACTCATTATCAGGCCGAGAAGTTAAGAGAAGAGACTGAGTCCAGTCTGATGCCTGTCTAAACACGCCCAAAGTCCTTTTGCTCTCGGCACCACGGCTCCGATTACAACGCTCCTTAAGGAGCCCTCGCTAACGGTCGGGCTTCTGACACCTCAACGCTTCTCTGGGTCGAGCTTTCAAATCGATTGCATTTTCGTTATTGGTCCCCTTCCGTCGTTCTCTGAGTCTCTACTCAAGAATTCCTCAACCGCGATTCCGTAACCTGCTCCAAATCGTCATAGCGCCTGTTAGGCCACAGAAATTGGAAGGGGGAAGTTGTCATGCCGCGGAATCAAATTTCAACCCCGTTCACGTTTTCGAAAGTGCCGAGATTTCTTCTGATCGTCCTTTTCGCTGCCGGTTGTATGGCGGTGATTGCGAGGCCGTTCGGCTTCAGGGCCGCAGGATCACGGCACAACCTGATCCCAATTGAACGTGTGGCGCTGGCTCAGACTTCAGAACCGGTGCTCTCCGCTGGCGGTGCGCCGGTAACTTTTGGCGGCGGCCCCTTCTTCGTTCCGAATCCGACCGATCAGGTTGACGGCGTGCCGACGTGCAATGCGGCCCTGCCGTGCAGCGACTTTGTCTTGAACGTGGACGTGCCGGCTGGTTATGACGATCACAACTATGTAAAGGTCCAGGTAAATTGGACAAACCCTGCCGCGCAGTTCGACTTGTTCGTTTACACATTGAAC